>Ga0180432_10001902_pt1 | contig 32147 bp, 20 predicted proteins | sample SS_ome_10_FD_132414 | JGI IMG/M metagenome (GOLD analysis project Ga0180432, IMG submission 132414) | Hypersaline lake sediment archaeal communities from the Salton Sea, California, USA - SS_1_MS_2 metaG | ecosystem: Environmental > Aquatic > Non-marine Saline and Alkaline > Hypersaline >...
GCGCAACGCCGCTTGAAGCTCGTCCCGAAATCTACTACAGTGGGTAGGTTACCACAATGAGCCGATGCGGAGGAAACCGAGAATGTCAAGATCACTGGAACAAGATGCGCGTGCCCTGGTCAACAGCACGGTAGAGAACAACCTCTGGCGCCAGCGCCGATCCTTCAACCTCATCCCCTCGGAGACCACGCCCAGTCTTCTGGTCAAAATGCTGGAGATCTCGGACCCCGCGGGACGCTACGCCGAGCACCGCACCATGAAGGGCAAGGAGGTCTATTTCTATCAGGGCATCGATTTCATTCAAGACATCGAGGAGCGGGCGCGCGCGGAGGTCAACAGGTTCTTCGGATCCTCCGAGGCCGAGCTTCGCACCATCAGCGGGCAGATGGCCAACGAAGTCGTGTTCAAGGGCATGACCCGGTTTCTGAACCGCGGGCGCGGACCCGGCGTGCCCTTCCGGCGCCTGCGCGCCGTCATGAACAACGATCTCAATCTTGGAGGGCACCTGAGCTCGCAACCCATGGGGGCGCTCTTCAACTTCGTTGAAATGGACCCGGAAACCGGCAAGGAAACCGTCGTCAATTTCCCCGTGCAAAAAGACAACCCGTACCGGACCGACACCGGGCCGATTCCCGATCTACTCGCAAAGCACAAACCCGAGCTCATCGTCTTCGGCAAGAGCATGTTCATTTACCCCGAGCCGGTGGCCGAAGTCGCGGAAATGATCAAGGACATGGACCCCCGGCCCGTCGTGATGTACGACATGGCCCATGTGTTGGGTCTCTACGGGGCCTTCCAGGAACCTCTGGCCGAGGGCGCCGACCTGGTCACGGGAAGCACCCACAAGACCTTCTTCGGCCCCCAGCGCGGCGTAGTCGTGAGTCATATGGACAAGGGAACCCCCTTCCGGCATCTCTGGATCGAGATCCGGGGACGCGCCTTCCCGGGCTCCACGAGCAACCATCATCTGGGGACGCTTCTGGGACTCCTCCTGGCCGCCATGGAGATGAATGCTTTCAAGGCCGAGTACCAGAACCAGGTCCGCAGGAACGCCAAGGCCTTCGCCGCGGCCCTCGTCGAGCGCGGGATCGACGTCGAGGGGAGCCCGGCCGACGGATACACGGAGACGCACCAGGTTCTTGTACGCGTGCGGAAGTACGGAGACGGGGCCACGATCGCGCGCCGCCTGGAGGAGAACAATATCGTCACCAACTACCAGGCGCTACCGGATGATGAAACCTTCCTGGATGCCTCCGGTATTCGGACCGGTGTTCAGGAGATGACTCGCTTTGGAATGAAAGAGAAGGATTTCGACCGTCTGGCGGAGCTCTTCGCCGACGTTGTGATCCGCAACAAGAACGTGGGAGAGGAAGTAACGCGCTATCGGCGGGAGTTCCTGACCATGCGGTACTGCTTGGAGCCGGAGACGTCCCTTGCTCTGGCGGCCGAAATCCTGGGCTCGGTGTTTCCGCAGTCGGAGTACGCGAAGACCTTTGCGGAGAACCTAGCCGTGAGTGCGAATGGGTGAATGGTGAGTGGACGACAATCCTGAAGCACGGAATCCGAGCCACGGAGAGTACGGAGAAAGCTCAAAAGCTTCGACACGAAGGGCACGAAGAGAACACGAAGGGCGTTCTTCCTCTGAGGCTAGGGCTTCAGCCCCAGCCTCAGAAAGAACTCCATCTGTGTAATCTGTGAAATCTGTGGCTAGGCAGTTGGTCTTTCAGTTCCACTTAGGAGATGGGCAATGAGAGTTCTCTCGGGCATTCAGCCTTCGGGCGGCCTGCACATCGGTAACTACCTCTCGATGATGAGTCGCATGATCGAGTACCAGGAGTCGAACACGCTGTTTGCGTTCCTCGTGAATCAGCACGCGCTCACCACCGTGACCGACGGCGATCTCCTCCGCAGGAACACCATCGAAGCGGCCGCAGATTTTCTGGCGCTCGGGCTCGATCCTGAAAAGGCCATCTTCTGGGTGCAATCCGATGTTCCCGAGGTAACGGAACTCACCTGGTATCTCTCCAATCAAACGCCCATGGGACTGCTGGAACGCGCACACTCGTACAAGGACAAGGTCGCCCGGGGAATCGCCGCGAACCACGGTCTCTTCGCCTACCCGGTTCTGATGGCCGCGGACATCTTGCTCTACCAGGCCAATATTGTTCCGGTGGGCAAGGATCAGAAGCAGCACGTGGAGATCGCCCGGGATATCGCCATCAAGTTCAACAACGTCTACGGCGACGTCTTCACGCTCCCGGAACCGGAAATCGGGAAAGACGTAGCCGCCGTACCGGGCATTGATGGGCAGAAGATGTCGAAATCCTACGGGAATACGCTCGAGATCTTCGCCGAAGAAAAATCCCTGAAGAAGAAGGTGATGAGCATCGTCACCGACAGCACACCCATGGAGGAACCCAAAGAACCGGAGAAGTGCACGGTCTTCGCCCTCTATCGTCTCTTCGCCACACCCGAGCGGACCGAGGAGCTGCGGCGGAAATACATCAACGGCAACTTCGGCTACGGCCACGCCAAGATGGCCCTCTACGAACTCCTCCTCGAGGTCTTCGGTCCCTTCCGTAAGGAGCGCGAGCGGCTTCTGGCCGACGAGACCCACATTCGTAAGGTGCTTCGAGAGGGCGCCGAGAAGGCCCGCACCGAGGCGGAGCCGACGCTGAGGAAGGTGCGGGAAGCTGTCGGGATGGTCTACTGAGCGACAGCTCAAGACACCGGATTCGCCGGCGGCAATCCGATTCTGAAAGGATCCCTCATGACCTGCACGGCCATCCTGAGCCGAGAGGCCAGCACAATCTCCCTCATTCTGCTGGGAACCCTCTTCTTGCTGCCCTGCGCAACGGCAGACGGCCGGGATATGTCTCCGCGCCCCGTGAACGGGAAGACCCTCTTCTCCTACGAGGCCCCCGCGGGCACGAAGACCGTCCATCTCGCCGGGGAGTTTAACGGCTGGAGCGTGTCAGCCGAGCCCATGGCGGACGAGGACGGCGACGGGATCTGGTGCGTGGCGATCACGCTGGACGACGGGCGGTACGAATACAAATTCGTCGTCAACGGCTCCGAGTGGGTGACCGACCCCCACGCCCACGCCACGAACCCGGAACACTACAACAACGGCATCGTCTACGTCGGCGCTCCGCCGCCCCAGAGGGTCGTCGACGAGCAGTCCGACACGGACTGGAGAACCGATTCGGAGTTGGCTCCACACCCCGTTGAGGGCGGCGTGTTGTTTTCATACGAGGCGCCCGCGGGCACTCGCTCGGTCCACCTGGCTGGAGAATTCAACGGCTGGAGCATGACCTCCACCTCGATGAAGGACGACGGCAAGGGCATCTGGCGCGTCGCCTATCCGCTCGAAGTCGGACGGCGCTACGAGTACAAGTTCGTCGTGAACGGCACCGAGTGGGTCACCGACCCCCACGCCCCGGAGACCAACCCTCACAACTACAACAACGGCGTCCTGACGTATCTTCCGCCCGGAGTCCCGTATGCCGTCCGGGTCCATCCCGCATTCGGCTCGCGGCAAAAGGAAATCGCGCCCGTCGGGGCGAGACTCATGTGCTACGAGGACGAGGTCGACCCTGCATCGGTGCGGATCGCGCTCGACGGCCGGGAGTTGGAACACACGTACGACCCGAGTTCGGGCCGGGTCACGGCCTCCCTTCCGGAGGACTTGAAGGACGGCGAGTACAGCCTGACTTTCTCCGCCCGATCCCGGGGATCGGGTGAGAACGGCGAGACGAGCGTCAGGTTTACGATCGACCGAGTGCCTCCCGTGTTCGAGTCCCCCGACTTCTTCGACCGCGCGGTGGTCTACGAGATCTTCGTTCGCTCGTTTCGGGATTCGGACGGCGATGGGTTCGGAGATCTCAATGGCCTGACTGCGAAACTGGACTATCTGAACGACGGGGATCCCCGAACGGAAGCGGACCTCGGCGTCGACGTCATCTGGATGATGCCCATCTGCGAGTCGCCCTCCTACCACGGCTACGACATCACCGATTACTACAAGATCGAGCCCGACTACGGGACCAATGAGGACTTCTTCCGCCTCTGCCGGGAAGCGCACAGGCGAGGCATTCGCGTGGTGTTCGACTACGTGGTGAACCACAGCTCGAACCACCATCCGTTTCTTCGGGACGCCTACGGGAATCCTGAGTCCGAGTATTCCGACTGGTACGTGTTTACAAACGACATCCAGACACGCTACGAGGGATTCGCGGGGCTCGAGTCGATGCCGCTCCTCAATTTCGATACCCGCGAGATGCGGGACTATATAACGCGCATGGCCTACTACTGGATGGACCCCAACGGCGATGGAGACTTTCACGACGGCGTCGACGGCTTCCGGTGCGACGTGGCCAAGGGTCCGCCCCACGACTGGTGGAAGGAATTACGAGGAAGCGTGAAGTCCGTTCGCGAGGACTTCCTGCTCTTTGGAGAGGTGTGGGACGGCTCGCCCGACGTCCTCGACGCCTACTTCGACGAAGAGTACGACATGCAGTTCGACTATCCCCTCTACTACAAGTTCCTGGATCTTTTGAACGGCGGCGCCGTGGACGATTTCGAATGGATGATGGAGGAGGAACGTACCCTCTATCCGCCCGAAGCACAGCTCTGCCGCTTCCTGGACAACCACGACAACGATCGAACCCTTACCGCGCTCGGAAACGACGAGAGGTTGAACCGCCTCGGCGCTCTGATCCTCCTCACCCTCCCCGGAACCCCGATGATGTACTACGGCGAGGAAATCGGCATGCGGGGAGACAAGCCGCCGGACCAGAACGTGCGGAAGTTCATGGAGTGGAAGAAGGTCGAACGCCAAATGAACGATCCCGGTTCCCTGCTCTCCTGGCATCGACGGTTGGTCCATCTTCGAAGAAGATTCCCCGCCCTGAGCGCACGGCATGACTCGCGATCGGTCACCCACCGGCGGTTGGAGGCGGATGATCCCGATCTCTACGCCTATCTCCGCACCTCCGGGGGCGAGACGCCCGTCCTCGTTCTCTGCAATCTCTCGACCCGGTCTGTCGAGGGCCGGTCACTTCGCCTGGCGAGCTCGGACCTCGCTCCCGGGGACTACCGCCTACGGGAGATCTTCCCCGATTCGAGGAGATACATGAAGGTGCGGGTCGGCGAGGATGGGCAGCTCTCGTTCACGCTCCCGAAGAAGCTCGGTAGGTACGGGGGCGTGGTGCTGGCGATGGAGCGGGAGTAAGCGGGAAAAGGGGACAGCGGGACAGCGAGTTCATCCAAAAACCAGCCACAGATTTCACAGATTACGTAGATTCGAAATCCGGGGAGGCAAATCCTTGCCTCCCCGGAAGCATTCCCCTTCGTGCTCTTCGTGTGGTTCGTGTCGAGGGTTGGAAGTTTTCCAACGCACGTATCCGAGAACGAACCACGAATTACGAATATCGAACTACGGCATATGCAGGACCATGGCCGATCGCCCCGGCACCTGGACGCTCCCCCCGGACGCCGTTGACGGCCCGGACGTAACCGGTGTCACGCCCGCTTCGTCTTCGTCCACGACGATCGTCCACTCACCGTCGGGAATCGTGAATTCGACGGGAGCCTCTCTGGCATTGTAGAGCACCAGGGCCTGTTCCCACTCATCCCCCGTGCCCCGTCCATCGATCTGATACCCCACGCACTTCGCGGGCACGCGAATGCCGAGGTGATCGTCCAGGAACTTGATGTTGGCGAGCACCGCCCGGCGCGTCTTCATCCGGAACATCGGGTGCGCTTTCCGCAAAGCAATCAATCCCCTGTAGTATTCGAAGATGTCCCGGTTTTCGAGCTTCCACGACCAGCGGATCTTGTTGACCGAATCCGGGGCATTGTAGCTGTTCTCGTTTCCGCCCTTCGTCCGGAGCATCTCCTGCCCCGAGTGAAGAAACGGGATACCCTGGGACGTCAGCACCAGGACGGCGCCCATCCGGTTCATCCGCCTGCGGTCCTCATCCGTAATCCGCGTCTGGTTCCGCGTGGTGAGGATCAGCCGGTCCCAGAACGTGTGATTGTCATGGCAGGCGCAGTAGATCATGGTCTCCAATGGATTGTCGGCGAAGTCGGTGACGGCCCCCAGGATTCCCTTCTTGATGCGGTCGATGTGACTGCCCGTCTGAACGAACGCGGGGTTCCGGTCGAACACGCCGCCTTTGATGGCATCCCGGAAGTGATCGTTGAACACCGCAAATCGCCGTCCCCGCTGCGACCCCTTCTCCGTCTTCTTGATGGGTGTGTCTCCGCCGCTCCAGGGTTCTCCATGGATCAGGAGATTCGGATCGATCGCCCGGAGCTCGTTCACCAGCTGGGCCATGGTTTCCAGATCATGAAGCCCCATGAGATCGAAGCGGAATCCGTCGACCTTGTACTCGTTCACCCAGTACTTGCATGACTCGATGATGAAACGGCGCATCATGGGCGCCTCCGAGCGCGTCTCGTTGCCCGTGCCCGAGCCGTTCCAGAAGCTGCCGTCCTCCCGCAGACGATAGTAGTAGCCGGGCGCCAGGCCGTTGAAGCTGAAGACCTTGGCCGGGGAGGTCTCGGCCGTGTGGTTGTACACCACATCCATAATGACGCGAATGCCGCGCCGGTGAAGCGCGTCGACGAGCTTCTTGAATTCCACCACCCGCGTGGCGTCATCCGTCCGAGTCGCGTACCAGCCGTCGGGCGAGTTGAAGTGGACCGGCATGTAGCCCCAGTTGTACTGCTCGCTGGATTCATCGTTCTCGAAGTCCTGGATCGGCATGATCTGTACGGCGTTGACGCCGAGCTCCACGAGATGATCGACCCCGGTTGTGATGTCGGGGTGACCCGGCAGCGTCGTCCCGGTTTCGGTGAAGGCCAGATACTTGCCGGCGTTTCGAATCCCGGAATCCTCGTCGATGGTGAAATCCCGGATGTGGAGCTCGTAGATCACGGCATCTTCGATCGGAACATCCGGCCGATCCTCGATCGGGGTCCGATCGTCAAAGATCATTCCCCGGCCGTTGTGGGCCGTGTTGCACCGGGAGTAGGGATCGATCAGCTCGCGGTCGGGCCGGAACCGGGGATCGGCGCCGTCGGCTTTGAGCGTGTAGTAGGTGCCGGCCAGATCGCCCTCGACCGTCGCCTCCCATACCCCTTTCTCGGCGAGGACCATCGAGATGTCTTGGGCCCGTCCCCCCTGCGGCGCATCATACAGAAGCAGCGTCACCGAACCCGCCGTCGGGGCAAAAACCCGAAACACGGTTGCTTCCGGGGAGTAAACCGCACCCAGCGGCATGTTTGAGACGAATGCATTCGAGTCCAGAATGCTCCCCATCGTGAGCTTCCCCGGCTGGTATCCCTTGGCGGATACGGTGAACTCACCCAACGGCTCCGAAAGATCCAGCGGCGTCTCTAGCGTCAGCCGCACGCGGCGAGCCTTGCCCCCGGATGGACGCTGGCCCGAGGCCGAGAGGATGCTCCGTCTTCTGCCTCGAGGATCGACGATCTCGAACGCGGCCGGGCCAATGTCTTCCATCGGCATGGATCTCGACAAGCCGACGGTGATCGCGCCGGCCGCATCCAGAAACGCCCCCTGAACCCAGGGTGTCGTGTCGGGCCTCTTCGTGAACAGTTCCTCTCGAGTCGCCAGAATCCAGATTTCATCCCCCACGAAGGGAAACCAGATACGGTCGGGGCCGTCCTTCGAATCCCAGTTGCCGTACTTCGGCAGGAGCCCGATCTGCGTGCCGTCGCCATAGTCCGACTTTGTCACCCGGAATACGAGCCCGTAGTCATCCCTATCGGCGGCCCCCAGCTCCTTGGAGTCCCGGTCCGTGATGTCATTCCAGGTCCAGAGCGTCCACCCTCTATAGTCTTCGTCCGGACGGTGGTAATGGACGGTGAGCGTTGCCGAGCCCGCCGCGGCTGGCGAGATATCCGGCATCTCGGAGAACAACTTGGGATGGCCCGAGAGAATCCAGACGTGGGTCCCGAGATCCGGAGTCCAGATCCGGTCCGGCGCGTCCTTGCTCTCCCAGTTCCCAAACTTGGGGAGGACGCCGACTTGAAGACCGTCGCCGTAGAGCGCCGCGTCCACATCAAAGTAGACGCCGAAGTCGTCTTTCCCGGCGGGCTTAAGCTCGCGGGAGTCCTGTTCCGTCTTGTCGTCCCACGTCCACAGGGTCCAACCGTCGTAATCTCCGGCGTGCCGGTTGTAGTGGACGATGAAATGTCCGGCGGCAACCGTTACAACGTCCGGACCCCGGTCCACCGGCATCTGCGGCTCCGGCCCCACCCCTCCCCATCCCACCGCCACTCCCGCCAGCATGAGCCCGGCCGCCGCCGTTCGGAAGGACTGTCCCAGCATTCGCATTCTCCCCCCCGGTTGTCCGCGGATCGTGCAATCGCACGGTGGCCCGCGGATACGGGCCTCGGCGCGCCTTCCCGCTCTACCACTGTCGCGCCCTCGCGCGCCGGTCTAGACATTCTTCTTCTTCAACCCGACCCTGTACAGCCAGAAACAGAGGACGGCGAAGATGATGACCGCAACGACGTGATTCGTGGCCAGTGCGCCCAGGATCCGAGGACCGATCGCAACGGCTTCTTCCAGCTCGAAGCCCGTGAGCGCGGCGATCCCGAGACCCGCCAGCGCACCGCCGGCGATGAGCCCTGCGGAGGCGAGCATCCCCGGGCCCGATTCTTCCTCGGCAATCGCCTGCGCCTTGTCCAGGACGTCCTTCTTCTGCTGCCTCCGCTCCACCAACCACCGAATCAGACCCCCGAAGAAAATGGGGGCGGACGTGTAGAGGGGCAGGTACACCCCGACGGCGAACGGAAGGCCCCTGACCTTCCCCAGCTCCAGGACAATGGTGATCACGATTCCGATGAAGATGAGCTCCCACGGGAGTTTCTGTTTCAACATTCCGTCGATCACGGTGGCCATCAGCCGAGCCTGGGGCGCCGGAAGGAGCTCGCTGCCGATTCCTCCCTCGAGCGTATGAGTCACCTGCCCGCTCTTGGAGCTCACCAGGTAGTTCCCCACGGCGAGATCCGCCGTAGCCTCCCTCACCTGTATCACGTCGTAGTCCGTGCCACGGTAGCTGTACTCATCCACAACCGGGGCAACGGCCACAGGCGGCGCCTGAACGTGCAGGGTCGGTTGAACCGGTTCGGCCCGATATGTCCATTGGTGCACTGCAATGAGGGTGAAGCCGACGGCCAGGATCGACGTCAGCGCGCCGATCGTGTATCCGATCTCCTGTTTCCGGGGCGTGCATCCCAGGAAGAAACCGGTCTTGAGACTCTGCCCCACGTTTCCGGCGTTAGAGGCACAGATGCAGACCACGGCGCCGATGGAGAGGGCGATGGCCGCATACGCTCCGCCCGTCCAGCCGATGGCCAAAAAGATCAGACATGTGGCCATGAGCGTAGCGATGGTCATTCCGGACGTGGGATTCGAAGATACACCGATCTCACCCACCAGCCGGGCGGAAACGGTCGCAAAGAAGAAACCGAAGACGGCCACCATGATGGCGGCGACGAAGTTGGAGAAGTAGAACTCCGGGCCCGGCATGATGACGAGAGAGAGCACGCCCCACGTGACCAGAATCGCGATGATTGTCCCGGCCAGCACGACCTTGAGCGATATGTCCTGCCGCGTCCGGGGAACCGCTTCCTTCACGTCTCCCTTCCCCGACGACCGCAGATCCGTGACGCTGGCCTTGAAGCTGCCGATGATGGTCGGGAGCGCCCGAGCGAGATTGATGAGCCCGCCGGCCGCAACGGCTCCGGCCCCGATGTATCGGATGTACGTGTTCCAGAGCACCTTGGCGTATCCGTACATCCCCCCGTACTCGGCCAGATTCGGCTCGGTTCCCGGGACCACGTGCTTGAAGAAGTAGATCATGGGAATGAGGACCATCCAGGAGAGAAGCCCCCCGGCCACCATGATGCAGGACGTCCGGACTCCGATGATATATCCCACTCCCAGCATCTCCGGCGAGGTCTCCGCCACAAGCGTCGATCCCCTGTAGAAGTCCGGGTTCCAGAAAGGTTTCTCCCGCCACAACTGGACCGCGCTCCCCAGAAGCTTGTACGCGGCGCCGATACCGGCGCCCCAGAACACCATGGCCGCGGACGCGCCGCCCTTCTCACCGCTCTTGATCACTTCCGCGCACGCCACACCTTCGGGATACGGGAGAACCCCGTGCTCTTTCTCGATAAGATAGCTTCTGAGCGGCACCAGGTAACAGACGCCCAGAAGCCCCCCGGCGAGAGCGACGGCAAACGCGTGCAGCATGGACAGCTTGTATCCCAGGAAGAACAACGCCGGGAGCGTGAAGATCGAGCCGGCCGCGATGGACTCGCACGCAGCCCCGACGGTCTGGGCCGTGTTGATCTCGAGAATCGTCGCCTTCTCGGCCAACTTCATCTTATAGAGCGCTCGAAAGACGGCGATTGCGATGATGGCGATCGGAATGTTCACGGTGACCGTGAGGCCCGCCCTCAGGCCCAGATATACGGTGACCGCTCCGAACAGGAGTCCGAAGATCGTCCCGAACAGGATGGATTTGAAAGAGAGCTCCCGCATCTTGGAATCATCGGGAACGTATGGCTTGAAACCTGCCAACGGGTCCGACATGGATCCTCCCGGGTTGTGTGGAGAGTCGCTGCAGCTCAAGAAGAAGAACGTTCGCAGGGATTGTAGGGAAGCGGTTCCGGCAGAGCAAGCGTTTTCGGCAGAGGAACGTGCGGCACGGATGAGGTTGATCCGGAGACGGCGGAGTATTAGAGTAGGGCGGTTCGGAGGAGGGAACCGTCAATGGCCAAACGGGTCCCTTCCTCCGAACGTCTTGATTTCTTCCGTGGAATCTGTGCAATCTGTGGCGGGTGGATTGGGGTCCGCCCGTTCGCCCATTCGCCCATTCGAAGATGGGGGAGCTGTCTCTTGTCCACTCTTGAAGTAGTGATCGAGAAGATCGTCCACGGCGGTTTGGGGCTGGGCCAGGTGGAGGGCAAACGCGTGCTCGTTCCTCTGGTGGCGCCGGGCGAGCGCGTGCGGGTGACACCTACCGAGGAACACCCCCACTACATGCGGGCAAGGCTCCTGGAGGTTCTGGAGCCGCATCCCCGCCGGAGCGAAGCGCCGTGCCCGTACTTCGGCCGCTGCGGCGGATGCGACCTGCAGTTCCTCCCTCACGAAGAACAGCTGGCCGCCAAGAGGACCATGGTGCTGGACGCCTTCCAGCGGATCGGCCGCCTGGACGTGCACGAGATTCTGCCCGATCCGCGTCCCGTTTGCCCCGCGTTCGGCTACCGAAACCGGATCCGCCTCTCCTATGGCGAGGGGGGACGCGTCGGCCTGGTCCAACGTGGATCCAACCGGGTCGTGCCCATCGACGCCTGTCTCTTGATGCCCGACGACTGGAACCGGAGCGCTCTTCCGTGGCTGAAGACCCTCCCAACGGCAGAAAAGGCGTCCTTCCGGCTCGACCCCCGGGGGCGCGTGATTGCCGCGGTCACCGGACATCCCAGGTTGCGGGGTCGATTGGCGAAGCGGATGGCCGTTCTCGACAAGGGAGAGCCGCCGTTTCCGGGGGCGGTGGGCGTGCTCTTCAACGCCAAGCCCATTCGGGGAACGTCCATGATGGAGATGGACTTCGCCGAGCGCCGTTTCCGGGTGGGAGCCGGATCCTTCTTTCAGGTGAACTACGAAGGTGCGGGGAACCTCGTCGCCGCCGTCCATCGCATCCTGGGTGAAGGCGGTGGTACGCTGGTGGATCTCTATGCGGGGGTGGGGACCTTCGCGATTACGCTCGCGGCGAAGTTCGACCGGGTTGTTGGAATTGAGATCGCCCGATCGGGAATTCGGGATTTCAAGTCCAACATAGAGATCAATCAGACACCAAACGTAGAGATTCTCGAGGGACCCGTGGAGAAAGTGCTTCCCGACGTGGCATCCGGCCTGCCCGAGGGATCTCCCGTTACCGTTCTCGCCGATCCTCCGCGAACCGGTCTCGAGGGGAACGTGATTCCCACGCTCGCCGATCTTGGTCCCAACCGAATTCTCTATGTCTCTTGTGATCCGGCGACCCTGGCGCGGGACGTCGCCCGCCTCACCGAAGTCGGGTACGCGCTCGGCTCCCTCGAAATCGTCGATCTCTTCCCGCAGACGGCGCACGTGGAGTGCGTGGCGCTCATGGAGCGAAGCGAAGGCGGAACCGCGGAGACATGAAAGCACAACACTCAAACGTGTCGGACCCCAAGACGCCAAGATCCCGAGCGGGAATCCTCCTGGCGGTCATCTATGCCCTGGGCGTGCTCCTATCGCTTTTTCTGTTCCTCCAGGTGAAGGACGAGGTGTTCTACAGCGGGGACGGCGGACTCAAGTATCTCATGGTCCGGCAATACGCGAGGGGCGACTTCTCCATCTACCACCAGCCCCCGCATCCGCAGTGGGTCAAGGATATCTGGGAGAGCGGCCAGTATCCTTTCGCTCCCCCCTTCACCTACGACTCCCCCGGCGGCCACATGGTCGTCTTCCCGTTTCTTTTTCAGGCGTTGAGCACACCCCTGTTCCTTCTTCTGGGCTTCAGGGGTTTGTACGTCATTCCTATTCTGGCCCTGTGGCTGCTGTGGTGGAGGTTCGTTTCGGCGGGCCGAGCCCTGGGAGTCGGACCGGGGGTTCTTTGCCTCGGTCTCACCGCACTGATTCTCGCCTCGCCCCTGACACTCTACGGCGGGATGTTCTGGGAGTTCACCCTCGGGGCGCTCCTGGTCTTCTTCGCAGTGGATTTCGCGGTGAAATCGTGGAATTCCGAATACCCGGTCCGGCGCGCCGTCCTGCTCGGACTTCTCAGCGGCCTGTCCGTCTGGGTTCGCCCCGAGGCTTCGCTGGTGTTGGCCCCGGCGCTCCTGGTCCTGCTGATCCGGTACATCTTCAGGCGGCGTCCGGAAACACTGTGGTTTGCCTCGGCCTGCGGATTGGTGGCGGCGTTGTTCATGCTCGCCAATCAGATCCTGTACGGTCACTTCCTGGGTAGTCGCGGGATTCAGGTCGCCGGCGGAATCTCCGCCACCATGGGATTCGCCACGGTTCGGTTTATCTTCTTGAGTCTTCAGGCGAACCTACTGAGCAGGTTTCCCTCCATGTTCTTCTTCCTGCTGGCGCTTCCCCTGCTCTTTCTATCCGGGAAGAAGGCGCTGTCCCTCCTCCTGCTGGCCACGATTCTGGTTCCGTGCTTCGCCGTTCCATTCCTGGTTCCGGACTGGGGAGGCAAGCAATGGGGGCCGCGATACCTTCTCGTGGTGATTCCGCTCCTGGTCTTCGCCTGTTCGTACCAGCTGCACACGGCCATGACTCACCGCCGGGCTCCCGTGCGGTGGGTCTACGGGGCCGTGTTTCTCGTGACGCTGGCTCTGGGCGTGGCCCGGAACACGTACCAGGGCCCCCTCCACCTGGTGAGAGACTACCGAGAACGTGTCCGGCCCGCGTTGGAGCGGCTGCGGCGGAGCGATACCGGATACATCGCTGTGTCCAACCAATGGTACGCTCTGGAGTTGACGGCACTCTGCGATGAGAGAGCGTTCTTCTGGCCGAGGAAACCTCGGGACGAAATGACCCTGGCGCGGCGTCTCAGGGAAAACGGCGTGACGGAATTTCTCTATGTGACGATTCCCGGGCATAGGGATGGGGAACACAGGCGGTTCTACCGCGACGAGCAGCGGAAGGTGGTTCCCGTCTATCTCAAAACTCTGGGAGTCTTCGGGCGGTACGAGATTTTCGAGGGGAGGATCGGAGAACCGCAAGACGGGCATTCCTGAAGCACTCCGGAGCACGCATCCGGCGATCACGGCGGCGAGAGCGAGGAAATGCGAACACGGGCGATTCGATGCATCGAATCGCCCGTCGGTGTCTCCCCCTGTGATTGTGGCTCCGGGTTCTGATGTTGTCACGTTGTCGCGCTATCCCGCGCCTCCCCCACCGCCCCCACCGCCCCCCGCGCCCCCCGCGCCCCCGGCAATGGCTCCACCGGCATACGCGCCGACAACGGCCACGCTCTCGGTGAATGCAGTGAAGCACTCCACCGCCGCAACCGCGGCATCCAAGGGATTCCCGGAAGCGTCTCTCAGATTCATCCAATCGGGAAGCCGGAACTCGATTGGTTTGTCTTTCACGTCTTTCTGCAGCTTCTTGATCCACTGTCGATCCACTTTCTTGTCCAGAACCAGCTCCGGCAAGTTCTCCGTGAAACGACCGGCCGCCTCGGACGGATCGGCCTGGATCAGATCCTCGACACGCTTCCTCTGCCAGCGCCCGTAGCTCCGGAAGGCCCCCGCCAGCATCATCCCTCGCGGCGAGCGAGTCTCGATCAACGCACTCGTAATGGCGAGCCCCCACCCCCCAGCGAAGACCAGAATCGCCGGCGCCAGGAGATCCTTCCAGACGTTGAGAACCACGAAGACCATGAACACCACCGACACGATGGCCAGGATCAGGGATCCAATCAGCCATTTCCGCCGGAGAGATTCACGCTCTTTGGAGATCAGACCGATTTCGCGAAGGCGACCCGTGATATCTTTCAGCGTCTTGGAAATCACCGACGTCCGCCGGCTGAACTTCTTCAGGTTCCCTTCTTTCTCAAGCTCCTGAAAGACTCTCTCGTCCCAGGCGGGTAGATCGCCCGAACGGTCGATCATTCGGGCGCTCACGTCAAACGATCGTGTGCCGAAGGCGCCTTTCTTTGCTCGAGCCTCGATCCGGAGGATCCCGCGACGCGCCAGGTCGAACACCAGGGAAGTGACCGCCGCCCGACCCATCGTGCCGTAGTGGACCAGACCGGCCGCCTCGGCGATACTGAGGCCGGCATCCGGATACGTGGCCACCGCCGAGGGAACGCCTCTCGCCTCCACTCGGCCGACCCGCTTCCAGAAGAACACCATCAGAAGAATCAGGACCAGGACCCCGGAGGCAACGATGGTCACCGTCGTCTCCGCGAGCCCGGACCCTTCGCGGGGAGCGATCGTCAGCCTCTGCGGAAACTCGACGGTCACGCGGTAACCCTCCTCGTCGTCGAGGGAGTCCCGGTGGAAGTCGATCACCGTCATTCCTTCTTCCAATCGGGCGGTCGCGCCCTGGTTCGCCTCGACTCCGGATTCGAATGCCCACGGGAGGATCACTCGGACGTCCACGTCCCCCATCGGAACGCTCCACTCGTCGCCTACGGCCGCCCAGTCCAGCACATTCTTGCCCTTGTGACTTCTAAGGACTCCATAGGCGATGTACTCAAGGCGGAAGGTCCGGGATTTGGCCGTCTCGGGGTAGGTCCACCGTACGCGGAGGTTCTTTTTCCACCGTTCGGTCACGACGGCAGATTCGAGGAACACGAGTCCATCCGGACTCCGGAGGGACACGAACTCGATGTCGTCGAATCCCCGGACCGGAATCTTGCGGTAGGCGTAGGTGAAAGTCCCTCGCGTGAAGGCGTACTCAATCGTCTCAATGACGCGCAGATCTCCGTTTTCCTGCACGGCAATCTCCACGTCATAATCGGAGACGTGGTACCGTTTCTTGGCTGCGTCGGCCGTGCCGGCAAGACCGGCGGCGAGAAGAAATACTAGGAAAAGTCCCCGGGTGAAGCGCTTCATATCGACCTCCGGATCGATGTGACGTCCGTTTCGCTGTCGATCTTCTTCAATTCTACACCGGAGTCAAGTGCATATTCTGTGGGAGAGAACGACTCGCCTCGCGGTCACAGGATGCGCAGAGGGAGATCTCAACACGAAGGACACAAAGACCGGGAAGGGGACAATCCTCGTGAGGTTCGGGTTTGCGCCCCGGCCTCAGACGAGGCTCCCGCGAAGTCCATGAACTCTCTACGGGAAACGCGTTTGGATGTTTCGCTCTCCCGCCCTCAGCCCTGCCTCAGCGTCCGGACGGCGTCCGCAAGTAGATCAACCCTCTCCTTGGGGATGATCATGATGGCGCGTTTACCTAACTCGATCAGGAAGGTCTCGACGTTGGAGGGATTCACATCCGCGAAGGAGCCGAACCCCGCGGCGGACCGCGCAGATTCAATCAACGACCATCCGCCCGGCCCCACCGCCTTGTTGACCAGAACGACGATGGTCATGTGGTAATCGTCCATGAGACCTCGCTCCGAAGACACGAGGAGGCGGATGCTCGTCACCATGCGCTGGAGCGAACGGGCCAGAGCGAAACTCTCCCGGGTGTTGAAGCGCTTCGTCTCCAGCTCGGTGAACTCCACGTCCATGTCCTGGATGTCGCCCGTGCTGACCCGTTCGGCCAGGTTCCTGAGGTAATCCAACGGACCGGCGATGTGGCGGGTTAGAATCCCTGCAATCACGATGGAGAGGAGAAGCCCCAGTGCAATCGAAACCACACTCACGTTTTGCGTCACTCGTTGCGCGTCGTAGAAAGTCGAGATGGAGATTCCCCGGATCTGCGACACAATTTCATGGCAGCCCCGGGCGTGGATCACCATCTTGCCCTCCAGCGACGCCTGCGCCTCGTCACCGATACCGGTCGGCCAGGCCGATCGAACATCCTCAAACACCTCCCCGTACTCGATGATGCGATCCGTGAGCAGCGGCAGCTTCGCGGCGATCTCAGGATTGACCGTATCCTTTCGGAGATCCACCGTGCTGTGCAGCAGCGAGTCGAAATTCGCCTGGAAAAGGCCCAGGCTCGATTGGTCCATCCGGAGGAGGAAATTCTTTTCCTGGCGGCGGCACTCCAGGAGAAACCGCTCCACATTGTCCGTCCGTTCAAGCAAAGCGAAGCATTCCTGAATGATCGATTGCTGCCATATCGTAATTCCCACGGCGGCGGTCATGAGAGTCACAATCGAGAGGAATCCAAGCAGAAGCTTCGTGCGCATCCGCATCCGGCTATCCTGTTCATTCGCCTCCATCGTACCCTTCACCTCCACGTGGACCACTACTCGGTGGGCGTCGCGTCCCCGGGCTGCTCGCCATTCTCCTGATTCAATGGGTAGAACGCCTCCATATGGGCAATGATCCGCTCCAGTTCTTCCCCACTGCGCGCGCGCGTAGGCCTTGCCACCCTGGGTCCGGCAGCTCGTCTTCTCTCCATGAACGCGGCGTAGTGTTCCTCGATTTCGTCCATTGCCAGCTGAACGGTCAGCGTAACGGCGTCGTAGACCTCCTGCTCCAATCCCTCGAGCTCCTGCCTGTCGCTCAACATCGACAGGACAATCCGGTTCATTGTCTGAGGACGCCGCGGATCTCCGTCGGGGCGAATCCCTCTTCAAAGCGGCGCTGGGCGATATCGAGTGCGTATTCCAGCATCAGCGCTCGATCGCCGGTACGCACGGATGCCATCAACAACCGGTAGACAATCCCGATGTACCACTCGAGTTCGGATCGCTTCATCCGGCGGTAGCTCGCGAACTCGTTGACTCTCTCGGGAGCTCGAATGTAGCTCACGACTTGCCTGAGGACATCTTCTTTTACCGACACGAGGGCCTCGTACATCTTGAGATTGGGCCGCTGTACCACGCGCTTCAGGACGGTTTCGTTGCGCAGCTCCCACTCCCCCGGGTTGCTTTTCATCTTCTCGATCATGAACAGCAACCGCCGGAGCACATGGTATCGGGGGATCGGCTCCCAGCCAAGCGCCTCGCGGGTGTAGGAGGAATCGATATTGAGCTTGCGGTCGATGTATTTGACCATCCAGACCTTTTCGAACGGGACTTTGCCGACCACACGATGCCACAGTTGCCGCAGCAGAATACCCGGATAGGCGGCCGTTTTCGGCATGAACACCGGACGAACCGCTCGGCCGTAGTAGTAGCGGGTTGCCGTCTCAAAGAGACGGCCGTGCGACGTTGACCCGTTAGGGCTGGCATTGTAAATGTCGTGCGGAGGCAGATCGTTCGTTTTCTCGATGATGGTCAGAAACAGACGATTCAGGTCTTTCACGTGAATGTAGCTCACCGCCGACTCCCCCCGCCCGCCGAGGATTCGAGCATTCCACCTTCCGGAAAGCCACGTGGAGAGAAACACGTAGAGCGGGGGATATTCGCACCAATCGCTGAACACGGCGGCCAGACGGACCGTCGAACAGGGGAACCACTGGGAGTATTCCCTGACAAGCTCCTCGCCCCTGAACTTGCTCCGCGCATAGGGGAATTCGGCGTCCGGGGACGACGATTCCGTAATCACGGAACCGGAGGATGGAAACTCGCACGCCGCCAGCGAACTCGAGAAGATGAACCGGCGGACGCTCAGCCACTTGGCCGCTTCGAGCATGTGCCGCGTGCCGTTGACGTTCGTCCGCGCATATTCCGGATGGTCGTCGTAGCTGAAATCATAGTAGCCGGCAAGGTGGAGGACGTAGTCGGCGCCTCCCTGTTCCTTGACGCGCTGGATCACGGATTTCAGGACCGGCCAGTCCGCCAGATCCACCTGGACCCACCGGATGTTCGGGTGTTCCGCAATCCCCGCTTCCTTCTGAGAGCGACGACAGAGACCGATGATTGAGAAGTCGGACTTTGCCCGGTCGAGGAAATGCCGGCCCACGAATCCGGACGCTCCGGTGACAATGATGGTAGGAAGTCTATCACTCATAGCCTAGCCACGATTCGCGGCCGCCGGAAACCAAGCTCGTCATGGGGTTAGATCATCCTAACTCGGCCGTCCGCAACTTGCAAGCAGTTTGTCCGGACTAGCAGATTCGAGGGAGTTGCTCACCGGAGAGAAGATCCACATTTCGTACGACGCCGATCTTGCTTTGCATGGTGACGCGCCCGAGGGGATGATCCGTGACGGCACCGATGATCGATGCGTCCCGGCCCAGAGCATGGGAATGCAGGATGTCGAGAGCACGTCCGGCGTCGGCCTCGGAAACGACGGCCACGAACCTCCCCTCGTTGGCAACGTAGAGCGGATCCAAACCCAACAGCTCACAGACACCTGCGACTTCGTCCACCACCGGAATCGCCCGTTCTTCGATTTCAATGCCGAGTCCCGCCGCCTCCGCAAGCTCCACGAGTCCACTCGCCAGTCCTCCGCGCGTCAGGTCCCGCAGGCAGTGAACCCTGATTCCCTCGTCGAACAGTCTCCCCACCACGTCGGCCAGCGGGGCCAGATCGCTTTGAATGTCGGCCTGAAGAGAGAGATCCTCTCGGGCAATCATGACCGCAATTCCGTGCCGCCCGACATCGCCGCTGAGGAGGACGGCGTCTCCGGCACGAATCCGCTGAGGCGAAACGTCCACGCCCGCGTCCACGATTCCGATGCCCGCCGTATTGATGAAGAGGCCGTCGCCTTTTCCCTTGTCCACAACCTTGGTATCTCCCGTCACGATGTCCACTCCGGCTTCCCGGGCGGCGCGCTCCATGGAGCAGACAACCCGCCACAGCGTCTCCATCGAGAGCCCTTCTTCGATGATCACTGCGGCGCTCAGACAAAGAGGGCGCGCTCCGCACATCGCCAGGTCGTTGACGGTCCCGTCCACGGCCAGAGTTCCGATATCGCCCCCGGGGAAGAACAGCGGCCGGACCACGTAGGAATCCGTGGTGAAGGCGATCCGGGCGGTTCCCACCTCCAGCACCGCGCCGTCGTGCCGGGCGTTCAGGTGCGGATTGCTGAACGCGGGCAAGAACATCTTTTCCAGCAACTGGCGCATGAGACTCCCGCCCCCACCGTGCGCCAGGGGAACGTTGGGATAGTCCGAGATCGGAATCGGGCACGAGCCGGTGAACTCTCCGGGTTTGCGCATCATTCCTCACCTTGTCGCTTGGACGAGCCCTCAACCGCTCGCGCCATGGGCCTTGCGCCGAGAAGGGCTCCCCGGCCCGCAGTTTCAGCCAATCGCCCTGCCCCTCTGTCGCGTACTCGTCGGCCTGTACCGATAGTACGCCGCGCACGCGCCTTCGGACGAGACCATCGTCGCGCCCAGAGGGTGCTCGGGCGTACACCGCGTTCCAAACGCCGGGCACTCGTGGGGTTTTTTCTCCCCCTGAAGGATCATTCCGCTGATGCACTCGGAAGACTCTTCGGACGCGCCGTCCGGTACGCCGAATCGGACCAGGGCGTCAAACTCCCGATACGCGTCCCGCAGGCCGAGGCCGCTCCCGGGAATGTCACCGATTCCGCGCCACGCGCGGTCGACGACGCAAAAAACGTCTTGCATCATCCGTTGCGCCGGAGCGTTTCCCTCTCGTTGTACGGCGCGCGTGTACTGGTTGCCGACCCGAGAGGACCCTTGTTCCAGCTGCTCGACACAGAGATAGATTCCCTGGAGAATATCCAGGGGCTCGAATCCTGTGACGATGATGGGAACCCGGTGTCTCTCGGCGACCGATTCGTACTCCGTGTATCCCATCACCGTGCACACGTGTCCCGGCGCCAGGAACCCCTGGACCCGGCTTGTCGGAGAGGAGAGGAGGGCTTCCATGGCCGGAGGGATCAACACGTGGGAGACCAGAATCGAAAAGTTTCCAATGCCCTTCCGCGACGCCTGATGCACGGTCATGGCCGTTGTGGGCGCCGTGGTTTCAAACCCTACGGCGAAGAACACCACCTCTCGGTCGGGGCTGCGTCGAGCAATGTCCAGAGCATCCATCGGGGAGTAGACCATCCGGACGTCCCCTCCCTCGGCCTTCACCGAGAGAAGGTCCTTCCCACTGCCCGGCACCCTCATCATGTCTCCGAAGGAACAGAGAATGACCCCGGGGCGCGACGCGATCTCAATGGCCTGGTCGACCCGCTCGATCGGGGTGACGCACACAGGGCACCCCGGCCCATGAAGGAGCGTCAGCGAATCGGGTAGAAGCCGGTCGAGACCCGACTTCACGATCGCGTGCGTCTGTCCGCCGCACACTTCCATGAGAGTCCAATCACGCGTAGTCATTCGAGCGATGGCCCGAGCGAACGCCCGCGCCCCTTCGGAGTCCCTGTATTCGTCGACGAACTTCATCCGGATTCCCTTCCCAACCGGTCGATCTCCCGAATCTGCTCAAATACCTCCAGGGCTTCCGCCTCATCCAGCACGTTGAGGGCGAATCCCGCGTGAACAATCACGTACTGACCCGGTTTGGCCTCCGGCACATACGCAAGATTGACGTTTCTCACGACCCCGCCGAAGCTGACCTGACCCGCGCGCATCAGCGAGCCATCTTCCGAAATACTCAAAATCTTTCCCGGTACCGCAAGGCACATCGTATCCGACCTCGATGTTCAACCGCGTTCTAGGTGCAGGTGCCGAGCTCCGAGTTCGACGTTCCGGCGGACGGATTCGGCGGCTCGTTCTGCCGCGGTGCCCCGCCGGACGGAGTGCTGCGACCGTCGGCCGCCGGTTCTCTCCCGTTGACTCGCGCCCCCCTTCGACAGGCGACGTTCACGACCCGCGGCCGCCATGGGCCCCTCGGAATGACGGGCCGGTTGCGGCCCCCGTCCCGGTGCCGCCCTGTCACCTTGTCGTCCTATCCCCCTGCTGCTGCAGCGCCGCAACCACCTGACCCAGGGCAATCCCCCCGTCATTCGGAGGGACTCGTTGATGCCAGTAGGGCCGGAAACCCTCGGCCCGGAGTCTCTGAACGCACCGTTCGGTAAGGGCGCGATTCTGAAAACACCCGCCGCTGAGAGCTACTCTCTCCTCACCGGCGCGGCGCGCCATCTCCACGATGAATTCGACCAGTGTATTGTGGAATTTGGCGGAGATTTCCCCGGCGGGCACCTCCCTATCCGCGTCCTGAAGAATACCGCGAATCATTGGTTCCCAGTCCAGGACCCGCGCCCCTCCGTCCTCACGAATCTCGAACGGGTATGATGCCTCCGTCCGGTACGCTTCCAGGGCATACTCCAGATACATGGCCGCCTGGCCCTCGAAGCGCATCTTCTGGCAGATCCCGACGATGGAGGCCACGGCGTCAAAGAGACGGCCGGCCGAGGACGTCACGGGCGAATGGACGTTCTTTTCCAGCATCTTTCCGAGCACCCCGGCGTCCTCCGCCTCGAAGGTACGCAGGGGGGGCAGATCCCTTCTCTCGAACAGCGCCGCGCCGTGCATCTCGTAGAGGAGCCCAATCGCCGACCTGCGGGGCTCTCGCACCGCCTTCTCCCCGCCCGGAAGCCGGAAGGTCCGCAGATGGCCGACCCGCTCACAAGAGGAGCGGCCGACCCGAAGGAACTCGCCACCCCAGATCGTTCCGTCGGTTCCATAGCCGGTGCCGTCCCACGAGACGCCCAGCACGGACCCGTCAATTTCGTTTTCGGCCATGACCGAGAGGATGTGCGCGTGATGGTGCTGGACCCGAACGGGGTGCAGGACGGCATCTCCGGCGAAACGGGTCGAAAGATAGTCGGGGTGAAGATCGCAGGCCACGATCCTTGGCCGCAACTCATACAAACGACTGAAAGAGGCGATCACTTTCTTAAAGGTATCGTAGGCCTGGGCCGTTTCAAGATCACCGACGTGCTGGCTGATGAACACCTGGTTACCCAACGAGAACGCCACCGTATTCTTCAGGTGGGGCCCGACGGCAAGAATTGCAGGCGCGTCCTCCCTCAGGGGAATCGGCAGAGGCGCGTATCCCCGGGCGCGACGCGTTACGAGCTCCCGCCCCATCATGACCCGGACGATGGAATCATCCGCATGGCGGGCAATGGGCCGATTGTGTACCAGGAAGAAATCCGCGATGCCGTGGAGTCTCTCCTGCGCGTCCCGCTCATCGGTCACGATCGGCTCATCCGACAGATTGCCCGAGGTTGCGACGACGGGGAATCCAACCTCCGCCATCAGCAGATGATGAAGAGGCGTGTACGGAAGCATGACGCCCAGGTACGGGTTGTTCGGCGCGACGCCAGGAGCAATCCCGGTGTCCCCCACTCTTCGCCGAAGCAGTACGATGGGCGACTCCGGCGAGAGAAGGAGCCTCTCCTCGAGATCCGAGGTCTCGGCGTGAACCCGGATTTCCGAAAGCGACGGGAACATCAGCGCGAACGGCTTCTCGTCGCGGTGCTTCCGCTCTCGCAACCGAGCCACGGCATCCGGGTCCCTCGCATCCACCATCAGATGAAACCCGCCCAGACCCTTCACGGCGACGACGTGGCCCTGCACCATCGCCCGAGCAGCGCCCCCCAGCGCGTCCCCGCGCGTGGAAACCGATTCGCCGGTCCGGTCCCGAAGCTCCAGGCGGGGTCCGCAGACGGGGCACGCATTCGGCTGTGCGTGGAATCGCCGGTCGCCGGGATCTTCATACTCCGCCCGGCACGCATCGCACATCGGGAAGTGGCGCATCGTGGTATTGGGCCGGTCGTAGGGAAGCGCCTCGATGATGGTGAATCGAGGGCCACAGTTGGTGCAATTGGTGAACGGGTATCGATACCGCCGGTTCGCCGGGTCGAAGATGTCTCTCAGACAGTCGGAACACGTGGCGATGTCCGGGAGAATGAAAGCTGTCTTCTTCCCGGACTCTTTGCTCTCTTTTACCTCGAAGGTCTCGAAGCCAACGGGGTCGAGGTAGGACGATTCCAGGCTCTGAATGACCGATCTCGCCGGCTTGTCCTTCTCAATTCTGAGCAGGAATCGCTTCAGGACCTCCTCCTCCCCCTCGGTCTCGATGAACACCCCCTGGGACGAATTCAGAACCCAGCCGTTGAGACCCATCCCCTTCGCCAACCGATAGACGAACGGGCGGAACCCGACACCCTGAACGGCGCCGCGAATGGCGATTCGAATCCGAAGAGAATTCGACCGCCCCGTAGTTTCTGTCTCAGGATACGTCAAGACCCGAATCTCCCCATCACCGGCCTCAGGAGCACCGTCCGCAGTCTCCCAGGAACCCGACGACCTTTACAAGATACAGGATATGGATTCAAAGTGCAGCCCATTCCGGAAAGAGAATTCTCCATTCGGCGGACACGTGAACGCCCCTGGAACACCCTCCGCCCGCAAAGACCTTGACGCCCTTCTGCGGCACTCGATACAATTCCTGCGATCCTCTGCGGATTGTCCTCCGAGCGCCGGCCGTGCGCCCGCACATCCGCAGTGCCTCGGACCGGATTCGGGGAGATGACTCGTGCACGACAGGAATCACGCTGAACAGCTGGTCGTCCGCATCCACCGGGAGCAGCTGGAGATCCGGTCCTCCGAGTTTCTGGACATGCACCTGCGCAATCGAACGATCATCCGGCGTCACGTCGACGCCTTCTTCCGGTATCTCCCGTACGTGAAGAAGGGAAATGCACTGGATTGGGGATGCAGACACGCCGTCGACGCGTGTCTGATCAAGGACCGTTTTCGGAGCGAGGTTTCACTCTTCGGCTGCGACGTGATGGACGAGGGGTACGAGGCCTTCCACCGGTCCGCCACCCTCGAATTCTCGTTCTTGGAACACCCTTACAAGCTTCCATACGACAGCGATATGTTTGATACGGTGATCGGCAGCGGCGTTCTGGAGCATGTTCCCAACGACCTCGAGTCCCTGAAGGAAATCCGGCGGGTACTCAAGCCCGGAGGGAACCTGATCATCACTTTCCTGCCCAACCGATATTCCTACATTGAGTTCTTGTGCAGGAAGATGGGCCGGTCGCACCACGACCGGCTTTACTCCATTCGAGCGATCCGATCCCTGCTGTCGCGAAGCGGACTGGTTCCTGTGTGCTGCCGGTACCATCAGGTTACGCCCACCCTGGCGGGGGGAGACAGCGAGCGACTCGGCAGGATTCGGGCCGTCAATGCTCTTGTGCGGGGCTTGTATGTTTTTAACGGGGCGCTCGAGCGGCTGTGGCCGATCAACGGGGTCGCGTCCAACATCATGGCCGTTGCTTCGAAGGACCCGTCGGGACGCCTATATTCACCTCCCCCTTGACCCCACCGGTGCGATCTGCTAGAAGGAATCGAACGGTGGAGAATTCCTGAAGTTCTCTCCGATCAAAGGAGTCACACGACATATGAAGCTGGATGACGTCAAGATCTCCGAAGCCATTGTCAAAGGCTATATGAAGAAGCTGCTCGGCGTGCTCAACACGGACGTCGCCGTGGTCGGCGGCGGCCCGGCCGGGATGACGGCCGCCTATACCCTCGCCCGGGCAAACAAGAACGTCGTCCTCTTCGAACGGAAGCTCTCGCTGGGCGGCGGGATCTGGGGCGGCGGCGTGATGTTCAACGAGATCGTGGTCCAGGAGGATGGGCGGAAGATCATGACGGACATTGGAACCCGGACCACCGAGGCGCGAAAGGGCTACTACTCGGCCGATGCGGTCGAAACCGCCTCAACCCTGTGTTCTCAAGCCGTCAAGGCCGGCGCACGCATCATGAACCTCCTGAGTGCGGAAGACGTGATGATCGAGAAGGAGCGCGTCACAGGCCTCGTCATCAACTGGAGTTCCGTGGAAATGGCCGGGCTGCACGTGGATCCCATTTCCGCCCGGTCGCGGTTCGTGATCGATGCAACGGGTCACGCGGCCGAGATCGCACACCTCATTGAGGAGAAGACGGGACCCTGCCTGGAGACGGAGACGGGCTGCGTCATCGGCGAAGGATCCATGTGTGCGGACCGCGCCGAGTCGCTGATCGTGGAGAATACCCGGGAGATCTACCCTGGAGTCTACGTCGCCGGAATGGCGGCCAATGCGGTGTTCGGCGCGCCCCGGATGGGACCCATCTTCGGCGGAATGCTGATGAGCGGCAAGCGGGCCGCCGAACTCATACTCACGAGACTCAGGTAAGAGCGGAACCCTTTCCGCAGATTTCACAGATTCAGGTCAAGAACCTCAGCCACAGATTTCACAGATTGCACGGATTCAAAAGCGCGTGAAGCTGGGAATGTACGCTCGAACACATTGCTCATCAGCGTGCCGCCTCGTGTGCGAGGCGGTAGATCTGTGAAATCTGTGTAATCTGTGGCTGGCTTTTGATCTTGCTCTCCCCGTCACCGGGGCAGCGGCTTCGCGTCTTCCGGCAGGAACATCCGGAGGTTGGCTACGGGACGGCCCTCGCCTTTGCCGACCACGTACTTCTTGATACGGGGCAGGATCTCTTCCATGGCTTCGACGTAGAGGCGCGTGCGGGTCACCACAGGCTGTTTCTCATACTCTTTGAGCAAAGCGAGGAAGCGTTCGGCCTCACCCTTCGCCCGCTCAATGCGCTCGGACTCGTACCCTTCGGCCTGGCGAAGAATGTCGTTGGCTTCGCCGCGAGCCCGCGGAAGCGCCTCATTTCGATACCCCTGGGCCTCGTGGATGATGCGGTTCTTGTCCTCTCGTGCGGACGCGACGTCGCGAAAGGCGCAGCCCACCTCATCCGGGGGACTGATGTCCTGAAAATACGCGCCGATCACCTTGAGCCCGCAACCGGAGCCGGAGAGGATGGCGTCGGTTCCGTCTTTCACCTGCTCCTGAATCGCCAGCTTCTCCGTGGTGAGCACGTCGTCCACCCCCATGGAACCGATCACCTCGGTCAACACGCTCTCGGCCGCTTTCCGAACCAGCCAGTGGGGATTCTCGGAAGCAAAGAGAAAAGCAATCGGATCCGAGATCCGGTACTGGACCATCATCTGAACGTTGATGATGTTCTCGTCACCGGTGAGCACCTCGGTTTCTTCCTTGGCCGGGGGCAACCCTCTCACCTTATCCACCACCCGGAACCCGACGCTCATGATCTTGACCTCGGTGGTCTTGGGCCGCTCCACCTTCTCCAAGGGCCAGGGCAGGCGGTAGTGCATGCCCGGCATCACCCGATCGCCCACCACGCGGCCGAAACGCGTAACCACGCCCTGCTCGTCGGGCTGGACTACGTAGAGTCCCGAGGCCAGGTACAGAACCACGAAGACCAGGACGGCCACTCGCGCCACGATTCGCCAGCGCGGCCACACGCCGCGCATCGTTTCGCGAATGGACATTCGTTCTTTCGGTTCCTGCTGGTCCACCGTCACGGAGTCCCTTCCACCATGAGATTGAGGAGTTCCGAGTCCGTCGACAGGATCACCGTCGTCCGGTCGTCCATGAACTTCCGGTAGGACTCAAGAGTCCGGACCATCTTGTAGAACTCGGGGTTCTTCGAGTAGGCGGAGGCGTAGATTCGTGCAGCCTCGGCGTCCGCATTCCCCAGGATCCGTTGGGATTCCTTGTAGGCCTCCGCAAGAAGCGCTCGGGTTTCTTTGTCCGTTTCGGCCCGGATCTTCATGGCCTCCTCCTCGCCCTCGGAGCGGTACTTCTTGGCCATGCGCTCCCGCTCCGCGCGCATCCGGTCGAACACACTCTCCTTGTTCTGGTCGGGGAGATTGAGCCGTTTGATCCGGATATCGAGAATGTCGATTCCGTACTCGCTTTTGGCGCCCTCTCGGCACTTCTCCGTCACGCTCGCCCGGATCCGGTCCACGTGCAGAGACTCCGGCACCGTCGAGACCAGCGCGGAGAGAGGGTAATTGCCGATCTCCGCTCCGATGGCGGCGTAGGTCAGATCCGCCAGGAACAGTTCGGCAACCGACCGATCCTTAACCGACTCCAAGAACTTGAGAGGGTCGTCTATCCGCCAGTTCAGGTAGGCGTCGACAAGGACGTTTTTCTTGTCGCTGGTCAGGAATTCCCCGGGCTTGGGGTCGAACACCAGGAGCCTGCGATCGAACCGTCTGATCGATTGAATCGGCATGGGCATCTTGACCCCCAGCCCGGCGTCGCGAAGGACACGGACGGGTCTTCCGAACTGCGTGATGATGGCCAGCTCGGTCTCGGCCACCTGAAAGAGCGCCGAGTTGAGAATCAAGAGAGCAATCCCGATGCCGATGATCAGGGATACCCACTTCATACCCATAGCTACTGTCCTCCCAATACACCTGTCTGTGAACCGCGATAGAACCTCAGGTCCACAGGCTGCTCTCCCGCTTCGGGTTCCACCACAAATTTCTCCATGCCCGGCAGGATGTTTTCGAGCGTCTCCAGGTAGAGACGCGTTCGGGTCACTTCCGGAGAGATGCGATACTGGTTCACCAGGGAGAGAAAGCGCGCAGCCTCTCCCGCTGCCCGGGTCACCTTGTCGTAGCCGCCGGCCTCGGAGCCGACTTTATCCTTTGTCGCCTGGCCCCGCGCCCTGGGAAGTACGCTGTTCCGGTAGGCAAAGGCCTCATTCATCAGGCGGCTCCGGTCTTCTCGGGCCGACGCCACGTCTCGGAAGCTGGCCACCACTTCCAGGGGCGGATGAACGTCCTGCAGCCGGACGGCCGTGACCTCGAGCCCGGCATCGCAGGGATCCAGCAAAGACTGAATCAGCACCTCGCAGGTTCTCTCGATGACTCGGCGGTCCGTGGTGAGCAGGTCGTCGATCTGTTCCTGGCCGACCACCGTTCGCAGCGCGGCTTCCGAAGCCATCCGGACGATCTGGTCGGGATCCTCGGTGGCCAGGAAGAAACGAGGCGCGTCCTTGACCCGGTACTGTACAACGCTGTTGATATCGACCAGATTCACGTCCCCGGTAAGCATGATGGACTCTTCGATCCGCTTCGAATAGGATCCCGCCGTATGGCGGCTTTCCCACTGGTAGGACCGATCGGCGATGGAGAGGTCGCTGGCCGACGTTCGGAAACCGATCTCGACCCGCCGAATCGTCCCCACGTCGACGTACCGCGCCTGGTCGATAGGCCAGGGGAAATGAACGTGCACTCCGGGCCCGAGATCCTCTCCGGTGATCCGCCCAAAGCGGAACACCAGCAGCCGTTGTCCCGGGCGAGCCGCCGAGAAGGCGGTCGTGAGCCACGCGACCAGCAGAATGCCCAGGCAGACCGCAACCATCACCTTGCGCGGAGGCCGGATTTGCATACGAGGATCCTCTGCTTGCGCGGCGTCTCTGCCCTGCAATCGCAGAAGAAGCCTCTGAAGAAATCGAACGGCGAAAAGATCCTCGATGGACCGCCCCCTCCGCAGTCCCCGCGCCGATCCCACTACCACTTCGATTCCGGTGACGGCGATGAGGAGCGCGATCACGGCTGCGGCGGCCGAGTCCAGGTTGAGACCGATCATGACTCCGATCAGGCTCACCATTACGCCGATGGTGCTGTACATGTTCATCCGGGCGTGGAAGCCGTCGGCAATCAGGGCCGGGGACTGATGGGCCTCACCGACTTTGATCTCAATGCGTGAGATCAGGAACGAACCGAGAACGCACGCGAAGAGTCCCACGAGGGCGACGGGCACATTGGCCAGCGATTTCGTAGGAGCGGATACCGCTTCTCTGAAGATTCCGAATGCGGCGTAGAGAATGAAGAGACCGATGACGATCGCGACCACGTGTTCGACGCCCGCCCAGTTGACGATGCCGTCCTTCCTCTTTCGCGTCCCAATCCCGACCCCGGCCAAGACCAGGACGGAAACCAGGACGTCGGAAAGGGAATGGAAGGCATCCGCACGAATGGATGCACTCCCCGTCGTCTTCGCCAGGAGGATCTTGACAACCACCAGCGCAACGTTGAGAAAGATCGCAAGCAGCGCAACCCGCACGCGAATGTCCAAACCGTTACCTCCCCCCACTCCTCATGATCTTAACTCTCCAGTGAAAGCAAAACAAGGTCAGAAAACGCAAAAAAACGTGGAACTCCCCGACCGGATTCCGGCCCCGTTCCCTACCTCTCCTGTTCGTCCGATATTCGGGTTGTCTGAAGGACAATTTTGCTCTATTCTGGACATCAGCTTTGCAATTCTGGCGTTCAGCGACCCATTGCCAAGGAGGCAGTTCCCATGCGAGTACTCGTCCCGTGCCTGGCGGCACTCCTGCTGATGGCCGCCGCACTCCCCGTATCGGCCGCTGAGGCGCGCCCGTTCACGACCGATGATCTTTGCCGCGTCAAGCGGGTCGGTTCCCCGACCCTCTCCCCCGACGGCAGGTGGGTCGCCTATGTGGTCGGTGTATGCGACTTCGACGAAAACAAATACAACTCGGACGTCTGGTTGGTTCCGGCCGACGGCGGTCCCTCCCGGCAGCTGACCACCAACGAGAAGGGAGACGGCAGTCCCGTCTGGTCTCCCGACGGCAAAACGCTCGCTTTCAAATCCAGCCGTGGAGGTGACGGCAGCCAGATCTGGCTTCTCCCCATGGAAGGAGGAGAGGCCCGACGCCTGACGGAATTCCCCGAGGGAGTCGAGGATTTCGCCTGGACGCCCGACGGGAAGCAGATGGTCTTTGCGGCCAGGACCTACCTGGAATGCGGCGACAGCCTCGAATGCATCGAGGCCAAGGACGACGAAAAGGAAGAGAACAAGGTCAAGGCCAAGGTCCATGAGCACCTGATGTACCGCCACTGGAACACGTACGAGGACGGCAAGATCCAGCATTTGTTCCTCATGCCCGCGGATGGGTCGAAGGGTCCGGTGGATCTTACTCCCGATCTCGAGTTCGACGCTCTGACATTCTGGTTGGCCTCGGCGGGGAGGGAGTTCGACATCAGTCCGGACGGCGGACACGTCTACTTCGCTGGGAAACAGGATTCGGACCAGGCGGTGTCCTACGACGAGAACATCTATCGGGTCGCGCTTTGCGGGGGATCCATCGAGCAGATGACTACGAACCCGGCCGCCGACACTCATCCACGCGTGTCCCCGGACGGCAAGGAGCTGGCCTACCGGGCCGCCCGAAAACCATACTGCGAATCGGATCGCTACGAGCTCATGGTGATGGATCTTCGCACGCGTGACATCCGCAGCCTGACAGCGGATGTCGATCTGAGCGTGGGAACCCTCTTCTGGTCCGATGACGGCCGAACCCTCTACTTCGAGGCGGAGGACAAGGGCGACGCCAACCTGTTTTCCGTTCCGGCCAAGGGCGGCGGCGTCAAGACCGTCGTGGGCGGCGACGGCCCGACCGGCCATGGGTACCACTTCAGCTGTGAAGCAGGTCCAAAGGAGAAATTCTTCACGTATCTCTACCGGCCGATCGACCATTACTATGAGGTCTACCGGTCTTCCGCGAACGGGAAGACGGTCGAGCAGCTGACCTTCGTTAACGACGATCTCTTTGCCGAGGTGTACCGGCCGAAGGGCGAGGAGGTCTGGTTCGAAGGCGCAGGCGGGACACCGGTGCACGGTTTCCTGCTCAAACCCATCGACTTCGACCCCGGCAGGAAATACCCGATGATGGTCCGGGTGCACGGCGGCCCGCAGCAGATGTTTGGAAACGCGATCCGCTTTGAGTATCTCCTGTTCACCGGCGCCGAGTATGTCGTCTTCTTCTGCAACCCGAGAGGATCCACGGGCTACGGCCAGAAATTCAGTGACGAGATTCGCGGTGACTGGGACGGGAGAGTCATCGAGGATATTCGCCTCGGCGTCAAACACGTCATCGCCAATTACACCTTCGTCGACAGGACGAAGATCGGGGCCTGGGGTGGATCCTTCGGGGGATACGTGTGCAACTGGTTCCAGGGACACAACGACGACAATCTCTTCGCCTGCCTCGTCTCTCACGCCGGCGACGCCGAGCAGTGGAGCGGGTATGGGTCCACCGAAGAGCTCTGGTTTCCGGAGTGGGAAAGTTTCGGCCCGCCCTGGGAGAATCCCGAGGAGTACGATCGAACCTCTCCGATCCGCTACGCCAAGAACTTCCGCACGCCCCATCTGATCACGCACGGGGAGCTGGACTACCGGGTGCCGATCACGGGCGGCGAGCAGATGTTCACGGCGCTTCAGCGGTTGGGCGTACCGTCGAAGATGATCCGCTTCCCCGACGAAGACCATTGGATCCAGAAACCGCAGAACCGCGCTTTCTGGTATGGATCGATTCTGGAGTGGTTCGATGAGTGGCTGAAGGACAGCTCCACGAAGTAGCCCGGACACTGGGAAGAGATGCGCATTCTGATCTCCATTATCTTGATGCTCTTTGGACTCTCGGCCATCATCGCCGGGGGAATCGAGATCTATACGGCGGAAGGCGTCTCGGGAGGAATGACGGCGCGGATCAGCTACATTCTGGGAGGTGTGATCGGTGCGGGGCTGGCGCTCTCCGGCCCCGCCATCGGGAGGCGACTGGCGTGGGGGCGACTTCTGGCGCTCGTCAACCTATCGGCAATGGCCGTCCTCTCCATATTCAACGCCGTCTATCTGAAGGGACATATCCATGCCACACACCATGCCACGCGCGCGCTCCTGGCGCTGTTTTTGATCTTGTCCATCTACAGACTGCC
>Ga0180432_10001903_pt1 | contig 32139 bp, 26 predicted proteins | sample SS_ome_10_FD_132414 | JGI IMG/M metagenome (GOLD analysis project Ga0180432, IMG submission 132414) | Hypersaline lake sediment archaeal communities from the Salton Sea, California, USA - SS_1_MS_2 metaG | ecosystem: Environmental > Aquatic > Non-marine Saline and Alkaline > Hypersaline >...
CGAGGAGGAGGAACGGCAGGTGACGAAGGACCTGGAGATGATCTTCCCTGACATGGACAAAAGGGGTGCCAGGGTGCTGGAGATCGAGGTCCGCAATATGGACCACGACCTGCCCGAGGGGCGAACCTGGCTGGGCCCAGCCTACAACATGCCGAGGGAGACGTCGGTCAGGAACCTGTTCAATGTGGGGGACGCCACCTGCTCGCCCGGCATTGGTGGCACTTCAGGCTGCGCCGAAGGGGCCAAGCGGGTAATTGAGCAGGTGAGGAAGAAAGTGAAGCCGGCGTAGGGGCCCAAGTGTGGTCAAGACTAGGCATCAACTGCCTTTCCCAACAGCCTGTTCGACCCTGGTGGTCACCGTCGTGTTTGCATACGGTGCCTCTGAATACATCTTGGTGTGACTTGTGAGTTCACACTTCAGCGGAGGGTGAAGGCCTTGCACTGCCATGGCCAATATGGCCTCAGCGAACAACTTGCATCATCAGATCATGGAGTGGGCCCAGCTAGTCGGCCGGAAGCGGCAGCTTCCTACACGTCAGCAGGAAGAGAAAGGGCCAGTCAACCTCGGAAGCTGCGAAGACCTGAGTCTGATGATTGCCCTCGCATTGAGGCCAAACTGGATACGGGAGCCCCACGGGGCAATGGGTCAGCATGAACACGGTTTTGGAGGAGATATTCCAGCCCGAGTCCATAGCAATAGTCGGCGCGAGTGGCAAGTTGTTCGACGTCCACACCACCATGTTTCTGGAGAGCCTAGTCACCTTCGGATACAGAGGGGGCATCTATCCGGTCAATCCCAAGTACCAAGAGATATGCGGGTTCCGAGCCTACCCTACCATACTAGATATCCCTGGCCCTGTTGACCACGTGATCTCTCTTGTTCCTGCACCAGCGACAATACGCGTGATGCAGGATTGCGTCGACAAGGGAGTGAAATCAGTGCACATATTCACTGCGGGCTTCGCTGAGACTGGGCAACCGGACGCGGGGAGGCTTCAGGATCAACTCGTCTCAACTGCGCGTACTAGGGGAATCCGCATCCTTGGCCCGAACTGCACCGGCTTCTATTGTCCCAGATCAGGTATCTCATACTGTTCCGACTTCCCCAAGGATGCGGGCCAAGTTGGCTTCGTAGCTCAGAGCGGAAGCTATACATACCTGCTCGTTCGCAATGCAGCCCAGAGAGGCGTACGGTTTAGCAAGGTCGTGAGCTACGGGAACGGGAGCGACATAGACGAGGTTGACCTGCTGCAGTACTTTGCTGAGGACGCGGAGACAAAGGTAATCTGTGCATACATCGAGGGAGCCAAAGACGGGAGAGCACTTGTCGGCGCCCTCCGGCGAGCTGCAGGTCTTAAGCCCACCGTAGTCATGAAGGGTGGTGAGACCGAAGGTGGCATTCGGGGCACAATTGGGCATACGGGATCGTCCACGAGCCAGAAGGCGATCTGGGATGCGGCGATCAGACAGACCGGGGTAATCCGCGCAGATAGTATCGACGAGATGATCGACGTCCTTGTTACCTTGCTGTTTCTGCAGGTCGCAGGTGATCGGAGGGCAGCAGTGGTTGGGACAGGGGGCGGTGTGAGCGTTCGGGCGGCTGATGAATGTGAGGAGGGGGGACTCGTCCTGAGTCCGACTTCAGACGACTTCAAGAGGCAGTTGAATCGCGTTGTTCCTTATGCGGGGACGGTGTTGGATAACCCCTTCGACTTGCCGGGCCCCGACCTTGACGTGTGGGCCAGAGTACTGGACCTCCTTGAGACCTGGGAAGATGTGGACATCATTTTGTGGCAAATCTGCCCAGAGATAGAACCGTTTCGTGACGGTGAGTTTCGTCAGCTACCGATCGAGATTCAGAGAATGGTCGCTTTCAGCCAACTTTCCAAGCCAACACTGGTAGTGGTTCATGGTGTGGGGACAGAAACCGGAATGGAAAGCATGAAGACGATGCGCTCACTATGCCGGGACCATGGCATACCGTTCTATCCCTCTCTGAGGAGAGCATCCGTGGCGATAGCCAAGTGTGCCAGATACCTCGATTGACTGAGCAACCGGATGAATACCCGGGAGAACGGGAGAAGCTGTAGGAGAGCGCATGTGCCAGGGGCATTTTCGCCGATAGCCATCAATGGGTTGGAGATGGAGAACCGCTTCATGAGATCTGCAACTCATGATGGTTCTGCCGACGACTCCGGTGCTACGACACCTACATCGATCGGAATATACGATAGGCTAGGCAAGGGTAGGATCGGCCTGATAGTGAGCGGCTACGCTTTCGTTTCCGTCCATGGTCAGGCGTTCGCCGGGCAATACGGTGCACACACGGACGAGATGATCCCTGGCCTAGCCAACATGGCTCGCGCAGTACACGCTTGTGACGGCAGGATTGCCCTACAACTGGTTCATGCTGGCTTCAATTCCCCCTACCTTAAGGCCAATGGACTCTGGTGCCTTGCCCCGTCCAAGGTTGACGGAAGCGACTCCCCGCATCGCGAACTCACGCCTGGCGAGATCGAGGACATCGTCAGGGATTTCGGATCCGCTGCGGCTCGTGCCAGGGAAGCCGGCTTCGATGCGGTGCAACTCCATGGAGCTCATGGCTACTTGTTCAGCCAGTTCCTCTCCCCTTTGACCAATAGGCGGACGGACGCTTGGGGCGGTGCAGCAGCGAACCGCCGCCGTTTTCACATCGAAGTCATAAGGGAGATAAGGGCGCATGTAGGAAAGGACTTTCCCCTAATGATGAAGTTTGGCCTGATGGATGATGAGCCAGGAGGCCTTGCATTGGAGGAGGGGTTGGCAACTGCCGAGGAAATGGCAGCTGCTGGCTTGGATGCAATCGAGGTCAGCGCAGGCCTAGGCGGTGACTTCATGCAGAGGGTGATCAATCAGCAGGCAAATGCGGGAAACGAGAGACCGTGGTTTCGAGAGCGGGCGAGAGCCCTGAAATCCAGCGTGTCCATACCTGTCATGGTTGTTGGCGGGATCCGAACCCTGGCAATGTCAGAGTCCATTTTGGAGTCTGGAGAAGCCGACATGGTCTCAATGAGCCGACCGTTCGTGCGGGAGCCCTGGCTTATCCGTCGTTGGCTGTCGGGAGATCTCAGCCCCGCGAAGTGCATCACCTGCGGTCGGTGCTTCCTGATCGCGCTGGGGCGAAGACGTGGAGGGGAGAGCCTATGTTGGCACGAGTACTCCAAGGATTGAAATCTCCCTCGAGGAAGCCACCATGTTCCGGGTGCAGGACCCGGTCTTCACACCGCTCCTGGACTCAACCCAACCACCTCTTCCTTCTCTCATAATGCTTAACCTCGCGGTACTTGATTGCATCTCCAACAGCGCTGAGTCCCATGTAGAATTCCCTTAAGTCTGGATTCTCTCGGAGTCTGTCGGAGTCGCCATCCAGAACTACCCTGCCGTCCTCCATTACGTAGCCGTAGTCAGAGACGGACAACGAGGCTAGGGCGTTTTGCTCCACAACAAGCATGGTAATCTGCTCCTCCTCATTGATCCTCTTCAGCAGACGGTGGATCTCCGTTATCAGGATTGGAGACAAACCCAGTGAGGGTTCGTCCAAAAGCATTAGCTTGGGGTGGGCCATAAGACCTCTGGCTACCACGAGCATCTGCTGCTCTCCTCCAGACAAGTAGCCACTCAATTGACTGCGCACCTCCCTAAGTCTCGGGAAGTAATCGAAGACCATATCAAGGTCCCTATCCAGTCGAGTCCCCTTCCCCGGGAGGCAATATGCCTGAGCCCTCAGGTTTTCGTCCACGGTCAGGTGCTCAAACACCTTCCTACCCTGCATCACCTGTATGATTCCTAGCTTCGCCACGTCTTCCGGGTCTTTGTTCTCTATCCTGCTCCCCTCGAACACTATGCTCCCGTCGGTTACGGTGCCTTCTTCAGCCCGAAGCAGCCCCGAGATAGCCTTAAGTGTGGTGCTCTTTCCGGTCCCGTTCCCTCCCAACAAGGTTACACAGGTTCCCTGTCTCACTTCCAACGAAACCCCTTTGAGTACCCAGATTGTTCCTCTGAACCTCACCTCAACATTGGCCAACTCCAACTGCGCCATTGCCAACCTCTTCAACTAGACAGCTACTTCCTCACCGAGATAAGCCTTTATCACCTCGGGATGAGTCCTCACCTCTTGAGGGAGGCCCTCAGCGATCTTCTGACCGAAATCCAGGGCCATTATTCTATCGCTCAAATCCATTACTATGGCCATATCGTGCTCAATAAGGATGATGGTGATTCCTTTTTCCTCTTGGATGTCCAATATCGTCCTCGCCATCGTCCGTTTCTCCGTCGCGTCCACTCCGGCCATAGGTTCGTCCAGAATCAACAACTTGGGTTCTTGAGCGAGTGCCCTTCCCAAATCGACTCGCTTGCGCAAGCCATACGACATAACCTCCACTCTCGTGTTCCTATAGGGTCTTAGGTTCAGGAAATCGATGAGATCCTCCACTATCCTTCGCTGTCTGGCCTCTTCCGCGCGTGCCCTGCCGAAGTAGATGGCCTGTTCAAGCCAAGTCGGCTTGTAGAAAGCATGTCGGGCGGCCATCAGATTGTCAACCACGCTGAGCCCGGTGTATAGTTGTATATGCTGGAATGTCCTGCCTATTCCAAGCCGCGCAATCCTATCTGAAGGGAGCCTGGTTATCCTCCGCCCTTCGAAGTACATCTCTCCCCCCTGAGGTCGATAGAACTTGTTGATGCAGTTCACGATGCATGTCTTTCCAGCACCGTTCGGCCCAATAATGGCGAAGATCTCTCCCTTTCTAACCTCGAAACTCACCTTGCTCAGCGCTTGAACTCCGCCGAAGCTAAGGTCCAAGTCCACCACCCTCAGCATTGGAATGCCTTCTTCTAGCATGCCATTAGATCTCCTAAGCTAGACAAGGAAGAGGTGCACAGCTAACAGCATCGCCTGTGTAGCACCCCCTCCATAGCATCGGCAGTGACGTACGGAACCCTCCGTGACTGGAGTTTTGGGCGCCGGCCGGATCCGGAGCGGGGCAACCTCTAGGTGCCTTGGCCACTGCTCCGGAAGCAGTATGACGGATTCCCCGATGCCCAATTGCCGTAGCCTCCCATTCATGCTGCGGGCTATTGACTACGGCCAATGTCTAACTGGTGCGTGGGCGTTCTTGTGATTGTATGCCCGCGCACCAGTCTACACCAAACCAACCTAGCCTAGGGCCACCCAGTCGGCCACTTGTACCAGGTCACCCGTTGCCGCATCATATCGTGATATCTTCACGTACTCGTGCGGCAACCTCTTGGTCTCCGAATAAGTCCACTCACCATAGCCTTCTACTAACCCCTCATCGTCTCTCATGAAGGATATGGCTGCGTTGTACCAGGCTTGACCGTCAACGTTCTCCGCTCCTACCATTGCCACCGCATCCCTAAGTATCTCGGTCCAGATGTAGGTGTGGAGTACCGACAGATAGTAGGTGCCGCCTTCCTCATTTCTGAACATAGCAATCTCTTCCACTGACCTGTACTCTTGCATGAGCTCATCGCATAAGTCCATCAGCGGTGTCGGGTCGGTCCACCAGCCAAGTACATTGGTTACCAGCGTCCCATCTAGCGCCACTGCTCCGATCTTCTTCACCATCAAGCCTATGAAGTTGTATATGGCCTCCTCACCTATAAAGATACCGTCATGTCCGGCATTTCGGAATTGGCCAAAGAAACTGGCCATTGAGGTACCGGCCATACCCGCAAGCACGTAGTCGGAGGTCTTCAGGCGGTCGACTTCAGCAGTGAAGCTTACAGTAGCCGGAGAGACCAAGATGGAGTCAACCAGGTCGATCTTGCCAGGATTGGCCGCCATGAATTCATCTACCGCGGTCTTCATCTCAAGCCCGAGGCTGTATGACCAGCCAATGTAGCCCAGCTTTGGTGCCCCGACTGAGGCATACTTGCCGTCTGCTTGCCACTCGTCAGTAAGCCACTTAAGGAGCGCCTTGATTTTCGTTCCGTAGGTGGGGTAGAAGGTGAAGTTCCACTTGGGGTCGGGCGAGACCATGGCGGTAGACGTGGATGACCCCATTATGGGTATCTTGGCGTCTTCTGCCAGGGCCATTATTGCCTCGACGGTGGCTGGCAAGGGGCATTGTATCAGGGTCACACCTTGGCTTTTGGCCCACTGGAAGCCAGGTATGTCCCTAGATGGATCATACTTCTGGTCGTAGAATATGAATTCCACATGGACTCCGGGGATCGGGTTGTTCTTCTCCATCCAGCGGAGGTAGTCCTCAATCGCTATGGTGCTCTTCTTGATCATCCCGGACACCGCCCCTGTGAGGTCCGTGATGTTCCCCACTTTGACAGTCACCGGTTCCGCTGGTGTTGGCGAAGGCGAAGGCGAAGGCGAAGGCGAAGGCGAAGGCGAAGGCGAAGGCTTCGTCTCACCACAGCCGAGGCCGATTGTGGCCACCAAGCCTAGCACCATCAAACAGATCATGGCCACCTTCAGTTTGCGTTTCATTGGTCTGCCTCCTTATGTTGTTCGTCTCACACTTGATGTAGAATCGCATCCTATCTCACTGCGCCACCTCCTTCCTCTGGAGATATCGCCGGCCCCCCAGACTTGCCCAATGTTCTCGGCTATATGCCGCGCGACCCGTACACTTGCAGACCTCCAGATTCGCACAGCAGTTGGTCCTCATATGTAGGAGTATGGGTGAAGCCTGTAGAAACTCTTGAGCTTCTCCCAACGCGAGTACAGACCGCCCGGTTCGAATATCAGGAATGCGATGATAATCAACCCAAGGCCTACGAGGCTCATTGTGATATGAAACTGGAAAGCCAGGGCATAGGGCAGGTGTTCAGTAGCATATGGCGACAGGACATCAATCAAGGCCTCGTACAGCCTGATTACCAGTGCTCCAAGGAACACCCCTGTGGTGGTACCCATGCCACCTACGATCAACATGCCGATCCACCAAACCGAATCCTCCAGGCGGAACTGCTCTGGATTGATCCGCCACTGAGAAGCTGCCCAGAGCCAGCCGGCTATGCCGGCGAAGAAGCAGCCAATGAAAAAAGCCAACATCTTGTAACGAAACAAGTTGATTCCGCTTACCCGTGCGGCCAGATCATTGTCTCTAATGGCCACGAATACCCGACCAATAGAGGTCCTCTGAAGGTTCTTGGCAAAGAAGGTGAATACCACCATCACGATTATGGCCAGATAGTACATGGAACTGACACTGCCGAAGTCCACACTGCCCAACTTGGGTGGTATGACGGACATCCCCTGATATCCCCCCGTTACACTCTGGTAGTGGCCGATGAACCAAATGATGACGAGATGGCCAGCCAACGTCGAAATAGCCAGGTAGAACCCCTTGAGTCTGAAGGAGGGGAGTCCAAACACAATGCCTACTACACCAGCAACAAGTCCCGCAAGAGGCAGGCATGCCCACCAGTTCAAGTCATGCCTTACGGTCAAGACGCCCACGGTATAGGCACCCACTGCTACGAAGGCAGCGTGACCCACAGATATCTGCCCGCACAGTCCCATCAGGATGTGAAGTCCTAATACCGCGACGATAGTGATACCGAGTTTGGTTAGCCAGCTCTGCCAGTAGTCGCTGGCAAACAGCGGGAACGTGAAAAGGAATGCAAGACCGATGCACAGTAGCAGCCATTGAGTCTTGGTCCGCAGGACAGCGGCCTCCGACTCATACTTGAAGCTTCTTACTCCACCCGGCAGCACTGCTAGATCCTCTCTACCGTCTTCTCACCGAACAGGCCGTACGGCCTAATCAGCAAAATGGCGACAATCAGAATGAAAGGCATCAGGTCCCTGAACCCGCCTATGTGCGGGTCAACGTACGTTGAGGCCATCACCTCTGCCATGCCCAAGATGATCCCGCCAACGAGCGCACCAGGAATCGATTCCATGCCGCCTAGTAGCATGGCTGGAAGAGCCCTTATGAGTATCGGGCTACCCATAGCGTCCTCTACCACGTTTAATGATCCCAAGAGAATGCCACTTACAGCAGCCAGCGCACAGGCGATTATCCATGACAGGGAGAACACCTTCCTTACGTCTAAGCCCATGCTCCGGCTGGTGTTGTGTTCCTCTGCCACACATCGCATCAACAGTCCCATCTTGGTGCGGCGGAAGTACACAACGAGTGCGATGAACATAACCATGGAAATGAGGAAAGCGGTTATGTATGCGTACGTAATGGATGCCCCCCCAATGTGTGCAGTGCCTTCAGGGAGGCTGTGAAGGGTACCCACCCGCCCTTGCCAGCAGAGGAGTGCCACGCCGCGGACAACCATAGCCAGAACGAGACACACCAGGAAGGGGACCATGAGGGGCCTGCCAATAACTGGCCGCAGAAAGAGGCGGTTCAGAATCCAGCCGACCGTCATGCCAACAAGTATAGTCAGTATCCAGGCTCCCCAGAGCGGGAAATGCCTGAGGTCGCTGAGATCCCAGGCAAGGTACGCAAGAAGCATCAGTACTGCGCCGTGGGCCAGGCTCACGACTTTGGTGGCCTTGAAGATCATGACCATACCCAAGGCAACTGCAACGTAGACCCCGCCTACGAGAATGCCGTTGACCAGGGCTCCCGCGAAAGTGTCCATTTGTCTTCCCTACTGCAATATGCTAGCCGACATGAACTACTCTGATGTTCGTTGTCAGTTTTCCCTTCCTGCCGTCTCTGTACATCACCTCGGCTTCAATTACTACCTCTTCCTTGTCACCGTATATCACTTCTACAAGGGCTTCATATCGACTTTCCATGAAAGTCCTTCTCAACTTCCTGGACCTGGTTAGCTCCTCTTCGTCAGGGTCGAACTCTTTGTGGAGGTTTACGAAGCTTCTAACTCTCATCTTGGGCGGTAGTGTCCTGTTGACCTTTCCTACCTCTGTCAGTATCAACTGGAGCACTGCAGGCTTCTGCGACAAATCAGCGTAGGTGGTGTAAGGTATCTTGTGCTTCTCCGCCCAGTGACCGACATGGTCGAAGTCGATATTGATGACGGCTCCAATGGAAGCTCGTTGCTCCCCTGCAACACAGAAGGCATCTCGAATATAAGGGCTGAACTTAAGTCGACTTTCGATGTACTGTGGAGAGAATCTGGTGCCATCGGCAAGTTGCCTCATGTCCTCCAGTCTGTCGATGTATATCAGGTGCCCGTCCTCGTCTATGTAGCCAGCATCACCGGAGTGATACCACCCCCCTTGGAACAACCTCTGTGTTGCCTCTTCGTTCCGGTAGTAGCCTAGACAGGCTCCGTCAACGTCTGCCAGTATCTCTCCATCCTCAGCTATCCTAATGGTCCTTCCAACCAGAAGCTTGCCGACAGATTCGAACTTGAAATCGTTCTCGGTATGAACAGCTAGCGTGCCGCCTTCAGTTGCACCGTATAGCTGCATCAAGCGAAGTCCGATGGCCCGACAGAATCTCACAGTGTCTGGCGACAGCATTGCGCCGGCAGTCCAGGCAAGCCTCACCTTGGCATATCCGTGTTTGTCCCTCAGTGGCCTGTACACAAGCCATTCTGCCATCGCATTCAGGGTACGCCAGAAGAGGTTTATCTTTCGCCCTTCGATAGCCAGATCAGCTACCTTATGGCCAACAGGTAGGAAGAGTCCAAATAGCGCTCTTTTCAGTGGGTGGCTGTCTCCGATGTTGAACAGCATGGTGGATACGAGCTGCTCCCACACCCTTGGAGGGTAAAGCAGCTGCTGAGGGGAAACCTCTCTGAGATCCTGCGCTATCGTCTCTGATTCCTCTGGGAAGTTGAACTTCTGACCCCACAGCAGGCTGGGAATCAAACCTTGACCTTGCTCAACACCCCATCCCGGCTGGCTGACGGTGAGGTATTCATCGGTACCGTAGATGGGATTGAACCGCTGCATTTGATTCTGCATAGCTAGTGCACGCTGGTAGTTGGCGACTGCTCCTTTCGGCAACCCCGTGGTTCCGGACGTGTACTGTATCATGTGGACGTCTGTTCCCTCACCAGTAGCTACGTTATCCTCGAATAGCCCCGGATGGATCCCTTCGTATTCTTCCCCAAGTCTAATGAGTTCCTTGAACTCCATCAGAATGGGGTCGTGGTATCTCCTCATCCCCTTTTCATCCCAGTAGACGATCTTCTCAAGACCAGGCAGGGAATCCTTGATCCTTAGCAGTTTGTCCACTTGCTCCTGGTCTTGGACCACCGCGAACTTCGATCCGGAGTTCTCCAGGTAGTGCTTCAACTCTGTAGGCTGGCTGTCTGGGTAGAGTCCAGCGACAATTCCACGGGCAGAGTGAACAGCGAGTTCGGCCCAGAACCATTCAGGGTGATTGTCACCGACGATACACACCCTGTCTCCAGCCTGAAGCCCCATAGCCACAAGCCCAAGTGAGACGACTTTGACCTTGTGGTAGATGTCGTTCCACGTGTACTGCTCCCAGATTCCGTTCTTCTTGTCGCGCCAGGCTACGCGCTCTCCCCATATCTGCCTGTCTCTCAACAGGAGCTTAGGCAAGGTGTCTGGCGCTGTGTCGGCGCCTGGGTAGTTGTTCACGCCACGCTTCTTCTGATTGACAATCAAGATGACAACCTCACCACCATGTTGAGCTCGCTTCCATCGTGCTGTATTGCGAAACCCGACAGCACTCAGTTGCTAACAGACAATTGGGGTGGACGGGGACAGTTCACAGATGGTAACCAAGGAGTCTCAGATTCCATAGCGGCATTGTTGATGATGGCCTTAGCGAGGTCAATAGGTAGACCTACCTGTTTTTCTGTCCAAATCGTGCACAAGTGAGAACGGGGCCCGTGTTGGCGGCCGCAATTCACACACTCCCTCAGTCTCTCGGCTATGAGTGTTCGGACCACCATCCAATCATCCGGGCCGCATCCTTCGCCGCTCGGGATCAGATCCATGTATGCATCGTGCCCATGGCTACAGACGCCTTCCCAACTCATACCCTGACGCAATGGCTGCGAGAACAGTGCCCTCATCCTCACCAGCCGTCCCAGAGGCGTCGCCGATAATATGAGCCTCTATGCCATGATCAGCTGCGATTTGGCTTAGGCCTGAATTGGGGTATCGGTCTGCTGCAAGCACTATTGTGTCCAATTCCGACAGCATCATTCTTCGTTCACCTGTCGCAACTACTACCACGTCCGTCGGCTGAATCTCTACACTACTGACCCCTTTGTATCGCTGTACGCCCTTGGCGACGGTCCGGCTCACAAGGTAGAATCTGTCCTCGACGGCCATCTTCTGGGCGAAATGCTCTCCTCGCTCTACCACCTGGACCTGTTTGCCCATCTCAGCTAGGTAGTCAGCTACCTGTAGACCGATTTGGTCCCCCCCGATCACCAAGATACTGTCACCAACAGGCATGTCTTCCTCGAGCAACTGGTCAGCTGTCACAACCTCTATGTTTGCTACGTTTTCAAATCCCCTGACGAACCCAACCGGAGCCGCAGGCAGGCTCCCCGCGGCTACTATGAGCACGTCCGGGCGTTCCCGAGAGAGGAGATGCTCATCAACGGTCGTGTTCAGCCGGACGCGTACACCAAGTGTAGCAAGTTGTCTCTCGTACCACGGTAGGATATCGGCCATTTCCCGCCGCTCAGGTATTCTGGCTGCCAAGCGAAGCTGTCCGCCAACCCATCCCCTCGTTTCGCACAGCACTACCTCATGGCCTGCAAAGGCAGATCGTCGAGCAGCCTCTAACCCGGCACAACCTGCCCCCGCGACCATGACCCTCTTCACTGCCGTCCTCCGCTCACCTTTCACCTCTTTCACGAGGTGCTCCCTGCCTATCCTTGGGTTGACGGAACAACTGGCCTCGCCTCCCCTGAAGAGCGCGCCACTACACCCCCTGCACTCCGCAAGACAGGGCCTGATATCTGCGACCTTTCCCCGCCTTGCCTTGCCCACTATGTCAGGGTCCGCAATCTGGGCTCGTCCCATGGCGACAAGATCAGCTCTGCCCTCACCAACTATTGCGTCCGCCATCACGGGGTCCTTGATCCTACCACGTACAATGACTGGTATGGAGACATGACGCCTAACCTCTTCCCCCAAATAGACGAATGAGCCCTGGCGTTCATACATGGGCGGTATTATCAGGGGAAACGTGCCGTAGTTGCCTCCCGAAATGCTAAGATAAGCAACGCCTTCCCCCTCCAGAATCGGAGCCAGCCTACAAGCGTCTGCAAGTGTCCACCCCCCTTCCTTCATGAAGTCGTCGCCGTTTACCCTGACGCCTATGGAGATATCGCTACGAACCCTATCTCGCATCGCGCGCACGACTTCGACTAGGAACCTGATTCTGTTCTCGAAACTGCCCCCGTATTCGTCGTTTCTCCTGTTGAAGCATGGTGTCAAGAATTCGCTAATCAAATACCCGTGTGCCCCATGTATTTCGACGAAATCTAACCCAGCTTCCCTGCACCTACAAGCCGCTGCCCCAAAAGCCTCAATGCAACTCCCTAGCTCGGTTCTGCTCATCGCTCTCGAAACGCCGACGGGCCGACCGAGTACAGAAACGCTCGAAGGTCCCACCACCTGAGACCGAGTTGCCTGCAAGCCCATGTGTCCCAACTGCAAGCCAGCCTTGACATCGTACTGGCGAATTGCCTTTGCGGTCCGTGCAAGACTGGGGATCACCCTGTCTTCCCACATATGGAGTACGTTTGCCTCCTTGGGATCTGGTGCACCCGACTCCTGCACCGCTCCACCGCTGCAGACTATCATTCCCGGCCCGTTGCGTGCTCGCTCTGCCAAGAACCCATCGAGTTGCGCCGTGGTACATCCCTCTTCGTCAAAGCCGAAACCCATGCCCATAGCAGGCATGACTATTCGGTTCTGAACTAGCATCGTACCTACTGCCAGCGGTTGGAAGAGGTGTTTCAGTTTGGGCAAATTGTCTACCTCGCCTCTAGTGTGTTGAGCTACTTCAACAGCTTCGATCTGTCCCTGCGCCCATTCTCGCCAGCGTTGCCCGGCCAGGGCCCCATTGGACGAGTCGCAGGAAACCCGCTACCATGCCGGAGAGATACCTCGGCCGTTTGGAGCGATAACATGACGCATGCTCAAGTCTGCTGGCCTGACGGCAATCTAGCCTGGTTCCAAGACAACTGCCATACCATGTGATAGACTGTAAGCCTTTGCTTGCCAGTTCGCTCTCTGCGTGTGCCATTTGCTATAGGCCAGACAGCCCATTCATCGAGCCTAATCGCCGCCGGGCAGCCTAGACACATCTACCTATTGCAGACCCCTCGGCAATAGCCTCAAGCGCTCTCCGCGGTTCTCTGGCATCTCCTATCACGTAGACCTGGTCTACCGTGCCTTGCAGTCTTTTGCTCAGACTGTCGACCGACCTGCTGCCCAGAGCCAGCACTATGATATCCATACCCCGGATCGTCTCTCTAGCGCCGTCCATAACCAAGACAGCACCATCCTCAAGTATCTCCTCGACCGCGGCAGAGGTAATGATATTGACACCCTTGTCGCGTAGCCTCTGCAAAAGAAGCATTCTCTGCGGTTCTGGCATATCCAGCCCTATGTCCGGCCTCACCTCCACTATAGTCACGACGGTACGACTTAGAGTCGTGTTGTCACCAGGGTATGCCAAATGGTCTGCTACCTCGCAGCCAACCATGCCTCCCCCGACGACGAGCACGTTGTTGGCGCGACTGGCCTTTCTGCCCGTCAATGCCTGGGCCGCAGACATGACCTTCTCCGAATGCACTCCCGGTAGGTCAGGCACCAGCGGCTCGCTGCCGGTGGCCACGACTACGACGTCCGGAGAAAGCTGCTCAACCGAGTCCACAGTGAGATCGGTATTCAGCACAACGTTGGTGCCGGACTTCTCGACCTGCCTAGACAGATAGCCGATAGCCTGACACAATTCCTGCTTCATGGGTGCAATAGCCGCCAGGTGCAATTGTCCACCGAGTCTGCCAGTCCTTTCGAAAAGGGTGACATCGTGACCTCGCAAGGCGAGTATACGGGCCGCCTCCAGACCTCCAGGTCCTCCGCCTGCCACCACAACCTTCCTAGGGCTGGACGTTGGCTCTATCGCCATTTCCTTCTCTCTCCCCACAGTTGGATTCACAAGGCACGTCAGCGCTCTTCCAGCAGCCAGCTCGGCGAAGCATCCTAGACCACACCCAACACAAGGGGCAATATCCTCGAACCTGCCTTGTTGCGCCTTCTCCGGAAGATCGGGGTCTGCAAGTAGGGGTCTCCCCATGGCTACGAAATCGGCCAGATTCCTCTCAAGAACGTGCTCAGCGAAGCGAGGATCGTTGATCCTGCCCACCGCGATAACCGGACGGTCTGTGACCTGTTTGACCGCTGCCGAATACCCTGTGTTTATGCCATAAGGCGTTCCAATCGGGGGGTTTATTCTCCACTGGAGATGGAGGTAAACACCGCTAGAGATGTGGAAAGCATCAACGCCAGCATCTTCAAGAATGTGCACCACGTACTGGGTCTCCAGTATGTCCCTGCCCCCAGGCAGTTGCTCCTCTCCTGAAATGCGCAGCAAGATGGCGAAGTCTTGCCCCATACGAGTCCGTATTGCTTTGACAATCTCCACCAGCAGCTTCGTGCGTCCGTTTGCGTTGCCGCCATAGGCATCGGTCCTCCTGTTGCGCAAGGCCGAAACGAAGGAACCCGCGAGCAGATAGCTATGGGCGGCGTGGAGTTCAATCCCATCACAACCGGCCTCACCAGCTCTTCTGGCCGCTTGAACGAACTCATCCACTATCCCACCAATCTCGTCTACAGCGAGTTCCCGAGAGACTTGACCTGTCATTCTTGACAAGATAGGAGACGGGCCTACAGGCTGTACGCCCTCAAGGAAACACAGAGACTCTGGCCCAATGTGAGCGATCTGTGGCACTATTCTGCTGCCGTGAGCATGCACGACCTTCACCAGATCTCCGAACCGCGGTATGAACTTGTCGTCGCACAGCGCTGCAGCCTTGGGTATGTATGAAGGATAGCGGTCGACCCTCATCAACTCGAAGATGATGAGCCCAACTCCACCCCTGGCTCGTGCTTCGTAGTAGTCTATCTGCTGCTGGCTTATGCTCCCGTCCTCTTCAGCCATCATGGTGGTCATTGGCGGCATGACAATGCGATTCCTTATTGGCACACCGCCGATGACAGCCGCGCTGAACAACCTCTCCAATCGCTTCATGGTGCATCTTCCTGGAGACAGTCTCGTCGCAGTGTCGACAAGCTTTGACGTCTGCATTCCCTTGGAGGCACTGTCACCTCCTTTGCCGTATGCATCTTTCTTGACCCCGAAACCAGCGGCCTTAGGAGCGTCCATTTCGCCGCGCAAATACGTTCTTGGTCACGAAGACAAGATATGCGCCTTGAGCCATGGGATTTGCTGCCCGAGGCCAATCCTCACCAGCGCACTGCGTCGGTTGGCCCATGCGCCAATCTCTAGAGAGGCCGCTACAGATACTCCCAATGACGCACGACCGCTGATGCACGAAAATCACAGCCGCATTGCAACTCTATGCGCACTGTAGGCTGCCTCAGCAGCATCGTGGGGTTCAACGCAGTCACCCACCGACACGACCTCTGACACAACGCCCTCAATATCCGCGATCAGCGCGTTCTCCGATTCTGCACCCACGGCCAAGACAACCGTATCTGCTGGCAAGGTAAGGACATCTTCACCCAAGCGGAATACGACACTTCGTTCGGTTATCTCTAGCACAGCGGAATTGAGATACAGCGGGATATTGAGTTCAATAAGCCGCCTGACCAAGGCCTTAAAAGTGAAAGGCTCCACCGGAAGGCCATTCTCTCCAAGCGCTGCCTTGGTGATCAGGCACACTTCCCTCGCCTGCTCGGCGAGCATTATCGCCACCTCCATGCCTATGAACCGACCTCCGATCACGGCTACCTTGCCTTTTGGAATCGCTGTGCCTTCGATTACGTCGACTGCCTGGACTACGTTTTCCCCTTTGCCACCAGGAACACCGAGCCACCTCGGGGTCGCCCCGGTAGCAACAACTACTACGTCTGGCCTTATGTCCGCAACGTCATCTTTTGAGATGGCCTTGCTCAATACTATTGGAACCTTGTAATTCTCCAGTGACCGTATCAAGTAGGACATGAGGCTGGCATAGTCCTCCTTGCCGGGCATGGCCGCCACTATGTTCCATTGTCCTCCTAGTTTGGATTCCTTCTCATAGAGGGTGACTTTGTGGCCCTTCTGTGCCAAGAGCACAGACGTATGCATACCAGCAATACCGCCTCCGACCACCATCACCTTCTTGGGCGCCTCGGTTGGAGCGAGAGGTCGGCTCTCCCGATATAGAAAGGGGTTAACGGAGCAGCCACCACGGCCCGATCCAAGACAGTTATTGCAGTAGATACACTGCCTGATCTCGTCTATCCGTCCTTCCCGTAGTTTCCTGACTATCTCGGGATCAGCCAAGAAGGGACGTCCCATTGCGATGTAGTCAGCTTTGCCATCCAAGAGTATCCTCTCACCCAATTCAGGGGTGATCTTCCCGGCGGTAATCACCGGCACACCGACGGATTTCTTCACCTCTGCGGCTAGCGACACGAACAACCCCTTCGGAAACGCGTAACAGGCAATAGTCGAGGGCGACCAGTATTCCCATCCTCCAGAGACGCTTATAGCACTCGCCCCAGCTCCTTCAAGTAAGACTGCCTGCGTCACCGCTTCCTCGACGCTGGTGCCACCCTCGATATCATCATCTCCGTTGATCCTTATGGATATCGGAAAGTCGGGACCTACCTCTTTCCGCATTTCCTGTACTATCATGCAAGCAAACCTAGCGCGGTTCTCCGGGCTGCCACCATATTCGTCAGTCCTGTGGTTGGTGGCAGGGGACAGGAAGGTGGCTACTTGACAGCCATGACAGGCGTGGAGTTCCACTGCGTCAGCTCCTGCTTCCTTGGCCCGACCAGCTGCTGCAGCGAAGTCCTTCAGGTATCGCTGAATCTGGTCTTCGCCGATTTCTTCGTAGGGCTTGCCGTCGGTCATCCATGCGGTTATAGTGGGAACCCTTATCGGCATGTCCGGCGGTCTCATCATCCCCATCAATAGCATCAACAGCCCATAGTTCATTAGCTGAATACAGAGTCTTCCGCCCTCTTCATGTACGGCTTCGGCGAGCATTCTGAACCCCGGAACGAATGCATCATCGTGGAGGGTGAGATCATAGGGCGGCTTCTCATCGGCAGTGACCAACACACTCTGCGTCACTATCATCCCAACGTCACCCCTCGCCCTGGCCCGGTAGTACTGCACCAGCCTATCGGTGACATTACCCTCTGGATCCGCCAGTGTGGTGGCCTTGCCGCCCATGCCAGACATGATGATACGATTCTTGAGCTCCAGAGCGCCTATATTCCCTCGTTGGAACAAAGCTGAGAACTGCTGCATCTGTATCCCCTTCCAGTTCACTACGACGACCAGAGGACACAGAGACGCAATTGCGGTCTCCCTGTGCCTCCTCCAGGCAAATGCCTTTCTTCGGATGCTCTTCGGCAGATCTAGCACTGCCTCGCCCCGAAGCAGTGTCCCATCACCCTACTTCAATGGAGAGCACCTCAAGGGATATGCCAGTTTGGTGGTTTCCTTCATTACGATGGAGTTCAAAGTGTTTATGAGCGGCAGTGCGTCCGGGTCTCGCATGATCTTCTGCATCACTTCTTCATAGTGGCCAGCACTCTCGAAGGACCAGAGATCCGTGACCTCACTTTGGCTGCCAACTAGAGTGGACCAGCTTCCCACGAATTTCGCTCCCAGCTTGCCTAGATAGGGGCTGAATTCCTTACCGAGGAACCTGTCAAATTCAACAACCTTTCCAGGAGCGATTTGCAGAGTTGCGTTCAGGTAAATCATAGCTACCTCCTTGCTCAGATTCCGGCCACCGCGTTGTGCATGACTGCTTGAAACGCCTTGGAAACACAGACAAGGCGTCAATTAACAATTGAGCCTCTTGGGTGGTCCTGGGTGGGCGGTCTCATCGGGGGGGCCTTCTTGCTGGACATACACACAGTACTCAAGCATCCGTTTCCTTAAGTTAGAGTTGACGCCCGATCTCATAGCCAGCGCAGATTGCCGCCAGCACCGTCCCCTGGTCTTCGCCAGCAACACCACTCGCGTCACCTATCACATGGACTTCAAGACCCCGCCTCTCTGCCAACTCGGCTAGAAGGACGTTTGGGCGTCTTCGCCCCGATAACACTACTGTGCCGATATGAGGAAGCCTCTCCCTGCCATCTTTGAGCGCCAGCCACACTTCGTCCGTCGGGTGTATCTCTACGCCGTTTGCCCTCTTGCGCCGTTCCAGCCCTTTCTCGAGAGCCCGACCCATTAGAATACCTCTGTCCTGGAAAGCCATCTTGTCCGCGAAATGATCCCCTCTCTCCACCAGATATACCTTCTTGCCCATCTCCAGAAGGTAGTCCGCGACTTGCAGTCCGATCTGATCTCCCCCGACTATCAGTACGTCATCCTCCGTTAGTGCCTGATCTTCGAGGAGTTCGTCACTGAACAGCAGTTCGATGTCCTTCACGTTCTCCAATCCTGTGATATAACCCAATGGAATCTCCGGCAGGCTTCCGGTCGCGACAACGAGGACATCGGGCCTCATCTCGTCAAGCACATTCTCCCCGACCACAGTATTGAGCCAGATTTCGACACCAAGCTGGTTGAGTTGTCTTTCGTACCACGCGAGAATGTCAGCCATTTCCTGCCGCTTGGGGATTCTGGCAGCCAGTCGCAGTTGCCCGCCTATCCATCCCCTGCTTTCACATAGCCTCACTGAATGACCAGCGAACGCAGCCCGTCTGGCCGCCTCAAGACCCGCACAGCCTGCACCGGCTACCAGTACCCGCCTGATAGATGACTTCTTCTGGCCTGGCACGTCATTGAGCAAGTACTCCCTGCCAACCCTCGGATTGACGGCACAGCTTATCTCACCCTGGCGCAGGACTCCCTCACTGCACCCTCGGCAGTCTGCTATGCACAGCCTTATGTCCGCTATCTTCCCTTCCCTTGCCTTCTGTACCATCTCAGGGTCCGCTATCTGCGCCCTCCCCATGGCCACGATGTCCGCCTTCCCCTCCGCTATCAGCCTATCCGCCATCACTGGACTCTTGATCCTTCCACGGACGGCGACAGGTATTGTCACATGACTGCGAACCTCCTGGCTGATCGAAGAGAAAGCCCCCTGCTCCGTGTATATTGGGGGAACCACATGGTCGTAGGAGACCCCAGTGGAGACGTTAAGATAGTTGACACTCTTACTCTCAAGAACAGGAGCAACTGCACACAACTCAGCAAGCGTCCAACCTCCCTCCTTCAGAAAATCGCCGCCGTTGATTCGTACGCCCACCGGAACGCGATCACCTATGCGTCTTCTCACTTCCTCAATAACCTGGAACAGGAAACGCGTTCTGTTCTCGAGACTGCCTCCGTACTCGTCCGCTCTCCTGTTGTAGTAGGGAGTCAGGAACTGGCTCAGTAGGTAACCGTGGGCTGCGTGCACTTCTATGAAATCGAACCCGACTGCAATGCATCGCTCTGCTGCTCGTCCAAAAGCGTCCACGCAGTCCTCTATGTCATCTCTTGTCATTTCTTTGGGGACGTAGTTGTCGAAGGAGTCCAAGGCGGGAATGGAAGAAGGGCCCAGCATGTCTCGCTGGCCGCTCTTGATACCCATGTGGTACAACTGAGCCCCAAAGGCCACACCATGGCGATGAACTGCCGCGACCATACTCTCGAGGCCCGGCAACGAACCATCATCCCAGATGTGGATCATCCTCAACACACTAGGGTTGACGGCACCTGATTGCTGAACAGGAAACGCACCTGGCATCATCATGCCAGGCCGACTGCGCGCCCTTTCAACATAGTACTCGGTGAGTTGTCTCGTTACATGACCTTCCTCGTCGACAAACCCGATCCCCATGGCTGGCAGAAGGACCCTATTCTGTATCTCCAGCGAACCTATCTGCAGTGGTCGAAAGAGGTGCCTGAGGTTACTCAAATGCCTCTCCTTATCGGCGAACTCATGAAGCCGTGCTCTATGGCAGAAGCCAGTCTGTGAACGAGCTCCATGTAGTCATCCGTTGCGTTACAGATGTACGACCGTGATTGAGTGCAAGGCCTAGTCGAGTCGGGCCTCTTGACTCACAGACTAGTCGGCTATATTGCCATGGCAACCCTGTTAGCACCAGCCACTGCACCCTCTACGAGGCCCTTCTCATTACAGTCGCCGATGGCGTATGCTTCAGCCATCTTGCCCTCCAGTGATTTGAACAGGTCGAGATTAGGCTGGCTCGCCTCCGACAGAACGACCACATCGGCCTCCAGCAGTCGGGACTCCCCGTCCCTTCCAGTTATCGTCAGCCCCTTGTCTGTGACCGCATCGTACAGGGCCCTCGTGGTGATGCTGGCCCCGCGCTCAGACAGACTGCGCATAGTCTTCCAGTTCAGGAGTGTGACCATATCGCGTCCGGGCCATTTCCCTGCTTCCACCACAAAGACCCTCCTCCCTTTCTCCGCCCAGAACTTGGCTAGTAGGAGCCCCACTAGGTCGGCCCCCACTACTACTACTGCCTCATGGGGACTGACGCTCTCTTCAAGCAATCTGAGGCTCTTACTCCTGGATGTCCTCCCTCCATCCCTGCCCTGCCCCTCTATGCTGTGCCATATGTCCGAGGTCGTAAGCACCCTGGTCCCATTGACCACGGGTATCTCGGGAGCCACGGGCTTGGCCCCACAGGCAACGACCACAACGTCTGGTTCTAGTCCTTCAATCGTTTCCGGTGTTGCCTCTGCACCGAGTCTGACCCTGACACGCAGCTTTCGAAGCTGCTTGGAGAGATATTTGATGTAGTCATCGAACTCCGGTTGAAGTATAGCCGCCTCTGTCATGTACCCGCCAAGCCAGCGTCTCTTCTCAAGGAGAATCACTCTATGCCCTCTGACAGCAGCAACTCTGGCTGCCTCCATACCTGCCGGCCCCCCGCCAATCACAACAACCCTCTTCGGCTTCTGCGCACGCTGGATATTATACTCGGTCTCGTGGCCTGCTGCGGCATTGATAGCGCAGCAAATGGGTTTGAGGAGGAACAACTGGTTCGTGCACACGTCGCAATATATGCAGCGTCGAATATCCTCGACTTTCCCAGCGGCGATCTTGTTAGGAGTCTCGGGGTCCGCAATCAGTTGCCTCCCCATGGCAATGAAGTCGGCCTTGCCTGCAGCGAGTACCCTCTCTCCAAGCTCAGGCGAAATCCTGCCAACGGCTATGACAGGCACATCGACCACCTTCTTGATTCCGTGGGCCAGACCAACCAGTTTGCCTGTCTCGGAGACTATCGGAGCCGTGGCGAAGTGAACCGTAGCAGCATCCCCATAGCCACTTACATCTATTGCATCAACCCCGGCCGCGCAAGCGGCAACTGCATTGCTCTTGCCATGGCTAATCGTGATGCCATCCTCCATTCCGAACTCTCGGCCGTCGAGCCGGATTATTACAGGGAAGTCGGGGCCCACTTTATCCCTGACACTCCTGATCACTTCTGTCATGAACCTTTGTCGCTTCTTCAGAGTTCCGCCGTAGCGGTCTTGTCGCTTGTTTGCGTCACAAGACAGAAATTGATTGATCAGGTATCCGTGAGCCCCATGCAATTGTACTCCGTCGAAGCCGGCCTTCTTGGCTCTTTCGGCTGCTTGACCGTACGCTTGTATTATCTCCTCGATCTCTGCCAACGTCAGTTCAGTTGGCATGTCGCCGCCTATTATTGGAACGGCCGAAGGACCTGCCGGTGGGTACCCCTCGGGTGAGAAAACGGCTCTGGACTTTCGACCCGCGCTGTGCAGCATGACGAAGGCCTTTGCACCATGCTTGTGTATCACGTTCGCCAACTCTGCTAAGCCCGGGATGAACTTGTCATCCGAGATACCTAGTTGGGCAAACATGCATTTCAGCCGCGGATGCTGTATACTGGTGACCTCAATTATCAGGAGGCCTGCTCCGCCCTTGGCACGCGCTTCGTAGTACGCCTTGCGTTCTTCAGTAACGAATCCATCATGGGTACCCAGATCCGTGCCTATTGATGGATAGACAATCCTGTTCCTAAGCTTGATACTACCGATACGCCCAGGCTCAAGGAGCCTTTTGAATTCGTTCATTGTCTAACCTCCCTTGCGTCATTTCTGTTGCTGCCACAGTATGAGCAGATGTAGCGTCGGCGACCCAGTTTGAGGAGGACGCCAACACGGCACCCACGTGCCGACTGCATGCGGCATCGGCTAATGATCTCTTTATCCGGGAACCACCTCGGTGACTTCTGGACATCCCGATAGCTGAGACGTCTTCACAAGAATACCTCTCGGGTTCTGATGGCATCACGTAACTGGCTCCCGACTGGTGTTCAAGCCAGAAGGGCACCGCCTTCGACCGGGATTAGTGAGCCTGTAATGTAGTCGGCAGCGGCGCTGGCCAAAAACAGGACTACCCTGGCAACGTCATCGGCTTCCCCCATGCGTCCAAAGGGCACGTGCTCCTTGAATCTCTTCATCGCTTTATCACTCGAGTGGATCTCCTCCACTAGATCCTGCGTGCCGGGGGTCGCAATACCTCCAGGCGCGACCGCGTTGACATTGATGCCGTGCGGGGCGAACTCAAGCGCCAAGCCCTTGGTGAGCATTATCACCCCACCTTTGGACGCAGCGTAGTGTGCCATCCCGGGAGTGGGATGCAGGCCCACTATTGAGGCGATGTTCACTATCTTGCCGCCGTGACCTTCCGAAACCATCTCCCTTACAGCCATTTGGCAGTAGAAGAGCATGCCCTTCAAGTTCACATCTAGCGTTTCACCCCAGAGAGTTGCGTCGATATCAAGCGCTGGTGACGGGGGGTATATCCCAGCGTTGTTTACAAGGATGTCCACACGGCCAAAGCTGGCCACGGCCATTCGGACTGCATCTTCCGCATCGTTAGCGCTTCTCGCATCCGCGAGTATCGCCAGCGCCTCTGCGCCTTCTGTTCTTAGTTGACCTACCAGACGGTTGGAGCTATTCCAGTCGATGTCGGCGACCACAACGCTGGCACCCGCTTCAGCCAGACGACATGCCGTCGCTCGTCCTATCCCGGATCCGGCCCCAGTGACAATGGCAACCTTGCCATGCAGGTCAAAGAGCTGTGCAACGGTTGTAGAATTCAGTGGCATGTTCCTCGGTTCCTAGCCAAACAGCGCGTGGTCTGGCTCAGCTCTTCTTCTCGGTCTCGATGAACACCGGGATGGTCTTGGTACTCTTGATCCTCCACTCACCCTCCTGTTTGACATACGTGTCTTCATAGAAGCATCCCATAGTCAAGGCGAAGCCACTGTCTCGATCATGCATGTAGTAGTACATCTCCCACACGCCATCGGCCTCATTTGTGCCGCTTAGCCGGATTTCGGGATTGTGGCCCTGATGAATTGTCGAAACCGAGTCTCGTCCCGCTGTGTCTTGGACCCATTTCAATATCGCCTCCACAGAGGTGAACTGATTCTCTGGTCCTCCATATTCAGCCACAGGATTGGCATCGAAACACTCTGCAAGACCGTGCCAATCTTTCTTGTCACAGCAACGCCAGTACTTGGCTTTGAGTACCTTAATGGCCTCTATATCCTCCAAGGCGCGAATTCTCGACTCCAATGCTCCAGAATCAATCATTCTCTCTGACCCTCCCTAGCCTCTGATGTTGAGCATACAGGCGCACGCGGGACTCGGCGGACAGCGGTTCCATTGTTGGGGAACGAATAGACAGTGTCAATGCGTAGACCTACGCAGTTTCGAGTGGCTGGACGGCACGGTTGCAGTGAATACCAGAAAACGGCTCCAGTCAGAATCGCTATGGGTTTGAATTGCGCGTTGGACTCCAGCGGCCACTCGTGTTTATGATATCAATGGATACCTGATCTGGCTGTGGACGTATGGAGGCACTGCTCTCCAGCATCTGTCTTGGGCTTCGCCGTGAGTGGGTGCCACTTCTTGAGATGAAAGACGAATACAAGACCAAGAAGCATCTCATCGAGGAGTTGGCTCGGCTGCGCCAGCGCTTGGCCGAGCTGGAAGGGCGGGCGGCCCAAGCTCCGCCTTTACATATAGCTAAGGCACAGTCGGAGACCAAGTATTCGGCATTGGTAGAGGGCTCCAGGGACGGCATGGTTATAGTGCAGGACGGCGTACACAAATACGCGAATAGGGCTATGTGTGATATCTCTGGCTACACGATAGACGAGATCGTAGGTATGGCGTTCTTGAACATGGTGGCCCCCGAATGCCGCGCCTTGGTGGCTGCTCGCGTCAGGCTGGACAAAGCAGAGAAGGAGCTTCCGGGGTTCTATGAGTCGCGAATCAAGTGTAAGAACGGATCCGTGAAGGATGTGCAGTTGGCTACTGGGGTTGGGACATACGACGGCAGGATCGCCAATATCGCCATCGTCAGGGACATAACTGAGAACAAGCTGGCAGAGGAGGCTGTTCGGGAGAGTGAGGAGAGATTCAGAACCATCTGCACCGAGTCGCCCATCGCGATTGAGCTTTTTGACGCGGATGGCCAGTTGCTTGAAGCCAACCGTGCGTGCCTAGACATATTTGCCGTCCCGGGTTTTGAGCAGCTTCAGGGATTCAACCTGTTCAGTGATCCCAACGTCACGGACCGAGTGAGGCAAAGCCTTCTTGAGGGGAAGACGGTTAGGTATGAGGTGCTGTTTGATCTGGATACGTTCCGCGAGAAGCGATTGTATGAACCGACTAGGTCAGGTGCGATTTACATCGATGCTATCATTACGCCCCTAGTGGGCCAGAACAAAGGGCGTCCAAAAGGCTACCTCGTACAGATGCAGGACATCACCGAGCGCAAGCTTGCAGAGCATGCGTTACGGGAAAGCGAAGAGCGCTTCAGAAGCTTCTTCACCGAGTCACCTATTGCCATAGAGATTTTCGATGCCCAAGGCCGATTGGTCGATGCAAATAGGGCATGCTTGGACATTTTCGGCGTTGGGAGTATTGGGGAGATACGGGACTACAACTTGTTCGGGTTTGGAGGGGTCGCGGGCGAAGTCGAGAACCAGCTTCGTTGTGGTGAGTCTGTTAGATATGAAGTCCCTTTCGATCTCGATGAATTCAGGAAGAACAAAGCTTACATGCCGAGGAGATCAGGATCAATCCATCTAGATGCACTTATCACCCCTCTCTGCATGGCCGGGGTTCTACCTCCGGGGAGCTACTTAGTTCAGATGCAGGACATGACTGATCGAAAGCGGGCGGAGCAGGCATTGCGCGATCTGTCTAGTCAGCTTGCCGACGTGCAGGAAGCCGAACGCCGACACATAGCCCGCGAACTGCACGATCAAGTAGGTCAATCACTGACAGGTCTCAAGCTTCTAATTGAAATGGCTGCTCGGTCCGGCATCAGCGATAGTGCACTTATTCTGGGGAGAGCCCAGTCTCTGTTGAACGAGGTAATGATACGGGTTGGAGACATGTCGCTCAACCTCAGACCGCCCATGCTGGATGATCTTGGATTGCTGTCCACTCTTGAGTGGCATTTCGAGAGCTACGCCGGGCAGACCGGAGTGGACGTTGAGTTCGAGTCTCACGGGATGCAGAGGCGACTTCCCACGGAGGTTGAGACTGCCGCGTACAGGATTGTGCAAGAAGGGCTCACGAATGTCGCTCGCCATGCGGATGTCAAGAAGGCAAGCGTGACTCTCTCTACGAATCGTGGCCGTCTGGTCATACGTATTGACGATCAGGGCAGCGGATTCGATCCTGACACAGTATGGAGATCGGGTACCTCCAGCGGCTTGATCGGGATGAGAGAAAGGGCCGTAGCGCTTGAAGGAAGCCTGTCTGTACACTCGACTCCTGGTCATGGCACCACCATCGTTGCGGAACTCCCAATACGCTCAGCAGAGCCCACCAAGATTAGGGAAGAAGGCGTCTCTTCAGTATGACTACCATAGTCCTGGCCGATGACCACGACTTCATTAGGCGTGGAGTGCGCGTCTTGCTTGAGGGCGAGCCAGCTTTCACCGTAGTTGGTGAAGCGGGCGACGGACTAGAGGCGACTGACATCGTCGAGAGCCTGAAGCCGGACGTGCTTATTATTGACGTGGTGATGCCCGGCCTAAATGGCTTGGAGGTGATTCGGCGAGCCGTACAGAATTCGCCAGGCACTCGATCAGTGGTACTTTCAATGTATGACAACGAGGCATATGTGCTGGAGGCTCTGTGGGCTGGAGCGCGGGCCTACGTCCTGAAGAGGTCACCTTCAGAGGAACTTGTGCGGGCCATCCGCGAAGCAGTCGCTGGGGGATACTATCTCGACCCGCCACTCTATGGCCGTGCGGTAGAAGCGTACATGCACATGGCCAAGGAAAGCAGGCTCGATCCCTACGAGACACTCACAGCAAGAGAAAGCGAAGTGCTGCACCTGGCTGCCGAGGGCTTCACCAGCACGGAGATAGCTGCTAGGCTGAGCATCAGCCCGCGGACGGCAGAGAACCATCGGGCTAGCGGAATGCGAAGGCTCGGTCTTCGCACGCAGACCGATCTAATTCGCTACGCTCTGCGGCGTGGCATAATACCGCCGGACTAGGACGCCTGCCATCCCAGATTGTCTCGACCGTGTTCTGTCCTGAAGCTGTGACCGCTCTGTGTATTGCTGCCATGGCAATCGCGTAGCTCTACGGATAGACGATCGCCACCACGTCTGGCACTATTCACACAGCAGTGGAGCAGTTACTGGCTGGTTAGTTGGCCAGTTTCTGGATGTGTTTCAGCTGTCTGGGGGCTAGCGCGGTACTCTGGGTAGCCACCCCCTGGCTCATAGCTAGCTTCGCAGGCGGAGATGATCCCGGGTACTGATCCCGACTACTGGCGGTTACTCTCTGCACAGACCTTGCCAAGTCACCTCGCTTCAGCGTGATGCCCGTGGCCTGTGCTTGTGGATGAGCGAAGTAGACTGGCCTGCTGGCCCGTGTCCTTTGGGGTCGTAGCAAGTCCATTGCCGTTTGGTGACGCGGTGTGTACTAGAGCAATCAGCATAGTGATAGCTGATGACAATCCCGTAGTCCTGGAGACGCTGGAGAGGCTGCTGGAGACGGAGTCAGGATTCGCAGTTGTGGGTAGGGCCACAGGCGGAAATGAGGCAGTTGAACTAGTCAGGCTTCTGCTACCTGACGTACTGGTGACTGACCTGAGAATGCCAGACTTGAGCGGAATCGAGGTCTGTACCAAGGCTCTGGCGTGTTCGCCGACGACTGGGGTCGTTATCATGTCGATGGAGAGCAGTGACGCATACTTGGCTGCCGCCTTGGAGGCGGGTGCCCGGGCCTACGTTCCGAAGACGCTTGTGTATGAGCAGTTGATTGAAGCGATCCGAGAAAGCGTTCCTGAGCACCCGCATCCACTGACTCCGGACGACGTCAACCCCGGCCGCTTGGGCTAGCCAGACATACTCTTTGACATGCTTCGCGATACCAGACATCACTCGGGGTGGCACCATTTGCCTATTGGCAACTCGTGGCCTGTCGCTGGGCACGGAGTGAGTCGGCTTTCGCCAATGTCCGACGCTCTCGGGGACTACTTGTTGATTCTTGTCGCTTGGCTGTCAGTTCCCTGCACAAGGTGAATTGAGTAAGTCTACGCATTGACCTGGCATGGGGCCTTCCTACCATAATGAAGGCATCGCGATACGAAGTGTGCTAACGGCTGCCACTAGGCTTTGGGTGGATTCAAGCTAGCGCATCAACGTTCAAGACCGCCTGCAAATGCTGCAACACGATGCAGGCTCTGACAAGACTCGTCGGGGTGTGTAGTTGGCTGACATGAGAGTGATCGAAGAGGATCGTAGATTTCTCCTTCTTAGTTTCTCCCCCCTTTCGAAGCGTGGGCAGGCGGAGTACCCTGCCCGCGCGACACTGTCAAACATAGGCCCTGGGCGAATACCTCAGGGGCGACGGAGGTGGATGTCATGGACAAATGGGACGCTATAGTAGTTGGTGCAGGCTTTTCTGGGTTGGCAGTTGGTGCCTTAATGTCGAACGCAGGGAAGAGGGTCTTGATTCTGGAGAAAGACGGCCATATTGGAGGCAGAGCCTACAGCACAGATTACCAAGGCCAGGTGGTGGAGAATGGTATCCACGGCGTTGCACTGACCGGACAAGTCGAGGAGGTATTCTCGAGACTGGGCAAGCCCCTCCCTGATTTCACACACTACCCGGTCTCGGAAGTTCTGCATGAAGGCAAATGGCAGGATATGGGCGATCTCTATGATCGCAAGGCGTTAGGCCGCATTGTTCGCGAAGAGATTCTGGCCAAGTCCTACGCAGAAATCGAGAATCAAGACAACATATCCATCAAGGAGTGGGTATCGAGGCTGACGGACGATCCCGGAATACACTTCGAGTTCTTCTACATGGCCTGGAATCTCCTCGGCGGTAACAGATACGAGGACGTCGCAGCCAGTACTCTTCTCCTGTATATCAAGAGCAGGCTGGAGGTGGCCGGTAGCATGCGCGGCGGAATGGCTAATCCGACGCCGGGGATTCGTGGCTTCACGCAGCCTCTGGCCGAAATAGTCCTCCAGAAGGGTAGCGAAATACGGGTCAACGCCCCGGTTGAGAGCATCGTCATTGAAGATGGAAGGGCAGTAGGGGTGCTAGTGGAGACGGGGGACAGGCTTTTCCGTTCGCAACTCCCTGATGTCGATTTCATAGAGGCTCCAGTGGTTGTGAATACCTTGCCTGTGTGGGACCTGTTTGATGTAGTCTCCCAAGACGTTTTCCCTCGCTGGTACGTGGAATGGATAGAGGGGATGAAGCAAAGGGTGGCTCCCGTTTTCACCCTCATATGTGGCATGGACGCCAGGCTGTGGGACGACCGGGGGATATCCAAATGGGTGCCCAATCTCCCCCGGGTCGGCTTGGGCGGCCTGTATCTGCAAGTGCCCTATGGTGACCAAGTCGGACAGGAACAGCTAGTCGCCGTTCTTCAGAGCCATTGGACCGACGTGCCCAGCCTGTTTAGATTGAAGGAGGCCGAGACAAGGCTTGGCTTCAGGCGGATATGGGATCTCTTCGAAGCAGATACCAGGGAGCTGTTTCCAGAATTTGAGAAGCATTGCCTTTGGCGTGTACGCCACCTAGCGGCTTGGGCCATGGCCGAGGCTCCAGGTGCTGCCGGGCGGTTCCGCCCTTCAGTGAAGCCACCGGAGGTGGAAGGCCTGTACCTGGTCAGCGACACCGTCAGCGAAGGGACAAGCATTGGATTTGCCGCATGTGCAGGTGCAGCCCTCTACTTCATGGACAATCTACTGTAGGATGGGAGTCGCAATATGGTCTCCTCCGGCGGCCACGACCCTTATGGGGTCTGACTGCGCGTAGCATGTGACCACCACGGACCACAGGCAAGCCGAGTCCGCGGCTGTAGGACATGGACACGCTATCCTGGTAGCATCGAACCAGCCAACGATCCCTGGTGAGGAGGTTGTTCTACTATGGACAAGTGGGATGCCATAGTGATCGGAGGCGGTGTCTCCGGGTTGACCGCAGGTGCCTTGCTGGCGAACGCCGGCAGGAGGGTGTTGCTCCTCGAGAAGGAGAGCAAGGTGGGCGGAAGGGCCTCGGCCAGTGAGTACCGTGGGCAGATAGTGGACAACGGCATTCACGGGCTCTTGTCGATGGGTTACATGGAGGAGATCTACCGTAGGCTAGGCAAGCCCTTCCCGGAGTACGTGGTTTACGACGAAGGGGCCGACGTATTCTCCGATGGGGAGTGGCGAAGCTTCGGCGAGACCTTCATGACAAAGGACTTCAGGCAGATACTGAAGTCAGACATTCTGTCACAGCCCTATGAGGCCCTGGAGAAGTACCAGAGCATGTCCGTCAAGGACTGGCTTTCAGAGAGAACCGATGACAAAGCTATCCACGAGTACTTCGCCTTCATGGCCTGGGCCATACTGGGTGGACACAGGTACGAAGACATGGCAGCCAGTCGGCTTCTTGAGATACTTAAGGAAGTGCGGGAGAAGCGAGGTCACCTGGCTGGCTTGGGGGCCATCAACTTCCGTGGCGGCCTCTCCACACTGACTGGCCCACTTGCTGAGGCAATCAAAGAGCGGGGGGGGCAGATCCGGACCGATGCCAACGTAGCGAACGTGGTGGTAAAAGAAGGAGTTGCCCGAGGTGTGGAGATCGAGTCAGGGAATCCCCTATTCGTGTCACAGTTCCATGATTCACAGTTCGTGGAGGCCGACATGGTGGTGGCAACGGTACCCATTTGGAGCCTGTTCAGTGTTGTCCCTGAAGGCCATTTCCCACGCTGGTACGTGGACTGGATAAAGGGCATCAGCCCGAGAAAATGCCTTATCATGACCCTTGTCTGCGGGATGGATGAACTGCTCTGGAAGGAATGGAAATGCATCAGATTCGTTTCCCACCTACCACGCACGGGACTAGGTGGTCTGCTGATGTTTGCGCCTACGTATGCTGAGCGCGTGGGTGAGTACCAGGCTTGGTTCTGGCTCCAGATCCACTGGGACGAGGTGCCACCATTGTTCTCGCAGCACAGGGCAAGAAGAAGGCTCGCTCTGCGGCATACCTTCGACAGCTTCGAGGCAGACATCCAGGAAGTGCTGCCGGGTTTCCAGCAGCACTGTTTGTGGAAGATCCGTCATCACGACTACTTCGGCCTCGCCGAAGCTCCAGCAGTGGTGGGCGCCTTCCGGCCTTCGATCAAGCCTCCTGGCATAGAGAACTTCTATCTAGTGAGTGACACACTATCAAGTGGGAGGTCAACAGGGATGGAGTCGTGTGCCTCTCTTGCCCTCCAACTGGTTGACGAGGTCTTAGCCAGCACATAGTCCCCAGCCATTGAAGGGCATTGGGCTCTCGAATTGGGGCAGCCCGAAGTCCTGCCGGTATTGACAGATACCCTGTGCACTTCGGGTGAGAGTTCACCTAGGTCCATGGCAGTGCAAGACCAGATTGATCGTTGACAGTCGAGTCGCAGAACTGCAGTGCCAGCAAGCCTGCATGAACGACCACGAGATGCACAGTGATGAACCAGGCTGCATCTGAGCGAAGCATGAGATGCCCTCTGCCCTTAGAGTACCCCAGCTAAGCAGCCTATTGGTGTCATGACCATTCACGGTTATTGCAGAAATGGCAGGATGAAGCCCCGGCACACGGTTGTGCGCTCGTGACTACTCTTGGGGCTAGCCCAATATGACACCAGGTACGTCTACCGATTTACTTGCCCGACAGGATGGCCAAGAATCAGGAACGGTCTGGCGCCTCTATCCAATAGGATGCGATGACCGACAGGGCGCGCCCAATAAAGGGATGTGGTTCAATACTCGGCTGGCTTGTGAAGGATGCGAGCCTTGTCGGTTCTGGTGCTATCGAGAGGCAACCAGAGGCTTCGGCGCTGGGCGCCAGAGCTGCGCCGAGCCGCGGGGCCTCGGACTTCTCGAACGGGTCCCTGTAACGAAAGGAGGTTGTCAGTATGGCTGGCGAAACCCAAGTGGAAGCAAGGCTTAGGGTACTGGAGGACATCGAGGCATTGAAGAAGCTGAAGGCCAGATACTGGAGATACATCGACAACAAGATGTGGCAGGAACTGGCTGATTGCTTTGATGAAGAACCCTTCGCAGAGTATCTAGGCCCAGAAAACCAGTTCCGGTCGGTTGCGGATATCGTGGCGTATCTGAAGGGCGATCCCGAGCGCTTCGAGACTACGGCCTACCACCATGGTCACAATCCTGACATCGAGATAACACGTGACGACAGGGCGAAGGGCGTGTGGGCTTTCTATGTAAATATCAACATGAGCGGGAAGCGCTCCAGCAGCTCTGTTACCATGGCAGGATTCTACGAGGACGAGTATGTCAAGCGAGGCGGAGCCTGGAGGATCAAGAAGACGGTGGCCAGGGCTACAGCTATGGAGACCGCCAACAAGTAGCTCGTAGGCACCGGAGTTGGCTATGCTCCAAGTAGCAATTGGATTGACGGCCTGCCAGGACGCCCGGCGGTGCACAAACGCTGACCATACGATTGATCCCGCA
>Ga0180432_10001904_pt1 | contig 32128 bp, 34 predicted proteins | sample SS_ome_10_FD_132414 | JGI IMG/M metagenome (GOLD analysis project Ga0180432, IMG submission 132414) | Hypersaline lake sediment archaeal communities from the Salton Sea, California, USA - SS_1_MS_2 metaG | ecosystem: Environmental > Aquatic > Non-marine Saline and Alkaline > Hypersaline >...
ATGATACACGCAGTGAGGAAGATGCGTATATTCCATCCATCACAGTATACCCCTCAAAAAGATGCAGGGAAAACTTCATCCCTCGACCTTACGGTCGGGGATTTAAGTTTTGTACATTAAAAACCTGTTTTGTGCCTCGCTCGTCTGCTTTACTATGCCGATGCAATTGACAACTACATTTGGGTTTACCCTTTCAATAACCTCCTTTAGATGAGAAACATCCGAAACATCGAGTTCAGGAACTATCCCGGCCTCATGAAAAATACCGTACCTTTCGACATCAGAATAATGACCTCTGATTGTGCCTTTCACATCAAATATTGGGTTTAACACCTGATATAACTTATGACCAAGCATTCCCGTTGCACCCAAGATTAGTACCCTCACGTTACTGAGCCTCATACCATTGCTTTGCTTTCCCACGTTTACCTCTCACAACGTTAACCAGAATATCCTCGAATTCATCTGTGACAATGTCCCAGTCTTGTCTCTCAACATACTTCCTGCCTTTTGCTCCTATCTCTTCTAAATTCCCTTCGGCGACTAATTCCAGTGCCTTTGCTATGACTCCCTCCGGTCTGTCTACATAAACGACGCCATTATCCTCTCCGAACTCCTCAACCATACCGGGAAGTCTGGTCGAAATAACAGGCTTCCGCATAGACATATAATCAAATACCTTTACAGGAACGCTGTCCCTCATTAATCCCACACTATGGAATGGGAGAACGCAAATATCTGAGGCAGCTAATAATCCGGGGATTTCATCAAAAGGCCTTCGCCCGGTTATAATCAACTTCTCCTGTAAACCGAGCCCCTTCTGCATTTGCCGAAGCTCACCCTCTCGGGATCCTGTGCCTACCACGAGGAATTTAAGATTATGGTTGGGAATCATGGCAAGCCCTAATGCAACTTCCCTGACACCTGTAATCCGGGAAAGCCTTCCCACGTAGACAATTACAACATCATCCGGCTTAATCCCCCATCCATCTCTTGCCACACTTCCATCCACAAGCTCTGGATTAAATCTGTCAAGATTTATGCCGTGCTGTAGTACATAGCTCCGCTCAGAAGGAGCACCCATCCCAACCATACAATCTTTAAGCCTCCGGTTAGTTGTCAGCACCGCATCCGCCTGCTCTATCGTTTTTCTCTCAATAGCCTTTCCCAGAGGCCTGAAATACCTGAAGGGAATCAGTTCGTGCATTGGATCCAACCAGTACGAGATAAAAGGAATGTTGCTTTCTCTAGCTGCCTTGATAGCCAGGTAGCTATTTAAAATACCGAGGCCAATAATCACGTCCGGGGCAAACCCTTTAATTTCACGCTTGATTTCATGACGATGAGACAATATCAGTGAGAGATAATCAAATCCGGGGACTGGCACCCTTGCAGTGCCAGGGCGGATTACCGTGGTCCTGCTTCCCTGGTATATCTTGGATACATCATTGAACACCTCTCGTCGAAAAAAGAGGCCATCGCCATTACCTTCGGTTCTCCACAGCACCGCAAAGTCAATAGCGTGAACTTCATGACCCCTAAGCGATAACTTCTCTGCCAGGTGGTGCTGGTCATGGGGGCCCCTCTTAAGCCAATCGCTCTCCTGAACCATGAGGATTCGCATTTCGGTGCTCCGTCGCTAGTTATCCTGCTGCCAAAAAAATGGCGCCATGCTTCTCATAAAGGCATAAAATTTCCGTGATCCAGACGAATAATGATACGCCGCCTGCGTTGTTCGGTCTGACTCGGTTTTCATAGGCTTCGAACAGCATCAGGTAGTACCGTGACTGACATAACAATCCTGGATAAAGCTGCTCAACCCAGGTTATACGATAGACAAACTTTTACTTTTACTCGCACCGGTATTTCCAAGGGTGTATCTAATCGCATGCAATTATACTTACGTAGTGTTAAAGAACAGATTAAGAATATAAAGGGAAAATTACACGGAGTTTACAAAGCGATTACAACTTTGTTGGAAAGAACAACGCGGATTTATTCAATCTTTATACTAATTGTGAGACTGACTCTGCTACGAGGAACTTACAGAAATCATTGAACGCGAGCGAGGGTAAGCTACTGAGCAAAGGAATTTGATACCACTATTCCTGGTCTACGGCGACTTTCAGCGTGAGCCCTCGCCTCCGCTCAGAGTGGACAGGCTCTGATCATTCATTTTTTGTACCCCACCAATGTTGCACCTGGGCACTTCCATACATACAGATATAGTTCTTTGTTTCCTTATATATTTCATCCTGAAACGCCAAATGAACCTTCTCAGTAGAAACACAGACACTCTAGGCACAAAGCTTCTGAGTTTAATACAGGACTTCTCATCTCCATATCTTGCTGGCATAGGCACATCTAACACCTTTAGACCATGTACATTCAGGTTAACCAGAAGGTCATTTAAATAACCATAATAAGGGTAGAGCTTCAATCCATCGATCTCGAGAGCTTTTCTGGATATGGCAGTGAAACCATTCTGAGAATCATTAATATGCCAGTAGCCACTGGCAACGCGGGTTAACCACGTCAGCATCAGATTACCAAACAATCTAAAACGGGGCATAGCTTGGCGATGCCGTGGGATAGATAGGCGGTCTCCTTTAGTGTAGTCCGCTTTACCTTCCATTATTGGCACAATGAGATCTTCAGTCCGCTCCAAAGGCATCTGACCATCACCATCAACTTTGACCACAATATCCATATCATCCTTCAAAGCAGCCTGATAGCCCGTGAGAAGAGCCGCCCCGGGACCACGATTAGTCTCATGCCTTATCAATTGGACTCGGGGAAGGTTAAGAGCCTGGACTATCTCTCCGGTTTTATCCGGGCTAGCATCATCAACCACATATATCCTGTCAATCGAACATGGCAGATTCTCTATGACGTCTCTCACATGATTCTCCACCATGTAGGCAAGTACCACCGCACCAACCTTGTGCCCGTTCTTCAATTGAGCAACCGTCATACCCTTTTCACCACGATAACTACTCCAAGTAAAAAAAACTTCCCTGTCATCAACAATCGGAGCCCTATCTCTACACTCTGGTTTACTCACAAGTCACCTCGCTTATTTACATCCAGCCCAATCTCAAGTTTCATGAAGACTTGCCCCGTTCTTAATTTATCGACGGCGTCCCACTAAGCGTATGAGGCCGCGTATAGACGTCTAAATGACACAACAACCACTGGCCAGATATGTTGATGAGAAAGATAGCTATCTCAAAGTGTACACTTGCCGAATAAAATGCCTGTTACAGATATGAAGATAGGATTACATTCGAATTACAAGAAGCTTAAGTTCAGCCACAAGCCAATTATCAAAGGCACGAGCTAAATTATGAGGGTAAACCGCAGTCGCATCCTCTCAGTAAAATGGGGCGAACCACACTCCGCGGGCAGTACCCCCAATAGCCTCCGGCAACCCCAGTATTAGGAAGCCATATCAATTCATCTCCGCAGAAAGCTGCGGGTTATTCCCGATGACTTTTATACATTCTTCAAAGAAGTTATGCGCGCAAAATTGCAGGCAGAGACTCAAGAGATCGGGCCTGAAGGAATTAGCCGATAAATACCCAGGGGTAAGGTTGCAAGCCCTGGATTTCACAGCGAGGTAGAGGCTCAATCAATTTCTCCAGAACTTCTCGAAGAACAAGGGCATAAAAAATGAAGTGGCATATACATATAAAGGAGAACGAACCAACTGAAAAAGAACTTACCCGTTGAGTAAAGTGCTAACCGAAGAGGGATTTACATGGCCCAGTTTACTGACACCCAACCACCCAAATGGGCCATTGTATACCTGATATTAGGAATGCTAATCTTTGACAAGGATAAGGGCATTATCGCAAACCATGAGGTAGATGTTATGGCAACTGGTAACCGGACAACATCCAGCAATGACTCCGGTATGACACTGACAGTGGTGAAAGAGATTTTCCCTCATGCCTAGACGAAAGGCCAAATTCATGGGACTGCACATCAAATAATCGTAAGCCATTTGTAAGCCATTTGTAATGCCTTAATTATATCCTTAACAGCTTTCTTAATTCTCAACAAGTACAATTCTCACTAGCGCTATAAATGGTTAATCAGAAAGGGGAAAGCTCATGCAGAAAATAGAATTTAAACCAAGTAGAACTAAACGGCGAAATTTGGCGATTGCCTTCGCCCTGACCCTTGCGATAGTGCTAGTACTCGTTATGCTTCCCCTACAGGCCTCCGCGCTAACTGTTACCATCTCCGGCTCCGCCACTGTGGATAAACCAAATACTGTATGCCTCACAACCACCCTTACATTCCACAACGGCGAAAGAATCCCTATAGCCAATATCCAAGCAATCATTTCCGGAGAAACTGATATAACCGTCGAGTTCGACACCGATGGAGTTGTATCAAGCGTAACGGGAGACCTAAACGCCTCTCAGATCGGTGCGTCCATCACCAAGATAGATGCGTATGACTACGCATACGGCAACATGACTGGCTATGAGGGCGAAGATACCTATGAGTTCGGTTTTGGATATGGATACTCCGCCGATGACACCGTGGTCAGATATGTAATCTGCTTCGACAGCCAGTATCTAATCCCTGGTGATCACAATCTCAGGGTCAAGGTGAATACAGGGATGTCCGAGGTAAAGGAATACTTCCAATCAACTCAGCATGCATTCCATGTCAATGGAACAGCATTAACCCTGACAGTTGGTTGGAACGAGTGCACGTGGAATAGACCAGCAGCTACCCTCCAACAGATAGACGCCATTATTCCTTTGGGTGGATTCGGGTCTAACGAGGCACTGTCCAAGTGGAATAACACGACCAAAGCATATCAAAGCTGGATAAGTGGACTGGGCGGTGACAACCCGACCATTAACCCGGGTGACCCCGTATGGATCGGCGTACAAAGTGCGAAGCCATTCGAGATGTAGAGGAGTGAAATGAAAAGATCAGCTTTAATCTCGATTACGTTGGCTGTTGTTCTACTTGCTTGCTTCCCTATACAGGCAATTGCGCAAGGAATACCTCACCCAATAGGAGGATACGTTTACGAAGCCGACGGCGTGACAAAGGTAGTTGGAGCAACAGTAACTGTTACTAATCAGCGAACAACTGAATACCTGACTGATGTGACTGACTCCGGTGGTGTATACGTTGTAGATCTAGCCAACATGCCCAGTGGGTACCTAAACGGCGACCAACTCAATATTTCTGCGGTACGGGGCGATGATTCCGGCAGCACTAACATTACTGTAAATACATCACTGACATCCCAACTGGCTCACGTGACTCTAGGGCCAACGCCGACGCCGACGCCGACGCCTACTCCAACACCCACGCCTACGCCTACGCCGACACCAACACCTACACCGACGCCGACGCCTACACCAACACCAACGCCTACGCCGACGCCTACTCCGACGCCGACGCCAACGCCTACGCCTACGCCTACGCCGACACCAACACCGACACCAACGCCGACGCCTACTCCGACACCGACACCGACACCGACACCGACGCCTACACCTACTCCAACGCCTACCCCGACACCAACGCCTACGCCGACACCTACTCCAACGCCTACCCCGACACCAACGCCTACGCCGACACCGACGCCTACTCCGACACCGACGCCTACACCTACACCTACACCTACGCCTACTCCAACACCCACGCCGACGCCTACTCCGACACCGACGCCGACACCAACGCCTACTCCAACACCCACGCCTACACCTACGCCTACTCCGACACCGACGCCTACTCCGGCACCTACATCCCCACCACCAGTACCACCATTCCCTCCACCATCAACACCTACGCCTACACCTGCACCTACGCCTACACTTACGCCTACTCCGACACCTGTCGTATTAGAAAATATCGAAGAAGATATCGACACACAAGGAGTGACCACGAAAGACATAGAGGTCACCACTCCCGACGGTCAAATAACAATAGATATCCCCGAAGGTACCACAGCCAAAACTGGAGATAACGAGCCTATAAAAGAGATAACAATAGGTGAGCTGTGCTCTGGCTTCCCGCCACCACCGGCGAAAGCTTATGTTGTCGGCTGTGCGTATGACTTCGGACCAGATGGCGCCACCTTCGATCCTCCGATTAAGATAACTATAAGCTATGACCCCGGTCTGGTTCCGGAGGGAGTCGCAGAGAAAGACATGGTTATCGCCTACTACGACGTGTCAAAGGGCAAGTGGATAGAGCTTCCCTCAACTGTCGATACTATAAATCACACCATAACAGCTGAGGCGAGCGGATTCAGCTTGCATGCGGTATATGTACCTGCACCCGAGGCTACGCCGATACCTACAGTTGCACCGACGCCGACACTCAAGCCAACACCCACAGCTATCTCGACGCCAGTGCCTACGGTTGCACCAACGCCGACTCCCACACCCGTGGGGGCAGCGCCTACCAACATCGGTTTGATCCTCGGCCCAACCCTGGCTGCATTGGTAGTAATTGCCCTGCTGGCCTACTTATTCGTGTTCAGGAGAAGACATAAATACCACGTGATTGAATAAGGCAACACTTCTAGAGACTGTATGCGGCGAGTTTCGGAGCGCACTTCCGAAACTCGCCGCCATTTACATTAAAGATAAAGCCCGTAAATATCCCAGCTCACATCCGGAATATATATTATTAAGAATTAGCAACTAAGGTTACCAGTACGCTAGCCCCCCGGTCATTATATACCCCGACAGCGCAGCATACTGTTACACTCCCATTCCTATTGTCCCTCCTGGAATTCCACCATTAACCAGAGGCATAACTCCCGCAATAGGCCTCGCTTTCTATACTGCTCACTACCCGTATCAGACCCAGATGTTCCTACCCTACATCATCTGTCAACGCCCGACAGTACGATTCTCTATCAACGATGGGAGTACGATTTCCTATGTGTAATTACCAAAACGGGCGATTGTATGTCTTTTAACAGAAATGCTAATCTTTGAGTATAAAAGTGAAATTGAGGATACTTCGGTGCAAGATGCTGAATTGACCAAACAGGGTACTTCAAAAGAACTTCTGCTCAAAACACAAATGGGGCTACCACTTGAAGCGTGGAAGCGAAGCATGTTACAAAACCGCAGGCCTCAATACTTAGCAATAGCGTTAGGCTGGATATATAACGGGCTTCTCCTGGGTTTAGCGGTGGCAGCCGTATTTTCACCAGAGCACACGATAGTGTTGAACTTCAATCAATTCGGGGAACTGTGGGCAGACGTAGTTGTCTTTACATTTGCGTTCTTACTTATGACCTGGTTGCTATTCCTTAAACTGCCACAAAGGCGCCATACAGACAGGAGAGTTCGGGAGGATCAGACGGAACCGACCGACCAGTAAGAGTACTCCTCCTCAGGAACTTCGGTATACAACCCCCTCATCTGCAATGCTATACATCCTCTTGAACGAAAGTATCTGCATTATCTGAAGATTAAAGGAAAGGCAAGGGGTCCAACCTTGTAGTGCCCTCCGAGCGGAATCACGATTCTGAGGCCCTGGTTATCAAGCTTTATCAGTTCAGACGCAAAGAATATTAAGCTATCGAGGTCTAATCCCCGATCCGTAAAAATTCATCAGTTAAATACCAGGCAGTATTTCATAATATTGGTAATATCCAAGTGGTACAGCGTTGATCCATTAGATTCCAAAAGCTCCGACCGGGAAGAGAACCGCTATGTCTCAACCACAGAGGTCTCCAACATCTTGGATTCCTGCTTCAATACTTTTAAAAGGACATCCACAACCACTATGTCCCACTGTGTGCCAGCGCCTTTCTTTAGAGCACGAACCGCCTCCTCATCGCTAAGGCGGGGGCGATAGGGACGGGGGCATGTCATCGCATCATAGCAATCAGCCACCGCAATGATGCGCGCTCCCAGGGGAATATTTTCGCCCTTCAGACTCCTGGGATAACCCTTTCCGTTGTACCATTCGTGGTGACTCTCAACCAGAGGTATGATGTCCTTGAAGTAGTCCACTTGGCGTATTATATCCACTGCCGCCATAGGGTGTCTCTTAATTTCGCTGTATTCTGCTGATGTCAAATGCCCTGGCTTAAAAAGAATGTGATCCGGGACTACGATTTTCCCTATATCATGAACGGTGGCGGCGAGCCGTATACGCATAGCCATTTCATCTGAACAATTAAGCTGGAGAGCGATCTCATTAGCCAGCAAGGCCACCCGCTCCGAATGGCCACGGGCGTAAGGTTCATGCATCTCACCCATTTGAGCCAATACCCTCGCCATTTGCAGATACACCCCATCAAGATTTGCTTGCTCATCACCATCAGATGACGCAGATAGTCTTTCCAGAGCTACTTCCTCACGGGCAAGCGCCTGCATAGCCTCACCGTAGTATTCCTGCACCTGCTGTGTTTGCTTCTCTATTTTTTGCTCGAGACGAACCTGATACTCTTTGTTTTCCAGTAACAACATTCTTCGTTCAAGGGCCCTCTTAACTCTCATAACCAGGTCATCAAGGTTGAATGGCTTGGTTACGTAGTCATATGCGCCAAGCTTCATAGCTTCAACTGCCGTCTGGCTATCGCCGATAGCAGTTATCATAACTACACCGATGTCTGGATGGTCCGTAACTATCCGGGAGAGAACCTCCATTCCTGATAGACCCGGCATCTTGATGTCTAGAAGTACCAAGTCGAAGTCCTGCATGAACGCTTTCCATAAGGCCTCCTGGCCATCAACTGCGATCACGCAATTAAAACCTTCCGCCTGCAGCTTTCGTGAGACAGCGTTTCTAATTGGCTCCTCGTCATCCACTATTAGTATCATTCCTTCGGCTTCACCCATCTCAGTCCCCCTCGATCTGTATTAGCCAATTCTGCTTAACTATCAACCGGTCTCCTTGTCCGGGTATCCGACTGTCAGACTCAGCTATGCTTCCAACTTCCTCCTGTTTCATCGAAGATTCTCAGTCCCACTCGCAGATTATCACTCCTGAGCATATCTAATCAATGACCCATCTGTCGTTAAAATACAAGAAAAAGGTACTACTGTTTGTGAACGTATGAAAGCTTTATTGCTTTAAGGGATTGAACTGGGGGGATTTCCGACATCCAACAGGTACAAGGATACTTAAGTAGATATGTGCAGGTAGTTACATATAGCAGCTACATGTAACAAGTAATAAAATACAAGAAGACCACATTGTATACAGCCGAGGTTACATACGCTTAGCAGCGATCTGAGGCCAGTAAACCGACAGGATTTGGCATTTCCGAACTAAGCCGGCCTCACGTGCCTTGAAAAGGGTATTATACGCATTCAGAAATGAACTGGTAGCTTCTAACCTGTGCTACCTGCCACCAGGTGAGGGCTGGATTCATCTAAGAAGCGAAGAACGTCCTCGCGCCAATACCTCCTGTCTCCGCGGTTACCGACCCGGTAAAACCTCAGCGCGCCTTTATCGCTCCACCGCCTAATACTACAGATGCTAACCTGCAAGAAGTCTGCCACTTGCTGAGCGGTCATCATCCTTTCATTCTGTGTCTCATTAGCGGTCTGCTGCATGATTCACTCCCCCTCTTGTTTTGAATGCAGTAGCCTTCCTCTTCCACATCACCAGTCTATGTCGACTACGATTATAAAATCACAAGCTGCAATATAGACGGTTACAAGCCTATGGTTGGATACTACTACATATTCATATATTATCAGGCATGTCAATAGATATACTACGGTTATTCTTAATGGTCATTGATTAAAAGATAGGACCAATGAAGAACAGGAGAAGACCCCTGAGAATGTTCGGAGCCTGAGCCTGCTAGCCCTTTATAAGTCTTACGAACGCAGATGAGGAGATATATATAAATAACAAGCACACCGTATGAAATACCGCGCTTAATAGGTAATAGAGGGGAATAAGAGGGTCATCACGAAGTAGAGTGAGCCAGCCAGCAGTAAGCGCCTGACCCCAAGTCTAAGATGTTCAGACCGTGTAAAGTCCGAGCAGGCAACAGAGTTATCAGAATTCTGACAGCGCTATTAATCCTTCGTGAGAGACAAGCCAATTCCTCAATTGTTCAGTATTATTAACCACAGCGCCTACCACTTAACAGGGATCATCTCTCTATCGGGAACATCGGGGGGTGGAGTTAATTCCAAGTGTAATTCATCGACTATCTTCTGTCGCAATATTTCCAGATATTTATGAAGTTGCTTCCTATCTTCTGGTGACAACACAGGTGCGGTCTCTGATACCAGGACTTTTATCACCGCTATCCCGGCTTGGGCAGCTTTCTCACCCTTTTCAGTTAACTTGATCTCTGTAAACGGTCGCCCCTTGCGTTTCGGCGTTCTTGCCACAAGACCCTCTTCCTCCATCCTGTTGAGCAATCCTGTAACGCTCTGACTCTGGCGAGTGAGGAAGCGAGCTATCTCAGCAGTGGTCAAAAGGCCGGGGTAATCCCTGCAAATCCATAAAACCCCGACTTTCTCAGGTGTCAGGCCTACCCTGGCCAGTCTTGTCTCAGCCGCTTTATCCATCACAGCCCACGTCTGGCGGAGCAACGCCCAAGTAGTGAGAGTAATATCGGATAAGCAAAGATCGTACATTGTATACCTCCTATGCTTTTCAAGTATTATCAGCGCAACAGCGACAGCCGAGACCCACACTCTGCTCCGATTCCGCTGGACCGTTGAACTGGCTCGTAACCCATCGGCTGCATTCCATACCTCAGTCTGACTATCTATCTGCTTTATCCTGGATAACTGTGTGCGAAGTCGTATCTGAGTATAAGCAATTGTACGCAGATATTATTAAGAATCAGTTACGCATATATGCATATAAATTACGACCAGCTTACAAATTGATTACAACTCGGGGCGGAAGAGACAACTGATGCAAATGAAGGTACCCGGATTCCTACAAGGTCGCAGGTACCATCCCTACCTGCTTTAACCGGGTTTTGCCAGGAAGTATCCTATACCAGCTTTGGTGAGGATAAGCCGTGGGTGACCAGCATCTGCTTCCAGTTTGCTACGCAATCTCCGGATATGCACTCTAAGGCTGTCCACAGACCCCGGATAATCGTCACCCCATACGTCTTCAGCAAGTTTGGGGTACGTTGACACACGCCCAGCGTTTCTCATCAAGCAATGAACGATATGCGATTCGATGGCCGTGAGATTTATCTCTTTTTGCCCATTCAGAAGCTGGCGTGTGGACGGATTAAAACGCAACGGGCCGAAGGAGAGGGGCAGTTCTTCAGCAAGCTGATCCTTATCACGTATTCTGGCCTTAATCCGGGCCAGTAGTTCCAGCTGCCCACAGGGCTTGACTATGTAATCATCTGCCCCTAACTCTAATCCCTTTGCTATGTCAGATTCATCCGACCTGACAGTGAGAACAATAATCGGCACAGAGGAGAAAAAGCGGACCTGCTTCAATACCTCGTAGCCGCTTATATCGGGTAGACCTAGATCGAGGATGATTATACTGTGTGCTTCACTCTCAGCAAGTTCTAGCCCTTTTTCGCCCAGGTGAGTTGAGATAAGCTGAACGTCAGGCCAGATTATCTTGAAGGCTAAAGAAACAGACTCTACAACCTCCGGGTCATCCTCAATAATCAATGCTTTCATATTAAAGCCCGACTTTTGGAGGAAAGAATATTACCTATCCCATTAGCGGTAATAGCCTTAGCAACGGTCCTTGAGAATAGGGAGGGAAGCGATCTTCTCACTTGCTTAACCCACCTCGCCGGTTCTGGTCTAAGCTGCCCAGTAAGCCAGGCCTCCGGCTGGCTCACAAGAGGGGGCTTTTTGTGAGCCAGCCCGGTGACCAGCTGCTGAACGCACTCGTTGCGCCCATACATTAAAGGTAGTCTAAAGAGACTCGATTGTCTGAAAATCCGTTCAACCATATACAGACATCCGCAATTGTACGCATAAATCATTAAGAATCGATTAAGAATATATAAGGATTAATTACGAGAAGCTTACAAATTTGTTACAAATTAGCAACCAGAATCGGTTAAACATGATCCTACCCGCGTAGAGTAAATAACACAGCCGCAAGCGGAAGTGAAAAGCTCTGTCAAACTCTTCCCTATCCGGACAAAGTACTTTTTTACTATATACATATACCGAGAAGAGCCATTGCATATGAAGTAACAGGCATGTTAATGTAAGATCATCCTCGCACAAGTATAATTATGTCATCACATGCTAGAGAAAGAATGTTACGAAAAAGCGTATACGAGGCTTGGATTGAAGCAGCTAAAAAATCCGACGCCCGGTGCAGTATAGGGTACCACTCGGAGTGATATAGATAGACATGACTAAGATAACCAACTCAACTCAGCATATATACCGGCCGATCACTCCTCAGCTATTGAGAAAACACAAGAATAGACGGGGTTCATCCGCCGAAACTTCAAAAGATGCACCTTTTCTGTTTAACGATAATCCTAACAAAGCAGGAAAAGGTCTCCGAATAAGAGCCAACGATATCACAGAGCGCAAGCAAACAGAGGAGGAGACGCAGGTGATGGATGAGCAAATTCAACTTGCAGGACGGCTTGCTGCTGTGGGAGGGCTTGCTGCAGGTGTCGCCCACGAATTAAACAACCCTCTGGCAGCAATCCAGATGTTTGCCCAACTTCTGATTGCCAGAGGGGACCTGGATGAAACTGCAAGAAGCGATATAGAAACGATCTATAGAGAGGCACAACGTGCCGCTAAAATCACCACTAACCTGCTCTCATTCGCCCGCAGGCATGTACCTGAGAAACGTCTTATCTGCATAAACGAAGTCATAGACAGAAGCCTGGAACTCCACGCCTATCGAATGATGCTCAGCAACATAGAGATGGTTATAACGCTGGACCCTGAACTTCCGATGACTATGGCCGACTTTCACCAGATGCAGCAGGTTTTCGTTAACATCATCGCTAACGCTGAGCAGGCTATCACAGAAGCCCACGGCCAAGGCAAGTTCTGGGTCAAAACGCAAAAGTCCAATGGAATGATCCGAATAACTTTCACCGACGACGGGCCCGGCATACCAGAGAAAAACCTGGGAAGGATATTTGACCCATTCTTCACCACCAAAGATGTAGGGAAGGGAACAGGATTGGGTCTTAGCATTTGCTACGGTATTATCCAGGAGCACGGTGGGCATTTGTACGCTAGAAGTAACCATGGCAAGGGGGCAACCTTCGTAGTGGAGATACCTATCATATTAGAAGAGCAGTCAGCTTTCGAGCAGACCAACACAATTCAGGTATAGGGTGGCTAATATGGCTGAAAACAAGGGCGCAATATTGATCGTCGATGATGAAGAGTCGATCAGGAGCGGCGTTTCCCGTAAGCTGCAGGCGGAAGGCTATGCTTGTGTAACAGCTGTCGACGGCAAGGATGCTCTAGCGAAAACGTCAATCCAGAACTTTAACTTAGTGCTTATGGATATCAAGATGCCAGGGCTGTCAGGAATGGAGGTCCTTCCCCAGATTATCGCTGACCATCCTGATACCGGCGTAGTTATGATAACCGCAGTCGGCGACACCCAGACAGCCGTCGAAGCTATGAAGCTCGGGGCGTATGATTACGTGACCAAGCCTTTCGATGTAGATAGTCTTATTATACGGGTGGAAAGGGCTCTTGAAAGACGAAGTCTGGTACTCGAAAATAGAGAATACCAACTCTTACTGGAACAAAAGGTAGAGCAACAGGTAGGACAAATAAGACAATACTACAACGAAGCTATTCAGGCGCTTGCCCGTGAGGAGATTGCTCTGGAAAAGCTGTCCGGGTCATGCGATAGTGAAGAGAACGCATATTCCTACGATTTGTATTTGCAGACGGCCCATTCGATGGCGCAGATGGCCGAAATGCGCGAGCCTTACGCCCGCGGACACTCGGAGAGAGTAGCCTTGCTGGCTAATGAGATCGCCCTTCAACTTGACTGCTCAGACGAACTGGTTAGGAACATAAGGTTGGCCGCCGTACTGCATGATATAGGGAAGATTTCAATCCCGGAGCATATTCTTTTTAAGCCGGGGCGTCTTACATCAGCAGAGTACAGCGAAATAAAGAGGCACCCTATGGCGGCGGTGGACATAATTCACCATTTGACCCGCTTAAAAGATGTTATACCTTTGATTGAGAGCCACCACGAATGGTTCAACGGCAAAGGCTATCCGAAGGGGCTTAAAGGGAATGATATTCCTCAAGGAGCTCGTATCTTGGCTGTAGCTAATGCCTATGATGCCATGACCCACCCGCGACCCTACAGAACTCGCCTCAGTAACGAAAAAGCAGTTCAAATCCTCAAGAAAGGTGCTGGCACGCAGTGGGACCCGGAGGTAGCGGAGGCTTTTCTGCGAGTTCTGAACCAGGAAGCCGGAAATCTGCAAGCCCCTGTTGCTGCAAAACAGTAAATTTTATACGCCTGCAGCTTGGACAATCAATATAAACAGCTACCTATCTGACTGACAGGCAATAGACTCATCGACACAACCGCATCTCTTCAGAAACACACATTTCAGATAAGAAAAAGGCCGAAGCCTCTTATTGCCTCGACCTTTTTTACTCGCAGGAAATTATTTCTCTAACCTGGTTCGGCCAAGAAATATCCCGTGCCAGGCTTGTCGATAATAATCCGGGGGTAGTCGGGGGCTGTTTCCAGTTTATTTCGCAACCGCTTCATATAAACCATAAGGCTGTCCACAGAACCAGGGAAATCCTCGCCCCACACATCCTTTACGAGGCTGGAGTAGGTTGCTACTTGGCCGGCTTGTTTCATCAAGTGGCAAATGATATGAGCTTCGATGGCAGTAAGTTTTATCACTTCTTCCCCGTGTTGAAACTGGCACGTTGAGGCATCAAAGTTCATTGACCCGAAAGAACAGGATGGCTCTTCAGCAAAATGCTCCTTATCAAGTATCCTGGCTTTTACCCTGGCCAGTAGCTCCGGTTGCCCACAGGGCTTCACTATATAGTCATCCGCTCCCGACTCCAACAACCTAAATATGTCAGCTTCCTCAGCTTTGATAGTGAGGATAATTATAGGAACAGAGGAAAAAAGCCGGATCTGCTCCAGTACATAAATGCCGCTGACGTCCGGGATGCTCAGGTCAAGTATGATGATGTCAGGATTTTCACACCGCGCCAACTCTATACCTTTCCTTCCCATACGAGTAGGCACTAGCTGAGCCTCAGGCCAGTGAATCTGGAAGGCCAGGTAAATCGACTCTACAATTACAGGGTCATCTTCAATAATCAGCGTTTTCACAATTCCTCCCTTCGCAATCAACCTTTCCAGATTAGCTATTCCACTACTACCCCGCCCACGATCATCACCGGAAATCAATGCCTCGCTTAGCACCCAGTTGCTTAGCCTTAACGTTCACACCCGACTGAGTGCCTGACTCATCCAGGAAACGAAGAATATCGTCGAGCCGATATCTCATATCGCCGCGGTCTCCAACGCGGTAGAACTTGAGCGCTCCTCTGCGACTCCAGCGTCCCACAGTGCAAACACTGACCTGTAAGAAGTCAGCTACCTGACGCGCAGTCATCAGACTTTCAATTGGGGTCTGTTTTATACGCTCGCCCATATTCCGTTCTCCCTCACTTTCCGGCGTTAGATGACTATCACTCGTTTCCATCAAGCTAAGGGAACGTTACCAAACCATCTAACGTGACTTATTCTTAACACGTTCCCTCGAACATGTGGCAAGACTAGCACACACCTAATTGGACATACAATGACCACTTTGGGTATTCTCTGATAGGATAATAGTAATGTTGAGTACTGGAGCGAAGTATTGCTTAGTCCCTATAAGGTGAGGTGAACTTTGATAGCAGGATGGGACAAGCTGACTCAGGAGGTGAATTTACTTGCCATTTTATGTTAACTATGCCAATCCACCTGTTGAATACCAAAGCCGTAATGCGATAATTACCAATCTGTTTTAGCATGCACTGTTTTTTCATTCCCGTGACCCACGATGAGACTAAAGTCGCATACAAACGCAATGCCATAACCGAGAATGTTTGTTGTATCCTCCTCAGAAAGTAAGCGGCCGGTTCCAGTACTGACGGCAAAAGAAGTAAGAGGAACTCAACTCTAACGAAAAATTTGATTAAGTAGTAGATAATCTTGATAATAAATAAAAGTGTGCTAAAATTCCGAATACCTCACCAATTCAGCTAGCTTAAGGGGGTGATCGAGACAGGCGGCAAGAAGGAAGGGGAGAGGTATCGACGGATGACTTAGGATATTGCTATTTCACGCCAAAGAAGGCAGTTGAGTAAAATGCAGGCCTGGTGAAAGAGCTCAAAGAACAGGAAGGAGGAATAATGCTCGAAACGGGCTTTATGACAGAGGAGGAATTAGAGGCGGTGCTGAATACACTACCTGTAGATATTACCTTTGTAGACAAAACAGACACAGTCCGATACTTCAGCCAGTCAAAATCGCGAATCTTTCCAAGGGCGAAGGCGATAATAGGTCTCAAGGTACAGCAATGCCATCCTCAGAAGAGCATTCACGTGGTTAACCAGATTCTGGAAGATTTCAAGAGTGGTCGGAGAGACGTGGCAGAGTTCTGGATTCAGCTAAAGGAAAGGCTGATTTACATACGCTACTTTGCGGTTCGTGTCAAAGGCGGAGAATATCTCGGTTGTCTGGAGGTCACCCAGGATATTACAGACCTGAAAAAAATTGAAGGGGAAAATAGACTGCTGGAGCCTTCATAGAGTCTGAGGATATATATCATTAATAAAGAAGAAAGGAGTCTGTAAAATGGCTTACACTGTTAAGGACTACAGTAAATTAGTCGGGATGGAGGGCTTCAGCGATACGCTGCTCAATAACCACTTCACCCTCTATCAGGGCTATGTTACCAACACAAACAAGCTGCTGGACACACTTGCTGCCATGCTTAAGGAGAGCAAGCTCGGCACCCCTGAGTACGCTGAGCTAAAGCGTCGGCTTGGCTTTGAGTTCAACGGTATGCGCCTCCATGAGTATTATTTTGAAAACCTCGGCGGTAAGGGAGCACCTGACAAAGCAGGAAAGCTGGGTAAAAAGCTGGCAGACGAATTCGGCAGCTACGAGGAATGGGAAAAGGATTTCAGAGCCACCGCTGCGATGAGGGGCATCGGCTGGACAATCCTGTACCAGGACAGCTTTACAGGTAGGCTGGTAAACCAGTGGATTAACGAGCATGAGACCGGCCACTTCGCAGGCTGCGCACCTATTCTGGTGCTGGATGTCTTCGAGCACGCATTTATGATCGACTACGGGTTGAAGCGCCCCGATTACATCGAGGCTTTCTTCAAAAACATCAACTGGGATGCAGTTGAGGCCCGCCTGAGGTAGAGATCCAATCACAGGACCAACAAGAGATTCTATCGGAGATCGACCATACAGATAGCGCCTCTTCGAAGGAATCAACCGGTTACCTGCTCCGTTGAAGGCGCTAAATCAAACATGTCAATACGTAAGGCAAGAACCTTGAACGGGAGGGTGATATGCTGCAAATCCGTGATCTAAGTGTCAAGGTAGAGGACAGGGAAATTCTCCATGACATTAATCTCACTGTTGGCGAAGGCGAGACCCACGCCCTCTTCGGCCCCAACGGTGGCGGCAAGACTACTCTGCTGATGGCAATTATGGGCTTCCCCCGCTACAAGGTAACAAAGGGAACTATCCTGTTTAAGGGACAGGACATAACCGCAGCTACCCTGGACGAAAGAGCCCGGTTAGGTATAGGCATGTCATTCCAGCGCCCTCCGGTAGTACGGGGGGTTAAGACACGGGACATGGTTACCGCCTGCATAGGAAGTCACGGAGGCGAAGACGGGGAGGCCATCAGCGAACTCGCAGAGAGACTGAATATGGTAGAGTTGATGGACCGCGAGATCAACTACGGTTTCTCCGGCGGTGAAATCAAACGCTCGGAACTCCTGCAACTTCTCGCCCAGGGGCCGGAGTTGGTTCTCCTTGATGAGCCTGAATCCGGCGTAGACCTGGTTAACATGTCTCTCATCGGGAAAATGATCAACGAGCTATTGCAGAAAGACCTTAAGCGCAGGCGGACGCGTTCTTGCCTGATAATCACCCACACCGGCCATATACTGGACTACGTCCACGCCAGCAAAGGGTACGTACTTCTGGACGGCACAATCCCCTGTGAGCGTGACGCTCTGGAAGTCTTAGATTCGATCAAAGAAAACGGCTATGAGGGGTGTGTGAAATGTCTGTGTCAGAACGATTAGCTGCATCCAAAAAGAGGAAGGAACTGGCTGAGAAGGCGCTGGATAAGAAGGCGGCTCTCGGCGATGATATCGATGTCACCGCCTATACGTCAACAGCCGCAGAACGCCCCTACCAGGAAGATCCCTCGCAGCTCTCTTCTGAGGAAAAAGCGCACATGGTTGGCGTGGGGGTAACCCTGGATGATCTAAACCAGAGGGGAGGCACCTTCGTCCAGGTAGACCAGTCCGTGATTCACAGCTCAACCAGCCAGGAAGGGGTAGAGGTTATGGGCATCGCTCAGGCTCTCGAAACTCATGACTGGCTTGAGGATTACTGGTGGCGCGCTGTGAGCCCTGATGCCGATAAATACACTGCCCATGTTGAGCTAGAAGAATACAGCGGTTACTTCATAAGAACCCTCCCGGGTGTAAAAGCTATAAACCCGGTTCAAGCATGCCTCTACCTCGCTCACCGCAACCTTGCACAGAAGGTGCACAACATTATAATCGCCGAGGAGGGGTCCGAACTGCATATCATCACCGGTTGCACTACCAGCCCTATGCAGGCCTCGGGGCTGCATCTCGGGGTCTCCGAGTTCTACATAAAGCGGGGGGCAAGCATAACCTTCACCATGATCCATAACTGGTCTCCGGAGATAGCGGTGCGTCCCCGTAGCGCTGCCATAGTTGAAGACGAAGGGGTCTTCCTCAGCAACTTCGTGTGCATGAAGCCACTGCGCACACTTCAGATGTACCCAGCCGCACGCTGTGTGGGGGAAAACGCCATCGTAAGGTTCAACAGCATTCTCGTTGCCCCGCCCAGCTCTAACCTGGACGTAGGCTCCAGAGTCTTGCTTGAAGGTAAAGGCTCCCGGGCGGAGATCATATCCCGGGCTATAACCACCGGTGGGGATATTATCGCCAGGGGCTACATCTCGGGCAGTGCGCCCGAGGTTAAGGGGCATCTGGAATGCCGTGGATTGATTCTCTCGGAGGAGAAAGGGGGGATAATCCACGCTATCCCGGAGCTAAAGGGAGAGCTGGCCGGCGTAGACCTATCACATGAGGCGGCAGTGGGCAAGATCGCCGAGGAAGAAGTGGAATACCTCATGGCGCGCGGGCTTACACGAGATGAGGCCACAGCCACAATAGTCAGGGGGTTCCTGGACGTAAACATCGAAGGGCTGCCGCCACAGCTCGCTGCGGAATTAAAACAGGCGGTTGAGACCAGCGAGAAGGAACTTCTCTAAGAAAGGGACAACATGAACCTCAAAGCTTTACGTCCGATAAGCTACGGCCTGTATATTGTGGGTTCCAGGAAAGACGACAGGATTAATGCCCAGATTGCGAACACAGTGATTCAGGTCTGCTCCGAGCCGCCTACCATTTCCGTGGCTATAAACAAGTGGAATCTCACCCACGAATTCATTCAAGCTAGCAAAGTCTTTACAGTTTCCGTGCTGTGTCAGGATGCTCCGCTGAGCCTGATAGGGAAATTCGGATTCAAATCGGGAAGAGACTTCGATAAGTTCGATGGCGTCAACTACAAACTGGGTAAAACTCAAGCGCCGATAGTCCTAGAACACGCCGTAGCCTATTTGGAAGCCAGGGTGATTAACGAGGTGGATGTGGGAACACATACCATCTTCATCGGCGAGCTTGTGGATGCTGAGGTTCTGACAGAAGACGAGCCAATGACCTACGCACACTATCATAAAGTTAAGGGGGGCACTACCCCGAAAACTGCCCCGTCTTATATCGAGGAAAAGGACATCAAGAAGGAAGGAGAAGGTGAAATGGCTAAGTATAAGTGTTCCGTTTGCGGCTATGTTTATGATCCCGAAAAAGGCGACCCTGAGAGCAACATCGCGCCGGGTACCCCGTTCGAGGACCTTCCGGACGACTGGGTATGCCCTGTATGCGGAGCGAGCAAGGACGAATTCGAAAAGCAGTAGGCTCAAACCTTAAGAGGGAGGATGCGGAATGGCGGGCAATCGACCCAGCCTGCGCGCGATTTTCACCAACCTGCAAGCGCCTATGCCTCTGAGGCGAAAGGTCTGGCTTCTCATCCGCAACAACTGGATCAAGATTCGAACAGGGAGCAGCTGCTGCGGGCATTACGGTGAGCCGGGCTGCTGACAGATAGAGGTAGAGGGACTGGGTCAGTCCCATGAACACCATCACGATCACCTATAGCCTGGGTCCTGATTGAGAGAGTGAGCTGACTTTAAACATTGTAAGGAATGCAGAAAGGCTATCAGTCGCCCCGAGATCACTCGATATCTGTAGGCATCCCCTCTTAATAAATAAAAAGTATGCCAAACATTCGTGACGCCGGATATCATTCGATGGACAATATGACATAAGTCATAAGCGCCAGCAAAATGCCCTGATTGCGTCTTCAAATAGTGCTACAACAAACTCATTGCCGAGAACTACTAGGTGTTTGTTCGATGAGCAAGACTCAGGAAAGGGGAGGCAGAACTGCATCGGGTTCTAAACTGGACAGGTGCGCTGTTAAGCGTAACCACACTGATTAAATCAGGTAAGGGGACTAAAAGGAGGCAAGTTGTTATGAGTAACATTAAGCTAGCCGAAGGTGTCTACTGGATCGGAGCTATCGACTGGGACAGGCGGTTATTTGACTCGCTTATACCGCTTCCCGATGGCACGAGTTATAACTCATACATCATTAAGGGCAGTGAAAAAACAGCTCTTATTGATACGGTAGACCCTACTATGCAGGATGTGTTGATAAACCAACTGAACCAGCTTGGGATTGAGAATATAAGCTATATTGTTGCCAATCACGCCGAGCAGGACCATTCCGGCGCTCTACCCGAAGTCCTCGAAAGATACCCTGAAGCAAAGGTCGTTGCCACGCCCAGATGTAAAGACATGCTCATAGACTTGCTTATGATTCCGGAAGAGAAATTCATAGCGGTAAACGATAAAGAGACCATTTCGTTGGGAAGTAGAACCCTGGAATTTATCCATGCTCCATGGGTTCACTGGCCAGAGACAATGCTTACCTATTTGAGAGAAGATAAGATACTGTTCCCCTGTGATTTTTTTGGTTCCCACCTGGCAGCAAGCGACTTGCATGTAACTGATGAAGGGCAGGTCTATGAGGCAGCCAAGAGGTATTATGCTGAAATCATGATGCCCTTCCAAACGAACATCCAGAAGAACCTGGAGAAAATAAAAGACTATGCGATTGACATCATCGCTCCCAGCCACGGCCCTGTGCATGACAAGCCAGAGTTCATCGTGAAAGCGTATCAAAGCTGGGTCTTCGATGAGCCCAAAAACATTGTGATATTACCCTATATCTCGATGCATGGCAGCACTCGCAAGATGGTCGAATATCTTGTCGAAGCTTTAGTCCAAAGAGGCGTGACGGTGAAACAATTCGACCTCACAGTAACCGACATCGGGAAGCTAGCAATAGCGTTGGTGGATGCGGCGACAGTTGTTATCGGTACACCTACTGTTCTAGTCGGTCCGCACCCGAGTGCTGTGTATGCTGCCTTCCTGGCGAATGCCCTGAGGCCGAAACTGAAATTTGCCTCTATTATTGGCTCCTACGGCTGGGGAAGCAAGGCAGTTGAGCAGATTGCTGCGATGCTTCCTAACCTGAAGGTAGAAATACTGGAGCCAGTGCTTTGTAAGGGCTTTCCCAAAGAAAACGATTTCAAGGCACTGGATAGTCTGGCAGATACTATTGCCGAAAAACACAAAGATCATAACTTTGTTTGATAGTGTTTTACGAAAAAAGTAGGGAAAAAGGTATGGTGGGTTGCGCTATGCTGCACCCACCCTACAATTACTACTTACGAAAGACTAAGCTAGGCTAGTGCTATGGCGACAGACCCGATATGCGGTATGGAGGTAGACGAGAAGACAGCTCTCAGCGCAGAGTATGAGGGCCAGACTTACTATTTCTGCTGCCCGGGCTGCAGGGATAAGTTCCTCTCCGACAGAGGCTTGACCGCCCCTTCATCTAATGAAATACAACCTTCGCCAACCGTTGATAATGCCGTACATCAATCAGCGAAGGCCACCCTTAAGATAAAGGGGATGCATTGTGCCTCATGCGCAGCTTCTATAGAGAGCTCAATTAAAAGGCTGGAGGGAGTCTCTAAAGCTGCGGTAAATTTCGCTACCGAAAAGGCTTACGTGGAGTATGACCCTGAGAAAACGACTCCTCAAGCACTGGAGCAGGCGGTAATGGATGCGGGTTATGACACCGTCAGGGAAAAAGCCACGTCGCTTAATCTCAAGGTAATTGGCATGGATAATGCTCACTGCGTGGGCACCGTGGAGTCAGCGCTCAGGGGAGTAAAGGGTGTGCTCTCCAGCCAGCTTTTCGCCAATGAAAGGGCGATAATATCTTTCGATCCCGCGTTGACCAGCAGCGAGGCCATCAAGAAAGCAATAAGAGATGCCGGCTATACCCCCGTTGAAGAGGCAACCGTTGACAGGGAAAGGGAGGTAAGGCGGAACGAGATAAGGATACTCAGGATCAAGGTTGTAGCGGCTGTAGTTTTTGGCATTCCCCTGCTCTACTTTGCTATGGGCCACCATTTGAGCCTGCCGCTCCCCGCCCTCAGTGATGGCAGCATGGCCCTGCTTCAATTGCTGCTCACCACGCCTATCATCGCCATTGGCTACCAGTTCTATACAGTAGGAATCAGGTCCGTGGTAAAGAACCGCAGTGCCAGCATGGACACCCTTGTTGCTCTGGGCACCGGCACCGCATACCTCTACAGCCTGGCTACGTCCATCTTAGTCTGGAGCGGTAATGCCGACTATGGCAAGGATGACATTTATTACGAAGTCGCGGGGCTGCTTATAGTATTCATCCTGCTGGGCAGACTATTGGAGGCCACGGCCAAAGGAAGAACCTCGGACTCCATCCGCAAGCTGCTTGAACTCCAGCCTAAAACCGCACTTATAGTCAGGGATAACAAGGAGCAGGAAATTCCTGTGGAAGATGTTATTGCCGGTGATACGGTCTTAGTGAAGCCGGGAGGCGCAATTCCCGTAGACGGGGTAGTCGTAGAAGGCAGCTCATCGGTCGATCAGTCACTACTGACTGGAGAGAGCATTCCGGTGGAAAAAAATGTCGATGATGAAGTTATAGGTGGAACAATTAACAAGAGCGGCTGGCTCAAGTTCAGGGCCACCAAAGTAGGTGCAGATACTGCTCTTGCCCAAATTGTGAAGCTGGTGGAGGAGGCCCAGGGCAGCAAGGCGCCAGTGCAGAGGCTGGCGGATAGAGTGGCTGCATACTTCGTCCCGGTTGTTCTCGCTATCGGGCTGATTACTTTTCTGGCCTGGTATCTGTCAGGGACAGGGCTTGTCTTTGGAATCACCGCATTTATCGCCGTAGTCATCATCGCCTGCCCCTGCGCCCTCGGCTTGGCCACGCCCACGGCCGTGATAGTAGGAACAGGTCTGGGTGCGGAGAATGGTATCCTCATCAAAGACGCCGAGACTCTGGAGAGGGCATGCCGGATAGACACAGTTGTCTTCGATAAAACGGGAACATTGACCCGGGGCAAGCCCGAGGTCACGGATATTATCCCGTTCTCCAATCCTCTTTCCGGCGATGACATCCTGAAGCTGGCCGCCTCAGCCGAGAAGCGCTCGGAGCACCATCTGAGCGAGGCCATTGTCAGCAAGGCCAGGGGAAGTGGAATATCGATTCCAGAGGTAGAGAGCTTCTCCGCGATACCGGGCAAAGGTGTGGAGGCAAGATACAACGGTACTAATATCCTTGTGGCAAACAGGAAACTGCTCGCCGATAGGGACATAGATGCATCGGCCGCAGAGGAGATTGCAGCCCGGTTGGAAGATGAGGGAAAAACGGTAGTGATGATATCAGTCGATGGAAGGTTTGCCGGAATAATAGCAGTCGCTGATACGCAGAAGGATTCCGCTGCAGAGACAGTGTCCTGGCTCAAGCGGCGCAGTAAACAGGTGATTATGATTACGGGAGATAACCGGCGGAGCGCCGAAAGCATCGCCCGCAGCCTGGACATCGACCAGGTTCTGTCCGAGGTACTACCGGAGGATAAGGCCACTGAGATAAAGAGGCTCCAGGAGCAAGGCCGCATAGTAGCTATGGTTGGCGATGGTATAAATGATGCCCCGGCTCTGGTCCAGGCGGATGTCGGTATCGCAATCGGCTCAGGGACGGACGTGGCTATCGAATCGGCAGGAGTAGTCCTGGTGAAAGACGACCTTCGAGATGTGGCCCGCACGCTGGAGTTGAGTTGTTATACAATGCGTAAGATAAAGCAGAACCTCTTCTGGGCTTTTTTCTATAATTCAGTGGGCATACCCATAGCTGCGGGTATACTATATCCTTTCATTGGCTTTCTGCTCAATCCCATAATTGCCGGGGCAGCTATGGCCTTCAGTTCGATAAGTGTGGTGTCTAATTCACTGAGTATGAGGAGATACAATCTTCGAAAAATCCTTTAATATCCGTATAGGAGGTAGATAGTGTCATGTGGAAGTGCACCAATTGTCATCACGTAGAATTTACCGACGATAAACCCGAGCAGTGCCCTGTATGCGGGGCAGAGGCTGAAAAACTGGTCCAGCATGAGTTACCGGGTGTAAAGGGCACCAGGACCCTGAAGAATCTCAAGGTCGGCTTCGTTGCTGAGTCACAGGCCCACCAGAGGAACCTGGCCTTCGCCCTGAAGGCCGAGCAGGAGGACTATCCCCAGATGGCCAAGCTGTTTCGTGCTATTGCCGAAGCTGAGGGCATCCACGCATTCAATCATCTGCGCCTCCTCGGTGGAGTATCCAGCACCCAGGAGAACCTGGAGGCCGCCTTCGAGAGGGAGAATCTGGCAAGCGACAGCTACCCCCGGTTCATTATAGAGGCGAACGAGGAAGGTAATACTGGCATAGCGAGGATTTTTACATATTCCCGCGATGTAGAGGCGGGGCATGCCAAGCTCTATAAAAAGGCTCTGGAACACATGATACGCGAGTCCGACACGGACTATTATGTCTGTGGTGTCTGCGGCTATGTTTCCGACGGCGAGCTTCCCGATGAATGTCCTATATGTGGCGCCCCCAGAGAAAAGTTCAGGAGAGTAGACTAGCGTGATGACATACTTGCGCCTTGCTTTGAAAAGCAGGCCACCTGTCGCCAGGACGGGGAACCCCCAAGACATGATCAAGGAGGCAACAGATAATGAGCAATGTAAAGCTGGCTGAAGGCGTATATTGGGTTGGCGTTATCGACTGGAATATAAGGAATTTCCACGGTTACTCCACTCATCTGGGGTCAACATACAACGCCTATCTGGTAGTAGACGAAAAAATAGCCCTCATAGATACTGTGAAAGCGCCCTTCTACGATGAGATGCTGGCAAGGGTCAAGGAGATTGTGGCCCTCGATGATATAGACTACGTTGTCTCAAATCACGTAGAGATGGACCACTCAGGCTCACTGCCCATGATAATGAGGGACGCCAGGAAGGCTAAACTTATAACACTGGAGAAGTTCGGAGAAGGCGGCCTGAAGAAGACATTCCACTCAGACTGGCCTATGGAAACAGTGAAAGAGGGAAGCGAGTTGAATTTGGGTAAAAGGAAGATCGTTTTCATCCCCACACCCATGCTTCACTGGCCGGATTCCATGTGTTCATACCTGGCGGAGGATAGGATACTTTTCTCTATGGATGCCTTCGGCCAGCATCTGGCCACATCGTCGAGATTCGATGATGAGGTTGGCCTGGATGTTATAATGCCTCAGGCGGCCAAGTATTACGCCAACATCCTTATGCCTTTCGGTGATCTGATAGTCAGGGCGGTGGATAAACTGGGAGGGCTGCAAATAGATACGATCGCCCCCAGCCACGGTATTATCTGGCGCTCACATATCAAAACTATAGTCGGGGCCTATGCCTCCTGGGGTAAGGGGGAATCAAAGAAAAAGGCCCTTGTGATATACGACACCATGTGGGGCAGCACCGAGAAGATGGCCCTCGCACTGGCAGAAGGCATCATTTCCGAGGGCATCGAGGCAAAGCTTTATAACCTGACCAAGTCCGACCAGAGCGATATAATCAAAGAGGTTCTGGATGCCAGAGCCATTTTAGTCGGTTCACCTACCCTGAATAACGGAATGTTTCCCACAATTGCCGGATTCCTCTGTTACCTGAAGGGACTCAGACCGAAGGGAAAGCTCGGGGCAGCCTTCGGCTCCCACGGCTGGGCCGGCGGCGCCGTTAAGCTAGTGGAACAGGAACTTGAGCAGGTAGGGGTTGAGGTGCTGGACTCCGGCCTCGCTTTCAAATTTGTGCCCGAAGCGGAAGAAATCCAGAGATGTATCGACTTCGGACGATCAGTAGCTGGAAAAATAAACTAGGAGGTTATATGGAAGACACTTAACTGCTTTATTCATATGCTCAGTTTCCAGGTGAGATGACGAAGTTCCAAGATGGGAAGGTGGAATAATATGGCTGAACCAAAAGACCAGTGCGTGCAAGCGGCAAAAGGGCCTATCCTGCCTGAAGCAGAGGAATCCTCGTCACCAGAGATTCAAAAGCAAAAGGAGGCACGTAAAGTGGTTGCTCAAGTAGGCAAACCCGCGCCGGACTTCGAGGCCAGCACCTTTGTAGAAGGTGGTTTTAAGAACATCAAACTCTCCGACTATAAAGGACAATGGGTCGTACTCTGCTTCTACCCCGGCGATTTCACATTCGTATGACCGACGGAACTGACGGCAGTTGCCGCCAAGTATGACGAGTTGAAGTCGCTGGGGGTTCAGGTATTGTCAGCCAGTACGGACAGCCGGTTTATCCATAAAATCTGGCAGGAAGAGGAGCTCTCCAAGATGGTGCCGGGCGGTGTTCCTTTCCCAATGCTATCGGATGCGGGTGGACGCATCGGAAGCGTCTATGGCATACACGATGAGGAGGCAGGCGTCAACATCCGTGGGCGATTCATCATCGACCCGGACGGCGTGATTCAGGCAATGGAGGTATTGACCCCCGCGGTCGGACGCAATGTGGCGGAACTGATACGCCAGGTAAAAGCCTTCCAGCACGTCAGGGCAACAGGCGAGGCTATGCCATCCGGCTGGCAGCCTGGTAAGCCGACACTAAAACCGGGGCCAAACCTGGTAGGTAAAGTATGGGAGGTCTGGAAGCCCGAAATGGCCTTTGAATGAACTTAATAGAGGGGTGCCTGTCCATTATAAGCAACCAGTATTGTTAACGCAGCGTCAGGCGTTTTCAGTCACCATGCTCGAGTAGACGGCGGACTACCAGTTCCACTATTGCTGAGTGGATGGTATAATGCTTAAGATTCATCGTGGCCCGTAATTACAGTCACGATGAGGACAGCAGGTATGGTCGTTCAAACAGAGCTTCTCAAGTCCATCCCCTATTTCGCCGGAATCAGCGTTGCGGAGCTTGATTCTATCAAGGAACACATCTTCGAGAGAAACATCGAAAGCGGTGACTTAATACTGCTCGAAGGGGAGCCCGCAGATGCGATGTACTTTGTCGTCTCCGGCGTGGTCAAGGTGTTCAAGACGTCGAGTGAAGGCAAGGAGCAAATTCTCTCCTTCATACGCCCCGGTGAATCATTCAACGACGTGCCTGTATTCGATGGCGGCCAGAACCTCGGCAGCGTCCAGGCTATAGGGCCGGTGGTTCTATATGGTATAAGAAGCAGCGACGTTGAGGTCATACTACGTAATCACCCCCAGGTATCCCTCAATGTTACCAGGGTCCTGTCCCGGCAGATACGAAACATGGTATCACTGGTCGAAGACCTGTCTTTCAAACACGTTATATCAAGGGTGGCCAAGATTCTGCTGGAATACTCGGGTGACGGTACAGAGCCGAAGCCCAAGCTAACACAACAGGAGATGGCAGCGATAGCAGGCACTGCCCGGGAAATGGTCGGCAGGTCGCTGAAATCACTGGAGGACGAAGGGTTAATCAAGCTGAATCGCCACCGCATCGTGATTACCGACAAGGAGGCGCTCAGAGAAATGGCAGAGAGGTAACCGCTTGAGACAAAGGTCACAGACAATCGGAATTCTTACGACTAAGATTTTGATAGTGGAGATATAATAGAATGGCTTTAATGCCTGAGGTAGATAGAGACAAGTGCAACGGATGCGGATTATGTGTCAGCATCTGTCAATGTAGCATCCTAGTGATGGTTGACAACGTTGTAACTGTCATAGAAAACAAAAGGTGCTCCTCATGCAACCACTGGTGCACCCAGTGCGAGCTCATATGTCCCACCGGAGCTATAAGTTGCCCCTTTGAGATAATCATAGCATAGCACCGAGAACCCGATAGATCGCTCCCCTTTATCTCTTCATTAGCCAGCCCTCAAAGCAGTATCGTCCCCTCTCGAACATGCTCCCCATGAGACAAAAGTCGCTTACAGAAACTGCGTCACAACCTAGAATAGTTATAACTGGTAGATTGGGAACTGAAGAATGGGAAAGATACTGGAAGCCGATTCCGATAAACAGGATTCCGCAGCCGATTGCAGACACCACTGGTTAATCGAAAGCCCGAACGGGCCAACGAGTTGGGGTATATGTAAATATTGCGGCGCAAGAAAAGAGTTCAAGAACTACCTGTCCGTCTCATTGTGGGAGGAAGACAAGGCTACTTCGGGCAAACCGTCCGATCCACCGGTTAATGGCAAGTTGAAAATAAACGATAATACACATTAAGAAGGAGGAACTATAATGGCAAAGGTTTTGGGAATAGACCTCGGTACCACCAACTCCTGTATGGCAGTTATGGAGAGTGGAGAGCCGGTAGTCGTTGAAAACAGCGAGGGCAGCAGGGTCACTCCATCCGTAGCAGCAGTTGGGGGTAAGAATGGAGAGAGGTATGTCGGCCAATCCGCCAAACGCCAGGCGGTGACCAATTCGGAAAACACCATCTTCTCCATAAAACGCCTTATGGGTCGTAAATACAGCGATCCCGAGGTACAGCGAGACATCAAGGTAATGCCATTCAAGATAGTCGAGGGGGCAAACGGAGACGCACATGTGGTGATGGGAGGCCGCACCTACCCGCCTCCCGAGATATCGGCTATGATCCTTCAGAGGATGAAGCAGGACGCTGAAACTAAGCTGGGGGAGAAGATTACACAGGCAGTGGTGACCGTACCCGCCTACTCTAATGACAGCCAGCGCCAGGCAACAAAGGACGCTGGCAAGATAGCCGGGCTTGAAGTGCTCCGGATAATCAACGAGCCCACCACCGCAGCACTGGCCTACGGCCTGGACAAGAAAGGCGACGAAACAATCGCAGTCTACGACCTTGGCGGAGGCACCTTCGACATATCCATACTGGACCTGGGAGAGGGTACCTTCGAAGTCAAATCAACCAACGGTGATACCCACCTCGGCGGCGATGACTTCGACCAGAGGGTTATCGACTGGATTGCAGACGAGTACAAGCGAGAGCAGGGTATCGACCTGAGGCAGGACAAGATGGCGCTCCAGCGTCTCAAGGAGGCAGCAGAGAAGGCTAAGTGCGAGCTATCAACGGTGATGCAGACGGAGATCAACCTTCCCTTTATCACCGCCGATTCAAGCGGCCCCAAGCACCTGACAATGACACTGACCAGAGCAAAACTGGAGCAGCTTGTCGCTGACCTCATCGAAAAGACAACAGCGCCAGTGAAGCAGGCTCTGGCAGACGCCGGTATTGAGGCTAAAAACATCGACGAGGTGGTGCTGGTCGGCGGGCAGACCAGAATGCCCGCTGTGGTTGATAAAGTGAAGGAACTGTTCGGCAAGGAGCCGCACAAGGGCGTTAACCCTGACGAGGTAGTCGCTATAGGCGCTGCCATCCAGGGCGGGGTACTTAAAGGGGAAGTTAAAGACGTTCTTCTCCTGGACGTAACGCCTCTGACACTGGGCATCGAGACACTTGGCGGAGTGATGACGGCGCTTATTCCGAGAAACACTACTATACCTACACAAAAGAGCGAGACCTTCACCACCGCATCGGACAACCAGGCCGGCGTGGACGTACACGTACTCCAGGGAGAACGCCCAATGTCAGCCGAGAACAAGACTATCGGGCGCTTCATGCTCGATGGTATCCTGGCTGCACCGAGAGGAACACCTCAAATCGAGGTGACCTTCGATATAGACGCCAATGGTATTCTCAATGTCTCGGCCCACGACAAAGGAACCGGAAAGGAACAGAAGATTACCATAACTGCCAGTTCCGGGCTTTCTCGGGATGAAGTGGACCGCATGGTGCGGGAAGCAGAGCTCCATGCCGAGGAAGACCGCAGACAGCATGAAGAAGTGGAGACAAAAAACCACGCTGATAACATCGCCTACACTACCGAAAAGACACTGCGCGAGATCGGTGACAGGCTGAGGCCCGAACTCAGGAACGAGGCTGAAAGTCAGGTAGCAGCCGTTCGTTCAGCCATCCAGAGCGGCGACAGCTATCAGGTGAAGAGAGCCATTGAAGAGCTTGAGGCCACCATGCAGCGCATCGGCCAGGAGGTATACAGCCATGCCGGTGCCGGTGCGGGTACCAGCTCCGGTAGTGAGCACTACGGTGATGATGGCAGCGGTACAGTAGAAGGGGAATTCCGGGAAGTATAAACCCGGTACCGGGCCCTTGGTGCAGGGGCAGGGGCTTTGCTCCTGCCCCTGCTTGAAATAGATTCATGTGGCCAGTCTGGCAGGGCCACTGTAGAATAATATATTCATTATGAGGAGTATACAATGGACAGAGCGAACGCGCGTGTAATAGGGCCGGAAAAGAACAGGCGGGTATTTCACTGGATTGTGGCAGCAGCCTTTATCGCTCTGTTCATAACAGGTTTGATAGTATTCGTACCGGCATTATCTGGACTCGCTGCCGGAGGCTGGACCCGCCTCGTTCACCGCGTAGCTGCGGCTATCCTAGTGGGAGCACCTGTTATCTACGCTTTTACCCATACCACCGAGGCTCGACAGTGGCTTAAGGATATCAAGGTCTGGAAAAGAAGCCCCGCTCAGGCAGCAAACGGCTCCAGCAATTGGAAAAGAATACACAAGCTACTGATAACAATCGGGCTTGTCCTCTTCATAGCGACCGGCATTATCCAGTGGTTCCTTAAGGGAATCGTACCACCCGAGGTATTCCAGTGGAGCCTCTCGCTCCACGATATTATCTTCTTCTCCGCCGGCCTGGTGCTTATATACCACGTCTACTTCGAGTTCAACTGGTGGCTATGGAAGAGAAGGTATTGTCGCAATTGCAGCCTGGTCTACTGTGTGGATGCATGTCCTACCAGAGCTTTAACACGTTCTCCAGATGGCACTATAGAATATCGCCCTCAAAGGTGCAACAACTGCCGGCTGTGCATGGAGTACTGCCGCCGCAATTCCTACAATAAGAAGGTTAAAAAGCCGAGCGTAGCCGATTATCGGGATTCCCCAGCTTATGAAGAGACGGCCAGCACTTAAAAACGGTCGATCAGGCACGCTCAATTACGGGCATATGCTACTACGATAAATAATGAATATTTATTTCGTTGAAAGCAATGAATCCCTGGAAATAGCCAGTCTCGATTAACCTGAAGAAAGCAGGTAAGGTGACCACCAGGGCACCTTTTAAATAAGTTAGTACTGATATGGGTGGGGATATACAATACCTTCGGTATTAATGGCTGAAAGCTAGAGTGGCAATCGAAATAACATATTTAGAAACAATTAAAAAAGGGTAAAGTTTTAAATTAGCCACCTGGATATGGGATAATGGTGGCATGATTGGTATAAAGAAATGCCCGAGGTGCGGAAATACAAAGAGCTGGAGGGTAAGGCGAGGGAAAAGGAGATGCTC
>Ga0180432_10001905_pt1 | contig 32124 bp, 27 predicted proteins | sample SS_ome_10_FD_132414 | JGI IMG/M metagenome (GOLD analysis project Ga0180432, IMG submission 132414) | Hypersaline lake sediment archaeal communities from the Salton Sea, California, USA - SS_1_MS_2 metaG | ecosystem: Environmental > Aquatic > Non-marine Saline and Alkaline > Hypersaline >...
CCCTGTAAAGCTGAAAGCGCTCCTCGTAAAGAGCGTTCCGAGCGGGATCGGGTTCGAACACGCGGACGACTTCGAGCATTCCGTCAAGCGCTTCGCCGATGGATGAGAATTCCCCGGTAGCCGCCCCGGCGAGCGCGGCGCAACCCAAGCAGCCCGCCTCGTTGACGTTCAGCGACGCAACCGGCCTACCGTATATGTCGGCCTTTATCTGGAGCCACCTCGGGGACTTGGAGCCGCCGCCCGTAGCCCGGAGCTCTTTTATCTGCACGCCATTGGAAGCTAAGATCTCTATGTTGTTCTTTATCTCGAAGGACACTCCCTCGAGGATAGCCTTCACAAATTCCGCCCTCGTTGTTCCCGTCGTCAGCCCGACCACGGCTCCTTTGGCCTTTGCGTCGAAGTAGGGCGTCCCGCTGGTGGTGAAATGAGGAAGAATCAGAATGGGCGACGGGCCGTCCGCAGCCGCGTCGATAATCACGTCGTATACGTCTCTCCCTTCCTCTTCGGCCTGCTGCTTTTCCTCGCAGCCGAAGTTGTCGCGGTACCATTTCAGAAGCGACCCGCCGGTAAAGTTAAACGCAACAGTGCAGTAAAGTCCGGGCGCGGTGTGCGGGTAGATGCAATAGTTCTGATCCAACATCGATTTTGTGAGGAGCGGCTTGTCAAATGCCGGGGTGATGCACTCGACCGTTCCTATGCCATCGACGGCGATTCCGGACTCGACTATGCCGGCCCCCAACGCGGTGCTCGGCTGGTCATGCCCGCCGGTAACCACCTTGACGCCTTTTTTGAATCCCAGCTCGGCCGCGATCTGCGGGTTCACCTCCCCTATTACGGTTCCCGACGGAGCCGCCTCGGGGAAAAATGAACGCTCAATACCGGCAAGCCCGATCATCTCGTCGGACCATTCCTTCTTCGTCACGTCGAAGGCCATGGTTCTCGCGGCCAGCGAATAATCGATCACGGGCTCCACGCCGAGCTTGTAATAGACGAAGTCTTCGAAGCACAGGCATTTCCGCAGCATCGCATAGGCCTCCGGCCTCTCATCACGAATCCACATGATCTTGTTGATGCTGTGGATGAAGTAAAGCGGCATGCCCGTGATCTGGAATATCCTCTCCTTTCCCACCTCTGCTTCCCACCATTCGGCCTGTGCAATCGTGCGGCTATCGAAGTTGAGTATGGCGTTATGGACCTGCTTCCCTTTTCCATCGAGGAAGACCATCGACTCACCCATCGCGGAAGCCGCCAGGGCGGTCACCGGGTCGGACTTGGCCTTGAGGTTCGCCTCCTTGATGATCTCGGAGATCATCGCCCAAGCTTGTTCCGCGTCCAACTCCTGCCATCCCGGATTGGGGTACTGCGGCCTGTACTCGCGATAGCATTCGGCTATGGCGTTCCCCTCGCGGTCGAAGACCACGGCTTTCGCGCCCGTGCTTCCGACATCCATTCCCATCAGGCTCATCAAACGCCTCCTTCCAAGTTCTTCAGGTCGCTTGCTTGCGAGCTCTCGTAAGCCGGGTTCCGCTCTTGGGCAGCATCTCGCGAAGAAACCTGCCCGTGTAAGACTTCCTGCTGCGGGCGACCGCCTCGGGCGTTCCGCTGGCAACCACCCGCCCGCCCTTCTCCCCCCCTTCGGGACCCAGGTCAATAATGTAGTCGGCCATCTTTATCACGTCCAGATGGTGCTCGATGACAATCACCGTGTTGCCCATGTCCGCCAGCCGGTTCAGCACGTCCACAAGACGCTTTATGTCGGCGAAATGAAGACCGGTCGTGGGTTCGTCCAGCAGATAAAGCGTCTTGCCCGTGGCCACTTTGCCAAGCTCCGACGCCAGTTTGACCCTTTGGGCCTCGCCCCCGGAGAGAGTCGTGCTGGACTGCCCGAGCTTGATGTAGCCCAGGCCGACCTCGTTTAGGGAGCGAAGGAGCCTTACGACTTTGGGGAAGTTCGCAAAGTGCTTCAGCGCCTCCTCGACGGTCATGTCCAGCACTTCGGCTATGTTCTTTCCTTTGAACTTGACCTCGAGGGTCTCCCGATTGAACCTCGTGCCCTTGCACTCCTCGCAAACGACGTACACGTCGGGGAGGAAGTGCATTTCGATCTTTTTCGTCCCCTGCCCTTCGCAAGCCTCGCACCGTCCCCCCTTCACGTTGAAGCTGAAACGCCCCGGCTTGTATCCCCGTATCCTGGCCTCTCTGCTCTCGGCGAAGAGCCCTCGTATGTGCGAGAAGACGTTCGTATAAGTGGCAGGATTCGAGCGAGGCGTCCTGCCGATCGGGGACTGATCGATGACGATTACCTTGTCTATCTTAGCCGCGCCGGCGATGGAATCATGGGCTCCCGGCTTTTCTCCACTCCCGTAGAGCCTTCTGGCGAGCGCCTTCCTGAGGATCTCGTCCACAAGGGTACTTTTACCTGAACCAGACACTCCCGTTACGCAGAGGAATCCGCCCAACGGGAAGCTGACCTCGAGGTCCTTCAAGTTGTTCGCTCGAGCGCCCTTGACGATTATCGCATTGCTCTCGCTCAACGGCCTTCTATCGCTCGGGGTCTCTATCGAAAGCTCTCCCCGCAGGTACTGTGAGGTGAGTGAGTCGGCGGAGGCGAGCACGTCTTCCAGCGCGCCCTGGGCGACCACACGGCCACCATGCGCACCGGCACCGGGCCCCAGGTCAAGAATGTGGTCGGCGCTGCGGATCGTCGTCTCGTCGTGCTCCACAACGATGACCGTATTGCCCAGGTCTCGCAGGCTTTCCAGAGTCGCGATGAGCTTGCGGTTGTCCCTCTGGTGGAGGCCTATTGACGGCTCGTCCAACGCGTAGCAGACCCCCACCAGGCCGGACCCGACTTGCGTGGCGAGGCGTATGCGCTGCGCCTCGCCGCCGGACAGCGTAGCGCTCCGCCGGTCCAGGGTGATATATGAAAGGCCGACGTTTATCAGGAAGGAGAGCCGCTCCCTTATCTCTTTGAGCACCAGGCGGGCTATCTCGGCTTGCTCTTTGGAAAGCTTCAGTCTCCTGAAGAACTTCCAAGCATCGTCTATGGACGTGCGGGTAAGAGAGTGAATGTCCTTCCCACCCACCGTGACCGCCATGGATTCCGGCCGCAACCTCGAGCCGCCGCACGAAGGGCACGGAAGCTCGCTCATATACGAATGCAGCCGCCGCTTAATGTGCTCGCTCTCGGTCTTCTCGAACCTGCGTGTGAGGTCAGGAATCACGCCGGTGAACTTGGCCCCGAACCTTGCCGCGTCCTTGGAGTCGGTCCCGTAGATGAGGATTCGCCTCAGGCGTTTGGAAAGCTGCCGGTAGGGCACGTCGCCGTCCGCCCCGAAATCATCACAGAACCGCCTCACCACGTGCCAGTACCACCGTGCCATCTGTATACCTGTCCGCCGCCAGGCTTCCACGGCCCCGTCAAAGAGGGAGAGGCTTTTGTCGGGGACTATCAGGTCCGGGTCGAATTCCAGCTTGGTGCCAAGCCCGTCGCAGGCAGTGCACGCGCCGTAGGGACTGTTGAAGGAGAACATTCGGGGACTCAGCTCGGGAAGGCTGACCCCGCAGACGGGGCAAGCGTAGAGCTCGCTGAAAAGGTGGTCTTTCCATTCATGGTTATCCTCAATGACCGCCACGAGCAGCCCCTCGCCTACCTTCAGGGCGAGCTCGACGGAATCCGCAAGCCTGGCGCGCCCGTCTGCCCTCACCGCAAGCCTGTCCACCACGACGTCTATTTCGTGCTTCTTGTTCTTGTCCAACGAGGGGACGGAGTCGATGTCGACGACCACGCCGTCGACACGGAGCCGAACGAATCCCTGCCGCTTTGCCGAGTCGATGACGTCCTTGTGCTCGCCCTTCCTCCCGCGCACGACGGGGGCGAGAATCATCGCCCGGGTGCCTTCTTCAAACTCCAAAATCCTGTTGACGATCTGCTCGGGGGATTGTTGGGTGATAGGCCTTCCGCACTTGTAGCAATGGGGCTCCCCCACTCGCGCGTAGAGCAGCCTGAGGTAATCGAATATTTCAGTCGTCGTCGCCACGGTTGAGCGCGGGTTGGACACGCCGCTTCGTTGCTCGATCGAGATGGTCGGCGGTAGTCCCTCGATGTAATCGACGTCGGGCTTTTGCATCTGCTCGAGGAATTGCCTCGCATATGACGAAAGGCTCTCGACGTAGCGTCGCTGGCCCTCGGCGTAAATGGTGTCGAAGGCCAGGCTGGACTTGCCCGAGCCGCTTATGCCGGTCACCACTACCAGCTTGTCGCGGGGGATTTCGACGTGTATGTTCTTGAGGTTGTGCTCCCTGGCACCGTGAATGACGATGCTGCGCTCGCTCATGGGCAATACCCTCGCCACGGGTTGCCGGCAATCCTGTATTGTATCGGCATGATTTCGGACGGGCAAGGTTGGCCGGCTCCTGCCACATTGGCAGGAAGAAAGGGCGCACGGGGGCTATCTCTGCGATCACAAATGCTGCTATAATCAAGTTCTTGCGCGCGATGGCACGGCGTCGACGCTTCGGCACGGAATTTGCGAAAAATAGCTCGATTTCTTTGCGAACCTTAGCCACCTAACCGACCCGACCGCTGGAATCGCCCATGAAAGGAGAAGGCAATGCCCAAGCAGGTTGCGTTCGACATTGAAGCCCGGGAGGCCATAAAGGACGGCGTAACGAAGCTCGCCAGGACTGTAAAGGTGACACTGGGGCCAAGAGGGCGCAGCGTCGTGATCGACAAAAGCTGGGGAGGTCCGAACATAACACAAGACGGCGCAACGGTGGCGGAACAGATAGAGCTTAAGAATCCTTACGAAAACATGGCCGCCCAGCTCCTGCGCGAGGCGGCGACCAAAACCAGCGACGACGCAGGGGACGGAACCACGACCGCGACCGTAGTTGCGGAGAAGATCTACCTCGAAGGCCTAAAGGCTCTGGTGGCGGGAGCGGATCGCACGATGCTGCAGGAAGGTATTCGCAAGAGCGTCGACGCCGTCATCAATCAGGTGCGGGAAAAGGCCCAGCCGATATCCGGCTCGAACGAGATCGCCAGCATCGCCGCTATAAGCGCCAACGGCGACAAGGCAGTCGGCAAAATGATAGCAGACGCACTCGACAAGGTCGGGAGAGACGGCGTCATCACGGTTGAAGAAGGAAGGTCTCTCGAGACGTCTGTGGATGTCGTCCAAGGCATGCGATTTGACCGCGGCTACCTCTCTCCCCACTTCGTCACCGATCAGGAGCGCCTGGAGGCCGTGCTGGAGAATCCTTTCGTGCTGGTGCACGAGGACAAGATAACCGCGGCCGGCGATCTGGTACCGTTGCTCGAAACGGTCGCGAAGACCAAGCGGCCGCTCCTGATCATCGCCGAGAACGTCGAAGGCGAGGCACTCGCCGCGCTGGTGGTCAACAAGCTTCGCGGAGTGGTGCAGTCGGTCGCCGTGAAGGCCCCCGGGTACGGGGACCGCAGGAAGTCCATGCTCCAGGACATCACCGTACTCACCGGCGCAAGGCCCATGTTCAAGGACCTCGGTGTGAAACTCGAGAACGTAACACTGCAAGACCTCGGTCAGGCAAAGAAGATCATAGTCGATTCCGACAACACAACCATCGTGGAAGGCGCGGGAAAGAAGTCGGAGATAGAGGCGCGCGCGGAGCAGATCCGCCGCCAGATCAAGGAGACGACCTCCGACTACGACAGGGAGAAACTGCAGGAAAGGCTTGCCAAGCTGGTAGGAGGCATAGCGCAGCTCAACGTGGGGGCCGCCACGGAGACGGAGATGAAGCGCGCCAAGGCGCTGGTGGAAAACGCCCTGAATTCAACGCGCGCGGCCCTGGAGGAAGGCATCCTTCCGGGCGGCGGGGTCGCGATTCTCCGAGCGGCCGCCACGATCGACGAATTGAAGCTCGTCAGGGATGAGCGGCTGGGCGGACTCGCCGTCAAGAGCGCATTGGCGGCACCTATCCGGCAGATAGCGGAGAACGCGGGAGGCGACGGCGCGGTGGTCGTCAAAAAAGTGACCGACTCGGAAAACTACGCCTATGGGTTCGATGCGGAGCGGCACGAGTACTGCGACATGTTGAAAGCAGGCATCATCGACGCAGCCAAAGTCACCACGACAGCCCTGAGGAATGCCGCCAGCGTCGCAAGCCTGCTTCTGTCCGCCGACTGCCTCGTCAGCAAGCTGCCTGAGAAGGCGAAAGCGCATGCCCACGCCCATCCGCATATGCACTGATACCGGCCTATTTCAACTTGTGACCAGGGAGGATAAGAGATGCCCGCAAAGCAACTTCTGTTCACGGACGACGCCAGAAAGCGCCTCTTGGACGGGGCGGAGTCACTGGCCAAGGCGGTTAAAGTGACTCTCGGACCTACCGGAAAGAACGTCATCCTCGATAAGAGCTACGGCACGCCCACTTTCACCAAGGACGGCGTCACCGTGGCCAAGGAAGTCGAACTCGAGGACCCGTTCCTGAACATGGGTGCCAGGCTCGTGGCCGAAGTCGCCTCGAAGACGAGCAAAGTCGCCGGAGATGGAACCACGACGGCTACGCTCCTGGCCGAATCCATTTTCCGAGGCGGCCTGAAGAGAGTCGCTGCGGCCGCCAATCCCGAAGCGCTCAAACGCGGGATCGACAAGGCTGTCGCCGTCGCCGTGGGTGAACTCGAGAAGATGAGCAGGAAGATCAAGGGAAAAGAGGAGGTGGCGCAGGTCGCCGCGATCTCGGCTAATAACGACGCCGCCATCGGAAAGCTCCTGGCCAACGCCCTCGATAAAGTCGGCGAAGACGGCGTTATTACCGTCGAGGAAGGGCGCACCATGGAGACCGACCTGGAGATCGTCGGCGGGCTGCGGTTCGATAAAGGATACATTTCACCGTACTTCCTGACCGACCCCGAGCGGCTGGAGGCCGTGCTCGAAAACCCCTCCATCCTGATTCATGAGAAAAAAATCTCAAACGTGCAGGAGCTGATCCCCGTGCTGGAGCAAACAGCTCGGGTTGGCAGGCCCCTGCTGGTGATCGCGGAAGATGTCGAGGGCGAGGCCCTGGCCGCACTGGTGCTCAACAAGCTGCGCGGGGTGATCAGGTGCGCCGCAGTCAAGGCCCCGGGGTTCGGAGACCGCCGCAAGGCCATGCTCCAGGACATGGCGGTCCTCACCGGAGGCAAGTTCGTTTCCGAAGACCTCGGCATCAAGCTGGAAGCGCTGACGCTGGACGAGCTGGGGTCGGCCCGAAAGGTGGTAGTAGACAAGGATAACACCACCATAATCGGCGGCAAAGGGGCCAAGGCGGACATCCAGGCGAGGATCGCGCAGATCCGCACCCAGACCGAGCAGACAACGTCCGAGTACGACCGCGAGAAGCTCACCGAACGCCTGGCCAAGATTGTGGGAGGAGTAGCTATCGTCCGGGTGGGAGGCGCCACCGAGGCCGAGGTAAAGGAGCGAAAGGCCCGGATAGAGGACGCCGTCCATTCGGCCAGGGCCGCTGTGAAGGAAGGAATCCTCCCCGGCGGCGGCACGGCCCTCTTGAGGACTATCCCGACGGTTGTCGAATCTCGCAAGAACTTGCGGGGAGATGAAAAACTCGGAGCCGACATAGTCGCCGAAGCGCTCGAAGCTCCAATCCGGCAGATAGTAGCCAACTGCGGACTGGAAGCATCCACCATCGTGGACGAGGTCAGGCAAGCTAAGGGGAACGTGGGCTTTGACGCCATGCGCGAGAAGCTGACGGACATGCTGGAGGCCGGCGTCATCGATGCGACGATGGTCGTTCGCACAGCCCTGCAAAATGCGGCAAGCATCGCCGGACTTATGCTTACGACCGAAGCGCTCGTGACCGAACTTAAGGAAGAAGCCGAGCCGTCGGAAGGCGCTGTGGTCTGACCATCGGCCCAAATGCTCCTGGACACGACAAATCGGGTAAGCTTATAATGCTCGGAGAGCCGGGCCGGTTTACGGTGGCCGAGTTTTTTCCTTTTCCGAGCTATCAGCTATGAGCATCACCCAACGCGACTACTACGAGATCCTCGGCGTTGCCAAGAACGCGAGTCCTGAGGAGATAAAGAGGGCATACCGGAAGAAGGCCCTCCAATATCACCCAGACCGCAATGCCGGGGACCCCGATGCAGAATACAAATTCAAGGAGGCCGCTGAAGCCTTTGAGGTACTGACGGACACGGAGAAGCGCCGCCTCTACGACGTCTACGGCCATGAAGGGCTCAAAGGCGTCCGGATGCGCGGCTTCAGAACCTTTGAGGACATTTTCTCCGCGTTCGGAGACATCTTTGGTGACTCGATCTTCTCCGACCTTTTTGGCTTCGGCGGCGTTCGGCAGCCCCGGCAGGGCCGCTCGCTTCACTGTAGAGTGGACGTAACCCTGGATGACGTCTTGACCGGGACGTCCAAGACCATCCTGCTGCGGCGCAACGAGACGTGCGACGCCTGCAAAGGGACGGGGGCAAAGCCGGGAACGAAGCCCAAGGTCTGTAGCCGGTGCAACGGCTCTGGACAGGTAAGGCGGTCGCACGGGTTCTTCGTGATGCAGACAACGTGCCCGGCATGTGGAGGTGCGGGCAACGTGATAGAGAAGCCCTGCCCCCATTGCAGGGGAAGCGGAATCACTCCTCGCGAGGTCGAAGTAACCGCACGAATACCGCCGGGAATCGAGGATGGGATGCAGTTGAGAATTGCCGGAGAGGGAGAACCCGGAGAGAAGGGTGCACCAAGGGGAGACCTGCTTTGCTCTGTTCGGGTAGCGGAGCATCCGGTCTTCAAGCGACATGGTGCCGACCTTCACTGCGAGGTGCCAGTCAGGTTCGCACAACTCGCCCTGGGGGACAAGATACAGGTACCCACCCTCAATGGCGAGCAGGAGTTGAAGGTCCCACGCGGAACATCCTCGGGCCATACCTTCCCACTGAAAGGCAAGGGCCTGCCGTACCTGGGGACCAACGCTCGCGGCGACCAGATGATCACAGTCGTAGTCGCCATGCCCAAAGACCTTACGGCCGAACAGATACGCCTGCTGAAGGAGTTCGACGAGACCGAAACAAATCCTCGTAGAAAGACGCTTTTCCAGAGAATCCGCCCCTGAACCAACCGACGTGTGAGTTGCCGCAATGAGTTCGAAGGAGCACAAGAAGAAACGAAGGCATCCCGCGGCGGAGGCCGACGAGGAACAGCTTTTGACGACCGAAGCTGCCGAGCGGCCGTCTCCCCCCGAAAAGGTCGAGATTGACGCCGGGGAGTTCGAGGAGCTCAAGCGAGCGCGCGACGAATACGACCAGCTGATGGACCGCCTGAGGAGGGTGTCGGCGGATTTCCAGAATTACCGTAAGCGCGTCGAAAAGCAGCGAAAGGCCTGGTCGCACGACGCAATCGAGGCCTTCGTTCTCGACCTGCTTCCCGTTTTCGACGACCTGGATCGCGCGATCACCGCCGTCGAGACCGCAACGTCGCCCGAGGACATCGTCTCGGGCATCAAGATCATAGAGTCCCACCTTACGAAGGTTTTGGAAAGTCACGGCGTCCAGCGGATCCATTGCCTTCGCGAGCCCTTCGACCCCAGTTGTCACGAAGCAGTTGAGGTCGATCACTCTGTGGAGCATCCCGAACCCCTTGTGTTGAAGGAGTACCAGCGGGGCTACCGCTTTGCGGGCAAGGTGGTCAAGCCGGCGGTGGTTAAAGTCTCCGCCAAAGAGCAAGCCCAAGCACCACCTGACGAGCTACCAGAGACCTCCAACAGCGACGATTCACCCGGGGAAAGCGAGGAGAACGAGAATGCCGACGTATGAATACGAGTGCGGGCACTGCGGGCAGAGGTTCGAGGTCTTCCAGAGCATAAGCGCCAAGGCATTGCGAAAGTGCCCCGAATGCGGGAAAATGCGGCTGACAAGGCTGATAGGCGCGGGAGCTGCGCTGCTGTTCAAAGGGCCCGGGTTCTACGCCACCGAGTACCGCAGCAGCGACTACAAGAAGAAGGCGAAAGCCGAATCCGAGGCGGCTTCCGAAGGCTCGAGGGGCTCGGGCAAGAAGGATGACTGAACTTGTCTGTCCCATCTGCGGGAAGAAATTCTCCGCCACCTCCCCCGGACATCGACCGAATTTCCCCTTCTGCAGCCGCCGCTGCAAGTTAATAGACCTCGACAATTGGCTGGAGGGGCGTTATCGTATTGGTGAAAGTCCACAAGACGATACGAACCAGGGCTTATTTGGGAACAAAGAGGAGCGCGATTGTCCGCCCGGCAGCCATGCGACAAGCGAGAGGCCCGCGGGGCGCAGGAATCGTGAGCTCCTGAAGGGGACGCAGAAAGGAGAGCAGCCGCATGAAGGAAGGCAAACGTGACTGGCGGACCATTTTCGAGGGCTTCCGTATAGCGCTGGACGTGCGCAAGATCGGTCTGGCGGCTTGCGCTTCGCTCATCACCATCATAGCCTTCTGCATAATCACCGCGATTTTCGGCTACGGCGGGCAGACCGGCGTTGTCGCCCGGACATTGTCTCATCTGCCGGCTTTCGAGGACATGTGGCCGCAAGAGGGACAAGGCGGCCTCTTCGGTTTTCCCTCTTTCGATGACGTTGTCGGGACCGCCAGGGCCGTCAGACCGGACAGCGTTGCCGAGTTCCTAGGCAACGTACTAGGGTCCTACGCAGTAAAGGACGTCATAATGGGCGTCATCCTCGTCCTCGCCTTGCTCGTGATATGGTCCTATTTCGGCGGCGCGATAAGCAGGATCGCCGCCGTCGAGTTTGTCAGGCAGGAGCGCATCGAGGTGACCGAAGCGACGCGGTACGCGTGGCAAAAGAAGTGGAGCTACCTATGGGCACCCCTGACGGTTTTCGTCGCCGCCATCGCCTTCGGCCTGTGCAATTTTCTCGGCGGATTGATTGCCAGCGCTTTCTACTACGTACTTGGGGTCGCGGTGGGCGCAGTCCTTTTCGCCTATATCCTGATACTCTTCAAGGATAAGATCTTCGGCGGGAAATATCATCCGGGTGCCATATTATTGAGCGTGCTGGGCTTGGGCGTGTTTGCCGTCATTTATTACTTCTTCGGCCGCATGTTCCCGACAGACTTTCACATCCCATGGATAGGAGAGGTCATCGCTGCGCTGCTGTCGGTGTTCGCGTTCGTCGCGGCCTTTTTCATCACCATGCTTGCGATAGGCGGTGGCTTCGGCTTCGGGATGATGTGGCCGACGATAAGCGTAGAAGGCACGGACAGCTTCGACGCCATCTCCAGAGCCTTCAGCTACGTCTTCTCAAAGCCGTGGAAATTCATCTTCTACGGCGTCGTCACCATAGCGTACGCTGCGGCGTGTTTCCTGTTTTTCGCGGGGGTGGCGGGGGTCACCTCCCGGCTCGCGATAAAGCTGGGCGGGATCGCCCTGGGGACCCGCGTGGACGTTCTCTTGCCCGCGCTTAAGTGGGAAATCTCTGCCGGCCAGGCGGGCAGTCTGGCCGTCCTCGTCGTACTTCTGCGGATATGGCTCGGCCTCATCCGGCTGATCGTCATCGGCTTCGCTGGTTCGCTGGCCATCACCGGATCGACGATCATCTACTTCCTGATGCGAAAGGCCGTAGACGGGACCGAGCTGTCCGAAGTCTACACCGAAGAAGAACACGAAGAGGAGAAGGCTGTGCCCGAGGAAGAGGGAGCCGAGAAGGAAGAACCCTCTGAAGAAGCTGAAGCGGAAAAGAAAGCGGACATAGACCTCTCCGAGCCGCCGCTCCCCGAAGAGCCGTCAGAAGATAAACCAGGGCCTGACTGAAGAGTTGCCTCCTCGCAATGGAATTCCCCGTCGTTTCAATAGTCGGCAGGCCGAATGTCGGCAAGTCCTCGCTCCTCAACCGCCTGGCCAGCCGGCGAATATCGATAGTCGACCCGGAGGCAGGCGTCACCAGGGACAGGGTGTCCGCCGTCGTCTCCTGGAAGGATGTCCAATTCGAGCTCGTGGATACGGGCGGAATGACCTTTGAGCGCCCGCAAGACCCGATTGGAGAACAAGTCACCCGCCAGATCGAGTTGGCGATAGCGCAAGCCGACTTGATTCTCTTCGTCGTCGATGCGCAGGACGGGCTCACACCGGCTGACCGCGAGATAGCGAATTCGCTTCGCGGCTTGGGCAAGCCGCTGCTGCTTGTCGCCAACAAGGCCGACAACAACGCGCTGGAACTGGCCGCGGCCGAGTTCCACCAAATCGGCCTCGGCGAGCCGTGCACCATATCGGCGCTCCACGGCACGGGGCGCACTATGCTGCTGGACCGGATCGCAGAACACCTGCCCGCCGCTGCCCCGGCCCCTGCCGAGCCGGTGGTCAAGCTCGCCGTGGTAGGCAGACAGAACTCCGGCAAGTCCACACTCATAAACACGGTTGCCCGGGAGGAACGAGCCATCGTGTCGGAGATGCCCGGCACAACTCGTGATTCGTACGACGTCCGGATACGACGTAACGGTCGCGAGCTTGTGGCAATTGACACAGCGGGGCTGAAAAAGAAATCCAGCATCAAGTCCTCTCTTGAGTTCTACAGCTTCCATCGGAGCGAACGTTCAGTTCGCCGTGCGGATGTCGTTCTCCTGATAATTGACGCAACGCAGGAGATATCCAGCGTCGACAAGAAGACCGCCGCGTATATTCGCGCGCACCTCAAGCCTGCCATAATCACCGTGAACAAGTGGGACCTTGCGGAAGACGTGGCCACCGAGCGGTACCTGGCGTACGTTCAGGATCGCCTCCCCGGGCTTGCGCGGGCGCCGGTATCATTCATATCCGCCAAAACGGGATTCAACGTCTGGGAAACGGTGGAGCTGGCGTTCTCTCTATGCGAGCAATCGAGAACCCGCGTCTCCACGGGGCAACTAAACAGCGTCGTACAGGCACTGGGCGGAAAGAGAACCCCTCGGCGCACGAAGAACCGGGAGGGAAAAATCTACTATGCGACGCAAGTTTCGGTATCACCTCCCACCATCGTCCTTTTCGTCAATTACCCCTCGCTTTTCACCGAATCGTACCTGAGGTATATCGAGAACGGCCTCCAGGAATCCCTCCCCTTCTCCGAGGTGCCGCTGAAGCTGATCGTCAGGAAGCGGACAGGGCGCGAGAGGGTTCGGTCAGCCGGCAGGGAGCGCTCGGGATGAAAGTCTACGAATCGCCCGCGTACCTGCCCTGCATTCTGACCTGGGGCGTCTTCGACGGAGTCCACCGAGGCCACCAGCAGGTGCTTCTTCGCACCATATCATGGGCAAGGGAACGTAATCTGGTCTCGGTCGTTCTGACTTTCAAGCAACATCCCGAAACAGTACTCCGCGGCTCGTCGCCACCACTGGTCACCTCGCTTCAGCACAGACTACTGCTGATGCGAAAGCTCGGGATCGATGCTGCGGTGGTCCTCGATTTCGACCGAGGACTGGCCGAGACGACCGCCGAGCATTTCGTGAAGGACATTCTGCTTGGTAGAATAGGAGCTCGAGGTCTGGTATTGGGGTTCAACTGCACCTTCGGCAAGAATGCTTCCGGAGACTACCGCGTGTTGGAGCGAATCGCCGCCGAACAGAACGTGCCCACTCGCGAGGTGCGGCCCGCGTATTACAAGGGCCGGCCGATCTCCAGCACCGCCATTCGCAAGGCGATCATGGATGGGAATCTGGCAGCGGCTTCGGAGATGTTGGGACGTCCCGTCTCTCTGTTCGGGACCGTGGTCGAAGGGGCGGGACGTGGCAAAGGCCTCGGCTTCCCCACAGCCAACCTCGAACTCCATCACGAGGTGCACCCTCCTCCCGGGGTGTATCTCTGCTATGCATATGTCGAGGGAAAGCGACTTCGTGCTCTCACCAGCATTGGAACTAGGCCGACTTTCGATGACGGCGTCCCCTCCCCCGCCGTCGAGGTGCACTTGATCGAATTCTCGGGAGACCTTTACGGAACCAACCTTGAGATCGAGGTTGTGGAGAAACTACGGGACCAGATCAAGTTCGGTTCCGCGGAGGCGCTGTCGGAACAGATCGGTGCCGACGTCGCCATGGCCCGCCGGAAATTGGGCGGGCGATCTTGACCGCAATAGACGGGGAAAATATAATTTCTGATCCGGCCGGCACTTACGGGCAGGTAGCTCAGTTGGTAGAGCACGGGACTGAAAATCCCGGTGTCGGCGGTTCAAATCCGCCCCTGCCCACTTTTCAGGGGGAGATGACGGCTGCACGCAACAAGACCTCCCTGGGCCCGGGCAGCTTGCGAGTACTCTTGGCCGCAAGCTTGACCGGCCCGTTCCTGTCATATTCTCCTGCTCCGCGGCTTTCAATCGGCCTGGAGAGAAAAAGGGTGCCTTCCAATGGCCTCTGCACCCATAGCCCTTTCGCCAAACAACGCAAACGGAGTCTCAAATGAAACCTGGAAGACTGCTGCTGTGTCTCATCCTGCTGGTCCTGGCCGTTGCTCCCGCGGGCACCCTCGCCAATGAGAGGGACGAAGAGTACTACAAGTACTACGACCTCTTCGTTCGCGTGCTCGAGGAGATACAGGACAAGTACTACGGCGATCCACCCGATCTCGACAAGCTGTTCTACGGCGCGCTCGAGGGGATGACCTCTAACCTGGACGCCTACAGCCAGTTCGAGCCCCCGGACGTGCACGCCCAGGTGGAGATAGATACGACCGGGAAATTCGGCGGCCTGGGGATGGAGATCACGATCGACGATGCGACCAAGTATATAAGGATTGTTACCCCCATCGAGGGTACCCCCGCGTTCCGGGCGGGTATCAGGCCTGATGACCTCGTTGTAAAGATCGAGGGGGAGTCCACCAGGGGAATGAGTTCGGGCCGCGCCGCAAGCCTGATGAGAGGCCCCCGAGGTACCGACGTCACCATATCCGTACTCCACAAAGGCGAGCGCACCCCTGTCGATTTGACAATAACCCGTGAGATCGTCGAGCTGGAAAGCATAAAGGGGTTCGAACGCAACCCCGACGGTGGGTGGAAGTACATGCTCGACCCACCGGGCGGCATCGGCTACATTCGCGTAACGCAGTTCCAGGAGACCACGGCGAGGGAGCTCAAAGACAAGATATCCGAGCTGCTCGATGAGGGGATGAGGGGATTGGTGCTCGACCTGAGGTTCAATCCCGGCGGGCTGTTTTCTTCGGCCGTGCAGACGAGCGACCTATTCCTGGCTGAGGGCAAGATAGTGTCGATCAAAGGCAAGCGTCCGGAAGAAAGCAAGGATTTCGAGGCCCACAAAGCGGGAACATTCCCCGAGTTCCCTCTGGCCGTGCTTGTAAATCAGTTCAGCGCAAGCGCCAGCGAGATCGTCGCCGGCGCTCTGCACGACAACAAGCGCGGCATAGTGGTGGGAGAGCAGACCTTCGGCAAAGGCAAGGTTCAGACTCTCGTGCCGCTCGAAAACGGCGTCTCCGCCATAAGGCTCACCACGGCAGAGTACCTCACCCCGTCCGGCAGGTCTATCGCCCGACCCTCACATGAAGTCGAAGAGGGAGAGTGGGGAATCCAGCCCGACATAGAGGTCAGGCTGTCCGACGACCAGCTAACGGAGCTACTGGACCATCGCCGCTCGCTGCACATACTTCAGAACCTCTCCCCTTCCCCCTCGGCAGAGGTTCCCGCCGATGAGGAAGAAGAGGAGGAGGCACGCTTTGTTGACATTCAACTGGAGACGGCCATCTCCGCGGTCAAAGGCGCGCTCATATATAAAGACAACCTAGATATCCGGCAGGCGGGGCGATGATCGTTCTCGGGCTCGAAACCTCCTGTGACGAAACTTCCGCCGCTTTCGTGCGGGACGGAGAGTACATCCTCTCCAACGTGGTCGCATCGCAGGTGGACCTCCACAGTATCTACGGCGGCGTCGTTCCCGAGATCGCGTGTCGCGCCCACATAGAGTCCGTAACGGGAGTCATCGAAGAGGCGCGGCGACAGGCAGGGGTCAGTTTGCCGGAAGTGGACGGCATCGCCGTAGCGAACGGTCCCGGTCTGATAGGAGCCCTCCTCATCGGTGTCTCGACGGCCAAGTCCATGGCATTGACGCTGTCGAAGCCGCTGATCGGCGTTAACCACGTCGAAGCGCATCTCTACGCGGCGAATTTCACTAAAACCGTTCGGTTTCCCGTCGTAGGACTGGTAGCTTCAGGCGGACACACAAGTCTATTCGAGATGAAGAGGTGGACTGACTTCCGACTCCTAGGGTCGACAACCGACGACGCCGCGGGTGAGGCCTTCGACAAGGTCGCCAAGATCCTCGGCTTGGGTTACCCCGGGGGGCCTGCGATCCAGAAGGCGGCGCTAGGCGGCATGCCCGGTGCCGTCCGTTTCTCTCGCACCTTTCTCGAAGACCACCCTCTCGACTTCAGTTTCAGCGGTATCAAGACCGCCGTTCTCTACAGGTGCCAGGGCCACAGTCGCGGCCGAGACCTGGGCAGCATCACGCTCAGCGACCAAGAACGGGCCGACATCGCTGCCGGCTTTCAGGAGGCCGTGGTTGACATGATCGTGGCTAATACTTTACGCGCTCTTGAGGATACCGGCGCGCGGAACCTCGTTGCAGGAGGCGGAGTGACCGCGAACCTTCTGCTGAGGCAGCGCCTCGAAGCGGCTTGTGGGGTACAGGGCACCGAGCTGTTCCTGTCGCCGCCTGAGCTCTGTCTGGACAACGGCGCGATGATAGCAGGGATGGGATATCAGTTGTTGATGAGCGGGAGGAAGTCGGACCTCCACCTGGACGCGTACGCAAGAATGAAGGCATGAAACAGTGAACCCCGACGCGCTGAGAGAGCTGCTCGAGAAACTCATGAAGGGCGAACTGTCCGTGGACGGAGCCATGGAAGCGCTCAGGAGGCTTCCCTTCGAGGACATCGGTTTCGCGAAGCTCGACTCTCACCGCGCGATCAGGTGCGGCGGCCCCGAGGTGATATTCTGCCAGAACAAGACCCCGGACCAGGTGGCCGCCATCGCAAGCAAGATCGTGGCGGGAGGCTCGAACCTGCTGGCCACCAGAGCGACGCCGGATCACTTCTGCGCAGTCGAATGCGAATTGCCGGATGCGAACTACCACGAGGCGGCGCGCATAATCAGCCTCGTGCAATGCGATGCTCCCAAGGCCAAAGGGAGTATCGGCATCGTGACGGCCGGCACCTCCGACATACCGGTCGCCGAAGAGGCCCGCGTGACCGCGGAAGTGCTCGGAAATCCCGTAACCGTTTTCTACGACGTGGGGGTCGCAGGCATACATCGCGTCCTGGCACATTTCGATGAGCTCCATCAATGCAACGTCCTTATAGTGGTGGCGGGTATGGAGGGTGCCCTTGCAAGCGTGGTCGGCGGACTCGTGAGCAAGCCGGTAATAGGGGTGCCCACGAGCGTCGGCTACGGGGCCTCATTCGGCGGGATTGCGCCGCTCCTGACGATGCTCAATAGCTGCGCAACCGGCGTCGCCGTCATGAACATAGACAACGGCTTCGGAGCCGCGTATTTCGCCTCCCTCATAAATCACATGTCCGGTGAGGAGGACGAGTGAAGTCCGACCGACGAGAAGTAAGCGAGATTCCCACTATCCGGCCGCGCCGGCCGGACTCGCACAAAGGGGATTACGGCAGGGCTCTGATAATCGCCGGATCGGAGGGAATGACGGGAGCGGCGGGCCTCGCCGCCACGGCCGCCATGCGCGCCGGGGCCGGCCTTGTGACCCTTGCAGTTCCTCGAAGCGTCTATCCCATCGTCGCGGGGCCGCTGTCGTGTTTCATCACCAAGCCCCTGCCCGAAACCACCGAAGGAACGATATCCCCCGAGGCGATTTCGGTGCTGCGCCCGGTCTTGCAAAGCTTCGACGTTATCGGCTTGGGGCCGGGAATATCCCGAAATCCCAACACGAGGCACTTTGTGCTCAGCCTGATGCCCGCACTCGAACGGCCGGTCGTCATCGACGCCGACGGTCTGAACCTGCTGGCGGAAGAGGTCGCGGCAATCAAGGTCCTGCGGGCCGAAGCTGTGATAACGCCCCACCCCGGAGAAGCAGCCAGGCTTTTGGGTAAAACCGCGGCCGCAGTCCAGAGCGACAGGCTCGCCAGCGCTTTTCGTCTGAAGGAGCTCACCGGAGCTACCGTCGTGCTCAAGGGGTATGGGACCGTCGTCGCGGACGCGGAGAGATATTACGTGAACCCGACGGGGAATCCGGGGATGGCAAGCGGAGGCTCGGGGGACGTGTTGCTGGGGGTGCTCGTCGCGCTGATAGGTCAGGGATATAAACCGTTCCAGGCAGCGCAACTCGGCGTCTACGTTCACGGATTGGCGGGCGACATCGCAAGAGACGCCGTCGGCGAAATCTCACTGACCGCGGCGGACATACTGGATGCACTCCCTGCAGCTTTCAAGAAGGTGGCGGACACGGGAAGAAAGGCAAGACCGACATGAAGGCAGCGTTGCTGAAAGAAGTCGGCAGCATGGAGATAACCGACGTCCCGGTGCCGGAATGCCCGGCGGACGGCCTGCTCATACGCGTCCACGCCTGCGCCGTTTGCGGGACGGACGTGAAGGTCTACCGGCACGGCCACCGGTTGATCGTTCCGCCACGAATTACGGGGCACGAATTGGCGGGGGAGATCGTGGAAGTCGGAAGAGAGGCAGCAGGCTTCGAGGTGGGCCGGCGAGTGGCGATCGCGCCGGCGGTTCCCTGCGGAAAGTGCAGGTACTGCCGCCGCGGCATCCAGAGCATGTGCGACAACCTCACCGCCATCGGATACATGTACGACGGCGGTTTCGCGGAGTTCATGTCTGTGCCTGCCGCCGCTGTGGCCAACGACTGCGTGAACCTGCTGCCGGAAAACGTGTCGTACGAAGAGGCATCGCTTACGGAGCCGCTGGCGTGCTGCATAAACGCTCACGAGCTTGCATGGATCGGCTTGGGGCAGACGGTGGCCGTGATAGGAGCCGGCCCCATCGGCTGCCTGAACGTCCAGCTCGCCAGGGCCCGGGGCGCTACGCAGACGATCCTCGCCGACATATCCGACCATCGCCTTGATCTTGCGCAACGCGCCAACGCGGACCTCTGCGTGAATTCATCAAGTGAGAGCTTAACCGACCGGATAATGGATGCCACAAATGGCGTGGGAGCCGATGTTGTCATAGTCGCCTGCTCGTCGGGAAAGGCCCAGGAGCAGGCGCTCGAACTGGTCGCCAAGCGTGGCGTAGTGAACTTTTTCGGCGGCCTTCCAAAGGACGACCCGTTCATAAGATTCAACAGCAACCTAATGCATTACCGGGAGTTCTACGCCGTCGGCAACCACGGCTCGACGCCAAGGCAGAATGCCATGGCCCTCGACCTCATAGGTGCGGGCAAAATAGACGCGCGGTCGCTGATCACGCATCGCCTGGGCATTTCCCGCACCATCGAGGGGATCGAGATTACCGAGCGCGGCGAGGGCTTGAAGGTGCTCATCGGGGCGGATTACGAATAGCAGGAGGTGTTCATTTGCCCGTCAAGCTCACCAAGAAAGATAAGCTCCACATGCTCAAGCAGATGCTCCAGATCCGGCATTTCGAGGACAAGGTATTCGAGCTTCTGGCTCGCGACTTGATCAAGGGCGCATCTCACGTCTACGCAGGACAGGAGGCGGTCGCCGTGGGAGCCTGCGCAGCCATCGGGCCGGAGGACTACATCACCAGCACCCACCGGGGGCACGGCCACTGCCTCGCACGCGGCGGCGAGCTAAAACTGATGCTCGCCGAACTGTGCGGAAAGGTCACGGGCTACTGCAAGGGGCGCGGCGGTTCAATGCACATAGCCGACGTGAAGGCCGGCAACCTGGGCGCGACGGGCATAGTGGGCGGCAACATCCCCGTCGCCACGGGCGCGGGCCTCGCGTGCAAGATGCTGGGCAAAAAGCAGGTCGTGCTCTGCTTCTTCGGCGACGGCGCTTCCAACAACGGCGTGTTCCACGAGTCGCTTAACCTGGCATCGCTGTGGAAGCTGCCGGTGGTCTACATCTGCGAGAACAACCTTTACGGAATGTCGGTTTCCACCCTTCGTGCCTGCTCGACGCAGGACATCGCACACCGGGCCGACGCGTACTGCATGCCGGGCAAGGTCGTCGACGGGATGGACGTTATCGACGTCATGGAAGCTGTGGACGAGGCGGCAAAGCATGCCCGCGAGGGAAATGGACCTTCGCTATTGGAATGCAAGACCTATCGCTACAGAGGCCACTCGCGGAGTGATCCGCGGAAGTATCGGACAAAGGAAGAGGAGCAGTACTGGCGAGATCGGGACCCAATCGAGAAATTCCGCAAAGTTCTTGTATCTGAAGGCACGATCACCGAGGACGGGTTCAAAGCTCTGGATGCCGAGGTGGCCAAAGAGATGGCCGAGGCGGAGGAGTTCGCGCTGAATGAAAGCCCCTACCCCTCGCCCGACGACCTCTACGACGACGTGTTTGCGGGCTACATACAAGGGGAGATGGGGCTGGAGAGAACCACCGCAACTTGACTTCCTTAGGAGGATGAGATGGCCGAGAAGTTCTATTGGGAGGCGATACGCGACGCCCTGCGCGAGGAGATGCTGCGCGACGAGCGCGTATTCGTAATGGGGGAGGATGTCGCCATTTACGGCGGCGCATACGGCGCTACGCGCGACCTGTACGAGGAATTCGGGGAGGATAGGGTAAGAGACACTCCAATATCCGAAGCCGCAATCGCCGGGGCCGCCGTCGGCGCCTCCATGGTGGGCTTCAGGCCCGTCGCCGAGATAATGTACATGGATTTCATGACCATAGCGATGGACCAGTTCGTCAATCAGGGCGGAAAGAACCGGTACATGTTCGGCGGCAAGACCACGGTGCCGATGGTGCTGCGGACGCAGGGCGGCGCAGGACGCGGCATCGCCGCTCAGCACTCACAGAGCCTCGAAGCCTGGTTCGTCCACGCACCCGGCGTCCTTGTCGTTGCACCCTCCACACCGTACGATGCGAAAGGACTGCTGAAGACCTCGATTCGCGACGACAACCCGATTCTATTCATCGAGCACAAGATGCTGTACAAGACAAAGGGCGAGGTGCCCGACGAAGATTACACGATCCCTCTGGGCCAAGCCAACGTGATGCGCGAAGGCAACGACGTAACCGTGGTTTCTTATTCGGCAACGGCGCTCAAGGCCCTCGACGCCTGCACAATGGCGGAAGAGGAAGGCATCGACGCTGAGATGATAGACGTGCGCTGCCTTAAGCCGCTGGACATACGATGTGTTCTCAAGTCCGTCGAGAAAACGGGGCGGCTGGTCCTTGCGTCGGAAGGATGCAAGAACGGGAACGCGGTCAACGAGATCGCCATGCGCGTCAGCGAGTTCGGCTTCGACTATCTCGATGCACCCATGGTGCGGGTATGTGCGGCGGATGTGCCCATCCCCATGAGCCCAGTGCTCGAAGACGCCGCGATCCCCAATTCGCAGCGGATTCTGGAGGGGATAAAGAAGGCCCTGAGCCATTAGGACGGAGGCGGAGCGGTGATACAGAAGGTTTTCTTGCCCAAGCTCGGGCAAACGATGGAAGAGGCCACCATCGAGAAATGGACGAAGAAGGAAGGCGACAGGGTCGAACGGGGCGACGTGCTCCTTGAGATCACGACGGACAAGGCCACGCTGGAGGTCGAGTCGTACGTGACCGGCGTGCTCAAGAAGATAATGGCGAAAGAGGGCGAGGTGCTTCCCGTAAACGCGGTCATCGCGCTTGTTGGCGAGCCGGAGGACGAGCTTCCTTCCGACGAGGAAATCGCTCAGACGGCCGGAGAGCGGGAAGAAGCACGCCCTGCCGCCGCCAAAAAGGAAGAAGCCCCTGCGGTCCAAGAAGCTTTCGTCGCGGCGGCTCCTTCGGCACGCCGCTTCGCATCACCTCGTGCAAGGCTCCTGGCCAAGCGCGAGAAGATAAACTTGAATTTGATCTCCGGAACCGGCCCCGGCGGCAGAATCGTCGAGAAGGACATTCAGGCATGTCTCGCGCAACTCGAAGGAGTGAAGGTCACTCCGACTGCGAAGGTGATAGCGTACGAGCGCGGAATCGACCTGACCACCGTAAAAGGAACGGGCCCGGGAGGGAAGATCACCAAGGCGGACGTTCTCCAAGCGGCTCCCCGAGCCGCCGTCCCCGCAGCGAAACGCCTGGAACTTACCGCCATGCGCAGCGTCGTCGCCGAGAGGATGACTTACAGCAAGACCCACATACCACATTACTACTTGAACATCGCGGTGGACATGACCGAATGCGTTGCGCTGCGCCAGGAGCTCAACGAAACCGCTCCGGCCAAGATCTCCTACAACGACTTCATCACCAGAGCAGTTTCCATTTCCATGAGCAAGCATCCTGAAGTGAACGTTGTCTGGAAAGACGACCACATCGAGCAGAACGCCGCAATAAACGTCGGCATCGCCGTGGCCCTCGATGAAGGGCTCATAGTTCCCGTCATAAGAAACGCCGACCGCCTATCTCTCAAGGACACGGCGATCGCTTCCAGGGGCCTTATCGACAAGGCCCGCGGCAAACGCTTGACCCCCGACGAGTACACCGGCGGCTGCATAACCATATCCAACCTCGGCATGTTCGACGTGGACAGCTTCATCGCCGTCATAAACCCGGGGGAAAGCATCATTCTCGGTGTGGGCAGGATTCGCGAAACGCCCGTGGTGATTGACGGCGGAATCCACATCCGCGCGATCATGTATCTCACGCTCTCGGGCGACCATCGGGCAGTCGACGGCGCTGTTGGTGCGGCGTGTCTCAAGGACGTCAAGGACCTGCTCGAGAAGCCCCAGGAGCTTGTCTGAGGCCGCAGCCTATGATCGACCGTTTGGGACGGCAAATCACCTGCCTGCGCATCTCGGCCACGGACCGCTGCAACCTCCGCTGCATTTATTGTATGCCGGAGGAAGGCGTCCCTCTTCTGCCGCATTCGGAGATTCTGACTTATGAGGAGATCGAGCGCGTCGCCCGGGCGGCGGTTTCGCTCGGGATACGTAACCTCAAGCTCACCGGCGGCGACCCCCTCGTCCGCAAACACCTGGAAAGACTTGTTGAGAAGCTGGCAGCGATCCCCGGCGTACGGGACTTGTCGTTGACAACCAACGGCACACTGCTCTCTCGGTGTGCAGCCGCACTCTTCGCCGCGGGACTGCGCAGGCTAACTGTGAGCCTTGACACCCTGGACGAGGGGAAGTTCCGTAAGCTCACCCGTGGAGGCGAATTGGGCGATGTTCTCGCGGGAATCGAGTCGGCCGGAAGCGCCGGGTTCGAACTCCTGAAGATCAACACTGTCGTGATGAGGGGAGTGAACGACGAGGAAGTGGGCGATCTGGCCCGATGGGCCCTGGAGCAAGGGTTTCCCATTCGTTTCATCGAGTTCATGCCCCGAGGGGAGTGGACCGAAGCCCCAGCAGGACTGGTCGTGCCGACGGAAGAAACCTTTCAGCGGCTGTCGTCCGTGGAAAGGCTTGTGCCTGAGCCGGCGGCGCGTCACGATACCGGACCGGCATCAACCTACACATTCGAGAGATCGGGAGGGGCGATCGGGTTCATCTCGGCGGTGAGTAAGCCGTTCTGCTCGCGGTGTAACCGCCTGCGCCTGACGGCGAACGGCCTCATCAAGCCGTGCCTTCTCAGCGACGATGCCGTTTCACTTAGGGAGCTTTTGCGCGACGGGGGCTCGGACGCGAAAATCACTGCCGCCATACGAGTGGCGGCAGCCATAAAGCCCCGCGCACACGAGCGTTGCAGACGGCTTTCAATGAGCGAAGTCGGAGGATAGCAGGAACTATGAGTCAGCAGCCACCCCCGCGAATGGTCGACGTGTCCGGCAAGGACCCTACTCGACGAACCGCCGTCGCAACCGCTTCGGTCCGGATGAAGCCCCAGGTTTTCGAGCTTCTTACGAAGGGCAATCTTCCGAAGGGAGACGCCTTCCAGGTCGCCCGCATAGCCGGCATACAGGCGGCCAAAGAGACTCCCAGGCTTATCCCCATGTGCCACACCATTCCACTTGATCACGTCGACGTGGACTTCCGGCTCTCGCCGCCGGACACGGTCGAGATAGTCACCTCTGTCGCGGCGACGGCCAGAACCGGGGCCGAGATGGAGGCCTTGATTGCCGCGTCCTTGGCTGCGCTCAACATCTACGACATGTGCAAGGGCGTGGATCGCGAGATGGTCATCGGAGGTGTGAAACTCTTGCGCAAGACAGGCGGCAAGTCAGGGGATTTCGCATCCGAATCGGCGAAATGAGGGTTACTCCCTCCAGGTCAAGAGCACTCCCCTCTCGAAGAACAGCTCCATTCCATCGTAAATCCACTTGTGCTGGGCGGCTCCGTCCCATTCTCGCGTGACCACTGCCTTCGGCTTCCCCAGGACTGCGCCCACCTGCTCCGGCGTCATCCCGTGAATCAGCTCGCCCGCGAGCACGGCCCGCCTGACCTCTGGGGGCAAGTCCGGACTGTCGACCACGTAGGACCGCCGCCTGACCTCATCATCCGCGAAAACGACATCGTATCCCTGGAACGTCCATCGGCTCCAGATTTCATCGTAGAAGCCGTCCTCTTCAGCCGGTTCCAGGTCGATCTCGACCGAATCTTCCCACCCGGGCCGCACCGCCACCGCACGAAAGCCTCCTTCGTGCAGAAGCACAGTCGTCGGACCATCGATAGAGAGCTTCTGCGGCGTCAAGCCCACAACCACAAGTTGCTTCCGCTCCGATTCCTTGACAGACCAGACCATCAACTTTGCCCCTCTAGGCCTGGTGACGATCTCTACCTGGTGAGGATACAAGCCCTTGCGGCTTGCCTCCTCCGTGGAGCATCCGGCCAAAAGCAGGAGCACAAGGCAAGCAAAGACACAGAAACCAGGCACGACCCGACGATACCCTGACCTCGTTCTCAAGACAGCCTACTCCCTTCTGACGAACATCTTTCCTGCAAGCTGTCGGACTAATCCCTTGATCTCAAGCATCATCAGCGCACTGTTGACGTTCTGCGGAGCAATCCCCGAGGCGGTTATGACATCCTCGATGTTCACGGGCTTGCGGCCGAGAGCCTGCCATACCTTCTGCTCGTCGCCGGTGATTCGGACTGACGGCTTTTCTCCTGTCGCGGTCTCAATCTCGCCTGAGAGTTTCTGTCTGATATCCGGAAACTCCTCGAGAACGTCCTCCACGTCCTCGACCAGTTTGGCCCCGGCCCTTATGAGCCGGTTAGTGCCGCGGCTCAGGTGACTTCCCGCCTCCCCCGGCACCGCGAATACTTCCTTTCCCTGCTCGAGCGCCCAGTTGGCGGTGATGAGCGCCCCGCTTCGCCCTCCGGCCTCTACGATGATGACCCCGAGGGAGAGGCCGCTTATCAGGCGGTTCCGCCTGGGGAAGTTCGTGGCTTCGGGCGCGGCAAGCATGGGGAACTCGCTCATCACGGCTCCCTGTTCCCACACCTCCTCCGCCAGCGGAATGTTGTGCTTGGGGTATATCCTTCCCAATCCCGAGCCCAGGACGGCAATAGTCCTACCGCCGGCCTTGAGGCAAGCGCGGTGCGCGGCGGAGTCTATCCCCGCCGCAAGGCCGCTGACCACCGTAATTCCCCTGACCGCCAGACCTCTTGCCAGCCGCTCCGCCTGAGACCGGCCGTAGTAGCTGCACCTCCTGGAGCCGACAATCGCAAATGCCAGGAGATCGTCTTTCTTCCACTCGCCCTTGACATACAAGAGTATCGGAGGGTCGTGGACATACCTGAGCCCTTCCGGGTAGCTGGGGTTCTCGATTGATATCATTCGGACGCCCAGCTTTTCGGCGAGCTCGATTTCGCGTTCGGCCGCATCGCTTTCCCTAACGCTCACTATGTCGGCCGCAAGCTTGTGGCCGACTCTCGGAACTCTTGCCAGCGCACCGACGCCGGCTTCCATGACCGCCTCTATCGACCCGAACCACTCGACGAGCGCCGACGCCGTCTGCGGCCCCACTCCTTTCACCAGCGCCAGATTCAGATAGCCCAGTTCACGGGATTCCAAAGCCTCCGCGACTCCTAACAGACCTCGCGCTCCAACAGCTCCTTCACCAGGTCGTCTGGGACCTCGCAGCCGATCTGGACGTCCCCGATAGCTCTGGGGAGCACCCAGCGCACTTTCCCGGCCTGCGCTTTCTTGTCCCGATGCATCGTCTCGACGACAACGCCGGGCGCAACCCCTTCCGGAAGCCGCGTCGGCAGCCCAACGCGTTCAAGCAGTCGCTTCAACCGCACCAGAGTCTCGCGCTCACACATGCCGATCCTCACAGCCGCGCGGGAGGCAAACACCATTCCTATGGCCACGGCCTCTCCGTGCCTGAGGCCCGCATACTTATGAACGGCTTCCAGCGCGTGGCCCAATGTGTGCCCGAAATTGAGGATCGCTCTCAGCCCCGATTCACGTTCGTCCCGCTGAACCACAGTCGCCTTCAGCCGGCAATTCCACGCGACGAGCTTGCTCATCAGGTCCTGCCGGAGCCCCATCAGGCTATCGCAGTGCTCTTCCACGAACGCAAAAAGCTCCGCGTCCATTATCATCCCGTGTTTGACGACTTCCGCCATTCCGGAGACGAGCTCACCAGCAGGGAGAGTCGACAGGGTCGAGACGTCCGCGATCACCGCGCGGGGCTGATGAAACGCGCCGACCAGATTCTTGCCTCGCTCGAGATTCACCGCGACCTTGCCGCCTACGCTGCTGTCTATCTGCGCGATGAGGCTGGTGGGAACTTGAACGTACGGGACACCCCTCATGAAAGTGGCCGCTGCGAACCCGGCCAGATCCCCCACCACCCCACCGCCAAGGGCGACCACCGCAGAACGGCGATCCATCCCCAGATCGAGGAAGTCGTTAAAGAGGCGCTCCGCTACTCGGAGTGATTTGCTCTCTTCCCCCGCAGGAACCACCACGGTCGCCGGCTCAAATCCCCCGTACCGCAGCCCCTCCTCAACGACCTCCGAGTAGACCGGGGCAACGTTGGCATCGCTCACCAAGGCAACCCGTCCCTCAGAGAGGACCTCACCCACGAGGTCCCCGATTCTCCCGAGCAGACCGCCCCCCACAAGTATGCGGTAGCTGCGCTCTTTCAGGTCAACTTCTAGCGTTTCCATACTAATCCCCAATGCGGCTGGAAATTCTAACACCAACCAGCGGCAGAGAAAAGCGGAGGTTCCAAAGATGCCCTGGGAATCCGTATCGCAGAGGCGCAACTCCGACAGTCAAAGAGGACACGAGTGGCCGTCGGGCCCAAGCCGGGAGGCTCTACGCCAAGCACCCTCTATCGATCAGGGAGGCCGCAGTATTAGCCCGGCTTCGATATCGGATACATCGGGGCGTGATCCGTGGTCGCGTTCCACTCTTTCACGTCGGCCTTAAGGCTCGCCAAGACATCGGCGTAGGCGGGATTCTCGGCCTCGTTCCTTGTCTCCCACGGATCCCGCTCATAATCAAAGAGCTCCTCGAACGGCTCGCCGCGATTTTCGTGGTGGACGTACTTGTGAGTGTGCGTGCGCGCAATGGAGCAAAGCCCGGCCGCCCTTCCGGGGTAGCCGATCTCGGAGAATATGGTCTTGCGCCAACTCACATTTCCGCCCTGGAGAAGCGGTACGAGGCTGCGCCCCTGAACCTTGTCGGGATACTCCAGCCCCGCCAGATCGCAGAGGGTCGGCATCAGGTCGATCAATCCGACAAGCTCTGTAATCTCCTTGCCCCCCGTGGCGGCCCCGGGTAGACGGATGATCATCGGCACCCGCACCGTCGCGTCAAGGCCCAGGACGAATTTCGTCCATGCGCCGTGCTCGGCCATCATCTCGCCGTGGTCGGCCGTGTAGACCACTATGGTCTTGTCGGCGATTCCCAGCCGCTCGAGTTCCTCCAAAACGCGGCCGATGTTGTAATCCATCTGACTCACCAAGCCATAATAAAGCGCCAGCACCTTCCGGTGATCTTCCTCATTCATTTTGCGGAAATTATTGCGCGCGTTCGCCAGCATCCACGGAACCGAATCGCGCGAGTAGTCGAAGTTCCCGGGCAGGGAGAGGCTCGACGGATCGTACATGTCGGCCCAGGGCCTGGACGGGGTAATGGGAGTGTGAGGGCCGAAGAACGAATACCACAGGCAGAACGGGTTGTCCCTGTTCTCCCGAAGGAACTTGAGCGTCTCTGAAGTCCAGAAGCCCATGGGGTGATTATCGTTGTCAGCGTCGCTGGCCCCCACGGGACCGGAGATTTTGAAGGGCAGCCAATCTCCCTTCTGATACGCGTTGGGAAGCCTCTCCGCCGCCAGGAATTTGTTGTACTCCGGCATGGATACCACATGAGCGAACCCGTGCTTTCTCGGGTCGTTCATCATGTGGTGCTTGCCGATGGTGCCGGTAGAGTAACCGGCGTCGCTGAAGACCTCGCCAATGGTCGTCTCCTCGAGCGGCTCGACCACGCCGTTCCAGCGGAGGCCATGGCTGTGCGCGTAACGGCCGGTCCACAGCGTGTAGCGGGACGGGCAGCACTGCGCCGTCTGGCAGAAGGCCCTGGGGAAACGCCAGCCGTCGTCCGCGAGGCCATCAAGGCTCGGAGTCTCAATCTCGTCGTTGCCCAAGCAGCGGAGCGCGCGGGCATTGTGCTGATCGCTCATGATGAAAAGCACGTTCAGCTTTTCGCTCTTCGCAGCTTTCGTCGGAGTGCTGCACGAGCTTAGTCCCAAAAGACTTGCCGCTGCGGTGCCTGCTGCCGTCTGCTTGATGAAATCTCGGCGGGAAATCTCGCGACTCATGGGCCCGTTCCTTTCTTCAGTATCACCCTCATTGCGTATGCCAGGCCGCGCGTCCTGCTGCATCAACAGGGAGTAGTCCACTAGTGTACAGGATTCACGCACGCAAGTGGAGTCTTTTGTCGGCCTGGAATGAATCGTGCTGCACAGCGCGTGGATGAGCAGGCGACGAAGCGGATAAGAGGACAAGCAGATGCGCAGCCCCTCATGTGACGGTGTAGCTCACGGAGCCGGCAGATGGACCAGCTTGTCGTCTCGTAGAACAGTGAGCCCCCGCGGCTCATGCGCCAGCGCGATCTGGAGCGCGGCCAGGCTCTCAACCTGGCCACCGTTCACTCCGACAAGCTTGTCACCTATCTCCACCCCGGGCCACGCTCCCGCCAGTATCAGGCCGCCCTCTCGAATCTTCAGCCCGTGGTTGCACGTCCAGACTTCCTCACGCTCCGGGGCTCGCTCGACTGCGGTGACCCCCAGTCCCTTCTCGCCCCCATTTCTTACAATAGTGATCGCGACGGAATCCCCGGGACCGACCGCAAGCAGGCTCCTTTCCAGATCCAAAGGAGATTGAACCTCACGGCCGGCTGCCTTGACAATCACATCCCCGAACGCCATCCCGGCGATCTCTGCCGGTGAGGCTTCAGCAAGGCCGACGACCAGAGCGCCGCTCGTGGGAGCAAGGTACGCGCCGGTCTTGAGGACCCTCGGGGATGCAACCGCAACGCCAAGCCACGCCCTTCGCACTCGCCCGTGCTCCAATATCTCCCCGGCGACATGCTCGACCACGTCTACGGGAAGCGCAAAGCTGACGGGTTGGGGCTGCGCACTTCCGACTCCTATCTGCCTCACTCCCAGCCGAACGCGCGGGATCGGAGGGCCCACGGCGGATCCGCGCAGCTTGCCCGCCAGCAACCCAATCACTTCCCCCCTGGCATTCGCCAATACCCCCCCCACGTCGCCGGGAAGGACAGGCGCGGTGGTCTGTATCATCCACACTGTACCCCCAGACCCCGCAACCCGCGTCATATCGCCCGCCACGCCGGTTGACGCTCCGTGCCCAAACGGATGACCTACTGCGATCACGTCGTCACCGACCTCGAAATTCCCCGGGCTCAGCGACGCCGCCCCCGCAACCTTCAGGCCCCGGGCCGTCAGAACCGCGATCGAACTCCTCCCGTCAACGCCGACCAACTCGGCGGCGAACCTGTCTCCCGACCGGGTCACGACCTCGAAGGCCTCGTTACTCCCCACGATGGCCGCCACGGTCACCACGCTGCCGTCCCCGTCCCAAATTATCCCCGAGGCTGTCCATTTCCGCCCGTCAGTTCTCTTAGAATCGACCGACACCACCCATTCGGACACCTTCAATATGGCGGCCCCCCGGGCGTCCAAGGAAGGAGACTCTCCGGCGTACGGCGAAGCCGCTGCCAACACAGCGCACACGAATGTCGTTACGACCCACGCGAGAGATCGCACGGTCAGAACCTCCCCCACTCGACCTCGTACGAGACCGGCAACGCATCAAGGCTGTATTCCTGCATGACAGGCACGCGTACCTGTTCCCGCGAAACCGCCGAATAGTCCGCGGGAAAAACGTCAGCCATGTCGTCTGGAGTGCCGCGTTCGAGTTCGCCTCCGGGGACGATTGCCATCCACGCTCCCGCAGCGATCAGCAAAGTACCGACTGCCGCTGCGGCGACCGGCAGCGGCCTTAAGCTCACGCGCCGCTGCGGGACGGCCGAGAGCCTGGCGCGGATCGCTCTCCAGCTCTGCCCGGCGGCGGCCTCACCCCATGTGACATCCTCGCCGGCACTACGAAGAGCATCCAGCGCGCCGGCAGCCTTGCGAAACTCTTCCGCGCACGCATCGCACAGCCGGAGATGCCGACGCAGAGACTCAGCGCGACGCCCGCGGGCCTCGCCCGCGGCGAGGGAATCCAGCGCACGTCTTACCAGCCAGCATCGAACTCTCATATTTCCTCTCCGACCAAATAACGCCCGCTTTCTCCTTGCTCCTTCCATGCTTCCCTGAACAGACGGCGCGCCCTGTGAATACGCCACCTGGCGGTTGCTTCATTACATTTCAGCGCCTTCGAGATGTCCTTGGACGACATCCTCTCGATCTCTCTCATCACCAGAGGGACCCGGTACTTCTCCGGCAGCTTGTCGATCGCGGCCCAGACATCCTTTCTCAATCTTTCCTTTTCCGAAATCTCCGAAGGCTCTCTGCCAGGCCCTTCGGTCTCTGTGCGCAGTGTAAGCGTCACCCCGTTCCGTTTCTTCTTCCTCAAGGCGTCGATAGTCAGATTGACAGCGACGCGGTTTAGCCAGGCGGATACGCCACGCTTCGGGTCTATCTTGTCAATTCCTTCAAAGAACCTGAGAAATGAATCCTGAACGATATCTAGGGCTGTCTCGTAGTCTCCGAGCAGATGGTAGGCAATTCTAAAAAGTCTGCCACTATGCGCGTGAACGAGCTCTTCGCGGGCCGCCTCATCGCCCGCTTTGCACAGTTTGACGAGTTTCACTTCCCCCGGGGTTTGTGCCCCAGTTTCGGGGGCCTTGCGACCCTCTAATCCCATCGATGGTTCTCCACACATTTATACGGCAGAGTTCGGCGTTCCGTTTGAGGCGCTGGAGCGCCTTCGCCTCACTTCCTGGCGGAATCTACGGCGGTCTTCGGCCTCGTAGCGGGACACAAGAAAGACGCCAAACACGATCAAGGCAGTCACCGCAACAGCCGCAGCCCCCCATTTCCACCACGGCGCCGCTTCCCCGACCGGCTCCGCTCCCCAAAGAATCAGAAGAGGGGTCACTTCAAGCTCTCCCTTCCGGTTCTCATAGCCCGCTATCCTGTAGAACACGGCGTACAGCCGGGAGCTTGCGCCCTCGAAAAGACCGAGTTCCGTCGGCGCAAAGAAACTGTAAATGTCCCGCCCGCCATCCATCAGTTGCCCTTCTATAAGCACGCCCGGAACGGCGCTCTCCGCCACCCTGATTACTTGCCCCTCGACGAACACCCCCTTGCCCCGATACTCACCGGGAAACTCTATCAGGTCGGAGTACGACGCGTAGACGGACGAAGCCGCCCCCGGCCCACCGGATGACACCCAGTCGAGGAGCAGCCTCAACGCCTCCGGGTTGTCCTCCACGCCGAGCTTCTGGTAGTCGATCTCCGCGACTTCATCCAACAAGCTCTTCTCCGGCCCCGCGGTCCCGATTTCGGGGAAACCCGGCGAGGGAGGCGGCGGTGTTGTTCTCGTGCCCAGCTCACGTCCAGCCACCACCAAGGCCGCCAGCAGCGCGACAAGCATCGCAAGACGCACCTGCTCTCTACGCGTCAG
>Ga0180432_10001906_pt1 | contig 32098 bp, 57 predicted proteins | sample SS_ome_10_FD_132414 | JGI IMG/M metagenome (GOLD analysis project Ga0180432, IMG submission 132414) | Hypersaline lake sediment archaeal communities from the Salton Sea, California, USA - SS_1_MS_2 metaG | ecosystem: Environmental > Aquatic > Non-marine Saline and Alkaline > Hypersaline >...
AAGCTTTTTGAAATTATATTTCTCTGTCCTTAAATACTCCAGTGTTATATCATCCGAATTATCATCAAAAACATAATGGTCAAAATCCATACCGGCTTTTTCTCTTAAACTCTCAAAAGATTTCCTCACATATTCCAGACGATTATAAACCATTGAGATAACCGCTATTCTTTTTCCTCTATCAAATATATTACTGAATTTTTTCATTAATTGCTTCTGAAATAAATTTATATTCAACTTCATTGTCCCGGACAAAACTTTCAAGTTTATCAATACTCCTATCCCAATACTGAACGTGGGAAAAATATTCCACATAATTATCATAAATCCTCAAATCCTTGTCCCAAGGAGGTTTCGTTATCCAATATTCTATGTTTTCATTTCTTAAAATCCCATCAAAATAATGGCAAATCCAAAAATCCAATTCCCTACACACCCCAACATGAGCATCTGTTAATCTCCATCCTGGAGCCTTAAAACCCTTAGCAAAACCATATTTTTGGTATTCAAGAAAATATTTTTTGGTTTCTTCTTTATCCCATCTCAAAGAACCACCTGAATGACCACCATGGAACACGAGTTCAGCCCAGGGCTTATTTATCTCTTTTAAATATTCCTCATCATTCCCTTTAGGTATAACAAAAAGAGTAAATTTACTTTTGGGATTCCTTTTATGAAATTCCTTTATTTCTTCCCACCCACCATACCTTAAAGAAACATCATCAAGACTAATTATTATTGGTTTCATTTTCCTATTTTTAGTTTACAAAATATATATCTCCGACCTGGAGAGAAAGTAAAAGATTGAACTTCCTTAATTTCTAACCCAACCATCTCGGTAGTATCTAGCATGAGGCGTAATAATGTCCTCAATGAATAAGACCAAACGTGAGAGCGGTCCTTAAAGCTGTTTCTACGAGGCACAGTTACCAATATAAGTCCACCGTGCACTAAGACCCTAAAAGCCTCGCTAAGAAAGTCCTGTGGCTTCTCTAGGTGTTCTAGAACCTCCATTGCAACCACAACATCTATAGAATTATCTGAAAGCTCAATATTATAACAATTATTCAATAACCACTTATCGTCTGGAAAACGCTCACGAGCTGTCTTGATAGAGAGTGGAGAAAAGTCTAATCCATAGAATTCTTTTATAGGAACCCCCTTTTCTAAAAGATACTCCCTAAAATTACCACCAAGACACCCAACATCTAAAACTTTTTTATTGGATGGAATATTCTCTATTACCGTATTATACTTCACTTTCCCTCTTCTCCTGTCAGCATTAAGCCAGGTGGGCTGATTATATTTATCCCAATATTCGGGAGTATTTAAGTTTTCTTCTTTAATTCTTTCCATTGAATATTTTTTCATATTTATTTTCTTCTATTCCAAATTCTTCTAAAATCTTTTTATGCTCTCCCTTAGGAATATACCAATCAGGATTAAAAAAGATATGTTCTGGTCTTGCTCTCTTATTCCTCTGATGAACCAAAACCATAATTTTATTTTCTGACATTACCACGGGGTCCATAGAATCATATAATAAATCATGACTCCCATGCGAGGCCTTATAAACGCCCCTCTTTTCGACATCAAAAAGTATATTCCAAGGAAACATAATAGTATAAAAAGGAGGAGATTTCATCTTGTAATGCCTCATCTCCTTATTCGCACAATCATATTGATAGCCCTTCTGAAAAAAAAGAATTCTTCTCCACTTAAATTTATAGGATTGAACCTCTTCAATTGCTTTTTTATGATAAACATCATCTGTGTCTATCCTGGTGAAATAAATATATCTTGCCCTGGGGAAATTATTTTCTATTTTCCTTTTTAGTTCTCCCTCTTTTCTTCTATTGACAATCAAATAATTCAAGCCACTCCTTTTTAAAACCTCATCCATCAGGGGAATAAATTTTTGTGGAGTCTTATTAGAAATATTCAAGACATAATAAAAATCTTTTTCTGTTTGGTTTTTCAAAGATTCCAAATGATAATTCTCCCATACTTTGATACGGTATTCCCACCAACCAGAGGCACCCCCAAAAATATTCCTCATAAAACTACTATTTACAATATTAATAAATTCCTTCATTTTTCATTATTTCTATTATTTTATCTGAAGCACAACCATCCCCATAAGGATTATCATCAGGAATCATTTTTTGATATTCTTTTTCATTATTCAAAAGTTCCATTGCTTCTTTAACAATTCTTTTCTTATCCCACCCAATAATTTTGTTAGAACCCTGCCAAACAGCTTCTGGCCTTTCAGTACACTTCCTTAAAACTAAAACTGGAGTTTTAAGGCTCGGAGCTTCTTCTTGAACTCCCCCACTATCTGTCATAATAAAATAAGCATCACGCATATACCAAAGAAAAGTCATATAATCCATAGGTTCCACGGTTTCCAACCCTACTTCGTTAGCTACTTTCCTAACACTAGGATTGGGATGAATGGGAAAAATAACCTTAATTTTTTTAGATATCTCGGCAATAGCCTCAAAAATACCCCTCATAGGTTCCCCAAAAGCTTCTCTTCTATGCACAGTAGCAAGAACATAATCATCATCCCTAGCTTTTTTCTTGGGGAGCTTCGGTTTTATCATTCCTAAAGCATCCACCACTGTATTCCCAGTAATAAAAACTTTTCCAGAAACATTCTCCGCTAATAAGTTCCTGTAAGCACTTTCAGTAGGAGCAAACATATAGTCTGCCATAGTATCAATCGATGTCCTAAAAATCTCTTCCGGATAGGGATTTTCTTTATCATAAGTTCTTAACCCAGCCTCGTTGTGGATTAAAGTAATTTTATTGAAACAAGCAGTCCAAGCACCAACTAGAGCACTTGAGGTGTCCCCATGCACCCAAACTCTTTTAAAATCACATTCGGCAAAAACCTCTTTTAATTTACTAACAGACCGAACAATAAAATCGGTAAGCGTTTGATTATGTTTCATTAAATCCAAATCAATATCTGGCTTAATACCAAATATTTTATACATGTCGTTAGCAAGTTCCCTATGCTGACCTGTATGCAAAACAAATGGGTTTAATTTCTTTATTAATGGTGCAAACTTAATAACGGTTGGTCTGGCACCAATAATAAAGCAATCTTTTTTATGACTGTTTTTGAGCTTTGTCATGATTTTTTAATCCTACTCTTATAAAACCCCCTGGAGGAAATCCATGTTTTTCGGTAAAATATTTTTTCCCCATATTTCTTCTCTCTCCCCTTGACAATGGAGCATTAGGGTCAGTTGACGAAATAGAAGCAAAGTGCCTTGTTAAAACATTCCTTGTCCACCTCCAATCATAACCTTTGCTAATAATCCTATAAATAACATCATTGTCTTGAGCACTCCCTTCTTTAAAACCCTCATCAAAATAGCCAATACTCTTGATTGCCTCCCTAGAAAACATCAAGATACCTCCTCCCCATTTATATTTATATCCCGCAGGGTCTCCCCTGATATTGTCGCTTACCCCTCCCTCTGGAGTAGGAATATTATCTATCATAAGGGTATGTCGCCTGGGTCTGCTATAGAAAAAAGATGGAGAAATAAAACCTAAACCATCTCTCCAGTCTTTTAAAAGAACCTGAAAAAGATTCTTAGGAACAAGATAGTCTGAATCAAGCTTTACTAAAAAATCACCAGAAGAGATTTTCATTCCCCTATTGAGAGAAACAGAAACCCCCCTATTTTTTCTATTTCTAATATACACATCAGCAATATCTAAAAAGAATTTATCAAAATATGGCGAACCATCATCCACCAAAAACCACTCACCATCCACCTCATCAATAGCATCCCTGATAGACAACAGACAAACTTTTAATATTTTGAAAACATCTTTACTGGGACACAAAATTGGAGTTGTAACAGATACTTTTTTCATAATTTTTTAGCTATAATTCCCAAACAGGTCCTGTCTGGATAATTAGTCTTATATAAATGGGGCATATTACATTCAAGTTCTTGTAGTTTTCTTTTAGAATACAAATTATCCTCACTTAAATCTATTTTTCCCAAATCTAACTCACTCAACACTCTCAAAAGCAACGGAATATTCTTTTTCCTAAATGATAATCTATTGTCCAAAAAAAGGTCAATTGTCATTACCAAAGTGCCCCCCTTTTTTATTAAACCAATCATGTTTTCCACAGCTTTCTCCCAGTGTTTTATATGTTCTAAGACACTAATACACAAAACGATATCAAACTGCCTTTTTATCTTAAATAATTTATCAATTCTCTGCTTAATAAAACCTATTTCATAATCACCACAAGGTTCAACAAGAGATTTATTATTTTTATCAATAACAGTCACCCTCTTTACTCTTCTAGAAACTATACATGGAAAATGACATCTAGCACCCCCAACATCAGCAACCTCACTTTGTCTAATAAAAGGAGTATTTTTCAAAACCCAAGGATACTCCCATTGACGAGCCCAATCAAAGGGATAGCCAACTTCTTGGTGATATTTATTAACCTCTCCCCAATATCTTTTAAACTCCTTATCCCTAATATGTTTTAATTTAGCATATACAACCATCTTAATTAAATTTACTTTTATAAAAGTAAGTAGGACTCACTGGATGGAATATTTTCTTGGCAGAATATCCAAACGAACCCAAGAATTCATCAATTGTTTTCTTTTCCTCGGTAGTTTTTGCTTCAATAAAAAGAAATGGATGTTGGGTTCTTAAAATATTTTTAGCTCCCCTTAAAACTTTGATTTCAAAACTCTCAACATCTATTTTAATTAAAGAAACTTTTTTTCCCCTTAAGACCTTATCAAGCGTAACCATTTTAACCTCATCACCCTCTTTTACATAAGTCATTCCATCTTGAGAAACACCATTTTTGTTAAGGGGAGATTTTTCTAAAGAACATCTTCCCTCTTTATCACCAACTGCAAACGGAAAAACCTCAACATTTTCTAAGTTATTAAGAGAAATATTAGATTCCAGCACTTTCCTAACCTTGCCATACGGTTCAAAAGCAAAAACTTTATAACACGGACAAAAAAGAGAAAAAAACAAGGTATGATTACCAATATTGGCCCCCACATCAACAATCACTTTATTCTCTGGTAAAGATAGGTCCTTTGTAAAATTTAGCAAATCACTCTCATAAAATGTTCCGTTTCTTAAAAATCCACCATTCAGAACATCATTTTTCTGGAATGTAGTATCCACCAATATTTCTTTATCATGAACCTTGAACTTCCTAAATTTTTTAAATTCTCTCAAAAGTTTCCAACCATCATCCCTAAGGTTTTCAAAAGCTATTTGTTTATACTTACGTAAATTTCTAAATTGGTCTTTACTGTCATGAAAAACCTTGCACATCTTCTTGATAGTAATCAATTTTGTATTATATTTTTCTCTCAATAAATAAGATAAAAACAAATCTTCAACCTGTGCATATTTATCGGACATATTGTATAAAATAGCTTCCTCGTCAAATACTTTACGATTCAGAATCATTCCATTTGTTGCTATATAATCAACTTCCTCGTTGGGCTTCCCCATTTTACAATCAAAATAGCTTTCCTTATCAAATCTTCTTGTCCACCAACCCAAAGCTACGTTAGAACCATGTTTACAATATTCTTTATAATAAAATTCAATAAAATTTGGAAGAATATCAATATCATCATCCAAAAATATTATAATATTCCCCTTGGTAAGGGGCACCAAAAAAAACCTAGCCTGAGAGCCTAAATTTCTATTCGAACTAACAATAAGCAACCTGTCCTCAGGAAATTCTCCCGTATCAAGTTCTTCCCCACTATTATTCCAAATATTAATATTAAAATCCTGCTCTGTTTGAAGATTAAAATTATTAAGTAAAACCGGAACCCGTTGGGGTCTCTGAAAGACAGGAATACAAATTTCAATTTTATCTCCCCCTTTCAACATCGTTAAAATTATAATTAAATCTATTAATTAAATAACTCTCCTTGTGAGCAATAAGTTCTCTTGTTTCGTTGTCATAATGCTTTCTATAATCCTTAAATTTTCTTCTGTTGGTGACCCCCCTTCTTTTCATATTTTTCAAAACTTTAGCTTGTTTGCTGGAAAGTGGAAACAAGTATTTTTTAAACATTTGGGGAATTTCATTTCTGGCTTCCTCTATCTTAACGACACAATTAACATCCTCTTTCCACTGACTTTGGGGCTTTCTAAAAACATCATAAACATTATAGGATAAAATCAGAAAAAACCGATAAGTCAAAATACCAACATCATTTTTACTCAAGACATTAAAATCAATCCTGCTTTCTTTACCACTCTTTTTACCAAATATTCTCTTAATGACCTCTTTAAAATTTATCCCCCCTTTCAAAAAAGAATAAGAACTATAATTATATTTATTAAACTCATAAAAAGATACATACCAGTCCCAAGGATTCCTAATAGTAGAAAAAGTAAACACTTTATTATATTTTAGAGATACCGGATGATGCTTATCCCCTCTCGCATTACTAATAAATTTTGCTCCCTCAATATTTTCTTCCAAATACTGACTAATAAAAGTACCACCACATTTTGGAATATGAAAATAATTAAATTGTTTATGAAAAACCATCAAAAATATTTACTTTTAGGGTCAATGTGATTCACGGCCCTTTGTTTTTCTTCCTCACTAACTTCTATACCTAAAAAATCAATTATTTCCTGAACCTTTTCTACGGGAGATTCTAAATATTGTTCATAAGAAATGAGTAAACAGGGATAATTTCTATTATAGGTTTCATACATTTGAGCTAATCTGAGATTTCTCTGATTAATAGCTTTAAATGTTTGGTCAAAATCAAAATAATCATGCCACCTTAACAAAGACTGTGTACAAGAAACTGGATTCCTAAATATAAAAAGATAATAAGGATTTGGAAGTAACGGCTGGTAAAGAGGATGAAGTTCTACCTGATTAACATCCTTAAATGCCCAAATTCCTTGCTCCGCCTTCATATCAACAACCATTTTAATCCTATCAGTATAATCTTGTGAATTCTCCGGCTTCACTTTTAAAATTTCCTCTGAAATTTTTATTATATCCCTATCCTCAAAAAAACCCTTTTCATTAAATTCACCCACCTGCCCAGGACCACCACCAACCGGAATCCCTAAATAATAAAGAATCCCAGATATCATCGAGGTTCCAGAACGTCTTTGACCAAGAACTACAATTGTTTTTTGTTCAATCATTTTTTTATGAAAAACCTTATCAATGGAGCATCTTTCACACATTCCTCCTCCATTATTTTCTCAAGACCATTTTTACTAACATCATCTATAATTCTCTGGGGCCAAATTTCTGACTTCCAATCATGAACACCAATAATATCACCACACTTAATTAAAGGAGCAAAGGTCTTAAATTCCTCCTCTTTACTTCCATCATCACAAAACAGAATTGTCCGACCATCCCGTTGAATAATATCCTTAATTTTTTCTATATTCTCCCAAATATCCAATCTCTCAAAATGGGAAGAAAAATTCAACCTATCCTTTACTATTGATGGTTTAAAATCCTGAATATCAAAAGTATAAAAATCAGCTCCCCCATTCAAACAATGCAAATATAAGAACAAACTCAAATTTCCCTCCCAAGTTCCTAGCTCCACAATCCTACTGAAATCTCTCTCATATAATAACTTTTCCCAAACAAAAAGCGAAGTAAAAGACTGAGCAATAGTTTGTCCCAAAAAAGTACAATGAGGCTTCCTGATATTCTTATTTACCTTCTTTTTTGCCATATCGCTCTTTTATATCCCTGTTTATATTCAGTTTAGGAAAATTTTTATCAGGTAAGGGTTTTTTAAGAAAAGAACACAAAATATCCCAACCATCCCCACCACACAAATCAAACAATAATAAATCATCCAACCTGTTGTTAAAATAATTCAAAATATCTTCCTTATGCTCATAATAAGCTTTCTTAAATTTATCCTCATCATAACTAATTGCTGAATATAAATCATAATGAAGTTGGAGGGTATCCCAGTGTTTCCTAGACTCCACTATTTCTTGAGGAACTTCTTTAAAAAAATATTTACAAGAAAGCAACCAATCATCAATGTTTCTAACTGTTAAAATAAATTTAGACCCAGGATATCTTTCATCAAGTAATTTATAAAATCTGGCAACAGGAGTATCCACCCATCCCTGATAATCATTAATAACCTCAATATTAATAGGCACAGTTACTCCATTTTCACCAACCCCCCTACCCTTGAACCTAAAAATCCTAGGAAACTTTTTAGATTTTATTCCAATCTCATTTAGGGCAGACCAAAGACTCGTTGTTCCGGTACGAGATAGTCCAATGCCAAAAACTTTATTCATAGGTTTTTAAAAAATAAACTAGCTATCTTATGATATGATTTCGCTATTTCCCCCCCTGACAACCCCAAATCAATTTTTCTTTTTGACTGATGTACAGGAACCCCAACAACTTCCTTTAATTTATCTCTATTAACATTCTCAATTCCCAACATATCAAAAAACGTCAACACCTTTCCAAAATCATTCAAATCACTCAATGAAATAGGATAAACATCATAATTTTTTTCTATATTTAAATAAACCTTAAAGATTTCAAAACAATACCAAAGATTATACTCAAAATCAGTTAGCCTTAATTTAGGATTTAACTTGAAAAGTGACAATTTGTCATTTGGAAATCTATAATACATGCCCACTTCCCTCTGGTGAGAATTTTTAGGAGATAAAACAGCTTTATGTTTTAGTAAACTCTTAACCACGTCCACAAAATCCCTATATAAATAAATAATTTTTACATTATCTAATTGATTGGCAAGGGGCATTAAAAATCCCTTACATAAACGATGATTGGTCTCTACATATACACGATTATCCCCAATATTCCTTTCAATACGTGGAATCATTTCTTCTCCAACAACCATTTTAGCTAACAATAAATCCCCATTTGCATTAACCTTTCTGAAAGAAGATACGGTATCTTCAAATTCATGAAAACCAATCACCTCATCACTCGCAACATCAAAAAGATTAGCTAAATATTTCGTTCCGCTTCTGCCCGTTGTAATGGTAAAAATATATAATCTGTTTTCCATATTATAAAATAGAATTTATAGCTTCAATAGATTTTTTCCGAAAAATATCAAAACTATGATATTTCTTTATGAATTCCCTTGCGTTCCTACCCATCTCTTTCCGAAGCTCATTATTATGTCCCAACTCTTTTATTTTCTCTTTCAAATCCTGGAAATTAACAAAATACTCTGGAAAGTAATAGGAACCACCATAATCTCTCCTTCTCCGAGAACCAGTAGTTTTAACCAATAATCCATTATATTCATCATCAACAAATTCATTCATGGGAGAGGCGTCAGTAGTAATAGCCGGAAGACCCACCGAAAGACCTTCTGGCAGAAACATCCCCAATCCTTCCAATTTAGTAGGACAAACCTGAACTTCTCCATAATGATATAACCCTGGCCAAGAAACACTTCCCACATAAACTTTTAATTGACCCCCATTTGACATTTCTTCAATTAAGTTAGCTGTTTCTTCGGGATAAGATTCAATCTGAGAATGAAGAAAATAAGTAAACCCCTCATCTCTTAATTCATAAAAAGCTCTCAAAACCAAAGGAGTATTTTTTCTCCAATTATAACCTCCCCAACCAGCCGAATGAAAGAATGTGCTCTTTTCCACCCCATCAGGCTCTTGGGGTTTAAATAAATCAGTATCTATACCCCAAGGAATATATCTGGCGGTATCCCAATCCCTAAAAACATCAAATGTCCTCTTAGTAGAGATAAGAATCAAATCATACACCCCCAATTTTTCAAACCACTCTTCATTAAAATAGTCAAGATAGGTAGCTACTTTAGTAAACTGCTTACAATAATCAACAAAACCCCAATTAAACATTTCATTAAAAACAACTAACTCAATATTATTCTCTTCAATCCAATCCCTGATTTCCTCTTTATGAGTACCAAAGTGTTGAAAAGGAAAACCACCAAAAACTAACCTCGGAATATTCCAATCTTTATTCTTGGTCTGAATTAATTTCCCTCCAGGTCTGTAATTTTTAGAAGCAAAGACGTGTGTTTCAAACTCACCCTCTAAAGCATTACGAAAATTTCTAGAAACCAAGCAGTGTCCCATGGGCCCCCAGCCACCAACTATGAAACCAATTTTAGTTTTTGTAGACATAATCCCAAGGATATTTAGATTTACCTTTATTAATTATATGAAGTAAGTTTTCAACTAATGGCTTACTGTCAAAATATTTTAGCACCTTTTTCCTGGCTTTTTTAGCCATACTCTTTCTTTCTTCTTCCTCCTTTAAATAATATTTTATTTTTTCCACACACTCCTTTTTTGTTTTAAACCAACTCAACTCATCTTTGTTAAAAACGTTTTGAATACCAGGGAAATACTGAGAAAGGAAAAAAGTACCACAAGAAATGTAATTAGCTAATCTGTCTGAAGTATAAAGCGGTCTCACAAAATGATTTATACCAAGACCAATTTTAGCTCCATTAATAGCCTTAAGATACTCTGGGTGTTGAATCCAATTCTTTTGCCCATACCACTTCAAGTTTATTCCCTCTTCCAAAATATAATTTAGTATCTTTGCCCTATTGACTTCAGCCTCCATATTAGTTCTCCCAGTAAATAAAACATCAGAATTCCAAGTATCAGCTATTTCTATCGGTTTATAATAACTACTATCAGTAAAAGCCACAATAGAAGCCACACCTACCATTTTATCATTAAGATGTCTTTTAAGCCAGTATCCACCAAAAGTAGGAAAATACCAGTCCATATATTGATTGAACGCAAGTTCAAAAGGAACTGGCTTGGTTCTAACATCTGCAGCCCACTTCACAAATACAGCATCTGAATGTTTTTCTCTCAACGCAGATAAGGTATGCCAAGTAATTTTTTCACACTTTCCAAACCAAAAAAGAGTCGGCTTAATATAATTAGCCAACTCTAAAAGAGTAGTGTTGGGTGTTGGGTCATCACGGTAGTCTAACCTAGAAACCTGAAAACCATTTTGCTCTAATCCCTTAGCAAAAACATTGTCTCCGCAATAAGGACTCGCCTGATGTATATGTTTTGGATTATAAACACCAATTGTAATAGCTTTCATGCTACATAAATGTAGGCTTTGGCTCCAGTCCCAGAAAGGGTAGCATAAACACCACTAGAAAAAGTCACGGGCTTAGGAAAAGTAACTACTTTAGAATCATTCTGGGGAGCAGACAAAGCTACCAAATTATCACCACTTCCATCTGTACTATCATCAATCACTAGGGTTGCATTTGCCCCTGCTGCCTTCAAAATCACGGCTGCTACGAATGTTTTTCCGCTTACCACCTGACCCGTTGAAGTTGCTTCTTTTGCTATCAGCATAATATTTTTTAAAAAATTTTTTATCTATTATTGGTGGGGACCCTATATGTCCCATACTAATGTCTGGGTCACACCATATTTTGAACCCAGCTTCCTTAGCCTTCCTACAAAAATCAAAATCTACAGAAAAGTGTTCCTTATCACTATTATATCCAGTTTCAAACCAAGGAAACTCTATCTTTTTAAGCACATCTGTCTTTATCAATAACCCAGCACTGCCTATCGCATCAACATCCATCATCTTTTTGGGAAAAACAGAATACATATTTCCGTCTTCCCTTTTTTTATACACACACGGTTCGAATGGTTGTTCTCTCTTAAAAGCTAAAGCTCCAATTATATCTTTATCATAAGAAGCAAGATTAAAAAATATATCTGGTGAAAATGTCATATCATCATCCAAATATAATATCCAATCATAACCTCCCTCCAAAGCTTTCTCAGCAATCAGGTTTCTTGCAGAATCAATCATAACCCTTTCATAGGAAACCACACGAGTATGATTCGGTACTTTAAGTGCCATTAATGAAAGAGCAAACCTAATATGCACGTAAGACAGGTTTGGTAATCCGAGACAAAGTTTTTTTTGATTTTTATGGGCCATATCTTGAGGCCTCTCCACCTTACACGCTTCACTGAGCCTACAAGTTGACTCTCCCCGTGTAAGGACTCAAGGATTATTTAGAGCTTATAACTAGCTTATGTTACGAAAGAACCGTATCCGTATCTCCAGTCACCAAATCCAACCATTCCTCTCCAGTTCACTGTGTAGTAAATCATACCTCTTAAGTGGTAATCCCTACTACTAATCACCTCATTAAATTCAGGAGGTCTTCTCATCTGAAGGATAACAGGTTTCACGATGCCTCTTGTGTCAAACAAGAACCAGTCGTTTGAATCTGACAAATAAGGAGTTACTAACAGGTCAAGTTTTCCCTTTAGAACGTTAGCTGCTAACTTTGCTGTAGTTGAACCCTCTTCTGGGTAGTAAGTAGACTTTAGAAGCTCCTCGGCTTCCCATTGAAGGTCAGGCGGAACTATAAGCAAATTAGGATTAATGTTTAAGTATTTCCCCTGGTCATCCTTAAACTTCCTCATAGCAGTAATAGCTGTTCTAAGAGCACTTGAGCTCAGTTCTGAACTTCCAAGATTTGATTGAGTTCCTGAATCACCTTCAGAGTGGTCACTAGCAAAGAAAGCCTTACTGTCATAACAAGAAATAGTCTTGCCATCAAGATATTTCTTGTATCTGCCGTCAGATGTGTCAGAAAGACCAGATGTCTGGTTTCCCTGGCTTATCAGAGTCCACACAAGCTCATCAAAGAATCTCTTCCCTTCTTGAGCTAATGATTTAACCCTAATACTAATCTGACCGTACTGCTCGTCCTCTAGTGCCTCCCTGCTTACAGCAATACCCTTTCCCCATCTCTTGTTAGTAATGCTAAAGTTGTGCTCCAGCATTCCCTCCAAACCAATCTCATCTTTCCATTCCTCTATACTAGGAACAGAACCCAACCAAGCATAAGTTTCCTGGTTTTTACTAGATGAAATCTGTTGGGCAACAGCGGGGTAATCAACGGGGTATTCTTTGTAGGCTTTCATGAATTCTTTCTTCAAGCCAGATGTTAAAAGCTTAGGAATATCACTTCTTACTAAAGGCATATTCTATTTATTGGACTGCTCTGTCTATCCTCAAAGCAACGGTGCTTGAGTCGACAAGGTCAACCACATATCCAGCCGTAACTGAATTTGTAGTAGAACTAGCAACCTCATTATCGCTTCTAGCGTACATAACGGTACCTACATCTGTCTGTGTAGCAGAACTCTTTGGAATTTCAAACACTCCTGTTTTGTATACTCTTACATTGTCATCTCCAGCACTACCAGAAGAATTATCTGTTTGTTCTACAGCCACACCTACGAAATGATAACTTGAGTTATCAGCACAGGCGATAGCGTATCCGGAACCATTGTCACAGACAAGAGCTCCTTTATAGATAACCTCACTAGCAGAAACTGGATATGAAACCATCACTCCTTCCTTTCGGTTTCTCTCGGCATCATCAGTTAATGCCGCCATTATTTACTTTTAATGTAGATTACTTGTTAGAATAGAGCTGATTCTTCTTCTTCTTTCTTCTCTTTTTCTTTTCTTTTGGCGTCCTTCCACGCCTCTATCGCATCCTCTTTAGAGAAGCCCATCTTTTTAACATAGAAGTCTTCGGCCTCAACAGGAATCTCTTCCTCTTGCTCCTCGTCTTCTTTGCTTTCTTCTTCAGGCTTCTTATCGGAAGGAGAGTCCTGAGTTCCTTTCTCTTCGAAATCAATCACTTTTGGCTGTTTCTCCATAAAATCATTAAACGCTTTTTGGAAGTCGACTTTTTCGGATTCTTCCTCGCCAAGCATTATTTGATTCACAGAGCTATAGAAAGAAAGGAAAGCTTCTTTCTGGGCAGGTACAACCTTTCCAGATTTAAGGAGCTCATCCCACTTCTTTTCGGTTTCAGCTGAGTCAGCTCTAGCATCAGCTAAATCCGCCTTAGAATCGGCTTCTTCCTCCTCTTTTTCCTCCCCAGCTTCTGGCTCGGAATCAGACTTAGTTTCTTCCTCTTCTGAGGTTTTGTCTTCTAATTTAATCTTTTTCTCCATTTTATTAACTTTTTCTTTAAGTTCTTCAATTTCCATACTCAATTCATCTTCAAACACAGCAACAGTTTCCCTATCCTCAAATTCTTCAGATAAAGGAACAAACCCACCAAGCCTTTTAATAAATGGCTCGGAAACCAATGCTGTATGAAGTAGAGCAGGACCAATTTTCTTCCCTGTCTTCTTATTCATATAATTTTGGTCTATGCTGGCAGAAATTCCCCTAATTAATCCCTTCTCCAACATTTTTGCTACTTTATCATCCTTAATCTCCAAAACCCCACTAAGTTTATTTCCAGATTCTGACAATTCTACATCAACAAGCTCTCCAGTATTCTTTAATGGGTCATTAGTATGTCCCAAAGGAACGAACACATGTTCAATAATTCCTTTCTTAAAGTTTTCATAGATATTCTTAAGAGCTTTTTTAGTTATCTTTAGAATACCCTTGGGAGCTGCTGAGTGGTGCCATCTTCCAGTCCTTAAAATTTCTTTCTTGAACTTTTTCACACCATCACTCGTTTCCACTAATTCGATATTACCAGGCCTATAAACCTGATAAACCCTTTCACCTTCTTCATCAGAGAGTTCATGAACATTCTCTTCAGATAATTCTTTTTTAACCTCAACATCACAATAGTCTGTTGCTTCATCAAAGCCTTTGCCGGCTCTAATTTGTTTACCAACACACTGACTGTATTTTGATTTCGCAATTCCTGAAGAAAGAACGTCATCAGAAGATAAAAATTTCTTCACAGCTTCCAAGTCTTTAACTAACTTTTTCACTGCTTCATCCTTACTCTTTTTTTCTTCACCAGCCTCAATGTCAAACTTTTTAGCAGCTGATTTCAATTTCTTCCAAGCCTTTTCTTTTTCCTCCTTGGAGGCAAAATCGGTTTGGCTAAACCTTGCCAGGGCATTCCTGACATGGGCTGCATCAAAAATGGGCAGTTTGCTTTCGCTAGGAGGCTCTCTTGGAACAGCATAAAATTCAGCTACACTCATTCCAAGTTCTTCCCTCTTTTCCTCCATAGCTGTCACTTTAGCTTTTTCAGTTTCTTTGTCGTCTTTAGTTTCTTCCCCTTCTTCTTCAGATTTTTCTTCAGATTTTCCTGGTCCAGGTCTTTCTTTCCTTCTCATTTCTCCACCACATTCAGGACATTTGATATCACTACAATGCTCATCTGTTTTCATTGTGTAACCACATTCTAGACATTCACAATTGAACTTTCCTTCTTTTTCCCCCTCTTCCTTTTCAACATCTTCCTTTACTGCTTCCTCAATATCTTCCTCTTCATCTTCTTCTACCTCTTGAAGATTTTCTAATTTTTTTTCTTTTTCGTCACTCATATTTAGAGTTTTTGTTAAATACCAACGAATTGTTTTTGCTTCTGGTTGAGCTCCCTGGAAAACCACGGAGTGCTCTACCAAATGCAATCCCTTTATCACCCTGAGATTTTGGTCTAACTCAGGGAGATAAACTAGCTCGACCTTTGTAACGTGTCCACTAATGGACAAGTTATACAATTTTCCTTTTTTTATTAACCTCTTAACTGTCGGATTAGATATTTCATCTTTAATCCATAACTTCCCACCACCAAACTTAGCATCAAGACACACTCCAATTTTCTTTTCAGTATCATGCTGGAAGAAAACAGGTTGTCCGATTAAATCCTTTGCTGAAGAGTCCAAAGCCTCGTCAGCAATAATTTCGTTCTGAAAATCAATATCGTTAGAAGCTGCATACCCTTCAATAATAAATTTTCCCTCTTTAGAAGAGTCCTCAAGGTTAACTACACGGAAATTAAATTTTTTTCTCAAGTTCATTATCATATTTATTATACCCTTGGGTCAAATTTTTAAACACCTTATGAGCCAATACCAGGTCTATTAGCCCTTCTTATATTATTGCTTCCGCATTTAGGACAATTAGAATCCCTACAATGTTCACTCGACCCAAACCTATACCCACAATCTAGACATTCACAAGAATAAGCTTCCCCCTTTAAAATACTTAATACGATATTAGCCAAAACAGTACCTTTGCCGGCTAGAAAAGAAATAGTATAATCGTTCCACTCTTCCTTAATGGGATAGATATTCTTAAATTCATTTAAAGCCCTAAAAACAGAATCAATTTTCTCTTGTTCCTCGCCAACCTTCCAAAATTCTGGAGATTGTTGGGAAAACACATATTTATAAGCCATTTTAGCCCAGGTCTGGGCAGTATCAACATCCACTTCTTCCTTTTCCTCCTCATCGGGCATAAAAATAATACTGTCACCATCTACAACAATTCCTTTCTTTATCTTATCAAGTTCATCATTGAACATATGTTCAATATTTCTTTTCTTCATCTCACTAACAACCAAATAATGAAAATTAGCTATATCATTTTTGGTATAGTCCTTTGGTATGCTTTTAAAATAACCGTGTAAAGTATCATGCTGTTCCAAAAGTTCCTTATCAGACATTAATTTGGGGTCCCCCCACTTAAACTTTGAATTTTTAAAAGCCACAGAAGAAATCCAGTTCTTAGCTTTCTCATTTCTTCTAATCTGTTTTGGAGGCTCAAATTTAGAGATAAGTTCTATATTATAATAATAAAATTCTTTTTTGTCACCCCACCATTCTTTCCTCTTTTCTTCTGAAATCCCATGTTCCTTTTCAAATCTTTTAAAATCCTCCAACCCTATTTTTTGGGGCTTACTTATTGAAATAATGCCTAACACCAAATCCTTTTCAACCAAATAAACAGGCCTTTCAATGTATTTTTTCCATTCCTGGGAAGAAACAAGGGCTTTCTTCTCTCCTTCCCAAACCATCTTTCCGTAAGGCTCTGGAAGTATCTTACCGGGTATCATAATTATATTTCCCGGTTGAAGGCTCGAAGGAATATCAGAGGAAACTAGGGCTTTTTCATAATAGAGGGATGCCCTATCCAAAGAGTCTTCCATCCTCGGTTTCATATTGACTCCCATATCCCTCAATTTTTCTGTAACAAAAGCGTGCCACTCAACAATATTATCCCTGTTCCAATTGCCAAAAGAAAGGTCTTTGCGAAGCCTATTCCAACCAATATGAAACTGAAAATGATTAGAAAGCAAAGCTTCTTTGTCTTCGTTTTTCAAATTTTCCTTTATTTCTTTTGTTCCAATAATTTTCATTCTGATATATCTGCTTTTATCGGCAAATCCATGTCCCAGAAACAGTTCCGGCAAAACTTCCTGTTGCGTGGATTTTTAACTCCACACCTCGGACACTTCCTATTACCTGTTTTTTTATCTTCATCTGACATGGAGTTGGGAATAATCTTCCCCTAATTTAAAATATTTTTCTTCAGTATCTTTCCCCTCCCTAATTCCCAGTAATTTATCTTTTATCTGGGGCATTGTCTTGGGAGCTGGAATACTAAGCTCATTAGCCTTTTTTAATTTCCCCATTTCAAAAGATTCAAGGGCTTTCTTACTCACCCCCTCTTCATTCTCTTCGGGCGGCTTCCACTCCAACCTCAGGGAATTAGCGGCCTTTTCAACAACCTTTTCCACAAAACCGATGGGTATGGTATTTTCCCCAATAAGCTTCAGGAATACATCCTTCAAGAAAGCTTCAGCATTCCCGCTTATCTTATTGAACCTAACTTCCGGATATGCTTGGGTGCCAAAATTATAGTCAATGAGTGGGGCCACAGCATAAATATTCAGCGTTTCCTCCATCTGTTTTAGTATAGACTGCACAGCCAGGACAAGGAAGTCAGACGGTGTTTCTTTAGTCCCATAGGGATAAGCATATTTAACCTGGTTAAGCACCTGGGCTAAAGCTGATTTTGCCATTTGGGCATTATGGTGTTCTATCAGGGGCATAGGGTTATACCCACTCTCTCCCCCCCTTACAATTTCCAGCTCAACGCCGCTCGGAAGGGTAATTCTGGAGTTTATCCCCAACCTGTCAACAACGTTTTCAGCCGCCTCCCTCTGGGCTTCAGTCAAGTTCTGCCCTATCTTCAATATTTTTAATCCGAGGGCATCCACCTCGGCTTTCTTGTGGGAAATATAATATAGTTTATGCTTTTTGTCATAATGGTAATAAGCTGACTTTAGAATAGATTCCCCGTAGAGCCAGTGTTTCTCCTTTTGGAAAGTAAAAAGCATACATTTTTCCGGAGGGATAACAGCAGTAACAGAGTCATTGCCGAAAGTGGCTCTTTGATAAGCACCCTTAAAACCCCCGTGCCTGTCAGAACGGAGGCTAATGGTCCTTGCATCCCTTGGAGATAATTTCCTCCAACCAATTTTCCCCTTATATTTTCCTTTATCTATAATTCTAGCAACCTTTTCATATAGCCTATACCCCTCAAAAATAGCCCTGGTCATATCAGCAACCAAAAAAGACAAGGGGGTAGTCATCCCACCCATATAGGGAGGCTTATTAAAGACGGTATCAATAAAATCCCTCTCCCCTGAATCTTCGGGGTGGGGGATAATATTTACCTGGGTAGAGATAACAGGAAGGGTCAGTATTCTCACGATAGCCTGAACCTCACCGTCATTGCCCTGCATCGAGATGTAGGTGGACGGACCAAGGTCATCAGGATTCTCTTCAGTATCATACGAACCTATGACACCCTCCCTCTGTATACCCAGTTCTTTCATCATCCTCTGCAATGTCAAAACCTCTCCTTTTTTCTTTTCTATCTTCCGAGGTACAGTTTTCCTGTCTAATTTAACAGGCCTACCCATCGCACGTGATAAAAAGTCTAAAAATGCCATATATCATTTTTATTTTAAACCTTAATTCCTTAAAAGGTCAAATTATATGAAAGCGTGTTCAAGAAGTCAACTAAAAGAGTTACCGATGTATAGCGTATTTTGAAAATTGATATCGGAGTATTGGGGATGTAGAGTAACTATCTTTCCGATTTTCTTTTTTTTTGTGATATTCTCGGTGCTGATGTTGTTGGTGCTTGTTTGCTTTTCTTATCTGTTTATTGGTTTTGTTAGAGTTTTCCTTTTCTGTTTTTTTCGGACCCGACATTTTCTTTCTTGCTTTTTCCTCAATAGCTATTGACAAAAAGTTTTCCACAAGGGGGTGCTTGACATTATGTTTAGGTATGATAAAATGAAAATAGGATAGAGTAGAGTGAAAAGGAAAGGGGGAAAAAAGAACGAGTCAAAAAGAAAATGAAAGAGTGGACGGACATTACAATTCAATAATCAAAAGTCGATAAAAAGAATAAAACAAAAAAGAAAATGACAAAAAAAGATTATATCAAAATCGCAAGAGTGTTCAGAAAGCATTTTGACAATATGGAGGAGGCAGGAAAAGAGGAACACCAAAGGTTTACCGATTTACTCATAGAATTTGCCAAAATGTTTTCAAAGGACAACTCAAACTTTGATGATAAAAAATTCTATAAAGCAATCTTGAATAAGTAAAAATTTATGGCAATCGAAATATACAAAAAACAGGTTTACGGGAATAAGCATTATTATCTCAAGGACAAGGAAAGTGCCAAGCTCTGGGAAAGAATATCAGGAAAAAAGACAATAGCGTCGAAAGATATGAAAAATTTAAGAAAGTGGTTGGAAGTAGAATTTAAGGAAGTGATTTGTCCAGAGTAGCTTTTTTCCTTGCCTTGCCTATCTCTAACAGGTGGGCAAGGACAAGGAAAAAGGTCGGAAACAAAAATTAAAACAAAAAAGAAAATGACAAAATTAGGAGAATTAAGAAAATCAAAAAGATGTCCCCGTTGCTGTGATAGAAAAGGTTGTTTTGAAAAATACGAATTGGTAAAACATTGTGGTAAAACTTATAAAGTTTGGAAATTACATTGTAAAACATTAGACCAAGTTGAAGTATTAGCTATTAAAAAAGGTCGGTAAAAAGAATAAAACAAAAAAGAAAATGACAAAAAAAGACACATTATTAAGTTATCTCAAAACTCTGAAAGTCGTTCCTCAAAAGACAAACAGAAACTCTTATAGATTAGTATACACAAATAGTTGTGTGAATAGAATACTCAAAAACAAAAAAGAATTTGAAATAATCCCTAATCCTTCTAACAAGGAAATAAACGAGGTTATTAAGTGGTTGAAAGAAAACAATTTAAGGATACCATACTTAAAAGAGGGAGAATTAGATTATTTAGTAAAGATAAATTGAGCGATTAGTAGCTATTGATAGGAAGCATTAAGCAAATAGCATTAGTGCTTCCTGTTCAGAAGCTAAAGATTAATAAATAAAAAACAAAAACTATGAAAGCAAAAAAAGTAAAAATCAAAGGCAATACTGCTTATCATTGGATTTGTCCCGATTGTAAAGAAGCGATAAGGCATGGATCAGACTTTGAAGGGAAATGTAAATGTAAAGATAAAGAGTGGGAACGCCAATGGAGTAAAGAAAAAGGACTCGAATATGTTTTAAAGGTCGATAAATAAAAACTAAAACAAAAAATATGGAGTCAATTAGAGAATTGATATATATAAAAAACATTTTAGGATATATCAATATAGACGATATGAATAAAGGAAAAGATAAGGAAATAAAAAAATCACTTCGAACTATTAGCACGATTAAAGAGTGGTTAGATAAAATAGAAGAACAACTATTAGATAAATTGAGCGATTAGCTATTGATAGAAGCATTGACAAATAGCTCAATGCTTCTAATCAGAAGCTAAAAAAAGGTCGAATAATAAAAATTAAAACAAAAAAGAAAATGAAAACTACTATAAACTTTTATCAATTTAATGATACATTTAAGAAAATCAGACCCGACAATTTCAGCTATGAAGGATTAAAAGCGTTGTATGACTACCTTGTGGAATACGAAAATAGCACGGGCGAGGAATTAGAGTTTGATGTGATAGGGCTTTGTGTCGATTTTACAGAATACGAAAGCGTAAAAGATTTTTTGAGCGATTATCATGATTATAAGGAAATAACAGACGAGGAAGAGGAAGAGGAAGAAAAAAAAGAGGCGTTGATGGAGGCATTAAGGGATGAAACACAAGTGATTGATATACCCGATACGGACGGTTTTATTGTAGGGGCGTTCTAGTTGGCGTTTGATTGGAAGCATTAAGGCAAACGCATTAGTGCTTCCTGTTCAGAAGCTAAAAAGTCAATTTATAACAAAATAATCAAAAAACAAGTCTTTAAAATCAATTCTAAACGATTTTAAAAAGACAAGCTAATGTAAAGTATGGCTCAAAAATATCTAGAAGAAAAATGGAAGAAAAGAGTCAAGGCAAGGATTAAAAACTTGCTCTATATGATAGCTGAATTTATTGTCGCTTTCTTATTAATAGCTCTAGGTTTCTTTTACTTCCTCTTAATACTTTAATAAAGGATTTAATTAAATAAAGGTCGAATAATAAAAATTAAAAAGCAAAAGACAATGACTAAAAAAGACAATATCTTAAAATTCATTGGAAGCACTTATAACGGAGCTTTGGATTTTTCTGATTATTACTTAGATATATTTAAGGAAAACGGATATTCTGAAAACCAAGTTTCTGAAGCAGAAGCAGATACTTTCGAAGAGTTTAAAAAAGAACTTTCAAGAGAAGCAGATGTTAATTTAAAGGTTTCTGATTATTCAAAAGGACTAAAAAAGTATGGTATTGAAATCACGGAAGCTGAGTTTATTACTCCTAAAGCATACAATTACAGCAACGATAGCTTAAGAATATGTTTTCATTATAAGCAAAAAAACATATTAAAGTTTGCTCTAGACAATAAAGAGTTGTTCGAAAAATACTTTAAAGAGGAAATGATAAAGAGTTGCGATGGATATATATCTCAGGAACCAGACAACTATCAGGAACTTATCAGGTGTATAAAAGGAACTAACAGATTTAATTGGAATTATTTTTATTCTATTTTCTGGGCAATAGAACAAAAAGAGAATTTAGAAAAAAAATGGAAGGATTTTGTTTATATGATGATAGACAATGCTTCTGAAATCTATTACGATTTAATGATTGGAAAGTTAAACGAAAACAAAGTTGGGGTAAAATAGTTCTTCCTTTACCTTGCTCTTAATCCTTGAGGGCAAGTATAAAAGAATAACTAAAAAGTCAATTTATAACAAAATAAACAAAAAATAGCTTGTCAATTTTAATTTTAAGAGGTTTTAAGTGGTGGGGGTGGTATTGAACACGGGTTCAATTAAACAAAAACTAAAAAATTAAAAGGTCAATTATATAAAAATTAAAACAAAAAAATGTATCTAAAAATAATAAGGGTTAAAAACAAAACATTGGCATTGGGCATAAATAAGGAAAGCTCAAGGGGTTTTAGAGTCTGGTGGTTTATATCTAAAAGGGAAAATGGATTTTTTCCCTTTTACGCTACTACTAACTATTTTCAAGCAATTAAAAAGCTTGTCAATTAAAGGTCGATAAGCAATTAAAATTAAAATCTAGGGCTTTTAATAGCTCATTTAAGGGCGATTAAAGGTCAAGCATTATGAGAATAGCAATTAAAAGCAATTTTGAGCAAGACGAAGCGTTCTGGGATTTTCTGGCTAAAGAAGTAAAGGACATAAAGAAGCAAGGAAAACAATTAAAGGAACGAGCAGAACTATATAGTAAAGACTATAATAAGTTATCCACATATAGGGGGGTTGACAAGAGGTCTTAAATGTGTATAATGGATAGTAGAGAGGGTGTATAAAGGGTTATAGCGTAAACTGATAGTTAAAGCAAAGAGTTAATAAAGATTAAGAGTTAAAGCGTTTGAGTATAAAAGTATCAAAATATCAAAGCATTAAAGTATTTAAATAACTAAAAACATTAAATAACTCTGGTAAAGGAAAAACATTATTCTCTCCCTATATACTCTCTCTATATCATTATATTTAATTATGCCAAAAATTTATGTTTAAAACACTTGCCAAAAATAAAAGATATTTTATTACCAAAAGCAGAAGCAATAAGCTTTTCTGGTGTGAAGATATAAAGGGGTTTAATACAATAACGGCAGTTAACGATAAAAATCTCTGGTGGTTTGAATATACAGGCGAACCTACTAAGTATGCTCAAGAGTGGTTTGAGGAGTGGCTCACTGAAAATGTTAAGGGGTTTAAACTAAGCAAGGTTGATGTTGATGTATAGGGAAAATCATTATAAAATTGGAGCTTAAGGTAAAATAGTATAATATCATAAACTTTTGAAAATTTGCTTGTTTGAACACGAGGTCAATAAAATTTTATGAAACTATTAGTCAATTTATAAGAACATAGCGTTCAATTAAAAAAACTTAATTAAATAATTATGGAGAAAAAAGAAAGTAAAAGAAAAAAACCTATAATTTTAACTACAAAACAGACTCAAGATAAATGTCCTCATAATAAAAGAAAACACATATCCTCTTTTAGTAACAGAATTTTAGTATGTGATATGTGTGGTAAATTCTTTAATAGATATAAATATAAAAATTATGGCAATTGAAATATACGATAAAGCAAAAATAGTTAAAAAAGGGAAAAAATACTACTACTTTATTAAGGGTGGGAGTAAAAATGACTATACGCTTTCTGGACAGACGATTACAGATGACAATTTTGAAGATAAGTTTTTATTGAGAAGCAAGAGAACAAGTGATTTTCATTTAATAGCAATAGGAGATAGCAAAGCAGTTAAAAAAGACAAGATAGCTGAAACTTATTGGAATTGTCCTACCAGCTCTGTTTATGGAAGAATAAGGTTTGGGAATAAAAAGAATATAGCTTTATGGTTTGTCAAAAACAAAGACAAGATAACTGATTATGATTTACTCAATAGAGAACAAAAAAAGAACATTGACAAGTTAATTGATTATTTTGTCAATGAAAGAAAAATGGAATACACCATTGATTTAAACAATATAGAAGAAGATAAAGAAGTAAAACAAAAAATCAGCTATTGTGATAAAGAGTATCTATTCTCTAACAATTATATAAACTATAAAAATAAGAAATTCTGGGATTTAGACAACCTCTAAAAAAATATGAATTACAAGAACATAAAAGTTAAAAACTTACTCCCCGATATAACTAAAAAAGAATTAAAAAATTTAACTAAATAAAGCTATGTTAAAAGAAGAAGAAAAAATCACCATTGATAAATCAGATTATAAAGCTCTTTTAGAAAGATTATTGGAGTTAGAGGAAATAGAAGCTGAAGAGTGTGGAGATAACGAAGAAAATATAAAATGGTGTAAAAAAGAATTAAATAAACTTAATTAAAATGAACAAATTAAAACTATTAAAAAAAATACATAAAATTGTCTGGAGAAACGAGGATTTAATGCACCAAGAGGATTTATGGGACTTGCAAGAAATTATTGATAGAGAAGTTATAAGGGAAGCAAGAAAAGGCAATTTGAAAATTAAACAGTTAAGTAATGGTTATATTAAAAGCATTAAAATAATTTAAGTTAATTAAAATGGCTCAACACATTGATATTTCAAAAATGCCACAAAAGGTTTTTGAGAAGATTAGAAAAGCTATTAAGAAAGATTTTGAAAGACCAAGACACTTTTTAAAGGGGTCTTTAAGATACAATTTTGAAAAAGATTTATCTGACTTTCACAAAAGCAATAGAAATGAAGAAGTTTACTTTTGTAGTAGATATATTGGCAAGGGATTTATTTACAATTCTAAAAGAGGAAATTTTGAAATTCACTTTGATAAAGTAAAAAGAAAAATCAATAAAATTTATTTAGTTGCTTAAACAAAAAAATATGAAATTTATCAAAATTATAAAAAATGAGCGATTTGATGAGGACTTGGCAATTGTAAAATACAATAAGGAAGAAAAAAAAGAGTATCAGTTAAAAAACTATGGTTGCCTTTTTAAAATGAAAGGCGATGAGGGGTGGAACGACTTTGGTGGCTCTGTTGGTTATACAATAGCTCATTTTGATACATTGAAAGAAGCTAAAAAATTTATTGAAAGAGGGTTAAGAGAACAAGAAAAAAATCCTGAAATTTGGCTTGAAATGGTAGAGGCATAATAAAAACTATGAAAATAATAATAGCTAAAAAAAACAAGGCAAGATTTAAAAAATTATTTAAAGCTCTTAAAGAAAATGAAGCAAGGGTCTTTTTCACAGACAAGGGAATTTTCTGGGCAGGTAGAAAGGCAAGGGGGGTTATATATAAAAAAGCTTTTGATAAATATCCTGACACAAGGAAAAAATGTAAAGAAATGAAACAATTTAGATTAGATAAAAAATCGGATTTTAATGAGTGGTTTAAGAGTTGGGAAGAACTAACAGAAGAAGAAAAAAGAAAAGCTTTTAACACAACGCCAAGAACTAAAATGGTAAAAATACCTTTATTCCTTGAAATGAACAATGAAAAATGGAGAAAAGAAAGGGTAAGGACATACGCTTAATAAAAAACACTTAATTAAAAAAACTAACTAAACAAATATGAGAAAAAAAGATTTTCAAAAGGTAGCTAACATTATTAAAAAAACTAAAAAAAGATTAGAACAGGCAGAAAAATTGGGTTGGTCTTTTAATGAAATAGAGTTTTTAATTGATGAGTTTGCTTATTGGTTTGAAGATGAGAACCCAACAACACTATCAGCTTCGGGAAATTATTTTAATGAAAAAGAATTTAGAAAACAAATTTATGACTAAAAAAACTAAACTTCTTTTATGGATACCTTATTGTAATGGTGATAGCTATGTAGAGCTTTACAATGAAAATGGTTGGTATTCTGAAGCATTATATTCTCTAAATGAATTAAAAGAAGAAATTAAATTTTGGAAAGATAAAGGATATAACACAAGTGAAGCAGAAAAAACAGTAAAGGAAAACAAGGATTTACTAATAAAAGATTTAAAAAATTAAAACTATGGAGAAAAAATCTATGAAATTATACTACCATAAAACAGATGGAGAAGCAGAATATCTGATGGACACCTTTATTGTATGCCCCAACGGACATAAAGAGGGGAGAATAAACGAGAAAACAAAATATGTTATCAGAATAGATGGAGACATAACAAAAGACGCTGAAATAATCATCAGAAAGAAATAAAGTTAAAGACCGATAATAAAAATTAAAAGCTAAAATACTATGGAAGAAAAAATCTATGAGTTTAAAATTAAGGGTCTGGCAATAGTCAAAGCTAAGAACAAGGAAGAAGCCAAAGAAATGATAGAAGAGGTTTTAGAATATCCTAATGAGGCAGTTAATAATGAAGCAATAATCCTTGATGATATTATTCAAAGTTTAGAGGTAGAAAAATTTTCAAAAATTTTAAAAAATTAAGACTATGAACAAAGAAAAAAAATATAAAGTTTATTGGGAAGTGAGTAAGGAAGCGATAGTCAAAGCCAAAGACAAAGATGAAGCAATAGACAAGGTAATGAAAGGAGATATTGATTGTGAGTATGAGGGAGAAATTACTTTACCACCAGAAGCTCACAGAATAAATGAACAAGAAAACTAAATATAAAAACCTATGGATAATTTTAAAAATAAATTAGAAAAAGCAGAAAAAATGGGTCTTTTTGATAATATATTATGTGGTAAATGTGAAGCTGAAAATAAAATCAATTGGAGAAAATGTAAAATCAACGCTTCTGGTGTTTGATTTTATTGTGAAAAATGTGATTGGCTTGATGTAATTGGTTGGGATATTATAGAAGAAACAATAAGTAAAAAGCTCACTAAATTCAAAGCAAAATGTAAAACTTGTAAAAAAATAAACAGCTTTGTTGTGAACGAAGAAGAATTAGAAAGTGACTACGATTTTAGTTGTGATTATTGTGAAGAACAATATCCCTTGTCAATATGGTTAAGCAATAAAGAAAATAATAAATAAAATTTAGATAAATAATATGCCAAAACACAAAATACCAAATTGTCCTAATTGTGGTAAAAAACTGAACAAAGTTTTTGAAAACGAATACTTAACCTACGCCTTTAATCCTGAAACAGGGAAATATAAATCAGAAGAAGAAAAAGGATATTTAGAAATGACTTGTCCTTATTGTGAAGTAAAGCTTTTTGATATTTTCCCTAATGGAGTTTGTAATTACAAAACCAACTAATTAAAAAAATATGTTTAATAAATGGAACTTAAAAATCCACGAATTTACAGGAGAAAGTAGCACCAACTTAGCAATTAAGGGTGTTTTCTTCACACCAAAAGAAAGTGTTGCCACTAATAGCTTCCTCTTATTAAGGGTTGAAAACCCAAAATTTAACATAAAAGATTTTCCCCAAACTAACAATTATCCCAAACCAAAAGAAAATTTTAACTCTTTTACATTAAACAAAGAAGCAGTAAAAAAAATTCTTAAAAACTTGCCTAAAACAACAGCATTACTACCAATTACTGAAAACGCAGTAGTAGTCAACCAAGACAAAGAGTCAGTAGAAATTTTAACTACCAACATAGAAAACGCAGTAGTGGTCAAGGGAAAAAAAATTGAAGAAGAATATCCTAACTATAAAGAAATTTTACCTGAAAAGACCAAATACAAAACAATATCTGTCAATGCAAACTATCTTAAGAAAATTGTGGATTATTTGAAACTATTTACAGACTCAAAAATCAATGAGATTAGGATAAAGTTTCCCCTAGAAACCAAAGGTAAAGATGGAATTAGGTTTGAAGCAGAAAGGAAAGACACAAAACAAAAAGCAGAAGCAATTTTAATGCCTATAACCATTGATTGATTTTTCAAAACTGCCCCTTTATGGGGGTAGATTTGAGAAATGAAACTCAAAGGGGTCTTTTCTCAATTAAAATCCTAAGGGTTAAAACTGAAAGAACCATAGGACGCAAGGACAAAGACAGAGAAACAATTAAGGAATTGAGTAGAAAGAAAACTAGCTTGTCCCCCTGTGTCCTAACCTGTTTGAACATTAACTCTTTGAGGTTTGAAATTAGAAAAGTAGCTTGCCTTGAGCTTAGTTTTTCAAGACTTTAAGGAAAGACTTAATGCTTTCCCCTTATTCAAGAAAAAAGGGTTTCATTTTGGAGAAATAAAAATGCCAATACCTTAAAAATCTGACCAAAGAAGTTTTGCTAGTTTTTGTCTTTAGGTTTGATTAAATTAAATAAAATTATGGAGATGGAACATAAATTAAAATGAAGCAACACGCAATAATCAAAAAATTCATTACAGGATTAAGGCAAAACCTCGCTAACTCTATTATTGTAGTAGGTGAAGCAGGAACAGGAAAGACAGAAACTACCATTAACAGCTTGACCGAATTGGGTCTGAAGAAAAACAAGCACTACAAGTATGTCCAGAACTACCTTACACCATTATCACTTTACAAACTCTTACAGGAAACCAATAAACTTAACAAGCCAAAAATCCTTATTTTAGATGATATTGAAGATGTGATAGACAACTCAAGAATTATTGGGATTTTAAAAGGGGCATTAGGAAATTTGCCTGATGGAAAAAGAGAAGTCAATTGGTATTCAACCTCTACCAAAGTAGAAAAAGAAAAGTTTGTATTCAATGGTAAGGTGATAATCTTACTCAACAAACTGAACACAGAAAATCCACTAATCAGAGCTATAATAGACAGGGGTTTTTACTATAATATCCAATTAAGCAACAGGGAAAAACTTGAAATGATGAAAGAGAAAGCCAAAACCACTTCCTATAAGAACTTAAGCACAAAAGAAAGATTAAAAGTAGTTGATTACCTCTGGAAAATCGGTAAAGACTCCAAAAAGTTATCGTTGAGGATTTTGCCAAAAGCTTATAATCTCTATATTTTATCACCAAATCATTACCAAAAACTAATTAAAGAGTTAATATGAACCAAATAAAAAATATGGAGAAAATAAAACACAACCATAAATGTCAAAGGTGTGGTAAACCTGCCACTTGGAACTTACAAAATGCTTGGCATTTATACCAAATTACTCCCAATGGAGATTTCACAGAAAGCAATAGTTGGGAAGGAGATGAAAATAATTTTTTCTGTGATGAGTGTTGTAAAAAAGAATTAACCTAATAATAAAAACAATACAATGAAAAGATTTAATATCTGGGCAACAGAAAAGCTTTATTACATTATGACAGAAATTGAAGCAAGAGATGAAGATGAAGCCAAAGAAAAGTATATGGAGATGTTAGAAGACGGAGATATAGTTGTTAATGAAAGTGAGATATTAGAGATAGGTGCTTCAATGGTTGCCCCCAGAAAAAACAAAAAAGTTAATGGTTAGAAAAAGTCATCTTAGAACTTAAAGGTTGGTAATAATTAAAGTTGAAAAACTAAAATACTATGAAAAAAGAATTTCAATGTCCTAAATGTAAAAAAGAAATAGAATATGCCGAATTTTCAGCAGATGTTAAACAATTTGGAAGTGTAGAAATTGATAGTGGACAACATCACACAAGAAATTATGGGAACTGGCATAATATAGTTTATTATTGTCCTTTTTGTGAGGAAGATATAACAGAAAAGGTAGAAGAAAAATTATAAAAGGTCGTTATAAAAATTAAATAAATAAAACTATGGAAATAAAAGAACTATTAAGGCTCTTAAATCAAAATCCGATAGGAGAAATTGAGTTTGAGGATTTTAATGGAAACAGGATATCTACCCTAAATGATTTTGATTTTGCCGATATTGATACAGACTATATAAACGAAAAGAGTAAAGGTGATTTATTAAGGCTTCAATTAAAAAATGAATAAAGAAAAGAGAAGAAAGGTCGTTGAAGAATAAACATAAATAAATAAATACTATGTTATTCTGATAGAATAATAAAAAATTAAAATAATAATTAAGTATGAAGAAAAAAAATACAGCAGGTGTTTTAGCTCTCTTTCTCGGTGGTCTTGGCGTTCACAGGTTTTATCTTGATGAAGCAGGTTGGGGACTATTGTATCTATTCTTTTGCTGGACTTATATTCCAACAATAGTTTCTTTTTTCGAAGCTCTCTGGTTTTTCTTTTGCTCTGATGAAGCTTTTGAAAAAAGGTATGGTAAGGAAAAATAAAGGTCAATAAAAAAATAAAAAACTATGTGATAGTATGAGTGTATAAGTGAACACAGGTTCAAATGGTCAATCAAAAATACTATTAAGAAAAAATCAAAACAATGTTAAAAGAAAAAAGAGTTTATGTTATCGAATGTAGGCATAACTTTGACTTTAGAAAAGAAGAACAGAAAGGAAACCTCGAAGCAATAATGAGCGAAGCAGAAAAAAGGGGAAGCGTTTACTCTCTGCAAGGTTTCCAAGACGCAATAAACAATGAAGAATTAGTTTTAACTAACAGCTTCATCTTAATAAACTAAATAAAACTATGAACAAACAAAAAGAATTTGAAAAAGCAATTCAAACTGCTTATTTGCTTCAAACTGAAGCAGATACAACCAAAGATATAACAGAAGAAATGGTTAATGAGTATGGCTTAAATGGTAAATTGGAACTTCTAAAGGAAACAGACACGCATTGGATTGGTATCCACTACGGAGATGTTGGGGCTTGGCTCAACGCAGTAAGAAAAAAGGATTATGATATGGAAACAATAGAATTGTTTTAAAAACACTTATTAAAAGTTATCCACACCTTAACCACCTTGACACATCTTTTAAATTGTGTATAATGAAAATGGAAAGGTTAAATAAAATATAATTAAAAAAATAACTATTATGGAAAAAGAAAACTTAAAATTTATAATCAGTTGCGTAAAGAACAGAATAATGAAAGAACATTCTAATATAAATAGTATTCCTATGATTGACGAAAAAGAAAGAAAAAAATTAAGGACAGAACTGATTAACAATTTGGAAGAAATTACAAAAGAGCTAAAGACCTTAACAGACAAAGAAACAGAAAAAGAAAAATCTTATGAAATTACTTCAGTCTGTAAAGAAGACCTAGAGGGCGAGGGTTTTGATATTTCTAAGGTGTCTGATGAAACAATGAGAAAGTTAGCAGGTAAAATGGCTAACGCTTACCTAGATAATCAATTCTGGACAGACTTAAAAATCACAGCTGACTATTTGGGGATACCCCAAAAAAATAAAGAAGCTTAATTAAAAAATATGCCAAGAAAAAAGAAAAAAACAACTAAAAAGAGAAGTAAAAAAAGAGGCAGAATTCTCCACTATTGTCCTAAGTGCGAAAAGTGGAGAGGAAGTGATGAAACTTGTCCTGAGTGTGGTAGCGAAACTATTGAAAAGGAACTTCCTCTGGGAAGGGGAAATTGGTATTTCATTGAGGGGGTAGAGAAACCCCTATTAAGAGTCACCCAGATATTAAAGGTAATCAATAAACCTGCTTTGGAAATCTGGAAACAGAAACAGGTAGCTAAGGCAGTATTTGAAAACCCCCTAATGTCAATGGAACAAGCTCTAGGGGCGAAATTTAAGAAAGGCGATAAGGCAATGAAAAGGGGTGGAGACATTCATAAGGTAATAGAATATATAGCTAATGGAAAAAAAGTAATTGAAGAGGCAGTTTCTGCCCTTCCAGAATACGAAGCGTTTAAAAAATTTGAAAATCTTTTTCCTTTTAAATTCGAGGGGGCAGAGTTAGTGGTTTATGACGAAGAACTTGGGGTTGCCGGAACTCTTGACGCAAAAATCAGAACCTATTCAGACATTATGATTAGTGGAAAAAAAGCTTTTGAGAGTGCAAAAAAGCAAGGCTTTAAGAAAGTAAAGAAATTTGGGAAAATGATTAAAATGAGAAAATTTGGAAAGAAAGGAATTATAGATTGGAAAACAGGGGCAGGACTTTATCCAACCTATGATATTCAGTTGTCGGTTTATAAACACCTTTACGAAAAAATGAACCCTAAAGAGAAGATAGACTTTATGTTCTTGGTATTGTTGAAAAAGGACGGAACTCCTGAAATCAAAGTGGTTAAAGACCAATATGACACATTTCTGCACTTTCTTGGACTTTATAAATGGATAAATAATTTAGATTAAATATGGAAAATGAAGAAGACTTTTCTGAGGATTATCCATTAGGGGGAACAATTGAGCCATACGATATAGAGAAAGAAAAAGAAATAATAAAT
>Ga0180432_10001907_pt1 | contig 32096 bp, 24 predicted proteins | sample SS_ome_10_FD_132414 | JGI IMG/M metagenome (GOLD analysis project Ga0180432, IMG submission 132414) | Hypersaline lake sediment archaeal communities from the Salton Sea, California, USA - SS_1_MS_2 metaG | ecosystem: Environmental > Aquatic > Non-marine Saline and Alkaline > Hypersaline >...
ACCACTGTTCGTCCGACAATTCGTGTCGCCGCTTCATTTTGCTCCTCCTTGAGCCAATTTGGACGGCGAAATGATACCAAATACACCAATTTCACGCTATATGAATGTCAACACGACCTAGTGCAGATCTATGTCCATATCATGTTTTCAACGAAGCACAGGAAACCGTTCTTGAAAGACAACGACTTCCGCGACCGGACTCACCGCTATCTCGCCGGCATTTGCAGGGGCCTTGGTTGCCCGGCGTTGATTCGTGATCTATGTTGTGCCATTCGTGGAGAGCCACCGCCGAGCCCCGCTGCGGCGGAGCCGGGGTCGTAGGAGGATTTCGCACCAGCACGAAACAGGCCGATAAGTGTGGGCAGAACGGGCCTGCTCTGGTATATTAGAAGTACGCATAGACACCGGCAAGACACGGAGCGAATTGTCATGACACGCCTGCCGCAATTCTTGCTGCTTTGCCCCACCATTGCACTGCTCGCGGTCTCAACGGCATCGGCCGCGCCGGCGATTACGCCGGAGCAGATCGAGGCCGACTGGCTCCGGCAGGATGAGCTTCGCAACCGGCCGGTCAAGGCGAAGCCGGCGGCCCCGAAGGTCAACATCACGACGGAGCAGGACGCCGCCGGGGGCGTCGACGGGCATATCGACGGATTATGGGGTTTCCATACGCAGAACGAACCCAACCCCTGGTGGCAGGTCGATCTCGGCGAACCGACGGCCGTCGACCGCATCGTGCTCTACAACCGCTGCGACAGCGGTATGGGCACGCGAAACGCCCGAATCAAGATCCTGTTCTCCGGCGACGGGAAGGGCTTCGACCAAGTCTACCAGCACGACGGCGCCAACTTCGCCGGCCACACGGACAAGAAGCCGCTGGAAGTGAAACTCGACGGCCGAAAGACGCGGTTCGTCCGGCTGCAACTGCCGGGCACGTCGTATTTCCATCTCGACGAAGTCCAGGTATTCGCCGGCGACAAAAATGTCGCCCTGGGCAAGCCGGCCACGCAGAGCAGCGTCAGCCAATGGTCCAACCCCGCGGCCGGAAAGCCGAAAAAGGGAGAGGCCGTGGCAACCGCAGTCCCCGCGAGCTACCCGATTGCGCAAGCCGTCGAGCGCGGGCTGAAGCTGGCCGAGAACCTCAAAATCCTTGAGGCGGACGTCGCGGAACAGGAAAAGATCCTACGGGACATTGCGGATCGCCTGTCGAAACTGTCGCCGACGGATTCCGGCCGGGCCGAGCGGGAACTCTACATGAAGGCCCGCTGGGCCGTGCGGCGGATGGCACTGGCCAACCCGCTGCTGGATTTCGACGAGATCCTGTTCGTCAAGCGGGCTTCGGGGCTGTTCCCGCACGTCTCCGACCAGTACTACGGCTGGTGGTCGCGCGGCGGCGGGGGGATTTATATCCTTTCCGGCTTCAAGGGCGATAGCCTGACATTGCGGTGCCTGACCGAGGAGTTCGACAAGGGCAACTTTCTGCGGCCCGACATCTCGTACGACGGAAAGAAGGTCCTGTTCGCCTATTGCAAGCACTACCCCCACGTGGCCGCGGTACGAGACAAGACGAAAAAGGAGGAACTGCCCGAGGATGCCTTCTATCACATCTTCGAGATGAACATCGACGGCAGCGGCGTGCGGCGGCTCACGCGCGGCTACTACGACGACTTCGACGCCCGGTATCTGCCCGACGGCGACATCGTGTTCCTCTCCACGCGCAAAGGGACGGCGTTGCAGGCCGGCAAGCACAGTGCGGCGGCCACATGCGAAGCCACGCAGCCGGACTGCTTCGTGCGCTGCGGGGGCGGAAACCACCGGCCGGTCGGCGTCTTCACCTTGCACAAGATGAACGCCGACGGCGGGAACATCTGTGCGATCTCTGCCTTCGAGAACTTTGAATGGACCCCGGCGGTGGCCGGCGACGGCCGGATCCTCTACGCCCGATGGGACTACATCGACCGGTTCAACGGCCACTTTATGAGTCTCTGGTCGACCAACCCCAACGGCACGAACGGCCAACTCGTCTACGGCAACTACACGAAGAAGCCGCAGTGCGTGTTCGAGGCCCGGCCGATTCCCCGCTCGCACAAGCTGATCTTCACGGCTACGGCCCACCACTCGAACACGGGTGGGTCGCTGGTGCTGTTGGATCGCACCCGCGGCACGGAATTCGACCGCCCGATTACGCGGCTGACCCCGGAGGTCTGTTTCCCCGAAACGGAAGGCTGGCCGAACGCCTACTACAGCGGACCGTGGCCGCTGTCGGAGAACCATTTTCTGTGCGCCTGGTCGGATAAGCCCTTACCCCGGCACCACCTTATGCCGCCCGACGATCCCCGCAATCCCCGCAACGCGTCGGGCATCTATCTCTACGACGCGTTCGGGAATCTCAATCTGCTGCACCGCGATCCGGAGATTTCGAGCACGAACCCCATCCCGATCCGGCCGCGCAGCAAACCGCCCCGGATGCCGAACCTCGCCGACTGGGACGGCCCGCAGGAAGGGAAGTTCTTCGTCCAGGACGTCTATCAAGGGCTCGCCGGCATCGAGCGAGGGACGGTTGCCGAACTGCGGATCGTCGGCGTCGTACCCAAGGTGCAACCGCAGATGAACAGCCCCGTATTGGGTGTCTCGCGCGAGGACACCGGCAAGTTCGTCCTCGGCACCGTCCCGGTCGAAGAGGACGGCTCGGCCTTCTTCCGCGCCCCGTCGGGCATCCCCTACTTCTTCCAGGCGTTGGACCGGAACGGATTCACCGTCCGGACGATGCGGTCGCTGACCTACGTGCAGCCGAACCAGACGCTTTCGTGCGTCGGTTGCCATGAGCCGCGCGACGCGGCGCCGCTGATCACCGGGGCCCCGAAGGCCGCGATGCGCGAGGCCTCGAAGGTGCGGCCCGAGCCGGACGGGAGTTGGCCCCTGCGATACGACCGGCTCGTGCAACCGGTGCTCGAGAAGCATTGCGTCTCGTGCCACAAGCCGGGCTACAAGGACGCCAAGGCGGCCAGGTTCGACCTCACGCCGGCCAGGTCGTACAACGCGCTGATTCACTATGCGGGCAAAGACCTCCACAATCTGGCCTTCGAACGCGATTTCTCGGCTGCGGGCGAGTCCCCCTCGTTGAACAGCAAGCTGATGCCCCTGCTCACCGACGAAAAGGGGCACGAAGGCGTGAAGCTCGACGCGGAGAGCATCCGCCGGCTGGCCGTCTGGATGGACACCTACGCCCATCGCCAGGGCTCCTTCAGCGACCAGCAGGACGAGGAACTACGCAAGCTGCGCCGGGAGATGGTGGACTTGCTGGACCAGTAACGTTGTAGCTGAAGACACCGCGAACGGGTCGCTAGGCCGCTAGTCAATCGTGATTTCGCCGGTTCGGTAACTGATGTGCAGATCGTGCCCTCCGAGCAACCCAACACCGAGCAACGCGTATTCGCCCTTATTCGCAACCACTTCCAATTCGTGTTCTTCTCCGAACCAGTCGATCAGGCATGTGTATCTCTTCAGCGCGACCTCTGACCCATCCGCGAGAATCCCCTTAACTGTTCCCGATTGTGGTAATGCCAGATCGTCGATCTGTTGCTGCGGCAATACCAAGTGACCGTTAAACCCGGTGTCAATCCACGCTTGGGTTTCGTGGACAGCAGCGATATCCGATAGTCGAACCCGAACGGCGAGAGCACGGCCATAGTTGTCAACATGACCGTTCATCGAACATGCATTCCGAAATGAATTGCCGCCTTGTGCCCAACGCGCATCATGTGGGTCAGCCGATCCGGATAGGATTTGCGGGCGGCCTCCGTGGCCTCGCTCAGCGTCTTTCCCAAGAAGTAGTCGCCCGATTCCGGCTCAATCGCGACAAACTCATCAACGTGTTCGGGCTCCAGGACGGCCTGCAATCGAGTGGCGTAAACCTCCTCGGCCTTTCGTACGAATTCGTCAACGTCTGGATGGGTCATTTGCACGTCTCCGGCGATTGGATGTGGTGATAGTTCATTGTACTCCCAAACATACGGCTCTAGCAATACAGAACCCGATCGAGGGAGGGCCGGACTACTTGGCCGATTCGCTTCGTTTCAGGAATTCCTGCCTTGCCGCATCGAGAGGAACGATTTCACCATTCTGATTCCGATAGTGCCAGAAAACCCACCCGTCTGTTGCAGTCGGCTTGCCGGTAATCGTGGCTTTCGCGTGGGCACCGGCGCCGGATAGCGTCTTGTACCGCTTTCCGTCAAAGACGACTGTGCCGTCGGGAACTAACTGTGCCTTGAGTGTCTGCCCACGATACTCAGCCGTCAATTGCAGCGGTGCCGAAACAATCCCTTCACGAATCAACACTGCTGCAACTTCGCCCATTTTGAAACCGAGGTCCAGGAACTTCCTCGTTATGCCGGGAAATCCACCCGTGCCCGCTACAGACGACCTCTTCGATGGCCTGTACGCTTTCTTCGATTTGCCCGCTCCGAGCACTTCGGGCTCAAATTCTACCGGGAAATCGAATCGCACTTGAACGCGGGACAGACTCGCCTTGATGTCCTTCGTTGACAAGTCCTGGACCCGCTTTCTAACAAGACGAACCAAGGAAAGGTCTGGTTCGGCAGCAAAAAGCTCGTCCAGGGCGGCACGGACCTGCCGGTCTACAAACTGCGCCTGCCAAAGGATTTCTATCTGGTTCTCGCTGATTTGCTCTTTCGAAAGCAGCCCCAAGGTCTCCTCCGTCGGGGAATCCTCATCGGTCAGACGCACGGTCCGGAAGAGCTTTTCCTCCACTGGAACGGCGGCGTGGGAGTTGTAAATCCGGTACTCATCTCCGTTCGTAAGAACGACCCATTCGACGCCCGCCACCATGGCATAGCCCATAATCTGGTTTGCCCATCGTCGGTCGTTCAGGTCTTGGGCCAAAGCCTTCGCCTCGACAAACAGCCGGGGTGTTCTCAGTAGAAGCAACGCATAATCGACGGGCTTGTCTCTCGGTCTTCGTTTGTATTCCTGTTGCACCTCATCAAGATTCCCGACATCCCATCCCAGGACACGCAGCACCGGGTGAACCAGCGCTGTCTTAGTGTTTTCCTCATTCCATTCCTTTCCTTGATAGCGGCGAATTTTCCCTCGCACATCACTCAAGACTTGAGCCAACCCACCCATAACAACCCCCGATGGTTTCACTACCGGAACACCCCTGTGCGTTTTCGACAAAGGGTATTGGGGTATTGTAACACTCCCATGCCACAATATGATACCACAACGCACTTCGGGTTTGTGTCCCCGCTTCCGGGGGGGCACGGCAAGCGGGGGCAGCAGCCGGAGCTGCTGCCCCCGGGGTTTGGCTGCAAGCCGTCCCGTTTGCACAAACCCGTGGTTTACATGGCCGCCGGGGCCAGGGCCTGAAGCTCCTTGGCGAGCCGCTTTCGGGCGACGTGCAGACGCCGCTTGATCGTGCCGACCGGCGAGTCGAACTGCTCGCTCATCTCGACCAGCGAGTTGCCGTCGAAGTAGAACGCGACCAGCGTCTCGCGGTCCATCGGGCCGAGCCGGTCCAGACCCACGTGGACCTGGCGCCGGCGCTCCCGGCTGAGCACGTTTGTGAGCGGGGTCTCGTGCTCGACCGAGGTCGCCCGGACGGCGTCCGACTCTATCACCAGCGGCGCGCGCCGGACCGCCCGGTTGATGGCCATCCGCGAGGCAATCGACCGGAGCCAGGCGCCGAACGCCCGGGGCTCGCGGAGTTGGTCGATCTTCCGCATCGCCTGGATGAAGACCTCCTGGCACAGTTCCTGCGCCTCGGCGTCGTTGCGGAGCCGCCGGTAAGCGATTGTGTAGACGGCGCGCTCGTAGCGCTTGACCAGCTCGCCGAAGGCCTGCCGGTCGCCGCGCCGGGCGGCGCGCACGTTCCGGATCAGATCCGTGTCCTGTTGCGTGGTCGGTTTTCGAGTGGTCATCGTTCTACTCCCAAAAAAAGACGTGTGAAAAACTCCAACACCCTGATGCCGCCAGGTGCAAGGCCGGAAGCCGCCAAGGCAGGCCGGGAAGCAGGGCTTCAACCGCCGAGGGGGCTGGAGGTGCGGGTCGCTTCAACGGGCGAAAGGGATTCCGGGCGTTTTGGCTAGAATCCTATGCCGTCTAAGCGGGACCCCGGTTCCACCGGCCGCTTGCCCTGCCGGTGCCAGCGTGTCCTTGAACGCGACGGTTCAAGTGCCGGCGCCGCGGCGGGGCTGCCGGCGCGTTGCAGTCGGCTTCTGGCCGCCTGCAAACCGGCCGGCATCGGGCCGTGTAGCCGCATCAGATGGGACCGCGCATGATCGAGAGCGCGCAACGGATACGTCGCCAAGACGGCCACGATGCCCTCGGCCACGTTTTTGACAAAACGGGTGGAGGTCGTGACAGTAATAGCAGCAATAGAGCGATCCATTTTTGCTCCCTTCGTTGCGCAAAGCGCGGTAGTAGAACGCAGAAACGCTAAACGGGCAGGTGCCCGTTTGTATCTTTATCGGAAAACCTCACATAGTTCCCTGTAGTTTAGTCTGGTTGAAAGAACGGTCCGTGTCAAGGGATCGGCCTCCTATAGACGCCCGTCGGGCGGAAAAGGTTCGCACAAAAAGCGAAAAATCCCGCCGAAAATCACGATCACCCGGCAGCCCTCCCTTTCGGGGCAGGTCAACTCGACTATTCCAGCTATTCCAGCAGGTCTCGAAGCGGGCCTTCCCTCCCACTCATGACATTACGGGAAGGATAAGAAGGGAGGGGCATAGTATAGGTAGCAGCATGGGTAAGGGTATTGGGATGTGTCGGGGCCCGGTCTTACCGCCGCCGCTTTCGCCGGGCGAAAAGAAACAGGCCGAACGCACCGCCGGCCAGCATTGCCCAACTCGACGGCTCGGGGATCGGTGTCTGATTGAAGTACCAGTCGTAGCTATCGTTGAAGTGAATGGAGGCGCTTGAGACCCTGTAGTGATCGTCAATAATGGGGTCGTCGATGAGTGTCGTTCCCACCGTGGTATAGGCGAGAGAAGTGGCGCTGTCGAAATAGAGAAGGATGTTGGCGCCCGTGTCGGCGTAGACGAGTTGAAAGTCGTAGTCGTCTGCGGTGCCGGCGATTTCATCCATGCCGGTGAGCGAATAGAGGATACCCGCCACGTCGTCGTGGCCCAAGGTCCGCTGGGCTTCGCCGGAAACGGCCCCCTGCTGCATGACCGCCTCGGTGTTGGGGAGACTGAACAGTTTTTCGGCGACGGTACGATCCGGGTTGGTGGAATAGTTGTCACTTCCCGGCAGATCGGCGATATCGACGCTGTACGAGCCTGCATCGACTGTGAGGGGGATGGAGAAGGGATCGTTGTTGAGCTTGCGGAACCAGTTGAGGTTTAGATCGGTGCCTCGGCCGTCGTCGGCGGAGCCGGGGTAGGTGTCCGTTCCGGCGTCGAAATTGGCAGCCGGATCGCTTATCGTGAAGTTGCTGTTGGGGCCGGTGCCTCCGACATTCGGGTGCCCCAATCCCAGGGCGTGGCCCATTTCGTGGAGCAAGACGGACTCGAAGTCGACCTTTCCGCTCACCTGAATAGGGGACGTCAAGTTGCCGGTTGTTGGTTTCAGCCTGTTCCAAACGGTGATCGCATTCTTGGTGGGAATCACCATCTCGTCGCGTTGGGTACAGGAAGAATGGATGCCAATCTTGATCTCGAGGCCGGTCTCGGTGCCCGTGTAGCCCATCTGATGGACGATTCTGTTGGGTTCGTCGGCGTCAGAGCCCGTGTAAGCGAAGGCGTCTGCGCGAGACGGCAACGCCAGCAGAAGCAGGGCGGAAACCAAGGTCAGACCGGCGGTGCGTCTCATCGCGGTTTTTCCTCGGATTCTTGACGAGTGTGAGTGCCGGCCGGATGCCGCCGGAAAGTGGGGCAAATAGACGACGTGCCCTTATACATTGATTATAGTGGCTTTCACGATCTCGTCCACAAGAAAACCCCGGATCAACGGGGGAACGACTCACAAATAACTTTGGCGTTCGGCCGGTACCCACGGTCGCCGGACCGTAGCTGCCATTAGGCATCTTCGACCTCAAACCCGAAGTAGTCCCTCGCGTTTTTGTAGCAGATATCCTGCACCATCGAGCCGATCATCTTCACGTCGCCCGGCAGCAGGCCTTGTTCGATTTCGGTGCCGAGCAGGTTGCAGAGGATACGGCGGAAGTATTCGTGGCGGGGGTAGGAGAGGAACGAACGGCTGTCGGTCAACATCCCGACGAAGCGGCTCAGCAGTCCCTGGTTCGAGAGGGCATTGATCTGCCGGACCATGCCGTCCATCTGGTCGAGAAACCACCAGCCGCTGCCGTACTGCATTTTTCCGGGTGTCTTGCCGTCCTGGAAGTTGCCCATCATCGCGGCGAAGACGTCATTGTCGGCGGGGTTGAGGTTATAGACGATCGTCTTTGTGAGGCGATCGTCGAGTTCGAGCCGGTCGAAGAACTTCGCCATGTCCCGGGCCATCGGGCAGTCCCCGATCGAGTCGAAGCCTGCATCGGAACCGAGTTCTTGAAAACCCCGCGAGTTATTGTTCCGCAAGGCGCCTATGTGGAACTGCTGGGTCCACCCCTTCTCGTGGTCCATCAGGGCAAGCTCATAGAGCATTGCCGAACGGAACATCGCGATTTCTTCCTGCCGGAGCCTGTTACCGCGGCGGACCCGGCGGAAAACCGCCTGGATTTCCGATTCCGTGTAGTCCTCGCAAGGTATCGTCTCCAGTCCGTGATCCGAAAGCCGGCAGCCCATGCTGTGGAAGAAATCGTGCCGCTGCCGAATGGCTTCGAGGAAGGTCGTGAAATCATCTTTGATTTCCATGTTGCCGACTTGTACGAGCTTTTCGACCCAGGCGTTAAACGGCTTGGGTGCGTCGACGGCCATGGCGCTGTCGGGGCGGAAGCAGGGCAATACCCGGATCGGAAACGAGGAATCGGCCGCGACGACTGCATGGTGCTGCAAGTTGTCGACCGGATCGTCGGTCGTGCAGACCAGCACCACGTTCATCTGTTGCATGATGCCGCGGCAGGAGAATTCGTCCGTTGCCAGCTTGGCGTTGCACTCCTCGTAGACGTCCCGTGCGGTTTCCGGCCCCAGCAGGCGGTCGTTGATCCCGAACGGCCGGTTCAGCTCCAGGTGGGTCCAGTGGTAAAGCGGGTTTCGAATCACCTGCGGGACGGTTTGGGCCCATTTCTCGAACTTCTCCCAATCGGGCGCGTCGCCGGTGCAATACGCCTCGGCGATGCCTGCCGCCCGCATCGCCCGCCACTTGTAATGGTCCCCGTACAGCCATGCCTGGGTGATGTTCTCGAACCTGTGGTCCTCGGCAATCTGCACCGGCGGCAGATGGCAGTGGTAGTCGATGATCGGCATGTCGCGGGCGTAGTCATGGTAAAGCTTGACCGCCGTGTTGTTCTGGAGGAGAAAGTCCTCGGTAATAAGCGGATTCTTCTTTTTCTTCTTACCCATAGCGATTTTTCCCGCAGTTTCCCGCAGTTTCCACAGACGAATTCTACCCGCCGGACAACTCGAAAAGGCACCCGAACGAAGGGGGGCCGTCTGACTCAGTGTAGCGTAGCAACGGTCCACTGGCAAGCGGGAGGCCACAAAGGGGTAAGATTCGCCGACCGGTTGATGCAGAGGAGGCCTTATGGGCCGGCCAGCTTTGGATCCGTTTCGGGCCGCCACAGGCTGTCGTGGATCGTCAATATCCGGGGGTCCATTTCATCCGGAGTGTGGGCCTCGACGTGGCCATCGACATACAGGACATTCGACAGGCCGACGTGCCGCGGGCGGACGTTCTCCAGCCAATCGTCCGTGGCGTCCACCCCGACCACGTCCGCTTCCAGCTTGAAGTATTCCACGATCAGGATCTTGCGGTTGTCCATGTTGAGGCGAGGTGCGCGGTTGTTCATCCCGTAGCTGCACGAATCATCCGCCCACCATTCATGGCCCGGTAGGAAAGAGGAATTAATGACCGTTCCGCCGGGGTCGAGCAACTGGAACGTAAACGAGGCCGACTTGAATATCGACTGGAAATGGATCGTGCCGTCCGGGTAGGGGTCGACCATGACGATCATGTCGGACCAGTCAAAGTCCACGTGGTCCTCGAACTCCAGAATAAAGCTGTCGGGGAACTTGCGTGTGATGCCTGTTTTTTCCTCCCAGTACGGCGCTCCCTTGCCTGCGCTCCACCCTCCTTCGTTCGCCGGATCGGAGATCCGGCATCGCGGGCCGGGGGTGAACGGGATGCCGTGGGTGTTCCCGTATTCCTCGAACGTCCTGTTATTGACCCAGAACGTGTAGTCCTACAGCGCGGTCGGGTGCTCGTCGACGTCGTTCGGGCAATCGAAAACCGCCGTCTTGTCTTCGAGGAAAGGCGCCAGCATTGCCTTCCATTCGGTGGCATTGACACGCATCAGCAAGTTCTCGTCGCGGTTCGCATAGAAATTGTTGTAGGCAATGCCGATCTGGTGGAGGTTATTGGCGCATTGCGTCCGGCGCGCCGCCTCACGGGCGTTTTGCACCGCGGGCAGAAGAAGGGCGATAAGAATGCCTATGATCGCAATCACGACCAGAAGCTCGATCAGCGTGAACCCTTGTTGACGCGGGCAACTCATGATTGGTCTCCTGAAGACAGAGAATTACTTGTGACGGCACATCCGCTTTCGTAACTGTTCAAGCGACTCGGGCGAGGCACGCATTATTTCCCACTCCCCGCGGATATCTGCGATGGCCCTTTCCCGTTTTTCGGGCGGCGCACCCGCAGTAAACCCGAAATCGGCTCCCACCATGTTTTGCGCCGCCGCACCGGCCGGCCCCCGCACCAGAGGCGACGGGTCCGTCATCGCGTCCAACAGCGATTCCATACTCTCATAGTCGAACTGGGAACCCAATCCCCGGATCGCCGCGCCCCGTACTACATCCGATTTGCTCTCGGCCAGTACGCGCCGCATGTGTTCCAGTGCGGGCTCTCCGAGCCCCGCCAGCTCGACGGCTGCTTTCTCCTGTTCCACGGGATCGGTGGATTCCAAAATAACCTGGACCAACTCTTCAGGCGAGCGTTGGCGCTCGGAGGATCGCAAGAAAAGTACGGCATAGACCAACACCAGTACGACGAACAACGCGCCGGCAAGGATGAGCAGTAGATTCTTGTGCATTCCTCTCAATACCCTCTCGGCACTCGTCAAGGCCCCTCTCTCTGCCGACACTTCCGATGAGTTTTACCAGGAAAAAATTTGTCCGTCAACATTCCTGCCCCCTTTTTTCCGCCACCATCCAGGCCCAACGGGGGGGTCGATTGGCATCACGTTAGGAGCGGCCGAAGAATAACTTCCCGATTTGGATTAAAAGTAGCAGGCACACGGAGAGACTGTGATTTTTTCGGGCCGGTGTCGACAGTCTGTAGGGAACGCCCTCTGTGGCGTTCCACACGTCTCGGAACGCCACGGAGGGCGTTCCCTACAAAAAGTCACAGCCTCGACTCTTGTTACGAGATGAGCACGTCTTTGAGGAGCTTCTTGGCCTGCTCGGGTTGTTCGGCAGCGACGGCGATGATGCCGGTACCGCCTTCGCGGCGGATGATGCGTATGCTCCGCAGGTTGAGGTTGGCATCTTTGAAGCGGCGGGTGATCCGGGCCAGCTCGCCGGGCTTGTCTTCGAGGCGTATCACGATAGCGTCTTCGCTGATCGCTTGGAAAGGTGTCCGGGCCAGTGCCCGCAACGCCTCGTCGTACCGGTCGACCGTCAGGGAGACGACCCCGGAACCGCCGACGTTTTCGGCGGAAATGAACTCGATGTTGACTCCGGCGTCGGCCAGTGCTCCGGTAATCTCGGCGACCATGTTTGGGCGGTTCTCGCTGACAACCTTGATTTCCTTCATGACGTTCCCCTTTCTTCCGTTGGATCGGGCGTATCGCCGGCGATGTCTTCGACGAGCCGGTCGATCTGTTCCCGCGTTACGTGCGGCATCACGATAACATGCGCGTCGTGGCGGTGCGGGGCAAGTTGCCACCGGCGTATCAGCCGCATCGAAGGGCGAGGGAACACGACCGTGATCGAGTTCCTGTGCCGCCACGCGTCCCGGCCGATTTCCTTCAGGCGCCTGATGGCGTAATCGGCCGTCTCGAAACAGCTTTCCACCCGCCGGCGGAATCCCTCCAGCCCGACCGTGCGCAGGGCATACCAGAGGAACAGGGGCGTAACCCCGTTGCGCGAGCCGAGGACCGTGGTGTCGAGCGTACCCACGTATTCGATATTCCGGGCGATCCGGTCGACGTGGGATTTTTTGGCCAACGCCACTCCGCAAGGCATGGGCGAGCCGATCATCTTGTGGCCGCTTATGGCGATGCTGTCGACGCCGTCGCTGAAGTCCCAGGGCTGCGGATCGTCGACAAACGGCAGGATCATGCCGCTCAGGGCGGCGTCGCTGTGGATATAATGGGCGTGGATCGCCAGGTCGTCGAAGATCCGGCGGATGCCGGCCACGTCGTCGATCGCCCCTTTCATCGTCGTGCCGATGTTGGCGAAAATGATCGGCGGCACGTCGCGGTGGATCTTGAGCGTCTCGCGGAGGTCGTCCAGGTCCATCCGCCCGTCCGGGTCGCTCTTGATCATGATGTTGCGCACCTGGAGACAGCGGAGGATCTTGTTGACCGAGTAGTGGGTGTCTTCCGAATAGTAGACCACTCCGCCGGGAAACAGCTCGCGGCCGAGAAAAATGCCGTAGAGGTTTCCTTCCGTACCGCCGGAAGTGACGTAACCCCAGAACGAGCCGGCCGGGGCGCGGGTGAGCCGGCCGAGCGTCTCCACCACCTCCCGCTCGAAGGGGTGGGTGTTCACGTGGAAGTTGCTCGTCACATAGGGATCGCCGATGTTGTTGACCGGGAGGTCGAGGAAACGATACAGCGGGCCGTAATCAAACAACTGGTTGCACGGGTAGCCTACGCTGTGCTCCGATTCCCGCCGGAGCATTTCGTAGAGGTCGTCCAGCCGCCGCTGATCTTCCGCCGTCGGCGAGGATCCGGTCGAGATCTGTGCCATGATTGCTCCAGGGGAGGTGCCTGTACGTGGACGCTAGTATACACTACACGGGGCTTCCAGTCCATGTCAAGGGGAAAACGGGCCGCCGCCGCGTTTCTCCCAGGGTGGGGGGAGCGGAAACGAAAATGGAGGCCGCCTGTTGCAGCACTGCCCGCAAAAAGGGTAGGATGGGGATACGGATACGGTACGGAGTTCTCCCGGCAGCGATACCCCGAGACGGTTTGCACGTGGATATCTGGACGACAGCCCTGATCTCGTTGTTTTTGCTGGCCGGCGCGATCCTGTTGATGGTCTCGCACGTCCGTTCGTGGCGCGCGTTCCAATTGCAGGAACACGACACGGCCGCGTTGCTCTTCCGGCGGCGGCAGCTCCGGCGCCGGATGCAGAGCAGCTCGCTGTTGGGCCTGCTGGCCGTGATGCTGTTTGCCGGCGAGCTGATCAACGCCCGGGTCGAATCGCAAGGGTTCAAGCTGGTCTACTGGAGCGGGGTGATTCTGGTCGTCGTCTGGATGGGCCTCTCGGCCGTGGCCGACATCCTGGCCACCAAACTCTATTACGGGCGGTTGAGGAATGCGTATCTGATCGAACAGGCCAAGCTCCGGGCGGAACTGCGGCGGCTCCGGGCGAAGGAGGGTAACGGGGAGGTGAAGGATGAGTGAGGATATTGCAAATTGAAAACTGCAAATTGAAAATTGGTAACACTTCAGCCGAATGGCAAAACGCTTCGTACGATGGCCTTCCAAGGCCGTCGAGGGCTTGCGATGTCACTGCGACGGCCTTGGAAGGCCATCGTGCGGCAGACGGCTGAAGTGTTACGAAAATTGAAAATTGCCGATGCCGAGCTATTTCTCTTTCCCGTTATCCACCGGTGTACGAACGACCAGATCGTCCCAATCTTCCCAATCCGCACCGTCTTTGCAGTCGTCGTAGCCGCGCCCGCCATCGTCGACGCCGTTGCGGCCCAAGCTGTAGAGCAGGTAGCCCTTGCCCCGGAGTTTGTAGCGCAAGGGTTTGTCGGAGAACAGGTCGTCGGGTATCTCGGCAATGTATTTTGGAGCGAGCCGGGCCAGATTTTCGGGATAGGCACCGTGGTCGGCGTGATAGGCGGCCAGGGCCAGGGCAATGCGGCTGAGGTCGACGATCATGCGGCCGCGGTCCTCGACATCGCGGCCCGCCGCGATCGCGGGCAAAAACAGCGAGATCATGGTATTACCCATCCACCGTGAAATCACCACCCGTGGCGACTTGGCAAAGATGAGGGACAAGACCAGCGACTTATAGTCGCTGAGATCGTCCATTAGCTTCATCAGGTCGTCATCCATTTTGGCCAACGCCTTCTTCCATTCGGCCCGATCGGGTTTGCCCATCGCCTCGATCAGCCGATCGTACCAGGGGTTGCCCATCTTCAGGACCACGTCCCAGTCGACCAGTACATCGCCGGCCCCTTTCGTTAGCTTCTCGATCACCTCAGTGCTGCTGCCGCCGCCGGTTAGTGGTGTGAGAGCCGACAGCCCTTCCCGGGCAACGAAGGCCACGGCGTCCAGATACATGTAGCGTTCGGTGTGTACCTTATCGGCCATCTTCGGCATCGGAGGGAGGCTGCGCAGGTCGGCCTCGAACCGCTTCGCTTGTTTCGCCGTGAGCTTACCGCAGTGGGCCAGGGCCACGTCGCCCTGGCACGCGATGCTTTCTATTGCGGTGCTGACCAGCGCGTCGACGATCGTAGGGCCTTCGCCCACTAGCCTGGCAAGACGATGGCATGCCAACACGTCGGCCCAGGCCTTGTCGATCTTCCCCTGGCCAAGCTGTAACATGGCGCGGCACATCAACAGGCGGGCGGCCTGACGGGCTTCCTGGACTCCCGGCAGCAGGACGGCAATGACCGTGTCGTGTTCGGGGTTGGCCACCAGCGGCATGTAACAGCGTGGTCGCCCGGTCGCCTCGACGATCAACGCCAGCGGCTTCTCGTTGGCCTCCAACCACGCGGCCGGCACCGGAAACTCCTTCTTCGACCAAGGCCGCTTCATTGCCTCGTCTTGCTGATCGCTAATGGCGTCTTCGTCCAAGTCACCGGCCAGTTTGTCCCACTGCCGGGGTTGCTCTTGGAGTAGTCTGAGAAACTCGTTTAGCGAGACGCAATAGTCTCCTTTTTCCGGCAGCGGCGGGATGCCGAGCAACTTGAAGTATTTCTCCCGGATCTCCTCGTCAATCAGCTCAGGACCCATTGCCCGCCAAAACGGGACGGCGGCGTTGTTCTCCGTCGTCACGCCCTTGCTGCACTCCCGGTTCAGCGCGGCCACGTAATCGACATAGCCGTCGGGCCTGAGCGGTTCGGTGATGTAGGTGGTTTCCTTGGAGATCGTGATGAGGCACCGTTTCTTCGGCGTCTCTTCGGCCGGCAGGGGTGCCGCCGCGAAACCCAGAATCGCCGCCAAGGGAACTACCCGTCGCAGGACAGTGCGCATGAGAGCCCTCCCTTTTCATTCAATCGAATGGGAGACCGTTGGAAACCTTATCGCCATCGTACTCACCTGCCCAAGAAAAGCAACAGTCCGGCCAAACCCCGTAGGGCAAGTACCGGACTGTTTCCCCCCCTGGGAACGTATCGATGGATCGAGCGGATGTCTTTCTGAAGATCTTCCGTGATCCCAACGTCGCTGTGCATCCACCCGGCGGCTTACCTTGGAAGGTATCGCCACACAGCGCGCTGGTTGCCCCGTGTTGGGTAATAAACGGAGTAATCGACCGGGAAAGCCTGTAAACTTAATAAACTTTGGCGGTTATTTTGGTTGTATCGGTTGCCGGCAGGTAGTGGGGGAGATGGAACCGAGGATTTCACGGCGCCCTATTCCCCCCGGCTTCCCCAAGTTGCCGTCCGTCGGGACTTCTCGCGGTTTCTGCTCATAAACTTTGCCGATTAAGTCGATTTTAAGGATTACCGGCTGCCTCTGCGCGCAGCCGGCAGCCCGGATTTTCTATAGAGCACTCAACTGGGGAAGAAAGCCGTGAGTAAGTCTACCGATCTTTTTCGAACCATCTTCAGATCGCCCATTTTATGGGGAACCCTCGCTTCGGGCGGGTTTTATTTGCTGGTCCGCTCCGAGGTGTTGGCCGGTCCGCTTGTGGAGCAGTATTTCGCCAGCCATCCGGTGGAATATGTCGCCACAACCATGTTCTTTGTCGGGGTGGCCGTGCTCGTGATCAAGGGCATGACGATGCTCGGCCAATACGCAAGGGTATCGCAGTCCCACTTGGGCACCCGCTTCGAGCCGGGCGATGTCGTCGAGGACTGCAACACCCTGACCGGCCGGCTCGACCGTCTTCCCCCTTGGCAACAGCACGACCATTTGGTCGGCCGTCTCCGCGAGGCATTGGAACACGTTCGCCGCCACGGTTCGTCCGAAACGCTTGACGACCAGTTGAAGTACCTGGCCGATCTCGACGCCGGACGGCTGCACTCGAGCTACGCCCTGGTCCGTGTGATCATTTGGGCGATACCGATTCTCGGGTTTCTGGGTACGGTAGTCGGTATTACGATGGCGATTGCCAACTTGTCGCCGGGCGCCGTGGAGGACTCGCTGCCGGAGGTAATCACGGGCTTGAGTGTTGCCTTTGCGACGACCACTCAGGCATTGGTGCTGTCGATTCTGTTGATGTTCGCTCAATATTACGTCGACCAGAAAGAGAACGCACTTCTTGCGCGGGTGGACGAGCGGGCAGCCGCCGAATTGGACGGACGTTTCGAGCAGGTATCCGCCGGACCGGACGGACACTTGGTGGCCATGCGGCGCATGGCCGAAACGATGGTCCAGGCGACCGAGCAGCTCGTCCGGCGCCAGACCGAGTTGTGGGAAGCCTCGATCGATGCCGTCAACGAACGGGCCTCGCAACTGGCGGATGCCGCGGGGGAACAGCTACAGGAATCGCTTGCCGCCGCCTTGCAAGCGAGTCTCCGGGATCACGCCCGGCAGCTTGCCGCGGCGGAACAATCCGTCGCCGAGCAGAGCCGGCAACGCTGGCAGCAAACACAGGCGGTTCAGGCAGAGAATGCCGAGAGAATGGCCGCCTTGCAGGAGGCAATGGCCGGCCAGGCGGAGGTGCTCTCGCGTGCCGTCGCGGCAACCGGCGAGGTAAGCCGGTTGGAGGATTCGCTCAACCGCAATCTCGCGGCCCTGGCCGGCTCCAGGAACTTTGAACAGACGGTGATGAGTCTGGCGGCGGCAATCCATTTGCTCAATGCCCGGCTGGCCGACGCGCCCCGCGGCGCTGCCGCCGTTCAACTCGAACCCCACAACCCATCCGACCAGGCAGCATGAAACGAACGGTCCTGACCAAGCGCCGGCGCCCGCAGCGGTCAACCGTTGGGGTTTCGCTGTTTCCATTTCTGGCGGTCCTGATTTGCACGATGGGATCGTTGATCCTGCTGCTGGTCGTGATTGCCCGGCAGGCCCAACTCCATGCTGCCCGGGTCGCCGAGGCCGAAACCGCCGCGCAAAGGGCCGAGCAGGAAAAAGAGCAGCGGGAGGCCCGGGAAGACGTTCAGTGGCAAATCGAGCAGCTAAGAGCGGCCCGCGAAGCGACGGAAGCCCAAATGGCCGAAGCGCGGCTGAAACTGGGGCATATCGAAGACCATGCCCGCCGACTCCGCGAACACCTGGCACGGCTCGAAGCCGTCTTGGCCGATCTCGACCAACACGGCGCCGACGAACAAAGACAACGGGGTAAGCTGGAAGCAGAGCTGGTCAAGGCGAAAGCCGACGTTGAGAAAGCAGAAGAGCAACTGGAGGCGGCTCGACGCGACGTCAGCCGGCGACGCCGTTCCTATGCAGTCGTTCCCTACGAGGGGCGTTTCGAGACACGCCGCCGCCCTATCTATATCGAGTGTACGGACGACGCCGTCACCTTGCAGCCGGAAGGGATTGAGCTTTCACCCGCCGATTTCGACGGGCCGCTGGGCCCGGGAAACCCCCTTGCCGCGGCGATTCGCGCGACACGCGAGTATCTGCTCGCCAAGAAAGAGTTCGATCCCCAGAGCGTCGCCGGAGAACCGTATCCCCTGCTGCTGATCCGCCCCAACGGGGTGGCCGCGTACTACGAAGCCCGGGCGGCCATGCAATCGTGGGGGTCGGAGTTCGGATACGAGTTGATCGGCGAGGATTGGAAGCTGAAGTTCCGCAAGCCGGATCGCGAGTTGGCGGCGGTGGTTCGACGGGCGGTCGAGATTGCCAGGCTGCGCCAGCAGCAGTTGGCTGCCGCCGCGCCACGCTCCTACCGTAGTGCATCGACAGTACAATATCGGGCAGGAAGAAGCCACGGGATCGTACCCGACGGGGTAATCACCAGTGACGAAGGGCACGGCTCTCGCTACGGCGGCGGAGGCTCCGGCAACCGAACCGGGTACGCCGGGGGTTTCCGGGCGGGGAGAGCTGCCGGACCTGGCCGGCGCCAACCCGGAGGGTCACCGCATGATGATGACGGTGCCACCGGGCCGCGAGCCGGGACGATGGCAAGGGGAACATCACCCTACGACGCCGTACGTCTCGCCGGAAAAGGCAAGGGCGCCGGCCGCGGAACCGGGCCGGGAAACGGCACCGGCACGGGGGCAACCGGTGGCGGTCCAATCGGCTCACTCGGAAACGGCGTCGGCGGCAAAGGCCCCGGGGGACCCTATGCCGAGGGCTCGAACTTTGGCACCGCCATACCGGGCGCAACCGGCCCTGAGGGAACCGGCCGGGGCGGCTCGCCTTCCACAAGCGGTGGTGTCGGTATGGGAGGCGGTTCGGCCGGGCCCGCAACGTCGGGATCCATGGCCGGCGCTGCGTCTTCACCGGGTAGCAGCTTTGGCGGCTTGGGCGGTGCAGGGGAGGGGGGAACCTCCGGTTCGCAGGGCCCCTCGTTCGGCGCCGCCGGCGCCAAGCGATCGAATTCCGCCGACGTCCCCGCACAGGGTGTTTCCCTCAGCGCCGTACAAGGAGATTGGCATGAAGGAACGCCGCCGCCGGAAACGCAGCCGGGTGAAACGTCCTCGCGCCCGGACCAGTGGCGCCGGTCGCCCCCAGCGGCAGCCGCTGCCGGCCGTGCCAGCCGAGGGTTCTCCCATCGCCCGGTCCACAGTCTGGCGAGCAGTCGCGGCCGGAACTGGGGGCTGCCCAAGAACGGCGGGGCCATCCCGATCACCCGGCCCGTCCGTATCGAGTGCTATCCCGATCGCCTGATCATCGCGTCAGGGCGAGGGGGTGCGGGGGGCAAAACGATTCCTCTCGGACAACAAACGGAATCGGCCGTCGTCGATATGGTCTTCGACGTCCGGCAGCGTGTGGAGACCTGGGGTATCGCCGGCGACGGGATGTATTGGCGGCCGGTGCTGAACGTCTACGTCGCCCCCGGAGCGGAGCAGCGTTTTGAAGACTTGAATCTGTTGCTGGAAGACAGCGGACTGAACGTCCAACGAAAGCAGTAGCTGCTTGTGGCACAAATCCGGTTCCCATGCCCCGCATGGGAGCTAAACGAAACGTGAATGGACAAAAACTAAGGGCCGCAAACAACCAGCCGCAGCCAACCCCCGCACGCAGTGCGGGGGCTTTTGAACAAACCCCCAACCCCTAGCCCCAACCCATGGCGCGTTCCATCCGACAAAACACCGACGCCCCGGGCTACGATTCCTTTCTGGACATCGTGGCGAACATGGTGGGGATACTGATCATCCTGGTGATGGTGGTGGGAGTGCGCGTGAAAAACGCACCGGTCGCGGCGATCTTCTCCGGAGCTGCGGAGGAAGATCCCCAACTGGAAAAGGGCCAAAAGACTCTGCTCTCCCTATATTCCGATGTGCTTCGCACGGACAATCACAGGGAAATTCTGGAGCACGAAGCCATTGCCCGCGGCCGGTACCGGGACACGTTGGCCGCCGCCGCCTCGTTCATGGAGCACGAGATCCAATCCCGGCGCGAGAAGCTGGACGCCGAATCCCGGCACGCATTCGACCTTGGCCGGAGTCTCTCGGAATCGCGGTTGCGCCTGCGGCAACTTCGGCAACAACGTGAACAAACGGAGAATGCGGAAGCCGAACCGATCAAGATCGAGAACTACCCGACCCCGTTGAGCAAAACGGTCGACGATCGGGAAACCCATTTCCGGCTCTGCGCCGGGCGCATCGTCTACGTGCCGGTCAACGAACTTGTCGACGCCTTCGAAAGCGAAGCCCGGCACAAGGCACACCGGCTCCGGCAGCGGACCGAATACGTCGACACCGTCGGACCGATCGACGGGTTCCGGTTGCGATACGCCCTGGAACGTCTTACCATCGCGTCGGAAAGCCCCATGGATGCCGGTATCGTCAGGCAGCAGGTCGTCCGCCTGAAGCGGTGCGAATTCATTCCCGTTACAGATCAGCTTGGCGAAACGGTCGACGAAGCCCTCACCGGCTCTTCCCGTTTTCGGGCGCGGCTTGCCGGACTTCGCCAAGGCCGCAATACGGTCACCATTTGGACCTATCCGGACAGCTTCGACGATTTTCTCCGGATCAAGAAGGATCTGTATCAAATGGGTTTTGCGTGCGCCGCCCGGCCGTTGGAGGAAGGTGTCTTTATCAGCGGCTCGCCCGAGGGGAGCAAGTCGGCTGCCCAGTGAGTTGAGAGTCCAGAGTTCACCGGCACGCAAGGAAGAACCCCGGCACACAGTGCCAGGGCTTTTCTCTGGACTCTGGACCTACTCCTTTCCGACTCAGTGGGCGAGCCGAGTTTGGGGCGGGACTTTTCAGTAGGTGTTCCGGTAGGGGTGTATGGAATGAATGATACCAGACCCCGGTTTCATTAACGTTTTGCAGGACGTTGCGGGGGGGGCACTGATGACAGTATTTGGTGGGAAGAATGAAACGCGTGCGGAAAGAGAGCGAGAATTCCCCAAAGAAGAACTGCTTGTCATGCGGACGGGCTTCCGTCAAAAAAAGAATCCCGCCGGCTCGTACGGCGGATCGTTCGGTTTTCCGCTACACTTGGCTTCCCCCACCGCACAAGAAAATCCCGCCGGCTTGTCCGGCGGATCGTTCGGTTTCTTACTACATCCCGGCTTCCCCCACGACACAAGAGAATCCCGCCGGCTTGCCCGGCGGATCGTTCGGTTTCTTACTACATCCTGCCCGGCGGATCGTTCGGTTTTCAGCTACAATAGATCTCATGCAAATTCAGCCTTACCAACTCGAAGAACTCAACTTCGCATGGTGTCACCGCGTCTACTACCGGTGGCGAACCCATCGAAGGCACCCTCAGCCAGCTCTCGCGCGACTGGATCGCGACATTTTGGGCAAACTGCTGGAGCCGTACGGCATTCGGATTCTCGAACTCACCACGGACCAGATCGACTTACGGGCGTTGGTTAGCCTCGAACCGACCGAAACCGTTTCTGCGGCAGCGGGGAAAATGAAAGGTCGCGTCAGCAAGTGGCTCGGCGAGCAGTGCCAAGCCTCGGAGCCAACGAACTTTCTCGGCCGCGGCTATTTTGCGGCAACCACCGGACAATCCACGTCAACTGCCGTCGAGGAGTATCTCGCCAAACAGGGTGAGCACCACGGGTATTCGGATCGCGCTCGACCTCCTGTATTTCTGCGACGGTTCGAATGGACTGAAGAAACCGTGCGCATCCTACAAACCGATCACGCAGTCACTGTGCTAAACTACCACGTTGTGCTTGTAACCCGGCGGCGGCGAGGGGTATTCGGTTCATCATCGGCACAAGCGGTCTCGGACTGTTGGAAAGCACTTGAACGAGATCATCAGATGGTGATCGACAAGGTATCCTTCTTGCCGGATCACGTCCATGTGGCACTGGCGCTGCATCCGAGCAGGTCGCCGGCGGAGATCGTGCTTGCCGTGATGAACGCGGCGCAAGAGCTCGTGTGGGGTTCGTTCGACGACGCTGTGGTGAAGGCCGCCGTGAAGCGGCTCTGGCAATCGAGTGCCTACATTGGATCATTTGGAGATTTGTCGTCCAGTGCCATCAGTGCGTATATAGAACGATGGGAGCGAAAGGAGTAGCAGGACGTCGGACTTGTTAGTCAGAAACCGAACGATCCGCCGGACAAGCCGGCGGGATTTCTGAGGGATGGAGTGGCTGGGATGTAGGCAGAAACCGAACGATCCGCCGGGCGAGCCGGCGGGATTTCGGGGCGGTGCAGCCGGCCGGGGACGTAGTAGAAAACCGAATGATCCGCCGGGCAAGCCGGCGGGATTTGGGGCCGATTCCGCCACGGACCATAACTTAGGAAGTCACTGCTTGAATCCCGTTTTCCACCGCCTTTGCGACCTTGTCGAGTTGGCCGATGGAGATCGCCAGCGGGGGCATGATGACGATGACGTTTCCGAGCGGGCGGAGCCAGACGCCTTCGGTTAGGGCGTGTTGGCAGACGCGGATGCCGCGTTTCTCGGCCCAGTCGTAGGGCTTCTTCGTGGCTTCGTCTTCGACAAGTTCAACCGCCGCGATGAAGCCGCACTGGCGGACTTGGCCGACGTGCGGGAGTTTACCGATCCGGGCGAGATGCTCCGCGAGCCGGGCGATCTTGGGTTGCAGCGCGGCGAGCGTTTGCTCCTCTTCAAACACATCGAGCGTGGCCAATGCGACCGACGCCCCGAGCGGGTTGCCGCCGTACGTGTGGCCGTGAAAAAACGCTTTGCTCTCGGCGTAGTCGCCCAGGAAGGCCCGCCAGATTTCGTCGGTGGCCAGCGTGGCGGCCACCGGCATGTAACCACCGGTGAGCCCCTTGGCCAGACAGAGCAGGTCGGGCGTCACGTTTTCGTGCTCACAGGCGAACATCCGCCCCGTGCGGCCCAGCGCCACGGCCACTTCATCGGCGATCAGCAATACATCGTACTTGCGGGTTAGTTCGCGGATGCCACGCAAGTAACCCTTCGGGTGAACGATCATCCCGGCCGCTCCTTGCACGAGCGGCTCGATCACCAGCGCGGCGATCCGCTCGTGGTGTTCCGTCAGAACTGCTTCGACCTCGCCGAGATAGTGGTCGAGAAGGTTCTCTTCGGTTGCGCCTTCGGGCGTTCGGTATGTATCGGGCACCGGCACGCGAAGGGTTTCGAACAGCAGCGGCCGGAACATCGCGTGGAACCGCTCGACGCCGCCGACGCTCACGCCGCCGAGCGTATCGCCGTGATAGGCTTCGCCCAGGGCGACGTAGCAGGTCTTTTGCGGCCGAGGGACCTTGCACTGCTGCCAGTATTGCAGCGCCATCTTGATTGCCACTTCCACGGCCGTGGCTCCGTCGTCGGAAAAGAAGACGTGCTCGAGCCCGTCGGGTGTGATATCGACCAGCCGCTTGGCCAGCTTGACGGTTGTCGGGTTCGAGAGCCCCAGGGAAGTGACGTGGGCGACCCGTTCGAGTTGCCCGCGAATCGCCGCGTCGAGTTTCGGGTGGCGGTGGCCGTGGATATTGCACCAGAGGCTGCTGACGCCGTCGATATACTCGTTACCGTCGATGTCCACGAGCACGCACCCTTCGGCGCGCTCGATGATCAACGGTTCGTACTCGGCCATTTGGGTGAAGGCATGCCAGACGATCTCACGGTCCCAGGCTTCGAGCTGTTCGGGCGTCGGATCGGGCATAGCGGAGAGTTGAGAGTTGGGAGTTTCGTGCAGAGTAAACGAGCGTTTTGGGGATTGCTCAGGAATAAGTCCGGCAATTGGGCCTATAAAGCCGCGACCGTTGGTCGCGCCGAGCGACGCTGGCAGCGGGTTTTGGTTACGCGTGGCGCGACCAACGGTCGCGGCTTTATAGTGTGTAGCATCCGTACTTGACAACGTAGATGCCAGCATAATCAAAGGGGTGCGCCGACGGAAGGCGTCGCGTCTTGCTTCGCAGTGTTTCTCTACCCCTTCTTTCCCCCCCCGGACCGCAGTCCGGGGGCGTTTTCACTCAACGCGGTTCCTTTGTCGAAAAACGCCCCGGGACTGCGGTCGACTGCGGTCCCGGGGGTGCGGTCAATTTCCCGCCGGTTTCTGCGCCAGGAGGCGTTCGACGGCGACTTGCACCGGTTGCGACTGCAGCACGATGAGGCATTTCGACGGGCCGTCGAAGTGGATGACGCCCGGGCCGCCCGCGTCGTTCCAGGTGGTGCCGGCGATGCGGCCCTTGATGCGTTCGATCAGATCGCGGGCGGAAGTGCTGTCCTGCAACAGGTGCTCGACCGGATAGAACTCCAATTCGAGCCGGGCGATATCCGCCTTGTAGGTGGTAATTTGCAGCGTCCGCGCGTCGACCACCCGATAGACGAGCCCCAGCGGCCGCAGCAGCTTCTCCAGGGCAACGTCGAGCGGCTGCTTCTCGACGCTGACGGTCGCCAGCGACTTGCTATTGAGGCCGGCGGAGTGCAGGGCGGGGCGGTCGATCAAGAAGGTTGCCTTGCCGAGTTCTCCAAGATAGTCCAGGATTTCCGCCAGCGGGGCCGGCTCGTAGAAGTTGGCCGTCACCGGGCGCCGCAGGATCGGGAGTGCCTGTCCACGGCGCGTCGTCAGTTTGAACCGTTGGTGACCGCCCCGGCTCCGCAGCGGGAGCCCTCGAGCGCTGCGGAGTTTCTCACAGAAGACGACTACCTGGCTGTGGACCGGGCTGATCTGCGTGACGATCAGGGCGTCCCGGTCGGCCCGAAGCGTCCCGCGGCCGCCGTTACGCTGCCAGGTATCGGGGGCAACCAGCGTTTGCACCATGTCGGCCAGCCGGTCGATGGCAGCCTTATCGCGGTGTGTCAGATCGGACACGGTGTAGCGAACCGGCTGGAGTTTCTCGCGGAGCGGCAGCGGCGTGGTCAGCAGCACCTGGCCGTTTTCGACAACCGGCAGCAGTCCCCGGCTCGATGCCAACGCTTCGAGGATCTCGCTCAGCGTTGCATCGGTCATTTTCATGCGGACGGGATCGCGCGGCGTGACGCCGAGCTGCTGGATCGCCTCCGGATCCAGGGAGATCGGCACGGTACTGAGCGACGTCAGCAGTTCAACGGCTTTGATCAGGGGGACGTCCTGAAGGCTGAACTCGGGGATTTTTTCCGCAAGCTGGGCACGGACCTCGTTCGGCTGGATGGTTGGCCGCGTGGCGGGCGCCTGCGGGATCGACCGGGCAGGCGTCTTGTTGGGGGCTGTGAAAACGTCCGGCTGTTGCAGCGAAGGTTCGGTTGGTTTCCCGGCAGGTTGGACGGGCGGTTGAACGGGCGGTCGAACGGGCCCGGGTACGCCCTCATTCGGATCGAACGGTTTCGGGCCGGCCACGGCCGGACGGACATTCACCGCGAGCTGCGGCGGCCCTTCGTGACCGTTGATGGTTGCCATCTGCTCCAACACGCGGGGATGGATGTCCTTCGAGAGGGGGCGGACCGAGCCGTCGGCAAACCCGGCGAGCATGACGTCGGGCTGGCCGCTACCGAAACCGTCGGGGCCGTTGACGTAAGGGGCCTTGGTCAACGGGCGGACCGTCGCTTCTCCGCCGGCCGCCCAGGCGCCGACCTTCCCGGTAACGCCCAGCACGGCGACCGTGTTCGAGGTGCCGTCGGCGATATCTTTCGGGCGAGTGGTCCGGCCATAGCCGAAGACGCCGGCCCGCGGATCGCCCGGCTTCAATCGTCCGGCATCCGCTCCGACTCCCGCCACGCCCACGTAGTGGGTCACGGGAAAACCTGCCCGGGTCTTCGCCGGCCCGAGGGCGGGATTGACGACCTCGGGCAACGGCCGCGCCGTCACGGGGCGGTTCTGCCGGCTGTTCCACGAATAGCCGGTTTGCAGGTCCCGGTGCCAGTCACCGTGTTCATAGTAAGGCAGCATGGTGGCGATCCAGCTCAGCCGGGTTTCGGGCGCGAGCAGGCTGCTTCCTTTTGCCCCTTCAGGGAACCGGCCTTCCGCCTTTTGAAATGCGGTCAGCCCCGCCATCAGATAATCGAGCCTGGCCTTGTCGACCGTCAGTGCGGCGGCCAACCAGTCGGCCGCTATCGCCGCGCGGTTGTCGATCGCCAGGGCGGCCAATTCCGTCGGTCCCTTGGTAAAGTCCGTCCGGACCCAGACGGTATTTCCGGCGGCTTCCCACCGCGTACCGTTTGTCGCGGTCAGGCTTTCGCCGAGGAACAGTTCGTATTGGCCGGCCGCCGCCGCGCCCAGCTCGCCTGCGCGTAGCTTCTCGCCCACCAGGTCAAGCTGCGTGGTGAGGGCCTGCTGGGCCGCCGGAATCAGAGCGCTCAAGGCCGTGTTGACCTTGTCGGCCGCCGTCTCGCTGTCACAAACCAGGGCCGCTTTCACGTGCAACGGGCTGGCGTAGCGGAACGTGCAGCCGAGTCCCTGCGGGATCTCGCACAACTCGTGCCACGGTTGCTTGCCCAACGGCCAGATATCGAACAGCGTGGCGGGTATTTCCCAGTTTGCGGCCCGTGCCGCCGCGAGGTCCAACATCAGCGTGGCATCCGCCCCCGGGGCGATACTCGCGAGCATCCGCTTCAACGCGGGGCTCTCGAAATCGGCCTCCTTCCGCCCGGCAAGATGGCGCAGCAGTTCGATATCGCCGGTGACAACCGTGCGGTTGCCGACGACGGCGAACGGGTGCGGCCAGGCAGCGCCGGCGAGGCAGCGGCAGGCGTGCCCGTCCAAAACGATCCCTGCCGGTTCGCCCAACGACGCCAGCGATTCCATGTCGCAATCTTCCGCGAGTTCAAGGACGACCACGTTCTGCCGGGTCCAGCGGGCAAGGTCCGTCGATGCCCAAGTCAACCGCTCGATGTTCTCGATCTTCAAATCCAGATTTTCCATCAACGGACCGATGGTCCGGCTCCACCAGGAGTCCGAGAAGTCCATCATCTTGGAGGCATGAGGCTGTTGGGCGAGCTTCGCGGCGCCGACGTTGAAAAACAGCGAAGTCCCGTCGGGCAGCCAGCGACGCTGGAAGGCATCCGCGACGGGCTCGGGTTTGGCTGCCGACTCGGCCTGGCCGGAAACACCGTCGGGCTCGGCGGGCTTCTCGACCAACGGCTCCGGGGGCAAAGCGGGAGGACGGGAGGAAAACAGGGACGAGAACCCCACAATTATTACCAACGCAACGATGGGGACCGATCCCCATATCAGCCACTTCCGCCATCGCAATTCAGCCGCCGAAGCTCCGGGCCGGATCGGTCCGAACGTGCCGTCGTCGAGGACCGTGTCGTCCGTCACTACCTCGTCACCCGCGATACGGGAAGAAACGTCCCTGAGCACCTCGCGCGAATCGGCCTGCGGGGCGTCGTCCACCGCGGTGCTTACCGTGGCGGTCTCGGGTGTCTCGGAAGCCGCGGCGACAGCCTGCGAGGGGCTTGGCTCGGGCGAATCTTCGGGCAGATTCTCAGCCGAATCGGGCAGGGCCTGTTCACTCGGGTCGGATTTTCGCCCGTCCGGGGGGACCGCCTCGACCATGCTCCCACACTTGGGACATGAAAGAATCGACCCGATAAGCTCGGCATTGCGGACGGTAAGCCGGGCCCGGCAAGTCGTGCAGGTGATGAAGAACAAGGCCTTTTCCACAGTTCCACATGGGTTAGAGGAGGTCGCGTGAATAGTAATGGCGACACTATTCCATACTCCATAATTCTAAACGTTCCGGCCACGCCCGTCCAGTTTTTGCCCCCGATTTTCCTTACTGTGCAAGAATAAGGGCAGCCATGAAGCTGCCGGATCGTCACAAGTGCCCACCGCACCCCCCGTTAAGGCCGTTCGTCGGCGCCGGTTTAATAGTCTGCTATCAAACACGTTTGTCCATTGTGGTTTGGGGATGAACTTCCTCGCCCGGTTGGCAAGTGGTAATATCGGGCGATGGAGAATGCATCTTGCAGCAAGCGAGGTGCCGATTGGCCGGCGCAAACCCATTTTCTTCCAAAAACTCTTGAACCAACCCTACACCGTCATCATCGGCCTGGAAGTCCACGTCCAGTTGAACACGCGGAGCAAGTTATTCTGCGGTTGCAGCACGGAATTCGGTGCTCCGCCGAACACGCAGACCTGCCCGTTGTGTACTGGAATGCCCGGCACGTTGCCGGTCCTGAATCGCAAGGCGTTCGAGTTATCGCTGAAGACGGCCGTGGCGCTGAACTGCGAAATTCCGCGGTTCACGAAGTGGGACCGGAAGCAGTATTACTACCCCGATCTTCCCAAGGGCTACCAGATCAGCCAGTTCGACTTGCCGCTGAGCCGTGACGGCTGGCTCGAGATCAGCGACCCCAAAGGCGGGTTCGAGCCAAAGAAGGTCGGCATCATCCGCGCCCATCTCGAAGAGGACGCCGGCAAGTCGATGCACGACGAGGAGAGCGGCAAGGCCGACAGCCGGATCGATCTGAACCGCTGCGGGACGCCGCTGCTGGAGATCGTCTCCGAGCCCGACATCCGCTCGCCGGCCGAAGCCAAGGCTTATTTGACCGAGCTGAAGTTGCTGCTGAACTACATCGGCGTTTCCGACTGCAACATGCAGGAAGGCAGCCTTCGCGTCGACGCAAACATCAACCTCCATATCGGCGACCCCGGGCAGGGAGAAGTCGCCACGCCGATTGTCGAAGTCAAAAACATGAACAGCTTTCGGGCGGTGGAACGGGCGCTGGCGTACGAAGCCGGACGGCAGTGGGAAGCCTGGCAGGAAACCCGCGTCAAGATGGGCGATCCCGGCGGACACAAAACAACGCGGGGCTGGGACGAGCAGGCTCAAATCACCCACGAGCAACGCTCCAAGGAAGAATCGAGCGACTATCGCTACTTTCCCGATCCCGACCTGGTCCCGGTCGTCACGACCGGCGAGCAGATCGAAGCGGCCGCCGCTTCGCTGGGCGAACTGCCCGCCGCCCTGCGCCGACGGCTCGAACGGACCTACGGCATCACTCCCTACGACAGCGACGTGCTGGTCAACCAGGGCCGCCCGCTGGTCGATTACTATATCGAGCTGGCCGACCGGTGCGGCGACGGCAAAATGGCCGGCAACTGGGTCCAGCAGGACGTCCTGCGACGGCTCAACGAGCAGCAAACCGATATTTCCGAGTTCGGCGTCGCCGCCGCGGCCATGGCGGATCTGATCGGGCTGGTCCGGGAAGGCAAACTCTCGACCAGCCGCGGACGCGAGGTGCTCACCGAGATGCTCGCCACGGGCAAGCCGGCCGCCGAAGCCATGGAGGCGATGGGCATCGAAGAAGTCGACGAGTCCGACCTCGAAGCCCTTTGCCGGGAACTGCTCGACGACAATCCCAAGATCGTCGCCCAAGTCAAAGGCGGCAAGCTGAAGGCCGCCGGGGCATTGATCGGCCAGGCAAAGAAGAAAAATCCCAACGTCGATCCCGCCCGGGTCCGAGAAATTTGCCTCGCACTCATCGGGAAAATGGAGTAGAGTTGAGAGTCGAGAGCAAAAGTCCTGGCACTGCGTGCCAGGGTTCCATCCTTTTTCACACAACCATGGACGTAATCACGCTAACCACCGACTTCGGCACGGGCAGCCCCTACGCGGCGGTCCTCAAAGGAACCATCCTTACGATCAACCCCGACGCGAGGATTGTCGACATAAGCCATGAGATCCCCGCTCAGGACGTCCGCAAGGGGGCCGTTGTGCTCGGCGACGTCGCCGAGCAGTTCCCGAAAGGCACGATCCATGTCGTAGTAGTCGATCCCGGCGTGGGAACCGATCGGGCAATCGTCTATGTCGAGATCGGCAAGCAGCGTTATGTGGCCCCCGACAACGGCCTGCTGAGTCGATTGGCCGAGCGAACGGCCCCGTCGAGGATCATCCGGCTGGAGAATCCCGGCTATTGGCTGGAGGAAGTCTCCTCGACGTTCCACGGCCGCGACATCATGGCCCCGGTTGCCGCCCACCTGAGCTTGGGAGTCCGGCCGGAGAAACTCGGCCCGGCCGTTTCAGAGCTGGCGGGGCTGGATTGGCCGGCGGCCCGACACTCGCTCAAACGTATCGACGGGATCGTCCTGGAGACGGACTCGTTCGGCAACTTGATTACCAACATCACGGCCGAGATGATCAGCGACCGGCCGACCGACAGCCGCGTTTGCGTTGTCTGCAATATCTACGAAACGTGGGGTATCTACCATGCCTATGGCGAACAGCCTAACGGCACGCTTGTTGCACTAATCGGCTCGACCGGCCGGTTGGAACTCGCCCTGGTGGGCGGCAATGCGGCCAAAGTGCTCGGCGTTCCCGTCGGGGCGCCGGTTGTGCTAGCGTGGGAGTAGGGAGTTGAGGGTTGAGAGCCCTTGTGCTACGTGCGGGTGCGTGTTAGCGTGGGCAAATCATGCTAACATCACACCGTTTAGCGGCCGACGGCACGTCGGCCAGGGTGCGAGTTGTCTGTTCCCGTTTTCGCCGTCGTGCCGACGGCGGCTAAACACACACGCGTGCGGCGGTATCCGTTGTATCCACCGTGGCTCGGTACCATGGCGGTCGGGTCGGATTCGGGTGAAAAATGACTCGGGACGGATTTTCTCGATTTCCCACTTGATTTTTCGACCGTCTTATGCCAAAATTCCAGAAGAGACGGAGTATACCCGCTCGAGTGACGATGTAAACGCTATGAAATCTGCCTTTGCCGCCTATTACTGGTACTTTTTTGCCCCCCAAGGTCGCGGGGTCGGAGGTGGTTTGTAGGTAGTACAAAACAACCCACAGAAGACAAAGAGCCCCGAGGCCAGCCGGTTCTCGGGGCTTTTTTTGTGCTGCCGCCGCAGCAGGCAAATAAAAAAACGAAACCACTACCCAACAGGAGAAGGAGCCATGATTGTCGTCATGAAACGTGGCGCTACCAAGGAGCAAATCGAACACATGATCGAACGAGTCGAACAATTAGGCCTGAAGTCGCATCCGATCTACGGCACCGAGCGGACGGTGATCGCGGCCATCGGCGAGAAACGCGACGAACACCGCCATTCGCTTGAAAGCGGACCCGGCGTCGCCGAGGTCGTCCCGATCCTGGCACCCTACAAGGTCGCCAGCATCGAGGTCAATCCCGAGCGGACGGTGGTCAGGGCGGGAACCCTTGCGGTGGGGAATGCCCACTTGGGCATGATCGCCGGGCCATGCTCCGTCGAGACCCGGCAGCAGACCCTCAGCACCGCCCGGGCAGTCAAGGCCGCCGGGGCAACCGCGCTGCGGGGCGGGGCGTTCAAACCGCGGACAAGCCCCTACAGCTTCCAGGGCCTCAAGGAGGACGGCCTGAAAATCCTCGCCGCCGCCCGCGACGAGACCGGTCTGGCAGTGGTTACCGAAGTGATGGCGGCCGTCGACGTTCCCCTTGTGGCACGCTACGCCGACGTCCTACAAATCGGCGCCAGAAACATGCAAAACTACCGCCTGCTGGAAGCCGTCGGTGCGGAGGGTAAGCCCGTCCTGCTGAAACGAGGCCCCAGCGCCTCGATGGACGAGCTGCTCCTGGCCGCCGAGTACGTCCTGAACGCCGGCAACCCGAACGTCATGCTCTGCGAGCGCGGAATCCGCACGTTCGAGTCGCACGTCCGTTTCTCGCTCACCCTGGCGTCGGTACCCTACCTGCACGAGCGGACCCATCTGCCGGTGGTGGTCGATCCGAGCCATGGGACCGGCCACACCGCCCTGGTAAAGCGGATGGCCGCCGCCGCGGTGGCCGCCGGCGCAGACGGCCTGATCGTCGAAGTCCACCCCGAGCCGGAGACCGCCCTAAGCGATGGCTACCAGTCCCTGACATTCGAGCAATTCGAGGAACTCATGGACCTCTGCCGGCGCGTGGCCGATGCTGTCGGAAAGAAGATTGTGCCGAACGAATTGCACGCGGTATCGTAAAACCCGGGGGTGTAAGTCCGCCACGGGCTGCTTGCCAGCCCGTGTTGGGTGGCCGGAAACCTTGGGGTCTGTCCCGATTTTCCATCTTCGCAAAATGGGACTGACCCCTTCGCCCCGCGCGGGACTAATCCTCAAACAAGCGAAGCCAAATCGCGTTTCTTGCGCTGAAGTTGCCGAGACGCACAAACATACGCCAACCGGGCGGCTTGAGGCCAAGCCGTTTGAGGATTGTTCGCGTTGTCGTG
>Ga0180432_10001908_pt1 | contig 32096 bp, 24 predicted proteins | sample SS_ome_10_FD_132414 | JGI IMG/M metagenome (GOLD analysis project Ga0180432, IMG submission 132414) | Hypersaline lake sediment archaeal communities from the Salton Sea, California, USA - SS_1_MS_2 metaG | ecosystem: Environmental > Aquatic > Non-marine Saline and Alkaline > Hypersaline >...
GAAAACACCAAAACAAGCTTTTGAAAATTTGCGCTAGGAATTACAGAAGAAGGTATTAATATATGATTAACAAGTATATCAGCGTTTTGGGGAGTTCCTTAATTAACCCAATAGTTACGTTATTTAACGAATTGGAAGAGTTCTCGTTTCGTGATACAGAAGATTCACCTGTAAAAAAAGAAAATGGTTATTCGGTTTCAATTATAGTATTATGTGCTATTCTCCTGGAATCTGGCGTGAATAGGCTTATATATAATGATCGTGTTTATGATAAAGTAGAAGTTGATTTTGGGAAAGCACGGAAGTATTTAGAATCCTATATTGAATCGAATAACTTGAGAGAAGAATTACATGATGATTTCATGGAGATAATGGCGGTGAGGGATTCTATAGCTCACAATCATCTTTGGTTGCAAACACTTGATCAGGAAAATTATCAGATTAAAGAAAGTGAATTGTTTAACGGTTTTGGCAATAAAAATTTTTGGAATGTGACAGATAAAAGAAGTAAAAAAACAAAAAGAAATGCAATTAATGTAATACCAGATCAAATAGGCAAAAGAGATTCATCAATTGTATTTGTAAAAACCTATAATATTCTGTTTGAAATTGGAAAGATAGAGAGAGAAAATGTTTGGGAAGATAGAAAAGGTATAAGGAGAAAGGGAAGGCCCTTCATCGATTTAGTTAGAAAAGTTAAACCTATTAATCGTAAATCGGAATATCTTTCGGATTATATAGAAAAGATGAAAAGCAAATTACATGAAACCTGAAACTGACATCGCCACGATAATAAAAGATCTCTCCCGGAGGAAGAGGATTGTTCTCGCCCGCAGTGAAGAGGAGCTGCGCTTCCTGCGGCAGTGGACCGACCGAAGCAGTGCGGGGGGAATACCTCGTACCAGAGATGAGCTGGACGCGCTGATAATGGGGTGCAGGAGGTGCAGTGAGAGCGGTGAGCGGAAGCTCGGCTACGGAACCGGCACAAACGGCCTCATGATTGTGCTGAACACTCCTCGATTGATTTCACCGACCGAAATGCGATTGTTCAAGTCCGAGTCTGCCGATCTCCTCAGGAAGATGATCGGGGCGATGAATGTCGATTTCGATCAGTGTTATATCACCAATGTGATAAAGTGTGAGACCGAGGTGCCGAATAACGTGGAGAAACTGTTTCGGGAATGCGCCTCGCTCATGAGAATGGAGATAGCTTTTTTCCATCCCAGAATTGTTCTGGTGATGGGGGAGATAGTAACCCTTCAGAAGATCATCAGTGAGAGCAGCGCCCTCTCCTGGTTCAATGTGGAGCATCCGCTGACCCTCCTGAAGAATACCGACCTCAAGCGCTCCGCCTGGAATACCCTTCAGCTGATTATGGCTCGTATGCGAGAGCCGGACATGAGGTAATATGAACGGGAACGATCGTCAGGGACTGGCTGATGTTTATGTTCGATATCCCGTTGAGGGCTTTTTTACCTATCGGATTCCGGAGTCCCTTTCCGTTTGTCCCGGCATGCGGGTGACGGTTGACTTCCGGAACAGGGTGATTCCTGCTTTTGTTCATCGTGTTCATAATAACGAACTGGAGGGGGTGGCGCTCAAGGAGCTCGACGGTGTCATCGACTCTGAACCGATATTTGACGACCGATTAATACGGTTCGCCGAGTTCGTTGCTGAGAATTACCTCTGCACGGTTGGAGAAGTCCTCGCGATGGCGCTCCCCTCGGGACGGGGACGGAGCATCAGGCGAGCTGCTCCCCCTCCTGTGGCACGAGAGCGGCATATAGAGCTCACCGACATGCAGCGGCGAATATTCAATATCATCCTGGAATCGAAAGAAAAGCCCTATCATCTGATATTCGGAATTACCGGCAGCGGGAAGACGGAGGTGTATATCGAGCTCGCGAAGGCATTTATTGAGAAGCGGCAATCGGTGATTTATCTTGTTCCCGAAATAACGCTCTCTTCGCAGACATATGAACGGATTGCCTCCGTCTTTGGCGATCAGCTCATCCTGTATCACAGCAGGCTCACACCCAATCAGCGGCTCGGCAACTGGATTCGGTTCTATCGTGGAGATGCACTCATCGCGGTTGGTACCCGGTCGGCGGTTTTTTTACAGTGCCCCGATCTCGGGCTCGTCATTATCGATGAAGAGCATGATGCATCCTATAAGGAGAACAGCACCCCGCGGTATAACGCACGCCGACTTGCTATGCACCGCTGTAAAACGGAACGGGCAGTGCTCGTCATGGGTTCTGCGACACCCTCGGTAGAATCGCTCTATGCAGCAGAACGGGGGATTTTTCAGCTCCATCGGCTCAATGAACGGTATGGTGACGCCAGACTGCCTGAGATAGATATTGTCAGGGTAAAACCCGACCGGCCCGCCGATCTCCTCTCTCCCCGATTGCGGCTGTACAGCAAGCGTGCCATCGAAGCGGGGGAGCAGGTAATCCTGCTGCTCAACCGGCGGGGATTTGCCCCCATCCTGATATGTAATGCCTGCGGTGAGGCGGTTACCTGCCCCTTTTGCAGTATCAGCATGAACTATCACAAAGATGGGTATATGCACTGCCACTATTGCGGCTATACGACGCCGGCGATCGATCGATGCGCTCACTGCGGATCGGAGGATCTCATCAAGCTCGGGTCGGGCACGCAGCGGCTCGAGGATACCATTAACACGATCTTCAACAACCCGCGGGTGTTCAGGCTTGATCAGGATAGCACACGAAGAAAAGACGTGATATTCGATCTCATTGACAGGATGAACCGGGGAACGGTTGATATTCTCCTGGGAACGCAGATGGTTGCAAAAGGCTTCGACTTTCACCGCGTCTCAACGGTCGGTGTTATCCTGGCTGATATCGGCATAAACCTTCCCGACTTTCGTTCCGCAGAGAGGATATTCTCACTCCTCATGCAGGTTGCGGGAAGGTGCGGGAGAGGATCGGTTGCGGGGAAGGTAATTGTGCAGACTCTGAATGATGAGCACTACCTCTTCGATTTTCTCAAACGACATGACTATTACGGATTTTACCGACACGAGCTCTCGATGAGAAAGCTGATGGACTATCCACCCTTTTCCAGGATTATCCGACTTCTGGTGCGGGGCAGAGATGAGGAGAAGGTTATCGATTCGATAACCGCGCTGAGCACAGCGTTACAAGAGGAGATCCGTCGACAGCGCCGGGAGATTACGCTCCTCGGTCCCTCACCGGCACCGCTTCCCCGAATCGCCGGCAACCATCGGTATCACCTCCTTCTCAAATCGAAGGATATCGATGGAACACGCGCTGTTGTGAAGTCGGTGAAACACGTTATGGCCGAGGGATATGGCTATCTTGAGATAGACATCGACCCTCATGAGATCCTCTGAAGGGCCTCACCTTCCCGTTTGCTCTCGGACAGTGGTGTGAAAACGCGTATCAGTTAACGAAGCGTCCCTTGCAGTGATAATCCTGGCATGAAGAGGTTCCGCTAATTTCGCAACCGTGATTGTCCTTTGCTTTCTTTCTCTTGTCAAAGGTATCACTGCCGGTAAAACAGACGTATCCTCCCCCCCTGCAGGTATAACAGTTATATGTGTCGGCATGGGAACGGGTTGTCATTATCGCAACCGTGAACAGGAACATCAGCGCAAGTGCGGCAAAGAGTATCTTTTTCATGTGAGCCTCCCCACACAGTAATATTGCAGGCATCATAGTTATGCCTGTTGGAATTGCAAGCACTTTTAAGGAGTCAATTGAGAGCTCCTCTGCCGTGGAGCTACTCTTCCAGTGCTCTCTCGATGATCGCTTCGAAAACTGCCCGGGGGAGTACGCCGATCAGCTTTCTCCCCTGTATGAACATGGTGGGCGTTGCGCTAATTCTGAAGGCCTTCGCGAGCTCGGTATCTCTTGTCAGGATGTCGCTAATCTCAGGAGATTCGAGTTTTCGAGCAAATTGTTCGGTATCGGTCAGTGTGGCGGCAATGGCAAGGGAGGTTTCTTGATTGTAGTTCGGCACCCCATTTTTGAACTCATTAAAATGACGGAGCAGGTATTTTTCAAACTTGTTTATCAGCGCCGAGGCGATGAGCGCCCTGGAGGCTATACAGGAGTTTGGATACCGCGTATTGATGACATACCGGTTACAGGCGCTGTCAAGCGGGAAGTTATAATAGACAATTCGGATCTTGTCGTGAAACCGGGCAAAGAGGTGCTTTTCGATAAGAAAGAACTTGTAGCAGGCACTGCAGAGAAAATCGGTAAAGACCACAATGGTAACGGGTGCCTTCGGGTTGCCCAGCGTCATGGAGCTTTCGGGGAGCTCGATCTCATCGGGCGGTGATGCGAAGAACTCATTCACGAATGCTTCTATCCGTTCCCGCGGCGGTTGGGGCGTATGCGTCTTGACTTTGAGCGTATAGCTGGTTGTGAAGAGGGCAAATGACAGGAAGAAAGCGAAAAGGATATACAGCGAGAGCGCGGCTCTTCTATCGGGGCTCTCCTTTCCGAAGGCGAGGGTGCTTTTGATGATTGTTCCGAAGCTCATAGGATTATCGCGCTTGATCGCTCTCAACCAGAAGATCAGGACGATGAGAAGCAGCAGGGTGATCACGTACGTTGCGATGCAGGAGGTACATACAAGCCGCAGATTGATCAGGTCGATGGCGAGCAGTATATCAACCAGAAGACCCATGACAATCAACGGAAACAGAATCACTGCGCTATGCAGGTAGTAGCTCTCGGAGGCGTAATCGGCGACAAGGATTGTGAAGAGAATGAACAGAAAGAAGAGCAGGCCGTAGACAGCGACCGGTATGCCGAGAAAACTCGCATATGCCGAGTGGTGAATCGAAGTGCACGGGCTGGTGATGCTGTCGGCACAGGCACTTATCGCGAGGTTCATATCGGGATAGTAATACTCCAGCGTCATCTGGCCGGAGAGCACCGATCCGGCGATGGCGAGAAGCATAATGATGTAAGTGTATCTCTTCATGGCCGAAATGTCATATCGGGTGCCGTTTCCGTCAATCAAAATTTCTCGCGAGGGGGGTTATAATACCCGAGGCGGATATCGGGGAACTGTTCCCAAAGATGATCGATAAGCGTTCTGATGCCTATTGGCTGAGACGCTTCGAATGCGATGGCATCAAGATAGAGATCCGGGTCGATATTTAGATTTCTCGTCTGAATCATATTAACCGGATGTTCTTTCAGGAAGGTGTCGAGTAATTCAACTTCATCTTCTGCATCGGTCACTCCCGGGAAGAAGAAGAGGTTCAGGGAAACGAATATATTCGCCGCGAGGGAGATATCGATTGACCGCAGGACATCGCGGTAATGAAATCCTCGCGGCCTGAAGTATCTGGTGTAATACTCTTCTCGCGGTGAGTTGATGCTGATGCGGATTGAATCGAGACCGGCATCTATCAATCTCGAAACCATCTCCGGAAGTGACCCGTTCGTGTTCAGGTGCAGGGTTCCCCGTGCGGTCTGTCTGCGAACCATCGCTATCGACTGTGCGAGCTCGCTCCCGCGGAGCAGCGGTTCCCCCTCACATCCCTGCCCGAAGCTCGCGACTGCGGCATCGACCCTGTTCACATGGTGGAGGATTATCTCGGCTATCTCTGCCGGTGTCGGCCGAAAGGTCAGACGCTCCTGCGATGACGGGAAGCCGGAATGCTTCTGATACGAGAGACAGCCGACACAGCGGGAATTACAGGATGGCGCGGTCGGAACGGGCGCTTCGTAGCGGCTCAGAAAGAAGTTTCTGGCGCAGAGACATCGGTATTCGGTTGCGCAGCGGGTGAGCTGCGTAACCAGCCTGTTGTTCGGGTATCGCCGGATCATATCGCCGATGGCCTTCTCCAGTTCCTCTTCGTTCTCATGCAGCTCGGGATCCGATCGGGGATCGGGATCGATCCGCAGTGCGGGGACGAAAAACTGGCCGTCGACGAGGACAACGCCGCAGTAAGCCCAGAGGGGCAGGACGGGAGCCGTATTCTTTTTTTCGTATGCGGGGAGATAGGTTCGGAGGTGGCCCGAGCTGAGAAATGCCGATGCCGCGGAAAGCCCATCGTCTTCAATGGTGATGAATGTTCCGGTAGCGCCGTCGTAGGAGACCGGATACCGCTCCGGCAGGGTGAAGAGGACACTCCCGTAAGGCAGGGGAATGAGCTCGTCGGGATCGACGGTGACAAATGATCTCGCCGTTCTAAAGGCTGGTTCGCGTCCCGGATATTCGTAAACGGTATTTTCTCCGTCGCAGAAGGCGAGTGATATTGTTCTCCTGGATCCTTTTCTCATATTTAATTCGTTTGCCGGGAAGTGTTTGTGGGCGGCCCTGCCACAGGCTCGTTGTCGGTGATTATGGCAGCTTGATACCCTCACCCCGATAGGTCTTCACGGTATCAACGATTCTTGAGCCCTCGACGAGATGCAGCTGGCTGAAATGATCGGCGAGCTCACCGGCTTTCGCATGTTGGAAGAAAACCGGATCGCCGAGCTTGAGCTCGGGACAGTCCTCAGGGAGGATGAGCGGTGTTTGAACCTCTCCTGCTCCTTCGAGAGGAAGCAGCGCAAGCCCCTCCGGATAAACCGGTACCGGGAGCTTGTCATTCCCGGCCGGTCCTGAAGCCACATACCCGCCGCCCTGACAGGTTACCATGTTCTCGGTTGGTTTTCGGACAACCTGAGTGGCGAAGAATGCCGCGGGGATGAAGGAGACCTCTTTGTAGTGCCAGAATAATCCCGAAGTGTAGAAGGCGGAACCGACGGTGACCTCGGTAACCGAGGGATCCCTGCCCGTCGAGATGAGACTCCCGCTTCCGCCGCCGTTGACGATCTCGATGCTCAATCCCTCGTTTTTGAGCTCGGTGGCAATATTCACCCGCCTCCTGGTGAATTCTCTGACAGAAGCCCGCTTCAGGATTCTGATTACTTTGTTCATAAAAAATTTCTTTGGTATATCGTCATTCGGACCGGCGATATGTCCCTCATATCCCATAATGGCATTGATGGTGACCCCCTTCAATTTCCTCGATTCACGCGCCACTTCGAGCGCGTCATCAACGGTTCTGACTGGACTGCGGCGAAGGCCGAGATGAAGCGGCATCCTGAGCGGCCGATAGGCACAGTCTATCTCCAGACAGGCATTCAGAACCAAACCGGCTTTTTCACCTGCTTCGGAGAGTATTCTCAGATGCTCGACAGAGTCGATCATCAAAGTGACCTTTTTGCCCCGGCGGGTTAGGTTCACCAGCAGTTTGATATCTGAAGGCTGAACGGTCGGGTAGGCGACGATGAAATCATCAAAACCCTTGCCGGCGAGGTAATTGGTCTCCTCCATGCTGACGGACATCAGTCCCTTGAAAATGCTGTTCTTCTTAAAGATTCTCTTGAAAAGCGGGATACAGCGTATCGATTTGGTATGCACACGGATCGTTTTGCCTGTGCGCTTCTGTGTTGACGCGACGTATTCGACATTGCGATCGAAATACTCGAGATCGACAAATGCCAGGGGAAGCTTCTGATTTTTGAAGATTTCCCTGTATCTCCCGTATTGTCCGCTTACTGGCTTCATTGCATTCTCCTTCGAAGGATATGCCCCTTACCCTTCTGGCATCATTGATGCGCTATCTGAAATGTCGATGATTTCGCCATCGTCGAGATAACTATTGAGCGACGGACGGCCCTGTCAAATGATATTTTCCGAATATTTCCACACGCGGCGGGCTCAGAACGCACCGGTGATATTCCGAAGCGGCACCGGCTGTGATCTCCTCTTATGCCGAAAGGTGCTTTTGAAGAAAATCAGCCTCAGCGGCTACAACCTCCTCGAAAAAGCTTCCGGTATAGACATCAAAGTGGCCGACCGGCATGGAGACGATTGTCGCATTGCTCATGCGGGCGGCGGTTTTCCTGACAGCATCCGGAGCGATGAGAGAGTCGTTTTCGGCACATACGAGAAGGGCCGGACAGCGTACCTTCTTGGCCAGTGACCGTGGCCGGTAGAGGAGGAGCTGAAGGGCGATCCGTGCCGGGCATTCATTTCGCCAGGTCGTATCTTCTGGGACGATGGACATATAGCCGGGGTATGACTCCGGCGTGTTCATCAGCGCAAAGGTGTCGGGGTTCCCGACAACGGGGATATAATACGGTTTCCGGAAAGTCAGGATGCGCAGCAGGTCGCGCAGAGAGGCGCCCGTTGCCTGCAGCGCGTGAAGATACCCCGTTCGGCGCACGGTCGAAACCCCGTCGACGAAAGGGACCTGTGCGATAATGGCAGCAATGTCATGATCCCGTGCGGCGACGGTGATAACGTGACCACCGCTGAAGGAAGATCCCCAGAGCGCAATCCTTCCCGTATCGATGCCGTTGAGCGTGCGTACATGTGCGAGAGCGGAATGCCAGTCCCGAACATGACGGGAGGGGCTGACCAGATTTCTCGGTTCTCCCTCGCTTTTGCCGAAGCACCGGTAATCGAAAAGAAAGGCGGCAATTCCCTGCCGAACAAATCGTTCAGCGAAGGGGGGGATTCCGAAAGCCATTTCTGCGGCAAAGCCGTGAGCCATCACGATAACCGGCGGTTCAGATATTCCCTCCGGTCTATAGAGGAGCCCCCTGCAGGTGAGCCCCCGGCTGATAAAATGAGAGCCTTCAATGGTGAAGTGCTTGCCGGAATCGCCTCTGTTTCTTTTCACCGAGAACCTCCCTTTCGGTTGAGCCGTTAATACCCTCGTTGCAAGGAATGGTGCTCTTCTGCACCGGCTGCAATGACAGCACGCTGAATGTCATTCAGCGAGGAGCCGCAGGCGACGCGGCAATCTCTCTTCACTGTTAGGAGAAGAAACATGATAACTTTCAGAGAGAGCCACGTAAAATCAACTGCATTAACAAAGGTATAACGACCCTCTTGTTAAGGCAAAATCATCTCAATGCGCAGGCGGCCAGGGCCGTTCATTAACATCCTGTTACCACGACATACGCGACGTCTGCTGTACAGGACGTACGAATGTGTCAAACAGGACGTTTCAATGCAGGGGCGTACATGGATGTACTTAGCCCCTGCCCGCGGTGTTACGGATGGCAAGGAGCGGCCTTGTCGCCAATAGCCGCCGGAGCACCTGAATGCACAGAGGACAGCGCCTTGTGTACATCCTGTTCAGCAGAATAGCCAGGGCGGAGCGAGTGAGATGACTTTGCCGTATTAAACAAAAACGAAAATAGCTGACTATTTAACGGAAATCCCCTGAGCTGCTAATCCAGTTATCCCTTTTATAATTTCCTGCCATCGGCACGCTCCCCGCGGTATCCTGTGCGGTTTATGGCTTATGTTCGAATACTATCACAATACTTCTCATTTGCAAGATGTTTTTCAGAGGGAGAGCCGTCCGAAAGTCTCCCCTGAAAAGATCTTGCCCTCCGGGAATGCCTGTGTGTAATGTATGCGAGCTGTTTGTGAGCGATCGCCTATGCAGGTGTCATTACTGAGAAATATTCATCAGTGAAAGAGAATACAGCGGTGAGGTGCTATCATGAGTTCAGCTTTTACACTGCCCGTCTTCAATCCTCCCGATTTTACCACCGATTATTTCCGTGCCTGTCCACTCATTCGCACCGGTGTGGTGCAGAAAGGGGGTGTCGCTCCGGACAACTACCATGCCACAACGATATTCCCCGAGTACTATCAGGTGGACAGAAGCACATGGGTGCTCCTTGAGAAGACGCGAATGGATTGCGTCGTCGTGCAGGAGGGGGACACCCTCTCTGTGCGGGAATTTCGGAAGCTGAAAAAGGGGAACAGGGTCGTGCTCGGTCGTTCGGAGGACGGAGAGGATGGCATCTATGTTCATACTGAGGGGTTTGCGAGCGCCGGAGAGCGGCATGAAAAGTTCTCCTTTCTTTCGCGACGGACGCGTGAGACCCCCTTCTCCCGTGATTATGACAGCCTCTACGCATTGCTGCGCTATGAGAAGAGATACGGCAGGATTCTATGGATACTCGGACCGGCAATCACTTTCGATTTTGATTCCCGTGAAGCGATGTCACGGCTCATCCATGCAGGATACGCCCATGCTCTCTGCGCAGGGAATGCACTGGCAACTCACGATATCGAAGCGGCGCTCTTCGGAACAGGGCTCGGACAGGACATCTATACAAAGGAATATCATCATCAGGGGCATTACAATCATCTTGATGCGATTAACCGGGCAAGAAAGTGCGGCTCACTCTCGGCGTTTTACCGAAAGGAGCTCGTCAAAGGAGGAATTATCTCCTCATGCCTGAAGAAAAAGATTCCGTTCGTTCTGGCCGGTTCAATCAGGGATGACGGCCCCCTCCCGGATGTCATTGCCGATGCCTATAGCGCCCAGGATACTATGCGCTCCCTGCTGGAGAGTGCAACAACGGTGATTGCCCTCGCAACACAGCTGCATGCCATAGCGGCGGGGAATATGCTCCCCGGCTATCAGGTCATCAATAACAGGGTGCGTCCCGTATATTTCTACATTGTCGATATATCGGAGTTTGCTCTGGACAAGCTGGCGAATCGGGGCAGCCTGCACGTCAGGGGTATCGTCACCAATGTGCAGGACTTCCTCATTAATGTTCAGCGCGCGCTGCTCGGGTGAGCCTGAAACTAAATTAATATTATTGAGACATGAAAAGAATTTTGACGGGATTAACAGGATGACAGTGCTTTAATATACTGTTTGTACAGATCCTTTTCAAAACTATATCATTATCGTTTCAACTGAAGTAGAAATTTCTATGCTTTGTTTAGATTACCAGATTTAAAATCTATCCCGAAAATCCTGTAATCCTGTCAAATTTTTAAAGCTTAACTAAAAAAACCGTACGGCAATGTTACCAAAAAGTCCTTGATAACCCCTTACAAAAAATGGCATAATCGAGTCAAGAGGATTTCTCTCGTATCCCCTTTTGCTGTTCAGTGGGGCTGCATTCTTCTGGTAAAAGGAGTGAAGTATGAAATGCATACAATGTATTTTCACGGGAATTGTTTTTCTCCTCTTTCTGAGCCCCGTGATTGCACAGACGCCTGAGGTGAATGAAGACGTAAAAGCTCCCGTGGAAAAGGTGGGTAAAGCTGAACGGATAGTGATACTCCCCTTCTACGATTATACCGGATCGTCGATGAAGTATCTCTCATCCTATATCCCCGAGCTGATCAGAGACCGCCTCGGGGAGGTGGAGGGGCTCGAAATCTACGATGCCCGCATGATTCAGAATGAGATCGAGCTGCAGAATCTCACCCCCGAGAAGCTCTACGACAGGGAGGTGCAGCTGCAGTTTCTCAAAAGAGTTGGCGCCACTATCGGATTGAGCGGGAGGTACGTCATCATCGGGAACACCATACGGATCGACTATCGGATCACCTACGCGAAAAGCGGTACGTTGGTGCGCGCGACCCCCTTTGAGGGTGTGGTTGATGATAATCTCCTGGACACCGTCGAGCGCTTTGCCGATACGAGTGCCGATTGGTTTTCCATCCAGGCACTCTCTGAAATCGTCACCAGGATTGAAGCGAAGAAGAAAACGAAGCTTTCAGAGCTCACGAAGCGTATAAAGGAATCGCAGGTGGGCATCATCATAAGGAACAAATGGCTCTTCTCTCTGTTCATTCTGGTTTCCTTTTATATCCTGTCGAGACTTATCGTTCTCTTCTTCGAAAAGGTTCTGCGGCGCTTTGCCCGGCGGTCAGAAACGACGGTTGATGACGAGCTGATCTCCGTATCGAAGAAACCGATCAAGTGGATAATTATATTCCTGGGTCTCAAGCTGGCTCTGTTGCCCCTGAAGCTCTCTGCAACGGTTGCACTCTTCTTGAACAATCTCACTACTGCACTGATCATCGCCGGTGTTACCTATATCATCTATAAATCCCTCGGCATACTGATTCAATTCTGGGGGAGAAGGGTGGCTGATAAAGTCGATTCCCGTATCGATGACGATCTCGTTCCCCTCTTTGTGAAGATCACCAATATCTTCATCATCATCATGGGTGCCCTGTTGATACTCTCGAAGTTCGGTGTGGAAATCGGACCGCTGGTCGCCTCACTCGGGATCGCCGGTTTTGCCGTCGGCTTCGCGGTCAAGGATAGCCTGTCGAACATCATCGGCGGAATCATCCTCATCCTGGATAAATCCCTGGCAGTGGGTGACAAAGTCACCATTGATGACGATACCGGCGTCATCAAGGAGGTGGGCCTCAGAAACACCAAGCTCCAGACCTATGACAATGAGATAATCGTTATTCCCAACGGCGATCTCATGAACAAGAAGTTCAAGAACTATGTCCTGCCCGATCCGACCATCAGGGTGGTAGTCGATTTTGGCGTTGCTTATGGGTCCAACGTGGATCAGGTTGAGGAGATTGTGCTCAAGGTAATCGATAGCATCGACGAGGTAGTGGACGATCCTGAACCGGCGGTGGTTTTCTATGAAATGGGCGATTTCGCGTTGAAATTTCAGGCGAAGTTCTGGATACCGCTCTACGAAAATCAGTACGTCAAGAAGATGGAAGCGACGAAGAAGATCTACAATGCGCTCGTTGAGAATAATATCGATATTCCCTTTCCAACTCAGACCGTACACCTGGAGGGGGGATCGCAGTGATGAAATCGAAAGAAGATACGTCGGAGCTGTTGTTGGCCATTGATGATTCGAATGCCGCGGCTGCGGTACTCCTCAAGCGGATTAAGGAGCGCAAGATAACCCTCATGTCATCATTCCTCGGACCCGGTGCCCCGCGCGCAGCGGTGGGAGGTGAAGATGATGTTCGATGGCCCCTCTCGCCCCTGCATGAGCTCCTGGAGGGTGATGGCGTTATTGAGGGGCCCGGTGACCTCGCTCCGTATCGGGACTATTTCTCCGATGCGGGTGTGATACTGCTGGAGTCGCGGTGCTGGACGGATCTCCGCATCCGGACGGAGGAATGCCGGCATCTCCGCCCCGATGCAGTGGAGACGTTCCCCCGGTATGTTATACGCGGCGGTGCGATACTCTTCGCACAAAGCGGTGAGCATGCCGGCACTTCGGCGATAATGCCGCTCTTTCACGAGGGGGGGCTCCTCGGAGCGGGCGCGCTCGCGATGAGCGTTCACCCCGAGCGCTGTGAGTCGTTCTATCTGCTCAACGTGCTTCACTTCTATTACCGGCTGGGAGTTTTCGATGCTCTCAGTGAAAGGGGCGGCGTCATCTCCGCCGAGAGGATCATGAAACTGCGCATCCCCCTCCCGCCCTTTGAGGATCAGAAGGAGATAACCGATTCACTTCTCAGCCTCTCTGCGGGGATGATTGCGCAGGAGACCTATCGGCATTCACTGGAGAGGCTCAGGACGGCGGTTGCGGCAATGACACCTGGGGAATGAACCGATTTACCGTAATACCTGATAGTGTCAAAGAAAACCGATTATAGATAATTCGAAAATTTATACGGGATGACGCCTTTTAACTTGACTTTTCTTGTTATTTTTTGTAAAGATAGGTAAACATTGATGTCTACAAAAAATTTTTTTTGAACAGGTGAAGCAGGTTTCTATCGCTGATATTTGGAGAGGGTTTCCCAATCTTTTTTTATTATAAGGCGTCGTTTCTCGAAAGGTGTTTCGAGGATGTATGCTCTGTTACAAACAGCAGTGTAGTGCCTGCGAAGCGGGTACGCCTTGTAACAGAATGCCCCGTCGCTGCCTGCATCAACCGGTGCGAATGCACTGGCAGCTTGTTGCGGGGTCGTTTACTATAAGGCGTCATACTTCGAAACGTGCATTCAATATGAGAGTTTATGGGATGGTGATCGGAGTAAAGGGAGGGCAGTCGGCAGGAGCATGTGCTTTTGAATACAGTAGGATTTCAATCGAAATTTACCTTATTACAGTACCCCCATAAATCAATTGAGGATGGTGAACTGACAGATGAGAAGAAAAAAGCTTGCCAATGGACTTATCTATGAGAGTTTTATTTATGCTTTTCGCTTTGTTTCGCTTCTCTTGAGACATCGGATCAGGCTCAATGGCAAAGAGCATCTCAGCGAGGTTCCCCCGCAGGTTGTATTCACCGTTACGCACGATAGCTATTATGAGATACCGTCACTCTCGAAGGTCTATTTTTCTCTCAAGCCCCGTCCCGTCTTTACCGTAATGGCGAAAAGGGATTTCCTGAGCGGAAAATACCTCTCGACAAATTATGCCAAGAACAATTCATTTCTCCGTTCCATACTTATATTACTGGATAAGACGGGGCTCCCCAAAGCGTTTCTGACCAAGATGAGACTTATAACAATTCCCCGTCCCTTCATAGAAGGTTTCGAGAAGAAAAAGCAGGAGATCAAAACTGAAATATCCGATCAGATGGATCATTTCAAGAATAAGATTGCGAATGGCTTTTCGACACTCATCTTTCCTGAAGGAACGACCTGGGGGTATGGCGGGCTCAAGAAGTTGCGAAGTGCTGTCTATCAGCTGGTGGATAGCAGTTACACCTATTACAAAAAAAAGGTATATGTTCTTCCAATCAATGTGAAGGTTGACAAGCTTGTAAAGGGCGCAAAGGATATTTTTATCAATGTGGGGATGCCGGAGTTCATTGAAAAATCGAAAGAGGAGTTCAACAATAAGCTTCAGCAGATCCTCCTGCAACTTCATACGATCACCTTCAGCCAGCTGGCTGCCTATTATTTCAAGAAGCTTACCACCATCCGCGATCAGTTGCATGATAATATCGTGATCACCAGAGAGCATCTCTGTACTCATCTGCAGACGATTGTTGAAAGGGCGCATGCACTTGCGGAAGATCGAATCCTCCCCTCACTCGATCCCCTCCTTGTTGACAGGAAGTATCTCAACGAAAAGATCGAAAGGTTTATTCGTTACTGCGTGAAGAAGAAATACGTCAGAAAGGTGTATATAGAGGGGAGGGGTAAAGCATACGCCCTCAACCGGGAGCGAATTCTGTCCCAGTATCCGGCACACATCTTTCGCAAGCAGAATCCGCTGGCCTATCACGCGAACGAGCTCGTTTCACTGGGGGAGAGCACTATTGAGTCTGTCTACAGCTGTATCGAATATGATGTGCTGTGCACTCCTGCAGCACACTCGTCAAAAAAGATTGAGCTTCAGCACTAGTCCATTCCGATGACCCTGAACTCCGTCCGTCGATTCTGCTCATCATAGGGGGGGCCTGTCTTGCGGATGCGCGGATTGCTCTCGCCTGCACCCTCGATCTCAAATCGGTCAGCGGAAATTCCCCTGTCGATCAGATAATCTCGGACCGATCGTGCCCGTTTCAGGCTGAGTTTTTTGTTGTAAGTTTCGAGGCCGTGAAGGTCTGTGTGGCCGATTATCCTGAATCGAATTTTTGCGTTTTCTTTCAGGTAGGAGGCGAGTGAATCGAGATACCGGTACGATTCCTGACGAATCGTTGCCGAATCGAAGTCGAAGTGTATGGAATGGAGGTCGAAGCTCGCCTCCTTTTCGAGTGGCGTCATAGCCAGTAGTATCACCTCATCACCGATCTTATCGGGATGAATGGTCTTCATCAGCGGGAGAAATCCCTTCTCTTTTATGGAAATATCCAGCTCGTTCAGATAGGGATCGATGATGATGCTGAATGCTCCTTCGGGGCCGCTCCTCTTCTCAACGCTGATCTCTGAGGATATGTCCGAGACCGGATCATATTTTTCATAGGAGAGCACAGCCGTCGCGGTGAGGGGCTTTCCGGTCTTTTCGTTGCGGACGGCGAATCTGAGTGTCCGCTCCAGTTTCAGCGCGTAAATATCATATCTCCCCGTGCTGTTTGAGCGATTGGAGCAGAGATAGATAGAATGGCGTCCCTTTGAGTAGAAGAATTCGTTATCTTTCGAGTTGATCGCCGGTCCCATATTCTTCGGCGTTCCGAAAACACCGTTGGTAAAAGCGATGAAGTAGATATCCCAGCCGCCAATGCTGTCAGACCGCTTCGATGAGAAATGGAAGCCGGTACAGGCGCTGTTGGGCACGAGGGCCATATCCTGATAGGCGGTGTTGAAAGGCGCCGGGAGCATCTGAACATCGGTGAATTGCCCGTTTACCAGTGTCGCCCTCATGATGCGCGGCTTGGTGTCGTCATCGTACGGCCATGAGGTGAAGTAGAGCGTGTTGGTGTTGAGGCAGATGCTCGGCGCTCGTTCATGATCAATGGTGTTGACCTCGCCGGGGATGCGCTCGGGTGTTGTCCAGTGCCCGTCAATCTTTCGTGACCAGTACAGGTCGTATGAATTCTCAATGTTCCCGAGTACATTCATGGGCATTTTCAGACTGCTTTCCCGATCCGATGAGAAGAGAAGCAGGGAGCCGTCTGGAGTGATAAATGGTGTTTCATCGTGAGCGGTGGAGTTCAGCTCGCGCAGATTGACGGGTTCTGTCCATCTGCCATCAACAAAGGTGCTCGCATACAGGTCCTGCGAGGGTCCTCCCCGTCGGGAATTGAAATACATGGTTTTCCCGTCAGCGGTGAGCGCGGGAGCAAAATCACTCGACCTCGTGTTGAGGAAGGGCTCAAGCGGCTTGAGCCCTTTCGGCCCGCCGAGGAGCAGTATCGGTATTATGCATGTAAGTGTGATTCTCGTAATGGTGAGCATGGTGATAGCGCCGTTTGTTTCATTTCTCCTTATTGATGATTTCTGCAATTCGATAATAGAACTCGTCCGGATTGTCACTCATGGGGAAATGGCCGCTCTTCGGTATACACACAGTTGGTATCCCCTGCAGATGTGTGATGGCCTCAGCACCGGCATTCTCCTCCCCGTAGATATAGACCTTTTTGAATTGCAGGAGCAGAAATCTCCTCAGAAGCTCGCCGCTGTCGGAGAGCTTCACCAGCGATTGTGCGCTTCGATAGAAACCCGTGATGTCGGAGTGCTCGCTCAATGCCGCCCAGACCTGTGATCCGCGACTGTCGTGTTTCCATGCATTGTGTCTGAGCTTTTCGAAAAAGCCATCTCTGAACTCTTCAAGCGATACTGATACTGTTTTTCTGCTGACGCTGCAATCTGAGCCGATCAGATTCCCCTCGACATTGATGAAGGTGTCGAGGGTGTCCAGCATGTCGGCGAGGAGTATACCGATTGCACCGCCCATGCTGTGCGCAACGAGATGCAGTCGCCGATGAGGAAAGTGAATGAGGAGCTCCCGGCAGAGCGCTGCATGGTCTTCCATCGAATATGAAAAATCGGCAGGTTTTGAGGATGATCCGTATCCGATGAGATCAAAGGTGAGAAGAGAGATGCCGTTCAATTCCGAACAGCTCCAGACATCCTCGAAGTTCTCCTTCGTGCACCCGAGACCGTGAATGAACAGTATGAGATCGTCGCTGCTTCTGCGAGAGCTCGTCGCGAACTCGAATTCTCTCCCCTGATATCGGACGGTGATCTTTTCGGTGAGCATGGTATCGCCGATTCTCCTCTATTCCTTTCCGATAAGCTTAAACTCGGTTCTGCGGTTTTGCTCATCATACCCGGGCCCCTCTTTCCGGACCAGGGGCCTGCTCTCGCCTGCCCCTTCGACCTCGAACCGGTTCGGATCGAGCCCCTTTTTGACGAGATACTTTTTCACGGCGCGGGCTCGCTTCAGGCTGAGCTTCCGGTTGTATTCCTCTGGACCGTGCAGGTCTGTATGGCCGATTATCCTGAATCGGAAGCGCTTGTATTTCTTGAGATATCGTGCGAGCTGATCGAGATAGCGGTAGGATTCCGGACGTATATTTGATGAGTTATAATCGAAATGTATGGCATGAATTTCGAAGCTCGCATCCTTCTCTATCGGCGTGAGTTCGAGCATCTCTGTACTTCCGGCCCGTTCCGGATTAATGCTTTTGAAGAGCGGGAGAAACCCCTCCTTGTTTATCTCGATATCAAACTCCTTGAGCAGCGGATGGACATCGACGCTGAACTTCCCCGAACGGTCACTCTTCTTTTCAACGGCTGCCTTCCCCGGACGGTCGTACGGGGGAACGGTCTTCTTGTGAGAGAGCAGCGCTGTTGCCGTGAGGGGTTCTCCGGTTTTCTTGTTTCGTACCTGAAAGAGAATTCTCCTGTCCTCTTGCAGGGTGACAATATCGTAATCACCGGGACCCCCCGGCCGGTTTGAGCAGAGGTATATCGATTTCCCGAATGCAGTATAAAAGAACTCGTTCTGAGGAGAATTGATTTCGGGACCCATATTTGTCGGCGTGCCGAAAACACCGTTGCCGAGCGAGACGTAATAGATGTCCCACCCGCCGTAGCCGCCCGATCGACGGGAGGAGAAATAAAACCCCGAGCAGTCCCGGTTCGGAACGAAGGCCATGTCCTGATTATAGGTATTCACCGGCGGAGGGAGTTCCTGCACGTTGATAAAATCTCCCTTGACCAGATCTGCCTTCATGATTCGGGAGTTCTTGACATTGCCGAATGGCCAGGAGGTGTAGTAGAGGGTCTCGGTACGCAGGCAGAGACTCGGTGCCCGTTCATGGTTAACGGTATTGACCGCTCCCGGCAACCGTTCAGGAGCCGACCAGTGACCGTTGATGTTCTCGCTGAAGTAGATATCGTATGAGATCAGTATTCTTCCCTGTTCGTCTTTTGGCATGGCGATGCTCCCGTCCCGATCCGAGGCGAAGAAGATGAATTTGCCGTCAGCCGTGATGAAGGGGGTTTCGTCGTGATGCGGTGAATTGAGCACGCGGAGATTGATCGGGTTCCCCCATGTGCCATCCCTGAAGAAGCTGATGTATATATCCTGATCGCGTCCCCCGCGACGGGAATTGAAGACCATGATACTGCCATCCCCGGTGAAGGAGGGAGCGAAGTCACTCTGCGCGCTGTTAAGGGGGGAGCCAAACGGAACAATGCGTTTCTTGGGGGAATCCGCCATAATGAGAAGTGGAATCGCCGCTATGAGAAGCAGGGTGATATATTGTGAGTAGCTTTTCATCACATGTCCTCCTGGGGATAGTAGCAAGAATAATTCATGCGGAGGGAAAATCAAGTTATTATCAAAAAAATTGGGTTGATAGCAGGTTTCACGCGCCGCTTTCCGGTATTTTCGTATTTAATTTTAGAGTTTTTTTGACTATTCTTAAAAATGATTAGACAGGATGATGGATTCTATCGATTTTGTTAATCATGGAGTATGCCTGCACCCCTTGTCTGGGGTTTGCTCATCGGTGATGAGACAAAGTTATTGACAAAAAGGGAGTGCATTTCTAACGTGTAATAATATAATAATGTATTATAGTATTACATATGAGCCAATTAAACGGCTTTGACGGATCGGGAAATTGCTTTTTATATGATGAAGAAGCGCGAACCTCACCTCACCGGAGGCAGCGGAGAGCATTATTCGCTACAGAGAAAGGGAAATGCACCATACGACAGGGAAGTGCTCGTTTGAGGGTGAGAAGTGAGGGTATTTGACGGTAAGCCCTTTTCAGGCAGGTTCAGGGGGACAGGAAACACAATACATAGTGCTCGACGCTGTGTGGGCAGAGAGTGATTTTCGAGAGTAAATCATCAATTTAAATGTGCTGAGGGGGAGGAGTTATGGCGAATCAAATTGTTGACGAACGGGATCAGGATTTTATTCTCTATGAAATGTTAGATATTGAAAAACTGTGTGAAACCGACTGCTTTCAGGATTTCTCGCGTGAGGTTTTTGAGATGACGCTGGAAGTTGCGCGAAAGCTTGCTGTTGAGGAGATCTATCCCACATTGAAGGAAGCGGACGAAGAGGGATGCCGCTTTGAAAATGGTAATGTGTACGTCCCCAAGTGCTTTCACCGTCTTCAGGGGCTTTTCAAGGAGGGGGGATGGGCGGTCATCTCGAAATCTCAGGAAGCAGGCGGACTGGGAATGCCCTATATCATTGATGTGGCATGTACAGAAGGATTTGTTCATAATTTCTCATTTCTTTCCTATCCTTTCCTGGCCTCCGGTGCAGGACATCTCGTCGAGGTGTATGGCACCGAGGAACAGAAGGAAAAATACATGAGAAAGATGTACGCCGGCGAATGGGGCGGTTCCATGGCGCTCACTGAACCGGAAGCCGGCTCGGATGTGGGTAACCTCAAGACAAAGGCGGTGAAGCAGCCGGATGGGAGCTATCGCCTCGTCGGCTCCAAGATATTCATAACCTCGGCTGAATCCGATGTCTTTGAGAATATCGTCAATCCCGTTCTTGCCCGAATCGAAGGAGATCCTTCCGGCACCAAGGGGATCTCGTTGTTCCTCGTGCCCAAATACCTGGTGAATGATGATGGCACGCTGGGAGAGCGAAACGATTACACGATAAGCGGTATTGAGCATAAAATGGGGATCAACGGCAGCGCGACCTGTCAGATAAATTTTGGTGACAACGGAAATTGCTATGGCGAGCTGCTCGGCGAGCAGTGCAAGGGGATGCGCATCATGTTTCAGATGATGAACGAGGCGCGAATCGGTGTCGGCGTGCAGGGACTGGGTGCGGCATCGGTCGCCTATCTCCACGCACTGGACTATTCCAGAGAGCGAAAGCAGGGAGCGAACCTGATGAATATGCAAAATCCCGATGCACCCCGGGCTGTAATCATCGAACATCCCGATGTGAGAAGAATGCTTCTCTGGATGAAATCACAGGTCGAGGGGATGCGAGCGCTGGTATATTATTGTGCACTCTGCCTCGACAGGTCAGAGGCTTTCGAAGAAGGCGAGGAGAAGGAGAAATGGCACGGATTCCTTGAGCTGCTGACGCCGATATGCAAGTCCTATTGCAGCGATTTCGGCTTCAGGGTCACCGAGATGGCAATTCAGGTCTACGGCGGCTACGGGTACTGCAAGGATTATCCGGTTGAGCAGTTCATGCGGGATTCAAAAATAGCATCTATCTACGAGGGGACGAACGGAATACAGGCGCTGGATCTCGTCGGCAGGAAGCTGGCACAGAAGGGTGGTCAGAACTTCATGAACTTTCTGGTTGAGATGAAGGAAACCATTGATACGTATAAGGGTGTTGCCGGACATGCGGATCTTGCGGAAGAAGTTCAATCGGCTGCCAATCTGCTTGGTGAAATCGGCGCCTATTTTGCCCAGTGCGGAAAAGAGGGGAAGTTCCTCATCCCGGTTTCCAATGCGTATCCCTTTCTGAATATGATGGGAACCATCTGCCTTGCCTGGCTCCTCTTCTGGCAGAGCGGCATCGCATCGCAGAGACTGGATGCCATATACAAGGAAAAGGGAATCGATCCCGCTGACAGGGAGAAGCTGAATGCATTTCTCGGAGAGAACAGGGATGCGGCTTTCTACAGCGGGAAGGTACACGCTGCGCGATACTTTATCAAGAATATTCTTCCCGAAGCTGAAGCATACGCCAAGGGGATAAGGAGTGAAGACCTCTCGGTTATGGAGATACACGAGGAGGGTTTTTCGCTCTCATAGGAGAGTGGCCCGGTCTCCTCACAGCACGAGACGAGCGTCTTCCCGGAGGATGCGGATGAATGCAGCGGCAGATGACGCGGCCGGGGGAACGCCTGTCATGCATGTTCGCGAGAGAAGAGAAGTTATTGTTGCGGTTCACAACGCAGCATGCAGAAGTTATCATTGCCACGGAACGCTTTCAGCGGGTGAATATGTGGAGGAGGGTTTATCATGCCCTTGAATGAGAAGGTAATCGGCAAGAAGTATCCATCGGAACCTTTTCAGGTAACTGCTCACGAATCGATCTATTATGCCCTCGCTTATAATGAAGATAATGATGCTTACTTCGATAACCGTCGGGATGGCGGTATTATAGCACCGCCGATGTATGCCACGAGATTTGCCGGGACTCCGGTGGGAACGTTGCTGTTCGATGAGGAGACGGGGATGAACGTGGCGATGATGGTCCACTACACACAGGAGTTCGAATGGCTCAAAGCCGTCAGGCCGGGTGATACGATTTCAAACGATGCTGAGATAACCCATATCGAGGCTCGGGAGAATGGCGGTATACTCGGATTTCAGGTCATTTCAAAGAATCAAGATGATGAGGAAGTTGTCCGTTCGAGATTTGAGTTCTTCGATCGGAGTGCTGGCGTACCGGGCGCCGGGCGACCGCCGCGGGAGAAGGCAGAAGTCAGCGATATCCTCTGGACACAGGAGATGCAGGTTCGAAATGGCCAGACCTATATCTATGCTGAACCGTCGGGAGATCACAATCTCATCCATGTTGATAACGATTTTGCCGTGAAGGTGGGTCTCCCCGGCATTATCCTGCAGGGACTCTGCACCATGGCCTTTACCCATAAGGCGGCCGTGGATAACCTCTGCGGACCGGAGCGGGATCCCCTGCGGCTCAAAAAGCTTCGGGTGCAGTTTGCCCGCCCCGTTCTCCCGGGACAGACGCTCACCTTCCAGGGGTATGCAATCGGCGATGAGAAGGACGGTACCTACGGGATACTGGTAACGAATGATCAGGGCAAAGATGTGCTGCGGGGTGCCCGATGTTTCATTGTTTAGCATACCGGAGACAGCCGGGAGCTCTTTCGATTCGGGGAATGCCCCGGTTTCAGTGAAAGCGTATCCGGTGGAGCCGGTATCGGACATATCTTCGAGATGAAAAAAAGGGGGGCATATGTCTGAAATAACATTTGATGGCCGTGTAGCGATAATCACCGGTGCGGGCGCCGGCCTCGGGAGGACCTATGCGCTTGAGCTGGGTCAGCGAGGAGCGAAGGTGGTTGTTAACGATCTCGGGGGCGCTCGAGATGGGACCGGTGCGGGTCATGCCGCAGCGGATCAGGTGGTTGACGAAATCAAGAAGGCCGGTGGCGAGGCGGTTCCCAACTATGATTCGGTTTCCACTATGGAGGGTGGAGAAAATATCGTCAGGACTGCTGTTGAGAGCTTCGGCAGGGTCGACATCGTAATCAACAATGCCGGCATACTCCGGGACAAGTCCATAATGAAAATGACCGAGGAGGAGTGGGATCTGGTCCAGGATGTTCACCTGAAGGGAACCTTCAGTGTGACCAAAGCCGCTCTGCCCATCATGCGGGAGAACAGCTACGGGAGAGTGGTCTTTACCAGCTCGGGCTCCGGTATCTATGGAAATTTCGGACAGGCGAACTACGCAGCAGCCAAGACGGGAATGGTCGGCCTGATGAACGTGCTCAAGCTTGAGGGCGCCAAGTACAATATCATGGTCAATACCATTGCACCGAGCGCGGCCTCGCGGATGACCGAGGATGTATTGCCTCCGGAGCTGCTTGAGAAGCTCAGACCCGAATTCATCACACCGCTGGTGATATATCTCTGTTCCGAGGATTGCAAGGATTCCGGCATGATATTCAACTGCATCATGGGATGGTACAGCAGGGTTGCCTTCATGTCCACCGATGGGGTCATCATCGGCGATGGCAGCCGGGATATTTCCGCTGAGGAGATAAAGGAGCACTGGGGTAAGATTACGGGACTCGAGAACCCGAAGTATCTCAATAATGTGAACGAGAGCTTCGGCTATCTCTCCCCGCTGCTTCCAAAATAAGAATGGAAACGGCAGTTAGTATGCCGGAAAAAATACTTTACGGTTTTATACGTAATTATTAAATGTGATCGGGTTCATTACAGGGCGTTATGCCTTGAGGCTTTAAGCCATGCTGCTGTGAGCAGCAAAGGATCGCCTGCGAAGCAGGGGGCCTTGTATCACAATACCCCGTCGATGCGTGCATCGACAGGTGCGGTCGCACCGGCAGCGTGCTGTGGGGTAATTCATCGATACACGGGATTAGAACGCATTGTCAATTACGTAATTTATTATTTCAGGGGAGGTATGTATGGCAGATCTAAAGTTTGATGGAAGGGTTGCAATTGTTACCGGAGCTGGTGCCGGACTCGGGAAAACCTATGCTCTTGAATTAGCCAAGAGGGGTGCCAAGGTTGTTGTGAATGATCTCGGAGGCTCTCGTGATGGAACCGGTGCGGGACAAAAGGCTGCCGATCAGGTGGTTGATGAGATAAAAAAGGCCGGAGGGGAAGCAGTTCCCAACTACGATTCTGTTGCGACCATTGCTGGTGGTGAGAATATTGTGAAAACAGCTCTTGATAATTTCGGCAAGGTGGACATCCTCATCAATAATGCGGGAATACTTCGTGATAAGTCTATTGTGAAGATGACCGAAGAAGAATGGGATCTCGTTCACGCGGTACACCTCAAGGGTGCCTTCTGTGTGACCAAACCGGCGGTTGCGGCTATGCGGGAGAACAGTTACGGTCGTATTGTTTTTACCACATCGGGTGCGGGAATCTTCGGGAATTTCGGTCAGACAAATTATGGAGCAGCCAAGACGGGTCTTATCGGATTAATGAATGTTTTGAATCTCGAGGGAGCAAAGTATAACATCAAATGCAACACCCTGGTACCGGTTGCCGCCTCACGGATGACCGAGGATGTTATGCCGCCTGAATTCTTTGAGAAGCTCAAACCGGAATTTGTGATGCCCATAGTCCTGTGCATGGTTCATGAAAACAATCAGGATGCCGGTCTTATTCTGAATGCTGGTGGCGGATGGTATAGCCGCGCGGCTATTGTGTGCGCTCCCGGTATTACCATCGGTGACACAAAGCGGGAAATTACCGTTGAAGAGGTTTGGGGACAGTGGGATAAGATAAAGAGCCTCGAGGGCGCAAAGCCTCTTGCCAATGTTAGCGAGACGTTTGCTTTTTTGACACCGTTACTCTCAAAGTGATATAGTGGATAATCTATGCGAGCAGTAGTGCCGCAGTGGCACGGAGTTGAGGCGCGCGGTGAACGGATTTCAGACGATATGCATGTGTGGAAACGAGCGACAGGTTGAGAGAGAGTTCTGTTGAGCATAATGTGATATGCGGTTTGGATACGAATTGCCGTGTCACTGTGGTACACTAATAACTGTGGAGTCATCCGACAAATCTGAGTTAAAATATTAAGGAGGTGTGCGATGGTTGGTATTACATCCTATGGTGGATATATACCGCGGATGAGAATAAATCGAGGTGTGATCTATGGAGCAAATGCATGGATGGCGCCGGGATTAATCGGTTTTGCATCTGGTGAGCGATCCTTTTGCAACTGGGATGAGGATAGCCTTACAATGGCAGTTGAGGCATCGCGGGACTGTATTAAGGGATTTGATAAGAGCGCAATCGATCTCGTTTATTTTGCTTCGGTTACCTTTCCTTTTCTGGACAGGCAGAATGCGGGAATCCTCGCAACAGCACTGAATCTGAATGAGGAAATCGGGTCCGCTGATTTCTCGGCTTCAATGCGGGCTGGTTCTGCGGCGCTCATTGCAGCGCTCAATGCGGTGAAGGCCGGTGATTACCGAAATGCGCTCGTTGCTGCGGCCGATCGCCGGATTGCGAAAATGGCCTATTTGCAGGAATTATGGTACGGTGACGGCGGTGCGGCACTTATGGTCGGGACTGAGAATATTATTGCGGAGTATCTCGGGAATTACACCGTTACCGTTGATTTTGTCGATCACTTTCGTGGTGCTGACAGGGATTATGATTATAACTGGGAAGAGCGATGGATACGTGATGAAGGCTATGGCAAGATAGTTCCCAGGGCAGTCAAGGGATTAATGGAAAAGCTCAATGTTGAGGGGAAGGATATCTCGAAATTCATTATGCCCTGCGTTTTCGGTGGAGCTGCCCAGCAGGTAGCCGGCATGTTCGGGATAGACCCGGCAGTCGTTGCCGACAACCTGCAAAATGTATGCGGTGAGACCGGAACGGCTCACCCGCTGGTCATGCTCGTTGCGGCGCTTCAGGAGGCGAAGCCCGGTGACAAAATACTGGTCACTTCATTCGGTCAGGGATGTGCTGCGATGCTCTTCCAGGTAACTGATAATATCACAAAGCTGAAGGATCGAATGGGTATAAGCGGGTCCCTTGCCGACCGGAAAGAGGAAAATAACTATATAAAGTTTCTCACCTATCGAGATCTGGTCACGCAGGACTGGGGAATGCGTGCGGAGGCCAACTGGAAGACAGCGCTGACGGCGCTCTATCGAGAGAGGAAACGTATTCTCGGAATGGTCGGCGGCAAGTGTACGAAATGTGGCACTGAGCAGTTCCCCAAGATGGAAATCTGCGTAAATCCGAACTGCGGTGCTATCGGGACGCAGGTGGACTGCGAGTTCGCTAATCTCTCAGGGAAGATAATGAGCTATACCGGAGATCTCCTGACCTTTACTCTGGATCCGCCAGCTCACTATGGAATGATCGTTTTTGAAAATGAGGGGAGGGCCATGATGGACTTCACCGATTATGAGACGGGGAAAATCGAGGTTGGATTGCCGGTGAAGAATGTATTTCGAATCAGAAATTTCGATAGGGACAGGGGATTTGTACAATATATTTGGAAGGCAAAACCAATCTTAGTAGAAGAGGAGGCATGAAATGGCTGATGGAATAAAAGACAAGGTCGCCGTCATCGGAATGGGCTGCACCAAGTTCGGCGAACGCTGGGATGTCGGTGCCGAGCAGCTCATGGTTGAGGCGTATCAGGAGTGCTTGGAAGATGCCGGCATCGATATGAAACAGATCGACGCCGCCTGGCTGGGGACCTGCTATGATGAGCTGAGTCTCGGCAAGGCTGCAGTCGGGCTTGCGAATACCATGCACTTCCCCTATATACCGGTGACCAGGGTTGAGAACTTCTGTGCCACCGGAACCGAAGCATTCAGGGGAGCAGCCTATGCCATCGCATCCGGCGCCTGCGATATCGCTCTGGCGATTGGCGTTGAGAAGCTCAAGGATACCGGTTACGGCGGATTGCCTGCTATCGATTCAAATGCGGGCGCGCTCAACGGGCAGACCTTGCCGAATGTTTCAGCACCGGGACTCTTCGCACAGCTCGCGAGCGCCTACCGGGCGAAACACGGTGTCAGCAAAGAGGATCTCAAGCGCGCCATGGCCACGGTTTCATCCAAGAGCCATGACAACGGCGCGAAGAATCCGAAGGCACACCTGCGAAAACCGGTGTCGGTGGAGAAAATAATGTCGGCACCTTTCGTCGCCGATCCCCTCGGTCTCTTCGATTGCTGCGGGGTAAGCGACGGATCCGCCTGTGCTATCCTCACCACACCCGAGATAGCGAAGAGTCTGGGGAAGAAGGATATCATCACTATCAAGTCTATTCAGATAGCGGTGAGCAACGCACAGGAGCTGGCATACAAGGAGTGGGATGGTTCTTACTTCGCAACAACCCGCAATGCGAGCAGGAGAGCGTATGAAGAGGCGGGGATTAAGAACCCGCGGGAAGAGATCAGCATGATGGAGCTGCACGATTGCTTTTCCATAACGGAGCTGGTTACCTATGAAGATATCGGCATATCGCCGGTCGGTGGCGCGATAAAGGATATCATGGACGGCTTTTATCACGCGGACGGAAAGGTTCCCTGCCAGATCGACGGTGGACTGAAGTGCTTCGGCCATCCCATCGGCGCTTCGGGATTGCGGATGCTCTACGAGATGTACCTGCAGCTGCTCGGCAGGGCGGGCGATCGTCAACTGAAGGATCCGAAGTACGGGCTCACCCATAATCTCGGCGGATTTCCCCATAATAATATCTGTGCCGTTTCGATTATCGGGAGACAAAATTAATTTGTTTTCATATGACGACTGACGGGGCACCCATAGCGGGTGCCCCTTTTTGTATTATAGTGAAGCTTTACAAAATAAAGACATGATTACAGGATAAAGAGGATGAAGAGATCCTGCGTATTCTGTAATCCTGTTTAATGCTTTTCCATCACATATGATGGGATTTTTTCAGACTCTCGTATGTACAAAAAGAACTGGCCTTTTTGCTTCCCTGCCTGCGCCTGTCTCCAACAGGCAGGGCAGGAATGTGGCTTTGTTGGTTCGAGTTTATTAATAATATTAATTATTACTGATAATTATTTTACAACAGAGTGTAGATTCTGTAATTATCTTTAAGGAAATACAGCCATGACAGAGATATCTGAAACGAGATCAAAATCAAAAAAACCGGCACACTACTATTTTCTGTATCTGGTTGGAATACTCGTGCTCGTTCAAATCATCGATTCCTACAGCGCATCGTATACTGGTGCCTTCCCGTCGAAAATTATCGAGGAATTCCTGGCCGATTACTCACGTAATGATGCCGATGCGACCATGAATCTGTCGCTTGGTATTGCGACGCTCGGCATGTACTTTGCGTTTTTCAGCCAGGCCCTTTCGGACAAATTCGGGAGAAAGCCGCTCCTGGTATTCACCACGCTCGGTATGGGGGTGTCGGCGCTGCTTCTCAACTTCTCGTATAGTATTGTCTCCTATACGGCTATACTTTTCCTGAGCTATATTTTCGTAAGCTCGGATCTGTGGCTGATCTACATCACGGAGGAGTCCACGCCGGAGAAGCGCGGTTTCTATACCAACGTCGTGATGGCTCTGGGTATTCTGGGCCCGATATTCATCCCCCTGTTCAGGTCCATTCACATCACGGAAATGTCGCCGGTCGGTTCGTGGCGGGGGCTCACCTATTTCCCCATCGCTCTGGGAATTCCGTTGAGCATGATCATCTTCTTCACTATTCGGGAGACCTCGAAATATAAGGAGCTGGGCAAAGAGGTCAGGGAGCACGCGCGCTCCCCGCGGGTTTCCCTGCGGGAAAACCTTGTGCAGCTCTTCCGGGCCGATCGGAGGGGAGAGTTCATCATTCTGTGCATCATGAGCCTGTCCCTCGGCTTCAACTATCTTATTTTACAGATGGCCGAGTCCTATGCCAACAAGAATACCGGTCTCACCGAGGAGGACATCAGCAGCATCATAACGATTATCGCCCTCTCGGTGATCGGGATGTATCTGGTCCTGGCGTTTCTGGCTGACCGGATCGGACGTAAGAAGATCCTCTATGTCTTTTCGATACTGCTGCCGGTCGGAACCATCCTCCTCTATCTGGGCGGGAAGCTCGGAACACAGGAGTATGCATTCATCGCCACCGGAATGACCTTCGGCTATGTGGGGCATAACGGCCTTCAGATTCTGTTTCGCATTATCATTGTGGAGATACTTCCTACCGGGCGGCGGGGCACGGGAAGCGGCCTGCGGGCATTTCTGCAGTCACTGGGAATCACCGGAGGATTCTTTCTCGGAAGCGTGCTGACCATGCATCTGGGGCTCGGGCTTACCTTCGTTCTTTTCGGCATCCCGGTCTTTGCGAATATTCCGTTGATCTTTCGATACCTGAAGGAGACGAAGGGAGCGGATCTCAGCAAGGTCGAGTGATCGGGAGCGCCTGTGCGCAGCGCACGCGTCGTTTGCGAAACCGGTGAAGCTTTTCCCTTTTGGCAAAAGGGGGAATTTCCAGTTTGAGAAACTGGGGAATCGCGCCTTTTTGGAGTCGACCCCAAAAGGCGCCCCAAAAAAGTCGCCGCTCAGTCGCCGCTCGGACCTCCGTGTCCGAGCTCCTTGTTTTTTAATATTACTCTTTTATGATACTCAGCACCAGTGCTGCTTTCCCCTTGTTGGTCCATCGCTGAGCACTTTCGTTTTCAGGTACTTTCTACATGATATAATGTCTTATCGGTGGCCTGTCAAGTCAGGGGAGCAGTATACAAATTCGTAGAAACCACAAAATTATTGACAATGAAAAACAATTAACTGTATATTTTTTTACCCTGAGTGGGTCACTATACGTGACGTCCCCGGTTCATAAAAAAAGTGACGGATGACAACAGAGATGCAGAGTGGAAAATCTAAATTACAATCCTATTAAACTTATACCGCCGTCTGTCAGGTACTATTTCTTCATTGTGGTCGAAAACCTCATTCCACTGGCGGGTTATTTCTTTTTTGGCTGGACATTTAAAGATATATTTCTCTTTTACGCGGTTGAGCTGTGCGCCTATGAGCTTACGATACTACCGCGGATAGGTTTATATGTCTTTGCCACCAAAGAATATGGGGAGGACATGTCCTCTGTGAAGAAGTTAGGTATTTTAATTTCATGGATCCTTTACAGCCTGGTGTTCTTCTTCTTCAATATGATGCTTCTTGTCCTTGCCGGACTTTCCGAGGACACCTCACTGAAAAACCTGACTTCATTTATTTATGTAAACGCGTTTTTTATAATCTACATCTTTGCAGATTATATCTACTGGTTTGCCAGAGACTACCTTACAGACAGGGAAAACAGGGTAATAGAGCCGGATTCGGGGATAGCGGAGATAGGAGGTTTCCCTCTTCTGATTTTAGTTACTAATATACTGGTTATTGTGATCATGCCCGCGCTTTCTTTTGATGATGAGAAGATACTGTTTGTGATGATGCTTATTGTTATTGTTATGAAAACAGCCGCTCAGGTTGTAAAAAGGTACAGAAAGAGCATGAAGGGAAAGAATGCGGCAAAGCCCAAATATCATTCAAAAACTGACCAGTTGACCTCCATATCAGACCTCATTTCTTCTTCAAATTCCAGTACCGGCGACATGAAGGAAATTGAAAGAACGACCATAGACGTTCGTCAACTGCCTGTGGAAAAGGAACGTTCAGATCCATTAATATTAGCAATCGGTGTCTTGGCATTGGCGCTTGCATTTGCAGTATGGTTTGGAATATATGTATATATGGCAGGATTCACAGGCTCCCTTCCGGGCTCACTAGCCCCGTTAATCCTTTCCGCAGTATTCGGCTATCTGGGATTATCCAGGCTTGTTGCAAAAGAATTCATCCGTATTACAGATGAAAAAGTTTTCTTCAGTGAAAGGCGTCTTCTGGGACATGCTCAATGGGAAAAGGACCTGCCTGCCGATTTTCGCGGAGTGCTTATGGATACATTTAAACATAAGACAGACGAAGGTGAGGAGATAAAATATCGCATAAATCTCTTTGCCAGAGATCGTAAGACTATTACCCTTTTCGTGTCAAGATTCGAGAGTGAAGCTTATTATGTCCTGAAACAATTTGCTCCTGTACTGGGTTTACCTGCCCTAGAGGAAAAAGATGGTACAATTGCTGAACTCACCCTGTAAGAGATTACCAGATATGCTATTTTCATGATATGTACAGCTCACCTTCACGTCTCACGTAATCTGGGATTAACTTCGTGTCCTGTTTTTCGGATCAACCCCATTATTAATATCCTGTATCATTATACACCGCCAGGATGGCGGCATGTCACTGTCTCTATAAATGACTAACAAACATCATCTTTGCAGTCTTTTTTAATATCTATATATTCAAATCGCGATAAGTTTGTTTCTTTTTATATTCTAAATAAAATTTACAAAAGGAGGGTATTCGAGTCAAATTTATATTTCATTATTTTAATGCTAAATATAAAGAAAAAGGTTACCATTTTTCTGGCTTCGTAATCGTACCGCCCATGCCGTCCGGAATTTTCTGTGGGAATTGTGCTTTTGCCAGGAGGTTATTCGGTAAAATTCTGTCCTTATCGGCAGAACCTCGCAGTTCGACAGCCGCACCGCGAACAACGGATCTCGCGGGTATATAAACTATAATTTCTTTTTGTGGTGTTACGTTTTTTATCATATGTAAAGCGGGTACCAGGTCTGAATCTCCGCTGACAAGAACCAGTCTTTCACACCTATCTGATACTGCATCATTGAGCATATGTATTGCTATATTGACATCAGTGCGTTTTTCTTCAGGTACATTGAATAATCGGTCACCGGAGTAGTTGCAATCTTTTATGGTACAATTAACTTTTTTGGTTTTGAATTTGCCAAAATATATATTTACCTTCGGAAGTGTTTCCAGAGCCAATAAATATATTTCCTGTTTTAACTTTTTTTGGCCGTCGAGCATGGCTGTGAAATATTTGATTTCTTGTATGGTATCGTCTTGTCGAAGGAGGGTGAAATATCTTTCAAGATTAAGCCATTTATATTTAGTGCCCTTTAAGGCACCATAGAAGAGATTAAATCCATCAATGTAAATGATACTTCTTTTGGGCAATTTTATTCTCTGATTCTATTTTAATGCTCTCTATAAATTAAAAGGCAGCCATGTAGGCTGCCCAACCGGAATCCAACCGGGGAGTCGTCATGCAACTTCACAAAGAAAATATCGCAACAAATGCAGGAAAA
>Ga0180432_10001909_pt1 | contig 32093 bp, 25 predicted proteins | sample SS_ome_10_FD_132414 | JGI IMG/M metagenome (GOLD analysis project Ga0180432, IMG submission 132414) | Hypersaline lake sediment archaeal communities from the Salton Sea, California, USA - SS_1_MS_2 metaG | ecosystem: Environmental > Aquatic > Non-marine Saline and Alkaline > Hypersaline >...
ATTACAAGGTTACACTGGATGAAGATAGCTTTGTACTCCTCGGCTGGGGAATTGGATACTATAGCGGCACTATGGAGGAGAGCTTCGGTTTGATTGGATCCGAACAATCGGATAAGGATACCCAATCGAGTATCGGCTGGAACAGCGCTCTCGAGTATAACCTTATTTTTTTCAACTCGGTTAACCTTTCAATCGGCATCCTGAGCAGATTTGCCGAGGTATACGATTTCAGAGTAAACGAAGCAGACGAGGATGATAAGTTCAGCGGTGGCCTGACAGGATTATACCTCTATGCGGGTGTTGGGTATCTCCTGTAAGGTGGACTATTAGTATGCAATCTCCTCTCCCTGCGCGGTTTTTGCATCGGTGAAGAGAAGAACCGAATAGGCGAAACAGTTAAAGCTGAAAAGATATTCTCGTACCTCGGCGGTGTTATTGCTCTGAAAGAGATCAGTATACGTGCAGTTCACAAGTGTAACGATTGTGATCAAAGCTATTACCGATAGTGCTGCCAGAAGCATCAAACAATCTTTTTTTATGTAATGTATCAAATAGAAAACGAGGACCAGATAGCCGAGATGATACTCGGGAGTTACCTGTTCATACGATGCATATGCGGACATGAGAAGGAAAGAGTATACCAGGAAGGTATCCGGTAGGAGAATACCGAATATTCTCCTCCTTTTGAAATAGGAAGCACTCGCACTGATGAAAATGAGAAGTGTTGTAAGGTGGCGAAATCCTTGCTGGAATAATCGCTTGTTTATATTGTGAATATTTAATTCGTTCTGATAGTTCATTTCGGAGAGTGTTTGAGGTGTCTTAATTGAGAAGATTCGTTGCCCCCAGCTTATCTCTTCCCCGGCTGCCCAGAAGAAGACTATACCAACTGCTAAAAAAGTAATGGCCAGAGCTCTCCAGCCCTGCCCCATTTTCAGGTAGCGGGAGCCGGTGAGGATGAGGAATATGCTTGTGAGAAGCAGGAAAAAGAATCCGAGATACTCTATCAGGGCATCCTCGCGAAGCAGGGCATGAAAAAGGGTAGTCTGGAATACAAGCGCGTAACAGAAGATGAGAAGGTTTACAGATATGAACAGATAGCAAAAAAGCGAAAACCATTTTCCGGATTGTATGTTCTTCTTTAAATTTGTTTCCATAAATCGATATGATGAAATGCAATTATTGAGCGGTATGATGGTATTAGTGTAAAAGGGATAAGGAAATCCTGTCAAACCTCTTTTTTTGATTTGTTCATCGTCTTGCTTCTTGTGTAACTCTTGGAAATCTAATGTATCACAGCTGCATTTTCCCCGCACGTATCATCGGTGAAATGTCATGTCATCCGCTCCGGTACCCTGAATGGAACTACCCGTCGACTTTTTAGCAATTTCGTTGACACGACTCAGGCTGAACGGTATCCTATAAAAATATTCATCATTATGGTACTTTTTTTTACTCTGTTCCAGAGGATTCGTGATGGCACAACCGTTGCAGACAGGTGCTGAAAAAATGATTATGGTTGATAGCGGTATGAGCAATGGGGATTTGTCGAATGAGCAAAAAAAATGAGTTGTCCGAAAAAATTCAGCTCTTGTATTTTCATATATATGCTTTTATTTTGTTGTGGAGGAACAGATGAGTAGAGGAGATAAAGGATCATTCTATCCCGAATGGACAGAGGAGCCCCCTGAAGCGGGGACCTATCGTTCAGTCTTTAAGTGGGGAGCACCTGAGGCATTCAAGCATCCAAATAAGAGACTCTATGCGATGATGAAAGATGTCTTTCAGATGACCGATGATGATTTCAGGCAGAAGAAGAAAGAGGGGAATGGGGCTGTCAAATGCCGACAAAAGACTAAACTTTCAAGTGAGCGATTAAAGGATCTCGCAAAAATCGTTGGTGAGGAGAATGTTGCAACTGATGATTATTTGCGTGTGAAGTTCTCTTACGGCAAGACCATGGAAGAAACCATGAAACTGAGAGATGGCATTACAGATGGTGTTGCCGATGTGGTCGTACACCCGCGGAACAGAGAAGATGTCAGCGAGATTGTCAGGTATTGCAACAGGAAAAGTATTCCCCTTTACGTTTATAGCGGTGGCTCATCGGTTACCATGGGTATCAAGTGTGCGAAGGGGGGCATCTCTCTTGTCATGAGCACGCATATGAATCGTATTCTGGAGTTGAATGAGACGAATCAGACCGTTACCGTCGAACCGGGAATCTGGGGGCCCGATTATGAGGATATGCTTAATAATGCACCGGAAAAACTCAATGCGAAGCGCCGGTACACCGGTGGGCATTTCCCCCAGTCCTTTGAGTACTCAACCGTTGGCGGTTGGATTCTTACCCTCGGTTCGGGACAGCAGTCCTCCTATTATGGCGATGCCTATGATCTGGTCGTGAGCCAGGAATATATAACACCAACAGGGTCTTTTAAAACACATGACTATATTGCGACTGCAACAGGACCGAAGGTAAATGACATCATGAAAGGGAGCGAAGGGGCGTACGGAATTCTCGTAAGTGCGACAATGAAGATATTCAGATACATGCCTGAGAATCGGAGGAGATTCGCTTTTATCTTTCCCACCTGGGAATCGGCAATTGATGCTGTTCGCGAGATATCTCAGGGTGAGTTCGGTATGCCCTCTGTCTTCCGTATATCTGATCCTGAAGAGACTGATATTGCTATGAAGCTCTACGGTATCGAAGGGACGCCTATCGACGCGATTATCAAAATGCGGGGATACAAACCGATGAAGCGGTGTCTGTATATAGGACAAACCGAGGGTGAGCGGACATTCTCAAAAAATGTGAAAAAAAAGGTAAAGAAAATCTGCCGCAAGTATGGGGCCATGTACATAACCGGCTATCCGGTGAAGAACTGGGAACATGGGAGGTATACCGATCCCTATATGCGTGAAGATCTTCAGGACTATGGTATTATGACAGATACCCTCGAGTCAGCTATTGGCTGGGATGGTCTTCAGCAGCTTCACCGGGGGGTGCGTGAATATATCAAGAGTCGTCCCAATACGATATGCATGACGCATGCTTCTCATTTCTATCCACAGGGTACCAATCTCTATTTTATTTTCATTGCTAAGATGGATGATGTTGAAGAATACCGGGAATTTCAGTTCGGTATTATTGATCATATTGTAAAGAATGGCGGCTCTCTGAGCCATCATCACGGTGTTGGGAAGATGACAGCGCCGTGGATGGAGTATCATCTTGGCAAGGAGCAAATGGCTGTTCTGAAGGTGTTGAAAAAGCATTTCGATCCCCGTAATATAATGAATCCGGGTGGAACACTGGGGCTCGATCTCTCTCAGAAACAGCTGCGGAAGGTCAAATAAGCAGTGTCCCTGGAGGGGGAAACTGCTTATTTATTATTGCATTCTTTGAGAAGGGGAGATGTGCTCATTCTACAATCGGGGTCATATCGCTGGTTGCAATGAGGTTTGTGTCAGTTTCCCGCAAACCGCTCTTGACGGTATCTCCCGGTTTTAATCGCTCAGTGACCGTGATGTCATTGATTTCATTCATATAGAGGAATATGTCCTTGAGGGGAACTTCGCTGTCAGTTTTAACGGAGAGCCGCGGGAAATCATCAAAAACGGTCCTTACCGTCGTTGTAATACTGCGCAGGGGATTGGTTATTTCCTGAATGGCGTATTCCTTTCCCCGCTTGCAGTTGTTTCCTGACACCTCATAATCGTCCCCGATCTTCTTAACCTCGATGGTACAGCCCTGAGGGCATTGGATGCAGGTAACAACAAAGGTTTTGGATTCCATTCTTATTCGACGCTCTCTAATTCGATGGTTATAGTATCGATTCCTGATGGAATCTTTGATAGTTCAAGGGTAATCCTTTCCATTTCGGGCGGTCGAACCCTCTTCAATTTTTTCATTAGAAGATCGTGTCCATTGGAGAAGATTCGCAGCTGTGCAGTCTCCATTGAAACAGCACTCCTGAAGAACAGGATTGCCTTCTCGCTGCCGTTTGTATCGATAAATTGGGGGACCACGTAGAGGAGCTTCCCCTTTAGTTGTAAAGGGATTAGTTTTCTCGATGGCACTCCCTCTTCAGCACAGAGAGCAGCATGGGTACCGGCAATGTCACCGCTTTCAGAAACATAATCGACGAGGTCATTCACGTGAAGCGAATTACCGCAGGAAAAAACTCCCCCTTTCATGGTCATCATGTTCTGATCAACCGATGGTCCCCGTGTTCGCGCATCGATAGGCACGTCTATTTTTTCCACGATTTCATTCTCGGGTATGAGACCAACCGAGAGTATGAGCGAATCACATTCAATATATCGTTTGGTGCCGGCAAGGGGTTTCATGTTTTCATCGACCTTTTCAACGGTAACCCCTTCCACCCGCTTCTGCCCGTGCACCTCGGTTACCGAGGTGCTCAGGTGAAGGGGGATGGTATAATCGTTGAGACATTGAATGATGTTTCTCGTCAAGCCCGAAGGTTCAGGTTTTATCTCATAAACTCCGTCAACCTCAGCGCCTTCAAGTGTCAATCGTCGTGCCATGATGAGGCCAATGTCACCGGAACCGAGGATAACACAGCGCTTCGTGGGCATGTACCCCTGAATGTTAATGAAGTGCTGGGCAAGACCGGCGGTGAATATCCCTGCCGGTCTCGTTCCGTGGAGGAAGATCTGTCTTCCAGTTTTTTCCCTGCACCCCGTTGCGAGGACGATTGCCCGGGATGATATGGAGAAGATGCCATCTCTGCTGTTCACGAGGGTGAGCATAAAGGAATCGTCATCTGATTTTATATCCGTGAGAAATGAGTTGAGAAAAATGGGTATCTCGCGCTCTCTGGTCATCTCGATGAATCGGTAGGCATATTCGGGTCCCGTTAATTTTTCCTTGAACCTGACCAGTCCAAAGCCATCGTGAATGCACTGCTTCAGAATGCCACCGGGGCGCTTTTCCCTTTCAATTACACATACCGTTGCTCCCCGATCGCGGGCTGCAATTGCAGCAGCAAGACCGGCAGGCCCGGCACCAATAACGGTTACATCATATTTTGTTGTAGAAAACACCTGTCACTCCGTGCTTTCAATGCTTCGTACATGCTTGTCTGAATAGGTTATATTTCTTTTTGTTTCATCGAGCAAGAATTCCGAGTATTTCCCCTTCTTGGTTATCTCAGTCATATTCATGTGTAATTCCTCACTCATGATCTCGAGAACTCTCGGTGTACAGAATCCCCCGTGGCATCGGCCCGCACCGACGCGTGCACGCCGTTTCAACCCGTCAAGGGTTGTAACGGGTATGGGTGATCTGAGGGTGTCGCGTATCTCTCCTTCCGATATCTCCTCACAGCGACAGACAATTCTCCCGTATGCTGGATTCTCTCTGATATATCGGGCCCGCTCTTCAAGGCTGAGGTCTTTCATTTCGGGAATGGCTTTCCGGTAAGGGTTAAAATTTTCACGGGTCGTAACATCCTGCAGCTTTTTGAGTTTATCAATGACAATCGCTGTAATGTCCTCTGCAATTGCCGGCGCCGAGGCAAGACCGGGTGACTGAATTCCTGCTGCGTGTACGAGATTGTCAATATATTCGGATGCTTCGATTATAAAATCCTCTTCGTAGGTGCACGCTCGAATACCGGCAAAGTAGGTGATGATATCTGAAATATTCAAGCGGGTATTGAGTTTTATATGCTTCATGAGTGCGTCAATATCCTGCTGTTCGGTCGTGTAGAGTTCGCGATACGGCACCTCCTCCGCGGTGGGGCCTATCAAGAGGTTCCCCTCATTGGTAATGACCAGACCGCCCCCCTTTGTTTTGGAGCTTGTCTGGAAAAGATGTGGCATGGCCATTATCCTTCTCTGATAGTGGCCCGTTTTCGTGTCGAGAACTGCTTCAACTCCCTTTCTTCCGTGCAATGAGAAGAACCGATCGTTGGCGAAATCGGCTATTTTATCCGCCCAGATGCCGGCCGCATTGATTACGACTGATGCGCTGAATGTTCCTCTATTGGTTTTTATCCTCGCAATGTGATTGTCCTCCATGTCAAAACCGAGAACGGCGGTGCACAGAAACACTTCAGCGCCGTTCTGCACGGCATTTTCTGCAAAGGCTATAGTCAGCTTGTACGGTGACAGGATGCCCGTTGAGGGTAAGAAGAATGCTCCGTGTTGATGAGTGGTGGTGTTGGGCTCAATTTCATTCACCTCTTTTTTGCTGAGATACTGATAGCCGTCGACACCATTTTTCCTTGCTCTCGCTTTTAGAAAGGGGAGGATCAATTTTATAAAGGGATTGCTGAAAAGGACGAGTGAGCCCGGCCGTTTTAATTCGACTCCAAGCTCTTCGCACACTTTTGTATATGCTCTGTTCCCTCTTACATTGTAATGGGCTTTGAGCGATCCCGGGCTCGCAGCCAAACCGGGATGAATCATTCCATCGTTTCTGCTGGAAGCATGTATGGCGAGATCATCTTCCTTGTCAAGAAGTGCAATGGTTATATTATATCGTGAAAGCTCGCGGGCGATAGCAGATCCGATAACACCGCCACCTATGACGACAACATCGAAATGTCTCCCTTCAAGTAAGCTGTCGGTTGTTGAGGGAATGGACATAACATCGGCCTCTACTCCCTCAGCCACAATATCGTTAACTACTCCTTTATAGCCTTTTTTGGTGGCAGCATACCCTGCTCGAATCTTATCATCCCATGAAGGAGCCCGTCCCGTCAGAACCACCGACTTGCGCCATTCGTGCGCTTCAACCCCGGTCAAGCCAGCCTTTTTCAAAGCTTTTTTTACTGCTTTCAACCCTGTACCCATAGCATGCTTCCCCTCCAAGGATAACCTACAGCTTTTTATATTTTTTTCAAGAATTTATTCTCTTTAAGCAAGAACTCGTTTTAAACAGATCAAAGGCATTAAAGGTTGGAATCAGACAGAGAGCTTCCCCTTTTGTTCATTTGATCTGCTGCTCTCGTATCACAGGGAAGAATACTAATACCATAAATAGGGCCTCCCCAGGGCATTGAGCATATCAATTATCATCTGTTTTACTTTGAGTCCTATTCTTGTTTTTCCCCTATTCTTTTTCATCTGTTGTGCCTCCTTCATAATGGAATTCTTTTATGCATCGGTCCCCATTCAGCCTGAGCACTTCAGATGAAGGATGAATCTGAAAATCGCCCTTCACTTAATATATAGAATAAAAATCTACTTTCATGCATAAGTGTTTGCTCCGATTTTTGTGCAGGGAGATTCACCTACCGGTGATGAAGTTTCATAATTGATAAATACCCTGTCAGTGCAGAGATTCTATGAATTCTGGATCAACGTTGATCATAATCTCGATGATATTCTTGTGTAATCGCTGTTTGAGTGCTCCAACTACTGTTCGCTTTTTCTTAAATGACTTCCCCAATGTCAGTGTTTCCGTTATCAGCTCTTTCTCATTCTTGCAGGCTTTTTGTATTATATGCAGTGCTTCGAGTTCATCGGCAACGAACCGTTTTCCCCTGAGGATTATTTCTTCGAGACAGTGATAAGGCATTGCTTTTTTCATTATTGCAATCGTTCCGGGGAGGAGCTGCGTGCTGGTATCGATTTCAGGGAAGGAAAAGAAGCCTCTATCCGATTTCATGAAACGGTAATCACAGGCACTGGCCATGACAATCCCGTTACCCGTTACATGTCCGTTCATTGCGGCAATAATAGGTAGTGGATAGGTCAACATCCGCTCAAACAACTTGTTGAGGCCGTACATGAATTCTTTTACTGATCGAAAATTCTGTTCATGTATCGCGACAGATAGCCATTCGAGATCGATACCAAGAGACCAATTTTTCTTGTCATTCGAGACTATGATCAACGATGAGACGGTTTCATCCTCTTCCACCTCGTTCAGGATTTTGAGTAATGTGCTGATAAATTCGGGATTGTGTCTGTTTTCTCCGTTACACATTGTTACAAGAGCGGCTGAGCACTTAAAAGCATATCGTATATTCAGTGCCTCTGGTTCTGTTGAGATGTATGCTTCCCTTCAGCTGTTGAACAAGGGTTCGCACAAGTTGCAGACCGAGTGTTTCGGTATTTTCAAATTCCAGTGTTTTCGGGAGGCCTCTTCCGTTATCACTCAGGATCACGGTGTATTCGCCTTCTGTATTTCTGTTGAATGTGATTGTTATGGTGCCCTTCCTGTTTCCCGGGAAAGCGTACTTGAGGGAGTTAGAGACAATTTCATTGATTATAAGAGCACAGGGTATAGCTGTGTTGATGCCGAGGGTGATGCCGGATGCGTTGATAGCAATCTTAATCTGTTCGGTATGTACCCCATATGAATCGATAAGCTGTTTTGTGAGGAGCTGGAGATATTCAGCAAAGTCAATGCATGAGAGATCTTCTGATTGATACAGCTTTTCATGAACAAGCGCGATGGAGTGAATGCGGTTTTGACTATCGGTAAAGATCTCCCGATCTCTTTCATCTTGTATATATCTCCCCTGAAGGCTCAACATGCTCGATATAATCTGCATGTTGTTTTTAACCCGATGGTGCATCTCCTGGAGCAAAATCTCTTTCTCCTGAAGTGAGGCCCTGAGTCGCTCCTCGGATAGTATTCGATTGGTGATATCAAAACCGGTTCCCAGGATTGCCGGTTTCCCCTCAAACTCAATGGGCAGCGCAGTTATTTCGAACCATCGCTCATCATCTTCTTGAGAGAGGATCCTCAGCTCGCACTGGTATGGCTTTGATTCATCCTGTTGTCGCGTTAAAATATCTCGTATCTGATCATGGGAAGCGGGATGTACCATGTCCTGAAAATGCATTCCGATGACCCAGTCCTGTTCGTACCCGAGAAGCTCCTCGATTGCCGAATTGATATACCGGATGATGTCGTCCTGAATAATAAAGGTTATCGCAGTAGTTGCCTCGGTCAGTGAACGGAATAAGTATTCGCTGGATAAAAGTTTTTCCTCAGCGTTTCGCCGTTCGGTGATGTCGTGAGAGTTCATGATAAAGCACATGGTTTTCTCGTCATGGTCTTGTATCTTTTTTATCGAGGAGCTCAGAAATCGCCATGTTCCGTCACGGTGCTTCTGGCGGTATTGAATTATCGATGCATCGCTGATGTTCTTCCCGTTTCCGTTCAATATTTCACGAAATGGTTCTCTATCTTCGGAATGGATGAAGCCAATCAGGTTTTCGCCGGTAATCTCCATACTGTCATATCCGAGTATTCTTTGAATCGATTCACTTTCATAGAGAATAGTACCATCGTGGGCGATAACCGATATGATCTCAGAGGTATTTTCGATGAGGAGCCGGTAGTGCTTTTCGGCGAGGAAAACAGCACGGGCGGCTCTCTTCACGTCACTTACATCACGTATGATGCCAATTGTACCGATAAAGTTTCCTCTCTCCTCCTCTGTATCATAAAGGCCTATAGCAATAACCTCGCCCTCGTCGAAAGATCGTTTGGCGTCATCTCTCTTCTTGAGCCGGATACTGAGCTTCTTCGTGATCCTGTCGCCGGTTCGCCGTTCGTCAAAAAGGAGCGGTGCTTTCTCATTGCCGGTTGCCTGTCCTTGATATTTTGGGAGGACAATTGACCGCGACACCCGCGTTACGTCTTCGGGATGGAGGATAGTGCTGAAGTGCTCTCCGAGGAGCTGCTCCGTTGTGTAGCCGATCTTTTCCACCGATTTATTGAGATAGGTGAAGTGACCGTTGGTGTCTATGCGGTAAACGATATCTGGCAGGATTGCAATGATCTGGCCATATGTTTCAGTGTTCCAATTCATATTCATGCAGTGGTGAATAACCCGTTCTTACTGAGAGAGTAACCTTTCGTAAAAATGTATAATGATGTTGATTATTTCAAAATATCGATACAATACAATAATCATCTGAAAAGCAGCAATAACAGAGCTCCCTGCAGATGAGCGCGGATCCCAATAGTTCTGTTGTTTTGTTGCTCACTCTCGTTTTCCTGACCCCTTACGGGTTCTGCAAAACGTATTATTTGAATAAAAGCATTTATCCACGACATGGTAATAACTGAGAAATTAAATTTCAATATAAAAAATAGATTATCTCAAATATTGTTTCTAAAAAAAGGGATTGTTGGATCGAATTTCTTTTGATGTCCCGGTCTCATTTCTGTCGTTGGACTGTCGTCAATAATCTTCGCCGCATGTGAATGTTCTGCCCCCGAGTTGAGCATGAACGTGGGGGACACTGTTGTTTAATCTCCTGCACATCGGTGATATGCTTTGCATGTGCTCATATCTCTCTGATTTAATGCGGAAAAAATTGTGAGCAGTTGCATATGGTGATACGGTGTTTACTGCCGTTACAATTCTAAATGATACTCGATTGATCCGGATGTCAGATTTTTTCGGTAGCGTATGAAGTGAAAAACGAAGGGGGCATAACACGGTAACCCAAAAGCGAAAATTCAGTAAATGAGAACTATTTTTTTGAAATTGTTTAATAAGTGTATAGACTTTAATTGAAATGATGCAATTGAAAAAAATGTTTTCGGTGAAAGCAAATGCTCAGGGGAATATACTGTTTCCCGGGGTGATAACCTCTGCTCCAGAGTAATTACCATCTGTGAAAGTGCTTTATTAAGTTAAAGCGAGGCTTATTTATTATTATGATAAAAGGAGTGTATTATGGCAGAGGAAAAGAAAGATGCGAAGATGCCAGCCCCGGAGGAGATGACCGCATGTGAGGCAACAGCACAGATGCTGGAAAAGGCTCGTCGGGAAAATGTAACAATTGCCTTTGATAGAGCAGCGAGTATGAAGCCATGTCCTATCGGTGCTGATTCTGCATGCTGCAAAAACTGTTCGATGGGACCCTGTCGACTGAATGCCAAGGATCCCTATGGCAAAGTGGGTGTCTGTGGCGCTGATACCGATACAATACAGGCCAGGAATTTCGCTCGTATGGTAGCAGCGGGCGCGGCCGCTCATACAGATCACGGTATGTCGATGCTCAATGTTTTCAGAGAGGTGGTCAATGGCGAGATAGAAGATTACACAATCAAGGATGAGGTGAAATTGAAGAAAGTCGCCGAATCCGTCGGAATTGAGACTGCGGATCGTGAGATTATCGACATTGCCAAGGATCTGTACGAGGAGCTTGAAAAGACCTACACGCAGGTTGAGGGAGAGATTCCCTTTGCGAAGCGGGTTCCTCCCAAAACCCTTGAGACCTGGCGTAAGCTGGGTATTGTTCCCCGCGGGGCCATGCGGGAGATTATGGAGATAATGCATCGCACCCATGTCGGTGTTGATCAGCAGTATGAGAATATCACCAAGCAGTGCAACCGTACAGCGCTCTCCGATGGCTGGGGCGGTTCCATGGTTGCGACCGAGATCTCAGATATCATGTTCGGAACACCGAAGCCAGTCGAAGGGAATGTCAATATGGGTGTTCTGAAAGAGAAGGAAGTGAACATCATCATTCACGGCCATGAGCCCAACTTGTTTGAATCGATTCTCGCTTCGGTGAACGATCCGGCAATGGTCGAGAAGGCCAAAGCAGTCGGTGCCGAAGGGATCAATCTCGTCGGTATGTGCTGCTCGGGTGCCGAGATGATATCGCGGCACGGGATACCCCATGCCGGAAACTTCATGTCAACCGAGGCGGTGCTGGTTACCGGTGCAGTTGATGCCATGGGCGTTGATGTGCAGTGCATCAAGCAGGGACTGGCAAAAGTGGCCGAGTGCTATGGTACCAGGCTCTTTACCACCAATCCCCGATGTCACATTGAGGGTGCTGAGTTCATTGAATTCGTAGAGCATAAACCCCGAGAGTGCACCGATTCGATTGTTGAGAAGGCAATAGAGCGATTCAAAAACAGGAATGTGCCGATTGAGATACCGAATATCATCAATCCGGGTCTTCACGGTTTCTCACATGAGTATATTAATTATATGCTGGGAGGCACCTTCCGCTCCTCATATAGCCCGCTGAACGACAATATTATCAACGGACGAATCAGAGGTGTTGCCGGAGTGGTCGGCTGTACCAATCCGCGCGTGAAACATGACTGGGTTCACATAGAGCTTGTCAAGGAGTTGATTAAAAATGATGTGTTGGTCCTTCAGACAGGATGCACGCAGATTACCCTGGCCAAGAACGGCTTCTATCTCCCCGAAGCAGCTGAGATGGCCGGTCCGGGGTTGCGTGAAGTCTGCGAGGCGGTGGGCATTCCGCCGGTGCTCGGTCTCGGTTCCTGTGTGGATAACAGCCGGATACTGATTGCCGCCTCCGAGATGGTTCGTACCGGCGGTCTGGGAGACAGAATAAGCGATCTGCCGGTGGCGGGAGCTGCTCCCGAATGGATGAGCGAGAAAGCCATCTCCATCGGTCATTATTTTGTCGCATCCGGCGTCTACACAATTTTTGGTGTGACCTTCCCCGTTACCGAGGGAACCAAGTTCAAAAAGCATCTCTTTGAAGGACTCGAGGAGATCGGCCTGGGGAAATGGGATTTTGCAGAAGATCCCTATGAGATGGCACAGAAGATGATTGCTCACATTGACAAGAAGCGCAAGGAGCTTGGTATCGATAGACAGCGTGAGCGAATTCTCTACGATATGGAGGCCAGACGAAAACTGGAAGCCGTATAGAGGATAATTATTTTTTTACGTGCAATCAGGATATCTTCCTGTCTCAGAGGGCACGCAACTGACATCTCTATGAAAGGCCTGCCCTCTTTTTATTTCTCCTTCCTGTGATTAGTCACAGGCGCCGACGGCAACGCGAACCTGATTGGCAGTGCCGTTGTGCTCGTACCAGATTGCGTAGAGCCTTTTGTTGTAGGGGATGAGCACGGGATAGGAGGCGCTCATTGTATTATCGTAGTTGATGCCAAAACTCAGATCAGTATTCCCCTCAATGAAAACCCAGACTGGATTTGCATCGTCGCCGTTGAAGGCCCTTATTCGCGCCTGATTGGGAGCGGGGAGCTCGTACCAGGCGGTGTAGATCCATCCATTGAAAGCGGCAATGCGGGGCTTCCGTGCATCCTGAGTTGTATTGTAGTTCAGGCCGTTTACAGCATTGCCATCAACGAATATCCATTTGGGATCGCTGTCCTTTCCGTTGTAGACAGCAACGCGGGCATTATCACTGCTGCCGTTGTACTCCGACCAGATGGCGTAGAGCTTCGAGTTGCTGACCACAAACCAGGGGGGATCGTTCACGGTGAGGCCCGGATCGTAGTTGATACCGTCCGTTGTACCGCCATCTACCATTGTCCAGATTGGAGACGAATCGTTTCCGTTGTAGACGGCAACGCGTACCTGATGAGCGATGCCATTGTCCTCACGCCAGATGGCGTAGAGCTTCGAGTTGAAGACGCAGAGTCTCGGCTCGAAGCCTCCCCTTGAGTTGTCGTAGTTGAGTCCGTTTTCCGAAACGGGATTGCCGTCGACGAATGCCCAGCTTGTGCCGTTGTAAACCTTCACTCGGATCTGCTGCGCAGCGGGTGTTGTATTGTATTCGTTCCAGGTAACATAGAGCTTCCCGTTGAAGGCGAGCATATGGTGCGGACTGGAGATATCCTCAGCAATGTCGTAATTGATACCGGTGGCCAATCCCCTGTCGACGAATGTCCAAGCCGGCGAGCTGTCGCTTCCGTTATAGACGGCAACGCGAATCTGGTTTGGTGAAGGTTCCTCACTCCATGTGGCATAGAGCTTATTGTTACAGACGGCGAGGAAGGGATACCATGCGTGTTCGTTCGTATCATAGTTTATGCCAGTAGTCCCATTACCGTCGACAAAGGTCCATGCAGGGGAACCGTTATCGCCATTGAAGACGGCAACGCGGATCTGAAAGGCGGGGCCGTTATTCTCGGTCCAGATGGCGTAGAGCTTGGAGTTGAATACGGCGGGCTCGGGGCTCTCGCCGGCCAGGGTTGGATCATGGTTGAGCCCATCTGCGGTTCCCCCATCCACGAAAGCCCAGTGGGTAATACAGCTCTCCCCAAGCAGATCGAAGGGACTGCCGTAGATTATTTCCTCAACCGGCTGAGCGCAGGTGAGGATTGCAATGAGTGGGAGCAGGTATATGAGGACAGATGCCTTCATTATCAAAACCTCCAGGTTAACATGGCTCCGATGAACTGATTCCGAACAGCACCATTTCTCAGTGGAACGGAGATTTCGGAGTAACAGAGTGGCGTGAAGAAAATATCATCACTGCGGCTCGATTTTAGCTCCTTTTCTTCCGATCGATATTTAAAGTATTTATAAGTAAAATATACGCCGGACAGAAAAGTCGCCGCGCCGACGCCGTATAGGACATTCCTCACCAGAGCGAATTCATCGGCGAGCTCCTTCTGATGCTCCATATCCTTGTGGAGCCGGGTCGCCTCATCGTAATTGGTTGATTTGCTGTATTGATCGGAAAGATCCTCATAGTTGTCATTCGCAATGTTTACTTTATCGTTATAATGGATATACCCCACACTGATAGTGATGGCCGACATAAAATATGATGAAAAGGAGAGGATTCTGTAGAGCTCCTGTTTGCTCATGGTGTAATCTATCTTTTGATGATATTCCTTGAATCTGACCAGCTCAGTGTTAATTCCCTTCGTCAGGCGGTCGATTATCCCTATGAGAATGGTACCCAGCTCGGTGCTCGATTCGCTGAGCCTGGATATCTTTTCCATCTTCATGTCAAAGATCTGAGCGTTAATATAAATCTTCTTTTCTCTGACGATATAAGAACCGGTGATGATGTAATCGGCTGAGAGCTTTTTGCCGCGGTTTGAGAGCATTTGCAGGGAGCTCTGCGTCTTTTCATCTGAAGCGCTTTTTTCAAGAGAGGGAATGGTTACCGGAATGGTCTGTACGGCATACGATCCACTCCTTTTGAAATCTTTGGCTATTGAATGCGGAATTATATACGAGTAGTATGGATGCTTTTTGTCTGTGCCTGTATCCTGAAAGTAGTATATGATAATTTTTTCTGCTTTTCCCGTTTCCGCTTTAACTGCTTTTGTGCCATCCGGAATTATGATAAAGAATGAAATGCCAAGGATGATTTTTGTGATATTTATCATTATGAATACTCCAGAATGTCTCATTTCATGTAATTATGTATTCATCAGTTGCATTTTATTATAAGGCGTAATACCTCGATGCGTGCCTCGAGGATGTAAGCCATGCTGCTGTGAGCAGCAAGGGATCGCCTGCGAAGCGGGCTCGCCTTGTGACAAAATACTCCGACGATGTTGCAGGCATCGACCGCGATACTCCTGGCAGCGTGCTGCAGGGCAGTTTATTCAGAGTATCGGATAGTATACGGATATCCTGAATTTCAAATGTTCGGCACGCTCCTGGAGAAATCATTGAAAAATACTATTAAACGGTAAGATTATAATCAAGCACTAATTTAAACGCTAAACCGATGGAGCAACGAACAGGTTTCAGATGCGTGCATGAGCCTATCAAGAGGGCTTTACTATAAGGCGTAATGACTCGGGCGTGCATCGGGGATGTAATTCAAGTTGCTTTAAACATCAGAGTATTGCCTGTGAAGCGGGCTTGCCGTGCAACAAAATACCTTGACGATACTTGCGTCGACTGCGATGGCAATGGTGCCGTGCTTCGGGGTCGTTTAGTATCAGGGAAGTTATGTTGTCTCTGAAGGCGAGGTGTTGTCATGTTCGACGCTGAATATACCTTTAAACGTAATTTCATTTGACAGAGATATAGTAGATGCTGTAATACATCTATCATCATGAATGATTCATGGTGAACCATTCCACATCGGCAGGACGCTGGTGTGGAATAGCAACTGATAATTTGTACATGAGATAAATGAGGAGCGTGTTTGGTGACATCAACAGTTATTATTTACGGTAAGCGGGGATGACCCTATACCGATAAGGCCAGGAAGGCCTTCGGGGAGCGGGCGCAATACATTGATGTGGTGGTCAATCAGGATAAGCTGGATGAGATGCTGCGATATTCAAAGGGGGAACGAAAGGTTCCCGTCATTGTCGAAGGTGACAGGGTAAGCGTCGGTTACGGTGGATCATGAGGTGTGTAAGGAGCATGCAGGGTGCATGCTACTTCTTTCCACGTGAGAAAAGATTCTCCCAGTAGGATATCTCCTCTTCGGTGAGGACGGGATTGTCATCCTTTTCGGGGATCTGTGACTCCAGCCATTTTTCAAAGGTATTGTTGATGTGGTCGGCGAATTCACGGCTCTTTTTTACCCGAGCGCGGAATCGCTTCACAAACTCGGTAATATCATTATCGGAAGTTACAACAATTGTCATCCGGGGATTGGGATCCTTCTTGATGAATTCTTTAATCAGATAATCGGCGGAATAATCGAGTGAGTAATAAACATCGATGGCCCCAATATGCTCACTCGTGATGTCGAGTAGCTCTTCCTTCTTCCCGTCAAAAACAACTCGAACACGGGCCCCCGATATCTTCACATATTCCTTGAGCTTGTTTAAAAGTCCTTTCCTGGCCTCGGAGATTTTTCCCTGATACATCAATCCTTCAAGATCGGGGAATTCGTACAGGAGATTGAATCCATCTATTAGTATTGCCATCGCAGATAATGATGCAGGAGACGTTGAGGTGTTATTTTCTCGCTTTTTTGCTGAAATGTTCGATTCTTCTCATAGCCTCTTTAATGTTTTCAATTGAAGTTGCGAATGAGCATCGTATATGGTTTTCTGACGTTGACCCGAACGCGCTCCCCGGAACGACGGCAACCCGTTCGCTCTTGAGCAGTTTCAGTGCAAAATCTTTCGAATGCAAACCGGAAGAGGAGATGTCGGGGAAAACATAGAAAGCACCCTGTGGCATCTGGCACGGGTACCCCATCTCAATAAATCGATTGACGATATAATTTCTTCTGTTCAGGTACTCAGATTTCATTCTGTCGATATCGCCCTGAGAGTTCTCTAATACATCGAGCACGGCATACTGGGCAATAGACGGCGCACAGAGGGCAGTGTACTGATGTATCTTGAGCATGAGATCGCTGATATTTCGCGGTGCAGCCGCGTATCCCAATCGCCAGCCGGTCATGGCGAGTGATTTTGAGAAACCGTTCAGATATATTGTTCTCTCCTTCATGCCGGGAAGTGATGCGATGGAGGTGTGCTCTCCCTCGTAAACGAGGGCGGAGTATATTTCATCGGAGATGACGATGAAATTTCTTTCAATGGCAAGACGTGCAATCGCGCTCAATGTTTCCCGATTAATAGTGCGTCCCGTTGGATTCGATGGATAATTCAGAAGTATTGCCTTCGTCTTTGTGGTGATGCTCTTTATCAGGGTCTCAATCTCTATCTCAAATTTGTTATCAAAGTGAGTGGCAACGACTACCGGAACACCGTTGAGCAGCTTCACATTGGCGGCGTAGGATACGTAACAGGGCTCTATTATAATAACCTCATCACCCGCGTTTATAATGCTCCTGAGAGCGAGATCAAGCCCCTGGCTGACACCCATGGTGATAATAACTTCAGTTTCGGGATCATACACCACACCGTGCGCATTGCTGATCTGCTTTGCGATGATCTCTCGCAACTCCAGGAGTCCACGGTTTGGAGTGTAATGGGTGCACCCATCTTTAATCGAATATATCGCCGCATCGGAGATTCGCCAGGGGGTGATGAAATCGGGTTCTCCCACGCCGAGTGAAATGCAATCGGGTGTTGAATAAACGATATCAAAGAACTCCCTGATCCCTGAGGGGGGAAGCTCACGCACGGTTCTCGAAAGCAGCGATTCCGTATCAAGTTTTTTTATCACTGAGAGTTTCATTGTATCCTGTCTATCTGCACCGAAGCGCTATTCGCTTTTGTGCTTACTCCTTTTTTATCTTTTCCATAATCCGCTCTTTGGTGGTTTCCTTAAACTTTTCGATCTTGGTTCGATCTATTGTACCCTTTTGCATCAGGACGTAGAATATGATTGAGGTGAGCAGTATTAAAATTATCGCAATAGTTTTAAGTTTTCTCAATATAAAGCCCGCGATGAGTATAAAGAGGATAGCAACTCCCGTTGAAATCTGTGAATGCTGTTGTATGAGATCTTTTATAATCTCCATGAGAGTTCCTCAGATCGGTATAATGGAGCAGAATGAGAATTCATCGGTATATTCGCTATTTGGGAATCTTTTTATAATCCTCGAGAAACCGCTCGATGCCGATATCGGTCAGCGGATGCTTGATGATCTTCTCGAATACCGCATAGGGAATCGTTGCTATGTGCGCGCCTGAAAGGGCAGCATATTTAATATGGAGAGGATGTCTGATTGAAGCAACGATTATCTCAGTTTCATAGCCGTAGTTTTCGTATATTGTTATTATCTCCTCAACAATATCGAGTCCCTCTGTCGATATGTCATCGAGGCGGCCGATAAAGGGCGAAATGAACGTTGCCCCGGCTTTTGCTGCCATAAGCGCCTGCGTTGCGCTGAAACAGAGCGTCACGTTTGTTTTTATTCCCTCTGATGAAAGTGTCTTTACCGCTCTGAGCCCCTCTTCGATGAGCGGTACCTTTATATTAATATTGTCGCCTATTTTAACCAGCTCACGGGCCTCTCGCACAATTCCTTCGAAGTCCACGGCGATCACTTCGGCTGAAACCGGTCCGTCAACTTCACGTGCGATCTCTGTGAGCACTTCGTTGTAGGGGCGATTGACCTTGCTGATGAGCGTCGGGTTCGTCGTGACACCGTCAAGTATGCCCAGCCCCTTTGCCTTTCTTATTTCCTCGATATTCGCCGTATCGATGAAGAATTTCATAATCAACACCTCGCTAGTCTGAAATGCACGCGCTGCCGATAGCTCCCCTTTCAGTACATCGGTTTATAGTCAAAATAGTGCATTGCTGCAATGGATCGAAATGTGTGCGTCTTTGCCCGTATTACAATTGAGTGTGTTTCGGCACCTCCTGAATAGAAGCGAACACCTTTCAGGAGTTCCCCGTCGGTAACACCTGTCGCAGAGAACATGATGTCTTTGCCCTTAACGAGATCATTTATCATATAAATCTTGTCGAGATCTTTTTCTCCCGCTGCAATCACCATTTCACGATCGGCATCGTTTCGATAGACAAAACGCGCCTGTATATCCCCGCCGAGTGATTTGATAGCTGCGGCGGCGAGAATGCCCTCGCGAGCTCCACCAACTCCCATGAGGATATCGATGGAGCTATCCTCCATCGCAGTGGCAATGGCACCGGAAATATCACCATCTTTTATCAGTTTTATTCGAGCGCCTGCATCTCTAATATATCCGATAAGCTCCACGTGCCGATCCCTGTCGAGGACGCAAACCGTGATATCCTCGATGTATTTATCCTTCGCACGGGCAATACGTTTAATGTTAATATCGGGTGGTTGTGTGATATCGATAACTCCCCTTGCCCCTTTTCCAACTGCAATCTTCTCCATATATATCGGCGGAGCTGGAAAGAATGAACCCTCTTCGCCAAAGGCTATGGAGGATATGGTGTTCTGGCCACCGCTTGCGCAGGATCGCTTTCCGTCGAGCGGATTAAGTGCGACATCAACTGCAAGTCCATTCTTGTTGCCGATTTCTCTTCCTCGCTCAAGGATATTGCCCGGTTTTCCGGTCTCGCCGATTATAATCTTGCCATCTATCGAAACTGATGAAAATGCTTTCGCCATCGCCTCTATTGCCGAATCGTTTGCCAGCTCTTCATCACCTCTTCCCATATACCTGCTTGCATATATGGCAGCAGCTTCAGTAACCCGTACAGCTTCAAGAGCAAGGTTTCTATCCATACAACCCCCGAGAGTTGAAAATGTCTTTGCTCTTACTGGAAAATGAGTATTTCCAGAAATGATAGCCCTCAATGATGAGCATTATAGTACACTACCAGCGTTATACTATCCGGGAGTGAATTGCGCCATGAACGATTTTATGGTTATGATAAATATAAATAAACTCCCCCGTAACATGCTGGCAGTAATCCTGCAGTCGATGCCTGCAGCATCGACGGTGTATACTGTTATAAGGCGATCCTGCTTCGCAGGCAATCCTCAGCTGCTTAAAGAAACAGAACAAGCCTCCTCGAGGCAGGCCTCAAGAGAATACGCCATATAATAAAAATGATTAAATGTCAATTCAATAATATGACAATTATTTTTTCTGTTGCTCACTCATGGTATTTCAAAAATCCGTAACTGAGGAGAAGTGATGCAGCAATAATAAACAGGCCCAGAACGATCTCATTGATGACAATGAGGTACATGCCTGAGATGAGCGCAAAGGCGATGAGAAAAATCCTTAAAAATGGCTTGTACATTACATCACAACCGTTTTCATCGGTGAGCTCCTGGAAGCTGCACATCATGGCATTAGACGTATCGTATGTTTACGAAAACATTCACTGGGAATCTATACTATATCCGCAGAAGAGGCGTCAAAGGATTTTTTCGTCTCATGAGTATATGTTCTCTCTGTTCTCGCATAATCGAAGAAAACTGTTGGACCATTGACACAGTTAAGAAATTATCTTATCTGATAATTAATAATATTAGTATAACCTAAATTACTTAATAGCTTGATTGTTAAGATAACATGTGCTATTAATAAAGGCGATGAATAATTCTGTAATAAGAGAGGTGCTATCTATGGATCAATTGATTGAGGATCAGCGTTCTTATTTTCGGACTGGCGAAACAAGAACTCTGAAGTTTCGAAAGAATCAATTAAAGCGGTTGCGAAATGCCATTGAGGCGAATACGTCGTCAATACTTCAAGCATTGAAGATGGATCTCAACAAACCGGAATACGAGGCCTATGCAAGTGAGATAGCATTCCTCTACCAGGAGATTGATCATGCGGTGAGGTATCTGAAACGGTGGATGAAGCCACGGAGAGCAAAGACACCGCTCGTTTTTGCTCCGGCGTCGAGTTCCGTGTTGCCTGAACCCTATGGTATTACGCTTATCATCGGTCCATGGAACTATCCTTTTCAGCTTATTATTGCTCCACTTATCGGTGCTATCGCTGCTGGCAACACCAGTATTCTCAAGCCATCTGAACTGGCGCCACATACCTCACGTGTTATAGCAGAGATAATCGATAAAACATTCAGCCCCTCCTATATCGCTGTCGTTGAGGGTGGTGCGGAGACAACGCAGAACCTCCTCGATGAAAAGTTCGACTATATCTTTTTTACCGGTGGAACCGCTGTTGGGAAAGTAATTATGGAGGCAGCCGCACGGCATCTGACTCCTCTTACTCTTGAGCTTGGTGGGAAGAGCCCGGTGATTGTAACGGATGATGCTGATAGTGATACTGCTGCAAAGAAAATCGTATGGGGCAAGTTTATCAATGCCGGGCAGACATGCCTCGCACCGGATTTTGTGCTCGTCCAGGAGTCGATTCGTGAGAATCTCATTGAGAGAGTGGCTCATTACATTCGAGCGTTTTATGGAGAGAATCCTCAGAAGAGCCACTATAGCAGAATCATCAATCAACGTCATTTTGAAAGGCTTTCGAAAATGATGGATAGAGGTCGCATTGTTGCCGGCGGTGAAATGGATGCATCTGATCTTTACATAGCTCCCACCGTCTTTGAAGGGATTTCCCTTGCGGATCCGATTATGAAAGAGGAGATATTCGGTCCACTGTTGCCCGTGCTCAGTTTTCAGACACTCGATGAAGCGATATCGGTAGTGAATACTTTTGCAAAGCCTCTTGCGCTCTACCTCTTTACGAAAAATAGGGAGTCCCGGAATCGGGTCATACATGAAACCTCTTCGGGAGGTCTTTGCATCAATGATACCGTAATTCATGTGGGGAATTACTTTCTCCCCTTTGGTGGCGTTGGAGAGAGCGGTCTGGGCGTTTATCATGGCAAAGATGGTTTTGATACATTTTCACATCTGAAAAGTGTCTTTAAAAAGAGCTCGAGATGGGACATTCCCTTTCGGTATCCACCCTATCGTCGGAGCGTCACCTTCTTAAGAAGATTATTCGAGTGATTTTTAAAAAATTATATTGACCAACCAGCGCACGTGCTGATATTTCATTGTGGTCGATAGTTGATCATATAAGTGTGCGAGCGACATTATACACCCATGAATTATCAAGCAATTATTTTCGATCTCGATGGCACCCTCCTGGATACAATTGATGATATAGCCTCCTCAATGAATGCCGTTCTCGACTTCTATGGATTTCCGATGCATGAAGTTGATAAGTATAAGTTGATGGTTGGTGATGGAATGGAGATGCTGGTGAGACGGGCACTTCCCGAAAATCATCGTGATGACAGTACCGTTGCGGAGTGTTCCGGGAGAATGAATGAGATATATACACAGAACTGGCATCGGTTTACAAAACCCTATCCCGGCATTGAATCTATGCTCACGGAGCTCGGCAGAGATAGCGTGAGAATGGCCATTCTCTCGAATAAACCGCACGATTTTACCCGGATGGTTGTTTCTCAACTGCTCGGGAACTGGGAATTTGAGCAGGTCTTGGGAGCACGTGAGGGAGTTCCGAAAAAACCGGATCCATCAGCAGCACTGGAAATCGCCCAATCGATGTCCCTGAGCACGTCGAAATTTCTCTATTGTGGCGATACCGGTACCGATATGAAGACGGCGGTCGGTTCAGGGATGCATGCTGTTGGTGTGCTCTGGGGGTTCAGAGATGCGCATGAGCTTACAGCGAATGGTGCGCGCATCCTCCTGAAGAAACCAGAGGATATCTTTCAATTACTGCAATCTTAATTAATATAAGGGGCTTTCTAAAAAACTATTAGTATGATGTACCCCTCGCCGGCGTTCTTTTGCGCATCCTGTGCACGCTGGCGTGGGCGACAGCGTGCCGCTGTGGACGAATACTTAGGTAAAACCCTTTTCATTTCATCAGGTTTACAGGTTGAAAAGAGTTTTAGAGGTGCCATAATCTAAAAACATACTGGTCGTTATAATCTGTGCCAATTACTCGTGCAGGAGTTTTCGGTACATGGTTGCCTTCCTTTTAATATAGTACCCCGAAAACTCGTTTTCAAAGTCTTCGCTTTTCCCCTCCAGCTGTTGATAGAGGTTGAGAAGTGATGACCAGGTTCGTCTCAGCTCGATGCGACGCCGTATAACGTTCTGAAGATTCAGTACAAAGAGTTTCCTGCACAAGAGAGTGGTAAAGAATCTGCCTCCGGGATCGAAAGAGATATCCTCCCCCTCAACGCCGGTATTCACCAGCCGGTTTTGAGCGATAAAATAGAGTATGATTATCTGATCCTTAAGGAGAGAGAGGATTTTCGCATGATATGAGTAGAAGAGATTCGTATTGAGTGAATTTCTGAGGAGTACTTTTTTTCTCCTTATATCCGTATCATAGAGTATCGCAGAATAGTTTCCCACAGATCCTCTTCGGAAGATGAAGGACCTGTTGTTGATCCAGAATATTTCTGTCGCCGAAGATATCCCGGATACCTGTCGGGAAGCACCCTCGACCAGTTTCCCCCGATAGATACCGCCGGCTCCGTTTATAACCAGTATCTTTCGCCGGTTCGGTGAGATATAGGCTATCGATGGGTTCTTTGAGGTTATGATGTCAGCGTATCTCTTTCTCCGAAGGAGTAATCGTTCGATACCGGAATCGAGTTTACGCACAACAATGCCACGTCGTGACTCATAGAGGAGTGAAGCACCGTTGACGGCAAGAGAGAAGTCGGCGAAGGGGGATCGTGTTTTCACCACAGACTGCTTATTCGATTCGATGTCTATGAGGACACGCTCTCCGCGGGGAATTATTTCCTCCCGCTGAATGAGCCGTTTCATAATGAGATATCTTCCATTCGGGGTGATTCGGCAGTAGGTGATGATACCGGAGACACGGCAAATCTCTTCACCTCGGTTCCGTCGAAACCAGTAGCGATAAACGATATTGAGGTTCCCGGGTACCTCCTTTATATAGATAATCTGATCTCCCGAATGCCAGCCTGAAAAAATAACGTTCCGGTCGACAAAATGTGCTCCGAGCTTCTCATAGGTATCGAGCTTCTGAAAGATAAGCTTTTTCAGAAGAGGGGACGATCGCTTTATATATATCTCGTCAAGATTAATATCTTTCGCTGCAACAGGGATGCTGAGAAATACAATAAAGGTGATAGCGACTCTAAGAAGTATCAATGCACATCTACTCAGAGGGAGTGTCCCGCTCCTTATCTTCTAATACCGCGCTATCGTCTTTCGAGGCATCCTCTTTTTTCTCTTTTGAGGGAACCGGTGGAATGAGAAACCGCTGGCCAGGATAGATGAGATCGGGATCCTTGATTTTGTTCCTGTTGGCGGTATAAATCAGAGGCCATAATCGGGCGTCCTTGTAAACATAAAATGCAATTCTCCAGAGGCAGTCCCTTTTTTGTGGATTCAGCTTCACCACATATTCTCCCCCCTTATCGCCTTCTTTTGAAAGCCGTGCCTCCTCGGCCCTTTTCTCCATTGCAATAGTGATGGCGGTGAGAATCTTGAGCGCTTCGTCTGAAGCGGCAATGGATCCTTGGTAGGATTCCTCACTGTAGAGTTCTTTGCTCCTGCTGATGAGCGGAATGGCCTTTTCGATATCGTCTTTATATGAATCCTTTATCTCTGATTCCTGTATCTTCTTCAGGCTGTTCTCAGCAGACTCAATTTGATTGTTCGCTCTCTTTTTAAGTTCCTCCTCCTTGGTGAGGAGCGCAGTATTCACCCCCTTGAGTATCGTGATGGCCTCATCCGATTGCGCTATTGAATCTTTATATGATTGGCTGTCATAGAGTTTTTTACTTTCAGCGATACGGGTTGAAGCCTTTTGAATTTCACTGCTATAGAGATCCTGCAATCTGGACTTTTTGGTTTCAGCGAGTGCGCTTTCTGCCTCCTCGATTTTTTCTCCGGCAACTCCCTTCTGTGTCTTTTGTGTCGCGCTCTCAAGTTTCTTCCGTGCCTCGTCGATTTTCTCCTGAGCCCCCTTCGCGTTCATTGCATTCGCTTCAGTTTCAGCATTACCGAGAAGTGACAATGCGCTGTTCAGTTCGTTCGATGCGAATGTATCTCCTTTCATCGCTTTGAGAGATTCTACTTCCTTCTTCATCCTCTCAATGTTTGATTTTATCTCTGAGAGGTGCGGAAGAGATTTCGTTTTTGCAACGGTGTCGTTTTGAATGGCCGCAGTGGACTTCAAATAGGCATCCCAGTATTTCCCTTCTGTGTGAAGCGAATTCGCTTCATTGAGATTTCTGGTTGATTCGTTAAACTCCTGCGGGGCATACTTTTCGGCAAAGAGCTTTTCGACCTCGCCATGCAGCTTCTGGGCCTCGTCGAGAGTATCCTTCGAAAGGAGCGGGAGTGATTTTTCCACTGCTTTTCGGGCATAGTCGAGTGCTTTCCTTGCATTCTCCTTCGCATCCCCTGTTTCTTCCTTCTTGAGGTCCTCATGGCTGAGCAGGAGGTGCTCACGTGCTTTTTTCAGTTCGTCAGGGGCGTATTTTTCAGCCTTGACCTCAGCGCCTCTGCTTATGGTCATTTTTGCGAGGCCCATTTCATTGATGGGTACGTCAAGCTCACAGGAGACGCCGATGAATGAGAAAACGATGATTAGAGCGGTGATAGCGTGCTTTGCGTTGGGTCTCATGATCTGATTCTCCTTCGCCCATAGCATTTTCATCTCAGGTTACCTGATAAGTGAAAATGTGCAACCAAATTTTTATTATTTATGATTATAATATATCCTTAAAATTATTGTTTTATATATTTCTCTCGCGGGCTCTGATTAATATAGGGGGACTTCTCAAAACTATTAATAGGATGTCCCCCTGGCCATCGTTGTTTTGCACCTCCTGTGCACGCTGGCATGCGCGACATCGTGTCGCTGTGGGCTCAATGTCTGATAAAACCAGTATTTACAATTAGAGGATCAATGTAAATACCGGTTTTTAGAGGTGCCCATAATAAATTATTTTCTTACTGCTGCTTGCCGGCTAACAGAAAAGGAATGAGAAGGTTGCATCGAATGAACAACTTTCTTTTTTTGTTTTATAGCATGAGATTCAATTCTAATAATTTTTTACCCATATGTTTTAGGCCGCCTGATGTTCCCTTAAAACTTCTTGACGAATCGGGACGTTATAGGGTATCCTCCATGTGTTCGGTAAACAATAGAAAAAGTAGATGTGTTTCTGTCATGCTCAATACTGATGTTCTTGTTTTAAACTCTGGGTTCATTCCCATCAGAATTACTTCGGTGAGAGATGCGATATGCCTGGTGACGGCGGAGAAAGCCGTTCCGGTTGTGGAAGAGGAGAAATATATTCGATCACCTTCTTTCGCGATGAGAATCCCTTCGGTCATTTCGATTATCGGTTATAGCAACCTGCCGAAGAGACGTGTCACCTTCTCAAAACTCAATGTGATATACCGTGATGATATGACCTGTCAGTACTGCGGGAAGAGATTTACCATGCGAGATCTCACGGTGGATCATCTGATACCCCGGAGCAGGTGGATGGAGGTTACGAACAGACCGCTCAGTGAGGGGTTCTCCAGCTGGAATAATCTCGTATGTGCGTGTAGATGGTGCAATAACAGGAAGGGGAATAAGCTGCTCGGCGAGATCGGCTGGATGCCGCTGCGGGAACCCTACGAGCCCCAATACATGCCTCATCTGGTGGTTTCTTTTGAAAAAGCCAAGAAAAAAGGATGGCTCCCTTTCTGCTCCTTCAATGTCAGGCTCATGAGGATCATTCCCTCGTAATTCATATTCTCTTCTTGGTGTAGTTGAGAAGCCCCCCCGCGAGAAGTATCTCCCGCTGCCTTTTCGATGCGAATATCAGGAACTCATATGATTTATCGGTGATCTCTATTGTTATCCGCTTCGTCATAATTGCACTGTGGAGATTCTCCGCCCTGAAGTGCTCATTCTGCTCAATGGAATCGTAATCTGCTTCTGAAGTGAATATGAGGGGTACGATGCCAAAGTTGATAAGATTTGCCGCATGAATCCGTTCAAAGGATTTTGCCATGACCAGACGCACGCCAAGATACATCGGGCAGAGGGCTGCATGCTCTCTGCTGGAACCCTGACCGTAGCTGTGTCCGCCAATAATCGCCGTGACCACTCCCTGCTGCTTGTTTTCGAGTGATCTCCGTGCAAATCCCGGATCGGTATTTTCAAAGACGTATTCTGCGTATTTCGGAATGTTTGAGCGGTACTTGAGTCTCGGGCCGGCAGGCATGATGTGATCCGTTGTTATCTTATCCCCCACTTTGATGCCAATTACTCCTTCCATATTGTTCACCAGTGGTTCGGTGTGCGGGGGCTCGCCAATATTCGGGCCTCTGATAATGCTGCCCTTTTTCAGTGAGGGGGGCAATATAAGTGAGTCATCGATGATGAATTTTTTCGGAAGACGCACCCGGGGATAGGCATGCCGGCTCTCACGGGGGTCAATCAGCATTCCTTCAAGAGCTGAAACTGCTGCCACCTCGGGGCTGACCAGGTAAACCTGAGCCGAGGGTGTGCCTGATCGCCCTTCGAAGTTTCTGTTTATGGTTCTCAATGAAATGCCCTCAGTGACAGGTGCCTGCCCGGCACCGATGCAGAAACCGCACGCTGCTTCCATAATCCTCGCTCCGCTTGCTATTAACTCGGCGAGCCAGCCATCTCTGGCGATCATCTCGAGCACCTGTTTTGATCCAGGCGCGATGATGAGGCTTACGTCGGGATGAACTTTTTTACCCTTGAGGATTCTTGCGACGGTGACGAGGTCTTTGTATGACGAGTTGGTGCAGCTCCCGATGGCAACCTGATGTACCTTCAACCCCGATATCTCCGATACCCGTTTCACATTGTCTGGCGAATGAGGACATGCGACCATGGGAACGATCTCCGATAAATTGAGCTCCAGTGTTCTGTCAAATGGCGCATCGACATCTGCGATTATCTCTTTCCATATCTTCCCCCTGTGCTGAGCTTGCAGGAAATCCCTGGTTATCTCATCGCTCGGGAAGATTGAGGTGGTAACGCCGATCTCGGCGCCCATATTGGTTATGGTTGCTCGCTCGGGGACCGTCAGTGTTTTTACGCCGGGGCCGGAGTACTCAAGTACTGAGCCTACGTTCCCCCTGGTGGTGAGCGTCTCCAGTAACGAAAGTATAACGTCCTTTGCGGAGACCCATGGACGCAATTCTCCGGTCAGGTGAATATGTATTATCTGTGGCGTGATGAGATAGAAGGGACCGCCTCCCATGGCAACGGCAACATCCAGTCCGCCGGCACCGATGGCAATCATGCCTAAACCGCCGCCGGTGGGTGTGTGGCTGTCTGAGCCGAGAAGAGTCGCGCCGGGTCTGCCGAATCGTTCCAGGTGAACCTGATGACAGATGCCATTCCCCGCTTTTGAATGATATATGCCATAGGCATCGTTCATCGTCTGCAGATATCGGTGATCGTCAGCATTTTCAAAACCCATCTGCAGGGTGTTATGATCCACATACGATACCGAGAGCTCAGTTTTTACCCGGGGTATACTCAGGGCCTCAAACTGGAGATATGCCATCGTTCCCGTTGCATCCTGAGTAAGGGTCTGATCGATCCGGATACCGATCTCCTGACCGGTTTCCAGCGTCCCCTCTATGAGATGTTCTCTGAGAATTTTATAGGTTACCGAATCGCCCATTGCGTGCTCTCAAACAGGGTAATGCAGGAGTCCCATGCTTTTCATCAGCAATGACACCTGTTGCAGAATGCTCATCACAGCATCATGTACTCTCCTACTTCTTTCCTCTATTTTCAGTATGTCAACTAATCTTTGGAATTTATTCGTTTGAACGAGCATATCCGTACCTTGAGCTTTTAAAAAGAACAGATCCTCATCCGACATATGGGGCGAATGTGTCAAAACTGGATTTTTTAAGAATTATCATTTAAGATTACGATTGACTTTTCACATCGGAATCGATATCGATTACACCATATATTTTTCTAATGGATGAGATGTATGAGACAGAAGATTGGGTTTGATAATGAGCGATATCTTGAGGAACAGACAGAGGCAATTCTTGAGCGAGTGAAGCTTTTTAACAACAAGCTCTACCTCGAATTCGGTGGGAAACTCATCTACGATTATCATGCGGCGCGGGTGCTCCCCGGTTTTGATCCGAATGTGAAGATGCGGTTGCTGCAGAAACTCAAAGACAAGGCGGATATTATTCTCTGTATTTACGCTGGTGATATTGAGAGGAAAAAGGTACGGGCCGATTTCGGTATTACCTATGATGCCGATGCGTTGAAATTGATTGACGATCTCGGTGAATGGGGATTGGGGGTAACCGCGGTTGTGATTACCCGCTTTGAGAATCAACCTTCGGCAAAGCTCTTTAAAAACCGATTGGAGCGTCGCAACATTCGTGTTTATGCACATCGGTATACCAAGGGGTATCCTACCGATATTGATGCCATTGTGAGCGATGATGGATACGGAGCGAATGAATGCATTGAAACCGGCAGTCCCATTGTTGTCGTAACGGGTCCCGGACCTTACAGTGGCAAGCTGGCGACATGTCTCTCACAGCTCTATCATGATCACGAGAAAGGCATCGGCTCTGGATATGCCAAGTTTGAAACTTTTCCCATCTGGAATCTGCCGCTGAAGCATCCGGTAAACGTGGCCTATGAGGCAGCGACGGCTGATATCAGGGATTTTAATATGATAGATTCGTTTCATCTCGAGGCATATAACAAGCAGGCGGTCAATTATAACCGTGATATTGAAGCATTTCCGGTTCTTAAGAGAATTCTGGAGAAGATTACAGGCGCGCCGTCAGCTTATAAATCACCGACCGATATGGGTGTGAATCGCGCTGGTTTCGGAATCATTGATGATGATATCGTACGAGAGGCGGCACTTCAGGAGATTATCAGGAGATATTATCGTTATTCATGTGAATATGCGATGGGTCTGACTGAAAGAGAAACGGTGGAACGTGCCGAACTCCTTATGAAAGAGATGGGCATTACGGGTGAAAACAGAAGAGTGGTTGAGCCTGCCCGTGTCGCTGCACGGGAAGGATATGAGCAGGGAAAGGGGAACGAGGGAATTTACTGCGGCGCTGCTATTGAACTGGGGAATGGTATGATAATTACCGGCAAGAATTCATATCTGATGCATGCGGCCGCAAGCCTCATATTGAATGCAACCAAGTACCTGGCGAATATTCCCGACAGTATCCATCTCCTGCCCCCGAATATAATAGAGTCGCTAAGTCATTTCAAGGAAGAGGTGCTCAATGGGAAGATGATCAGCCTCGACCTTGAGGAAACACTCATAGCCCTCTGTATCAGCGCGACGGTAAATCCTGCCGCTCAGCGTGCAGTAGAAAAGCTCACGGAACTCAGAGGATGCGAGGTGCATATAACGCATATCCCGACACCTGGCGATGAAGCCGGTCTCAGAAAGCTGGGGGTCAACCTTACGAGCGATCCTGACTTCTCGACAAAATGCCTCTTCGTTTAAGTGATTATTGGATGATTGCGGTTTTTCTAAAGAAATGCCAGGCCTCGGAACGGATATACTGTCTTATGGGAATATAAGAGGATGATAGTAATGTTGTTGCCTCATTTAAACAGTACTTTTTTAGTGAGGCAAGTCATACAAGAGAAGGTTATTTTATAAATACGAACTACACGACAAATCATTTTCTTATCTCTCCGGCATAGCCGGTTGTTTGCTAATAGAATCAATACATCCTCCGTATCTCTTCGGCCAGCCGATGTAAGCCAAGCTCTTTAAAGAGCTCATACGAACGTTTATAGTACTTTGTTGCCGTAATATGGTCGCCGGTCTCGTAATAGATGTTTCCGATATTACAAAGTGTACTGGCGTATTCTTTGGTCTGCGTCAGATGGAGGTTTTCAAGGATCTTCAGGGCCTGATGATAAAGCGGAAGGGCCTCGCGATACCGCCGCTGGTTATGATATACGGCGGCGGTGTTGTTCAGAAAGCCCCCGTAGAGCCTGGTGTTCTGGAGGTTCATCTTTTCGGCCAATTTACGCGCACGGGCATATATCTCTAGCGCCTTTTTGTAGCTCCTCATATGATCGTGCAGAACACCAATGTTACGCATCATGTTCAGGTAGTTGTAGGTAACCCGACCGTTGTACTTGAGGTGAGAATCCTGCGCTTTCTCGTAGTATTTAATAGAGTCCTTGTAGCGCCTTAAGTTGGAATAGGAGAGTGCGCTGTTACGCAGGGCGCTTGTATAGAGATAGCTGTCTTCTCGGTCTATTGATTCCAAGATCTCGATTGCTTCCATGTTCTTTTTCAGCGAGGTCTGGAACTGGCGGGTGGCGAAATGAACATTTGCCACAGTTATGAGTGCCTTCACATGGGGGACGCTCTCTTTCCCGTAAACCTTCTGCGTTAGAATAAAGGCGCGATCCGCGTAATCCCGACTTTCGGAATATTTACTCAAGGATATTGCTGCGGTATGTCCGGCCGCAATAAGTGCATCAATATAATGAGCATCCCGCGATATGGCCTTAATGAAATAAGCATAGGACAGCCGAGGATTGCGGTGCATCTCCTCAATCCCCATGGAATACCACTTATAGGTCTCGGTATCTTTGGCTGGCTTTTTTGCTATCAACTCTTCGATCTTTCCGGTCAGTTTGGAATCGAACAACTGAAGAACAATTTTGTCCTGCAGGGCAAAGAGGTCCTGCAAAGTCCCATCCAGCTTCAACATTTTTTCGGTGCGTACTTCTGGAACATTAAAAAGTTTCGCGATTATTCGAACCTTCCGGTCCTGCACATGATAGCTCCCGGTAAGGATGAGGTCAGCACCCAGCAATGCACCCACAGCCTGCAGCTCTTTGTCCCCGAATATACCGGTCTGCGAAAGTTCAATCTCCCGCATCACCGCCAGACGGTCCTTCTTTGTTATGACCAGGATACCTTTTATCATTATAAGATCGTTTGTAATGGTATCAGCCAGGCCATGCGATAGCCAAGAATGCTCCTTCTGGCCAAGGTTGGTAAAGGGGTGGACAAGGAGAA
>Ga0180432_10001910_pt1 | contig 32079 bp, 34 predicted proteins | sample SS_ome_10_FD_132414 | JGI IMG/M metagenome (GOLD analysis project Ga0180432, IMG submission 132414) | Hypersaline lake sediment archaeal communities from the Salton Sea, California, USA - SS_1_MS_2 metaG | ecosystem: Environmental > Aquatic > Non-marine Saline and Alkaline > Hypersaline >...
GGAACACATTTATAACACAGTTAGACCACACCAGACGTTGGGATACCTGACTCCAAAGAAATTTTTGGATCAATGCAAAAGAGAGGAGGTCAGGTGTCACTAATCATATGAACGAGTACATCGTCTTGACACGACATATAGAATCGTGATAAATTTAACGAGCGCAACGCTTGAACCGGAAAGGGGGGAAACTATGCCCAATATGATTGTTTGCGTGAAACAGATAGCTGACCCGGAGGCACCGCCGGGCAGTTTCAAGGTCGATGAGGCTACCAGGCAGGTCACGCCGGCATCCGGCGTATCGCAGGTGGTAAGCCCCTTCGATGAACAGGCGGTGGAGGCTGCCCTGCGAATCAAGGACGCGCAGGGAGGCAAGATCACCGTCATCAGCCTGGGCAAGAATTTCGTCATGGACGTGATCAAGAAACCGCTGTCCATGGGCGCCGATGAGCTGATACTGCTGCAGGATCCCGCCTTCGACGGCGGCGACAGCCACGCAACTGCCTACGCCCTGGCCATGGCCATAAAGAAGGTGGGGGAGTTCGACGTCATCTTCTGCGGGCGGCAGGCTGCCGACTGGGACGCCGGACAGGTTGGCTCAGGCATCGCTGAGATCCTCGGCATACCCAGCATCACACCCATCAAGAAGATAGAGCTCGCGGACGGTAAGGCAAAGGTTGAACGGATTATCATGGATGGCTACCAGGTGATTGAAGCCGCGACACCGCTGCTGGTCACCGTCTCCAACGAGCTCGGCGAGCCGCGCTACCCCAAACTGAAGGGGATCATGGCGGCTGCCAAGAAGGAGCCCATCACATGGAATGCCGCCGACATCGGCGCTGATACGGCAAAGTGTGGCGCTGCCGGCGCTCGCTCAAAGCTGATGAAGCTCTTCGTCCCCGTAAAGGAAGGCAAGTGCGAGATCATCGAAGGCGAGAGCCCGGAAGAGGCGGCGGTTGCCCTGGCGCTGAAGCTCCGCGAAGTAAGGTTGATATAAAGGGAGGTAATGCTAAATGGCTGAAAATAAAGGCGTTATGATCTGCGGAGAGATAATCGAAGGAAAGCTGGCGCCCATTACCATGGAGCTCCTGGGAGGCGGACGCGCGCTGGCGACCAAGCTGGGAGAGGAGCTGTGCGCGGTGCTGCTGGGCAGCGGCATCGGCGATCTGGGCAAGGAGTGCATAGCCTTCGGCGCGGACAAGGTATACGTTGTCGACGATCCCCTGCTCAAGGAATACCAGACGGATGCCTATGTGACTGTCATGGAAAAGGTGGTAAAGCAGGTTTCGCCCAGCATACTGCTGATGGGAACCACAGCCATGGGTCGCGACCTGGCCCCGCGGCTGGCCTTCCGCCTGGGGACTGCGGTATCGATGGACTGCACCGCTCTGGATATCGACCCTGATTCCAAATTGTTGCTCCAGACACGCGCGGTCTATGGCGGCAATGCCACAGCGGTCTACGTCTGCGAGGGCAACAAGCCCCAGATGGCCACGGTGAGGTCCAAGGCTATGGACCCCCTGGAGAAGGACGACTCCAAAAGCGGCGAGGTGGTGAAGGTAGAGGCTGGACTTGACCCATCAGCGATCAAATGGAAGGTCACCGACACGGTCAAGGAGAAGATCGAAGGGATCAAGCTGGAAGACGCCGAGGTAATAGTATGCGGCGGACGCGGCATCGGGAGTGCCGATGCCTTCAAGGAACTGGAACCGCTGGCACAGGTGCTCAACGCCGCTGTCGGGGCTACGAGACCGCCCTGCGACAACGGCTGGGTGTCTCCATCGATACAGATAGGGCTTACCGGCAAGATCGTCAGCCCGACGCTGTATATCGCAGTAGGGCTATCCGGATCGAGCCAGCACATGGCCGGGTGCTCCGGCGCCAAGAACATTATCGCCGTCAACAAGGACCCCGAGGCCAACATCTTCAAGGAGGCCCGCTTCGGCGTGGTAGGCGACTTTAAGAAGATCCTCCCCGCCCTCACCCAGAAGGTTAAGGAACTGCGAAGCTAGAAGCTTATCGTATACAACTCTAAATGTAAATACCGACCCGCTAGTTCGGGTCGGTATTTGTTATCTAAATGGTCCGATATCGATAGGACTAAGCTTTGTCCGCCTTCTCTTTCTCCCGCGCTGCAATAATCCGTTGTGCGACATGGGCTGGAACTTCCTCGTAATGGCTGTACTCCGTTTCGAAGATGCCGCGTCCCTGGGTCATGGCACGCAGGTCGATGGCATAGCGCTGCACCTCAGCCAGGGGCGCATACGCCTCTATTACGTTCCAGCCGTGCTGCGGATTCATGCCCAGTACCTTGGCACGCTTCCCGTTCAGGTCGCCCATGATATCGCCCGTGTAGCTATCGGGCACGGTTATTTTCATCTTCACTATCGGCTCAAGCAGGACCGGGCTGCCCTCGGCAAATCCCTTGCGCATGGCATACGCTCCGGCTATCTTGAAAGACATATCGGATGAATCCACCGCGTGATAGCTCCCATCGTACAGCGTCACCCTCACATCGCTGACCGGGTACCTGGCCAGCGCCCCCTCATGTATGGCTTCCATTACCCCCTTCTCCACAGCGGGTATGTAGTTCTTGGGCACAACACCGCCAACAACGGCATCCGCAAACTCGAACCCGGTCCCCCTGGGCAATGGCTCCAGCTTGAGCAATACGTGACCATACTGCCCGTGACCCCCCGTCTGCTTCTTGTGCTTATATTCAGCCCTGGTAGCAACAGTTATCGTTTCCCGGTATGGCACCTTGGGCGTCTCGATGATTACCTCAACGCCAAACTTGCGCTGCATCTTCTCGACCGCAACCTCCAGCTGCGTCTCTCCCAGTCCGGAGAGGATAGTCTCCAGCGTATCCGGATCCCGGCTGACCCTGAGCGACGGGTCCTCCTCCGCGATCCTCGTAAGAGAGGACCCCAGCTTATCCATATCCGCTTTGGTCTTGGGGCGCACCGCAACGCTCATGCAGGGATGTGGGAACTGGATGGCGGCGACCGTCAGCGGGCGCTCCTTGCTGCAAAGCGTGTCTCCGGTAACCGTTGCTGACAGCTTGGCCACAACCCCTATATCACCGGCGATGACATCAGCGATGGGCTCCTGGTTCTTACCCCGCATCATATATATCTGGCCGATACGCTCCTGCGTATCCCGGTTAGCGTTCCATGCTACCGAATCGCTGTGCAGCGTGCCGCTGTAAACCCGAAAGTATGTCAATTTACCGACGTAGGGGTCAGCGCTGGTACGGAACACCAGGGCAGCCAGCGGACCGGCAGGGTCGGCTTCCAGCTGTTCCTCCTGCTTGGAACGTGTGTTGGCAGCCGCGATCGGGCCCAAATCCTTTGGTGAAGGCAGGTATCCACAGATAGCATCCATCATCAAGGATGTGCCTGCATTCTCGTGCGCCGAACCTACCAGCACCGGCACAATGCTGCCGTTTATGGTCGATGCCCGCAACCCGTTCCTGACCTCCTCCTCGGTAAGGCCTTCACCATCCAGATACTTGGATATAAGGCTATCGTCCGTCTCCGCCACTGCCTCAACCAGTTTCTCGCGATATTCCTCAGCCTGTGCCTTCAACGATTCCGGTATATCCGATTCCTTCCCCTGCACATACGCCTTCATCGCCACCAGATCCACAACGCCCTGGAACTTGTCCTGCTCACCAATGGGAAGGGCAACAGGCAGACACTTCTTGCCGAAATGCGTATGGAGCTCTCCCAGAACCTTGAAGAAATCCGCGTTCTCCCTCTCGATTTTATTGATGAACACAAGGCGCGGGAATCCCTGTCCTTCCCGCTCGTCCACATAGCTCCAGGTCAGTTCTGTACCCACTTCGACGCCGGAAGTGGCACATACGACAAACACTGCGCCATCGGCTACACGCATCGCCGCTTTGATCTCACCTATGAAATCGGCGTACCCCGGCGCGTCTATTATATTCAGCTTGAGACCCTGCCATTCACACGGGACCAGGGACAGGTATATACTGATCTTGCGCTTCACCTCATCCGGATCGAAGTCGGACGTGGTGTTGCCCTGATCCACCTTGCCCAATCGGGTAATGGCCCCCGCGCTATACAGCATTGCCTCAGAGAGCGATGTCTTTCCAGCGCCAGAATGGGAAAGCAGCACCACATTGCGAATCTGCTCTGTGGTATATTGTGGCATCAATAGTCTCCCTTCACTAGATATAGATGGCCATCCGGACTGAGACGGACAGGCTGCTACATTATACCCTTTTTGTTCGGTAGCAAGCAACGCCAGAAGTGTTTATCAGCTTGATGCTCTCGTAGATTGGTGCTATAATCAGCCATACTGAAAAATAGCGTGGTGAGATATGAAGCTCAGCCGAGAGGAAGTACTCAATATAGCCGCCCTGTGCCGCATGTCGCTGTCTGAAGATGAACTGGAAAGGTTTCAGGGGCAGATCTCCGACATACTGGAGAACTTCGAGATATTGCAGCAGGTCGACACCACGGATGTGCCCCCGACAGCCTATCCCACGCCGCTGCAGAACGTGTGGCGCAAAGACGAAGCGCGCCCATCCCTCCCTAAGGAGGACATACTCGCCAACGCCCCGCGCCAAGAAGAAGGTTGTTTTCGCGTGCACGCCGTGCTGGAGGGTAACTGACAGTGAAGCTGCACGACCTGACCATCCATGAGGCCCGCAGGCTGCTGAAAGGCCGTGAGGTCTCGTCGGTTGAGCTGACGCGGGCGGTGCTGGAACGCATCTCCGACATCGAGGATAAAGTGCACGCCTTCGTCACCATAACGGCGGAGCGGGCGCTGAAGCGGGCGGCCCTGTCCGATAAACGCATCGCGGGTGGCGACTGCACGCCGCTGACGGGCGTCCCCGCGCTGATCAAGGACAATATGTGCACCCGTGGCGTCGCTACCACCTGCTCATCTCGGATGCTGCAAAATTTCATCGCCCCATACGATGCCACCGTTGTGGAGAGGCTGGAATCGGCGGGCATGGTCATGGTAGGCAAATCCAATATGGACGAGTTCGCCATGGGCTCATCCACCGAGCATTCGGCCTTCTTCACGACCCGCAATCCGTGGGACCTCGGCCGCGTCCCCGGCGGCTCAAGCGGAGGATCGGCGGTCGGCGTCGCCGCCGGTGAGGCGATCTATGCGCTCGGCTCCGACACAGGGGGCAGCATCCGCCAGCCGGCCAGCTTCTGCAGCGTCGTCGGCCTCAAGCCGACATACGGGCGCGTATCGCGGTACGGGCTGGTTGCCTTCGCCAGCTCTCTCGATCAAATCGGGCCGCTCACCCGGGATGTTACCGACGCCGCCCTGGTCATGAACGCCATCGCCGGGCGCGACCCCGCCGACTCGACATCGGTCGATCATAGCGTGCCTGATTATACACAGTCGCTGGTGCCCGACATTAAAGGGATCAGGCTGGGCATACCCAGGGAGTATTTCGTCGAAGGGATGCAGCCGGGCGTCAGCGATGCCATACGCGCAGCCATTTCCACGCTGGAGGGGCTCGGCGCCGAGGTGGACTGGGATCTATCGCTGCCAAGCACCAGGTATGCCCTGGCCGCATACTACATCATCGCCCCATCCGAGGCGATGGCTAACCTCGCCCGCTACGACGGGGTTAAATATGGCTACTCGCACGCTGGGGAAAATATGTGGGACGCCATGGAAAAAACGCGCGGACACGGGTTCGGGCCGGAGGTGAAACGGCGCATCATCCTGGGCACTTACGCCCTATCCGCCGGCTACTATGACGCCTACTACCTCAAGGCCCAGAGGGTGCGGACCCTGATACGCCGCGAGTTCGAGCAGGCATTCCAGCGGTACGATGCGCTGATAACGCCGACATCGCCGACGGTGCCGTTCAGGATCGGCGAGAGGGTGGACGACCCGCTCCAGATGTACCTCAGCGACGTCTGCACCCTGCCTGTCAATATCGCCGGCATACCCGGACTTTCCATACCCGCCGGCTTCGCTGACGGCCTTCCCGTGGGGATGCAGATACTGGGCAAGCCCTTCAGCGAGGAAGTGCTGCTGCGCATCGGTTACGCCTACGAGCAGGCGACGGATTGGCACACGAGACGACCCGATATTCAGGAGGGATGAATTATGTGGTGGTTATATTTTATAATATCTATGGCGTTATTCCTGATATTTTTCGTGGATACAAAGCAGGATAAGAAGAATCCCGGGGGAGAAGAATGAAGATGTCACCTGCGAAAGCGATCGGATTGGCACTGGTTGTTTTTCTGGGCATACTGCTCGCCGTGGGGCTGGACCGCCAGCTGGGTGCCTCCGCAGGTACGACGCCATCCGGCCCCCAACCCATACCCACGCTGGGACCCGGCGGCTGTGTTCCCGACCGCGATGCTATCCAGACAACCCTGTACCTCTACCACAACGCTACGGGTGACTGGCCCACCGCCGACGGAAAGCCGGGGGATATGAAATGGGACAGGCTTATACCGCTGTATTTGCCCTACATACCCTCCACAGACGCGAGGTGCAACTGGCAGGTGAACAGCGACCCTGAGGGCGAAGTCTGCCTCTGGGAGCTATGCTGAGGGTGTACCTGTGGCACGTTGTGCACACGTAAGTGAAATCGACAGGAACATTATATGAACTGCTATCATTTCCTCCCGCTTGGAGCTTTATCTATTGCCATACCAGCTACAAAATCATAAAGGGTTGTCAGATAGTTTAAGCTAGAATGAAAGGGAAATTAGCTGAGATTATATTTATAGAGAACCTAGATTTGAAAACCATGGTGAACCGAATGCTATTGTGTAACCCTTTCCATCTTTTAGAACGGTAAAATGAAAATACTTGTATTCATCGCAGTATTATTCTTTGCACTTACGGGTATCACCTGCGGCGGATCATCCGACGGCGTAGCACCCACTCTCACGCCATCGCCGACCGAGGTATCAACATTTGCGACCTACACCAATGAAAGCCATGGTTTCTCACTCCTGTATCCGTCAGACTGGTTCATAGATGAAGAGGCCTGCCTGACATGTGGCGGCCCCCTTGTAGCAATAAAGGCCCCTAATACATGCGGTAACCTGACCACCCAATTCGAGATCAAAAAAGACGAGCAGGTCGAAACAAACGATGTAGAGGGTTATTTTGATTACAAAAAGGGGGACATACTGCTAGGGTTGATGGATTATACGCCCATTTCCGAGAAACGACTTATCGCAGATGGAAAAGATGCTATACAACACGAATTTACCTATACTTCCTTCTTTGAACAAACTGTATACGTAATAGCTCTTATCCTGCTTGACAACGATACAGGCTGGTACATGTACTGCGCCTGCGCCGAGAGCTGCTCCAGCGAGTGCGAAGCGGTATTCGATACTATGGCGGGCAGCTTCAACCTGATAGAATAGCTGAAAACACTATTGAAAAATTGGCGCAAACCATGGATAATGCAGATTCGTATCAACCTGTGCAGGTGAGCTGTTACTCCGGGTGCCAGTTCGCCGACCGTCCGGCCTCGTTCACATGGCGGGGAATGACCTGCGAGATCTCAGCCGTGGAGAAGCAGTGGCTGGAGCCTGGTGCAAGGCATTTTCTGGTCAGGACCAGGGGGGGAAAGCGGTTCGAGATTCGCTATAGTGAGGGTGACGATTCATGGTCTCTGTTAGAGAGATGTTCAACACATATATAGATCGCAGAGAACTGCCCGCGCTGGCCGCTGTGAGCAGCGAGATGGCGGCGTTCGATGATTACCTGAAGGCACGGCTTTCCGAGAGCGGGATAGACGGGCTTAAGGTCTGGGAATACGGCAAGCTGTTGAAGTTCGCCGGTGACTTCCGGGGATTGCGACTGCTCGACATCGGCCCCGGCGAAAGCACCTTCTGCCTGTTTCTCGCCAGACGAGGCGCTAACGTGGTGACCATCGATTATCCGCAGCCCTTCGCGCCGGGCATAGAGGGTTTTCGTTCCAGGTGCCGCCGGGACGGCGTCGCCGTAAACTGCGGCACCATGGTCAACCTGCCCTACAGGGACGGTAGCTTCGACATGGTGACCTGCATCTCCACCATCGAACATCTGGACACAGACCGTGAGTGGCACCCCGTTAACCGCAGCCAGTTCATCGCCTCGACGAAAGACTCGTTAGCCGAGATGGGACGTGTGCTCAGAAGCGGCGGCTACCTCTATATAACATCCGATGCCTGCGACCTGCAGAGACAGAAGACGGACAACTGGGGACTGTCGAAGCTGTACAACGGCATCGGTGCCGCCTACACGTTTCACGAGATCGAGGACGTGTTCGTGAGCACGCTCAAGCAGATGCGCTTCAAATTCGTAAACGGATATGATTATAGATCGAGCCTTGTGCTGGAAGACCCCGGCAGGGCTAACTATCGAGGGCGATATTTTTCGACTTTCGCCATACTGGCGCAGAAAGGAGTATGACCCGTGAAAGAGCTGATTCATATTCTCAAGATACTGGAAGAGGACGCACGCAAAACCCCTCAGCAGATCTCGACCATGACCGGCATACCCGTCGACCGCATTAAGAAAGCCGTTAAGCAGGCGGAGCGTGACCGCACCATCTTCAAGTACAAGGCGATGGTGAACTGGGAGAAGGTGAAGGACGAGCTGGTCACCGCCCTGGTGGAGGTGAAGCTGTTGCCGCAGCGCGACGTGGGCTTCGACGCTATCGCCGAGCGCATTTACCTCTTCCCCGAGACCCGCTCTGTGTACCTGGTATCGGGCGCCTACGACCTGCTGGTGCTGGTGACCGGCAAGACCATGCAGGAGGTAGCCGGCTTCGTCTCGCAGAAGCTCGCCCCCCTCGACGGCGTGCAGGGCACGGTAACCCATTTCATGCTCAAACGTTATAAGGAGGACGGAGAGATACTCTCCGGCGAGACGAAGCCCAGGCGGCAGCCGTACATGCCGTAGCGCTCAGCCTATCATTACCAGCGTGGTTTACTATGTCAAAGACCATTGATCGAAAGCTTACTACTGGCAAGCGGGACGTGATCTCAAAACGGGTTAGGTCCATATCCCCGTCCGGCATCCGCAAGTTCTTCGATATCCTGTCCACGATGGAGAACGTCATCTCGCTGGGCGTAGGCGAGCCCGACTTCGTCACGCCTTGGCACGTTCGCGAGGCAGGCATATATTCGCTGGAAAAGGGGCACACCTCGTATACCTCCAACTACGGCGTCATAGAGCTTCGCGAGGAGATCGCCCGATACCTCAAGCAGCGCTACGGGCTGGAATATGACCCGGCGACCGAGATACTGGTCACCGTGGGGGTCAGTGAGGGGCTGGACCTGGCGATGCGCGCCATCCTCGACCCGGGCGACGAGGTTATCGGCTATGAGCCGAGCTATGTCTCATACCTGCCATGCACCCTGCTCGCCGGCGGCAGGTTCATCCCCGTGCCCACGTCCATCGAAAATGGGTTCAGGGTACAGGCGAATGATATCGACAGGCGTGTGTCGACCAGGACTAAAGCTATAATGCTGGGCTATCCCAGCAATCCAACCGGCGCAGTGATGGATCGCGCCAGCCTGAAGAGGATAGCTGGCGTAGCCCAGCGCCGTGACCTGCTGGTCATCTCCGACGAGGTATACGAGAGGCTGGTATACGGCGTGAAACACGTCTGCTTCGCCTCCCTGCCGGGCATGCGCCAGCGCACCATCCACCTCGGCGGCTTCTCCAAGGCTTACGCCATGACCGGCTGGCGCATCGGGTATGCGGCTGCCCGCGCCGACATCATCGAGGCGATGATGAAGATTCATCAGTACACCATCATGTGTGCCCCTACCATGGCGCAGATGGCGGCGCTGGAGGCGCTGCGCGCAGGCGAGGAGCAGGTGCAGGAAATGGTGGCTGAGTACGATCGCCGGCGACGGATCATGGTCAAGGGGTTCAACGACATCGACCTCGACTGTTTCGAGCCGCGCGGGGCGTTCTACGCCTTTCCCTCGATAAGGGTGACCGGCATGACCTCCGAGTCCTTCGCCGAGAGGCTGTTGCTGGAGGAGCACGTGGCGGTGGTGCCCGGCGATGCCTTCGGCAAGTCCGGCGAGGGACATGTCCGCTGCTGCTATGCCACATCGATGGATGAGATTGAGGAGGCGCTGGAGCGCATGGGGCGCTTCGTCAGGAAGCACCGCGCACGCTGAGCACCTGCGCGGTATTCAACCCGACATCCTGAATCGACACTAGGCGCATATGGTTGAAAAGGTACTATTCTCATGGAGCGGAGGCAAGGACAGCGCCCTGGCCCTGCACCACATGTTGAACGACGAGCGGTACAGGGTCGCCGGGCTGCTGACCACCGTAACCGAGGGATACAACCGCATCTCCCTGCACGGCGTCCGCGACACGCTGCTGGAGCAGCAGGCGGCTGCGATCGGGTTGCCGATGCACAGGGTGTACATCCCGCAGGACAGCTCCAACGAGGAGTACGAGGCGCGTATGGGTCAGGCGCTGCTCGAGCACCAGCGGGCCGGCGTCACCGCCGTCGTCTTCGGCGACATCTTCCTGTTCGAGATCAAGAAATACCGCGAAAACAACCTGGCCAGGATCGGGATGAAGGGCATCTTCCCGCTGTGGGGCAAGAACGGCTGCTATCAGGATTTCATCGATCTGGGCTTCAAGGCCGTGATCGCCTCAGCCGACGCCAGACTGCTGGGCGATACATACGTCGGGCGGGCGTTTGACAGGCAGTTCATCGCAGACCTGCCGACCAACGTCGACCCCAACGGCGAGAACGGGGAGTTCCACACCTTCGTTTACGATGGGCCGATATTCGGTGGAGCGATACCCTACAATCTCGGCGAGGTGGTACAGCGGGACGGGTTCTTCTACTGCGACATCCTGCCGGGCGTTTCTACCAGGTGAACCCGGAGAGCGAAAATGACAGCCCCGGAGTTTTTCACACACCAGACTATTGCGGCTCGGGCATCGGCGACTCGGTGAATGCCGGCGACAGCGACCTGTACACCATGTTTTCAACCCGTCAGTGAAGTTGACTACATCTGCTCCGGCGCGCTCATGCCCATCAGCGAAAGCGTCCGCGACAGTGCGATGCGCGCCGCCTCGACCAGCTTCAGGCGAGCGCAGGTAAGCTCCTTATCGTCGGACACCACGCGGCATTTCTCGTAGAAGTTGTGGAAGGTGGTCGCCAGGTCCTGCGCGTAGTACGGCAGGTGATGCGGCTCAAGCGCCTGGGAAACCAGCTCCACCACCTCGGGGAACTGCAGCATGCGGCGAATCAGCATCAGCTCAGGATCGCTGGTGAGCAGGGAGAGGTCTCCGCGGCGATAGTCGATCTTCTTCTCTTCCGCCAGTCGCAGTATGCTGCAGATGCGGGCGTGGGCATACTGGACGTAGTACACCGGGTTGTCCGCCGATTGGCGCTTGGCCAGCTCCAAGTCGAACTCCATCTGGCTGTCGGCGGAGCGCGCCAGGAAGAAGAAGCGGCAGGCGTCCACGCCCACCTCATCCATCAGCTCGCGCAGTGTTATCATCTCGCCGGTGCGCTTGGACGCCCTGACGATCTCATCGCCGCGCTTGAGGGTGACCATCTGTGAGATGATAACACTGAGTTTCTCCGGGTCGAGCCCCAGCGCACCCACCACCACCTTCATGCGCGAGACGTGGCCCTGGTGGTCTGCGCCCCAGATGTTGATCACCCGATCGAATCCCCTCTCGATGAACTTGTTATAGTGATAGGCGATATCGGAGGCGAAATAGGTGGGCGAACCGTCGCTGCGCACCAGAACGTTGTCCTTATCCTCGCCCAGAGTGGTGGAGGCGAACCACGTAGCCCCCTCCTTGTCGACAGTGAACCCTCCATCTTTCAGCATCGACATAGCTTTATCGTACTGCCCCTGTTCGAATAGGTCCCTCTCGCGGAACCACACATCGAAGGTCACGCCCAGCCGCTCCAGCTCATTGCGGATAGAGGCCAGCATACGCTCCACGCCAACCCGTCCTAGCCCTGCCACGTCATCCATGTAGCGGTCGCCGCTATCGGCCACTATCTCCCGTGCAATGTCGACCATATACTCGCCGAAATAGCCTTCCTCAGGCATTGGCACATCCCTGCCCAGAGCCTGCTGATAGCGGGCGTGCAGGGAACGGTAGAACGCCTCCATCTGGCTACCCGCATCGTTGACGTAGTACTCTTTTTCGACAGTGTAGCCCGATGCTGACAGCACGTTGGAAAGCGTGCTTCCCAGCACTGCGCCGCGCCCGTGCCCTACGTGCAGCGGGCCGGTAGGGTTCACGCTGACGAACTCCACCTGCACCCTACTGCCGCCTGTGTCGATATTGCCATATCTATCGCCAGCGGCCAGAATCTTTTCTACCTGAGAGGTGAGCCAGCCGCTTTTAAGCGAGAAGTTGATGAAGCCCGGCGGGGCCACCTCTATCCTGGCGCACTCTGCGGGGCATTGCATCAGACCAGCCAGCCTTTGAGCGATATCCAGAGGGTCCATGCGCGCCGCTCGCGCCAGCTTAAGTGGCAGCGGTGCCGCATAATCGCCGTGCTCGGGGTTCTGCGGGCGTTCCAGAACGATCTCAGGCATAGCCATAGAGGGCAGAAGCTCGCTCTTCTGCGCCTCGACAAACGCCTGCTCCACCATCGCTACTAGCTTGTCTCGTATCATGACCCCTCCAAGCTTACACCATCTTGCCACAAATGAGCAACCTCCTGCTTTAACAACCGATGGATGGGCAGCGAGAGGTCGGGGTCTGACTTGAACAGCCTGATCGCCTCACCGCGGGACAGCTCCAGCAGCTTCATATCCGATAACTTCGCCATCTTAAGATCTGGCAGCCCGCTCTGCCTGGTGCCGAAGAACTCTCCTGGCCCCCTGAGCTTCAAATCCTCCTCGGCAAGGGCGAACCCGTCATGGGTATGCTCCAGGATGGACAGGCGTTCCCTGCCCTCCGGCGTCGGGCTCTCGGCGACCAGCATGCAGTAGCTCTGATGCTCGCCGCGGCCCACGCGTCCGCGGAACTGGTGCAGCTGCGCCAGTCCGAATCGGTCGGCGCCCTCGATGAGCATCACTGTGGCATTGGACACATCGATGCCCACCTCCACCACCGGCGTCGCCACCAGTATATCGTAATCGCCATTGCGAAATCCCTTCATCACTTTCTCTTTATCCGCGGGCTTGAGCCTGCCGTGAACCAGGCCCAGCCTCAGGTGAGGGAACACATCCTGGGACAGGCGTTCATGTTCGACCACCGCCGCTTTGGCCTCGATGGACTCCGACTCCGAGATGAGCGGGCAGATGATGAAGGCCTGGCGGCCCTCGCCCACCTCGTTGCTGAGGAATCGATACGCCTTATCCCTCTCATCGGGCTCCAGGTATCTCGTACGGATCACCTGCCTCCCCGGCGGCAGCTCGGCGATCACCGAGAGGTCCAGGTCTCCGTACAGGGTCAGCGCCAGGCTGCGGGGTATGGGTGTGGCCGTCATCACCAGCAGGTGCGGGTTCTTACCCTTCTGGCGCAGCGCCGAGCGCTGCATCACCCCGAACCGGTGCTGCTCATCGACAATAGCCAGCCCCAGGCGATCGAACTCTACCCCCTGCTGTATCAGGGCGTGCGTGCCCACCACGATATCGACCCTGCCCTCTGCTATGGCGCGGTGAACTATCTTCTTCTCGCCGGGTTTCATGCTGCCGACGAGGACGGCCACAGTGATGGGGCGGGAGAGCAGCGAGGCGAACGAGCGCAATCTGCCCTCGCCTCCGACCTCGCTTCCCGCTTTGCGCAGCAGGCCGCAGATATTGGCGTAATGTTGCTCCGCCAGTATCTCGGTGGGGGCCATGAACGCACCCTGGTAACCGCCGGCCGCTGTCGCCAGCAGGGCAGCGGTCGCCACTATGGTCTTGCCGCTCCCCACCTCCCCCTGAAGCAGGCGTGTCATGGGCCTGTCCTGGGCCATATCCGCCAGTATCTCGTCCAGGGCACGCCGCTGCCCCGCGGTCAGGGTATAGGGAAGCGAACCGACGAATCGACCGAGTAAATCAGCTGCCGGCTGTATCTCGTTCGCCTTATTCCCCTCGCGCCAGTCTTTGCGCCTCGACAGGACGCCCAGCTGGATGAGGAACAGCTCATCGAAGGCCAGCCTTTTCCTGGCGCGGTCCTTCATCTGCTCACTGTCCGGGTAATGTGCCTGTCTCACCGCCTCGGAAAGCTCGAGCAGGTTGGCCCGTTGCCTCACCTCGGCGGGCAGAAAATCGGGGAGACGCAGAGACCACAGGTCCACCGCCTGCTTGACCAGCCGACGCACCGTGCGCGGGCTCAGCCCCGCCGTGAGGGGGTAGAGCGGCACCAGCCTGCCGGTATGCGTCAGGTCCTCACCCTCCAGCGGCTCGTATTCCGGCGACTGGAAAACCTTGACGCCCTTGTACATGCTCACCTTGCCGCTCAGCACCAGCCGGGGATTGTTGCGCAGCTGCCTGGCGAGATAGGGCTGATTGAACCACACCACGCGCATATTGCCGCTCTCGTCACCTATCCCCGCCTCCGTCGACCGCCGGCCGCCGATGTAGGCTTCCTTCGCCTGCCACACGGTCGCCACGACCGTCTGTTCCTCGCCCACCTTCAACTCGGCGATGGCCTTCCGTTTGGTGTAATCCAGATGGCGACGGGGGAAAAAGTAGAGCATGTCGCGCACCGTCTCGACACCCAGCCTGCGGAATTTGGGCACCAGCTTGGCGCTGACCCCCTTTATACCGGCGATCGGGGCGTCCAGCTTCTCATAAATGCTATCGTCCGGCTCGACAGGGGAGGTTTTCGCGATTGGGGGTTTGTTGCCGACAGCGACCCTGTCTTTTGATTTCGACACTGGCTCAGACGCAGGGCGATGGTCCCCCTCAAGCGCGACATCGATACCGTCGATCCAGCGCAGCATGCCCTCCACCCACTCCCTCCTCTGCCCCGCAGTCAGGCTGGCGTAGCTGCCCGCGGGCAAACGTCCGCCGAGCTCGCCCGACCAGCGTTCAAGGTAGCGATCGAGTCCGCCAGCGACAGCGACATCACGATAGCCTTTCCTGGTCTCCAATTGCAGGATCTTGTGCAGCGTGACCAGATCCATGAGTGTTTACTCGACTGAGATGATATAGCTGTAGTGGGGTTGCCCCCCGTATATGGCCTCTACCTCGAGGCCGGGGTGAGCGCTGTGTATCAAGTCGGCCAGCGATCCGGCGGTCTCCGCGGTGGCCTCATCGCCGTAGTAAATGGTGACGATCTCTGCCGATGAAAGGTCGATGCTCTCAAATGCCTGCCGTATGACCGTCTCAACGCTGTCGCCGACAGCCACCAGGTCGCCGTCGACCAGGGCGATGATCTGCCCCTTCTCCATCGTGTGCCCGCCAACTCGCGCCGGTCGCACCGCGCGCGTCACCTCGATGGTGCTCACCGTAGCCAGCGCCTCGGTCATCGCCGCCACGTTCGCTTCAAGGCTGGCCTCGTTATTTACCGCCAGCAGCGCCGTTACGCCCTGCGGTATGGTCCGGGATGGCACGATGACCAGCTTCTTTTTACTCATGACACAGGCCTGCCTGGCAGCCATCACGATATTGGGATCGTTGGGCATGAGGATAACCTGGTCCGGGAACACCGATTCGACGGCCCTGAGTATCTCCTCCGTTGAAGGGTTCATCGTGGGTCCGCCGGGGATGACGGCGCTGATGCCCAGGCTGCGGAACACCTCCGCCATGCCGTCGCCGGAGACTACCGCCAATGTAGCCAGCGATGTCTGCGGCAGCTTTTCCGACGATATGAAATCCTCGTGCTGCTCGTCCATGTCCTGCACCTTGACCTGGCGCAGCGAGCCCAGCGATGTGGCATATCCGATGACGGCCTCAGGGTCGAAGGTGTGGACATGCGCCCGCACCAGGTTCCCATCCCCGACCACCACCACCGACTGCCCTATGGCCTCCAGCTGCCCGCGGACCTGGTCCACTTCAAGATCCTTCCCCTCGATTACGAACTCGGTGCAGTAGCCGTAGGCATGCTCCTCGGTGGCAAGGCTGGAGCCTAGCTGCGTAGCGGAGAGCAGATCGCTCAATTCCCGCTCGTCGGTCTCGCCGCGCAGGTAGCGCAGGAACCCCTCCAGTATGACATACAGCCCCAGACCGCCGGCGTCCACGACCCCGGCCTCGCGCAGCACCGCCAGCATGGTCGGCGTCCTGGCAACGCAGTCCCTGGCGGCGCTGGCGGTAACCTCCAGCACCCGGCACAAATCACGCGCGCTCGACACCTCCTGCGCCGCGACCGCTGCCTCGCGCACCACCGTTAGGATGGTGCCCTCCACGGGATGGCTCACCGCCTTGTAGGCGAAAGCCGAGCCGGCCATCAGCCCCGCCGCGAGGTCACTGCCGTCAAACGATTCCTTGCCGTTCAGCGGGTCGGCCAGCCCGCGCAGTATCTGCGACAGGATCACGCCGCTGTTGCCGCGCGCGCCCATCAGGGCGCCGTGGGCGATGGCCCGCGCCACCACTGAGGCACTGCCGTCCGCCGTTCTCGATGCCTCCGCCACCGCCGAGCGCATGGTGAGGAGCATATTGATGCCTGTGTCACCATCGGGTACGGGAAAAACATTGAGGGAGTTTATATGGGCTGCATTGCTCTCCAGCCATGCGGTGGCGCTGCCGAACATCTCGACCAGGCTGTGCCCGTCGCAGGAATTCTTCTCTGCCATCTTCTGTCTTCTTGCCATGATGGTCGATTTATGCTATTCTCAATTGGTAAATTCTACCGCAAAACTGCTATCAGGTCAAAGAGGAAGATATATGCCAGGCAAATGTGATATATGTGGAAAGTTGCCCCAGTTCGGGCATAACGTCAGCCATTCCAACCGGCGCACCAACCGGCAGTGGAACACCAACACGCACCGCAGGATGCTGCTGATAAATGGCAAGAAGATGCGGGTCAATATCTGCACCCGGTGCCTGCGGAATCAGCTCAAGCTGGCCAGCTAACCCCCTAAGTTCGCCCGCAGCTCTTTTATCGTCTCGCTGGCGCTTTTGTCTTTGCGGAACACGCCCGGGCCCGCCACCAGCACCCTCGCCTAGGTCAAGCTTATACGTGAACTTGATGTCCTATATATTATACGGTATCATAAGTTAGCGACGGGGAGGTTGCGAATCATGTCTACCTCAATGACACTTCTATATTGGAAAGGCAAGCGATTCTGGCTTGGCAAGCTGCTTGAACACCCTGAGATAATGACTCAAGGCGAAACCCTTAACGAATTAGAGCGGAACATCAGAGAAGCCTACATGCTTATGGCCATGGACGATGTCCCCGAGCAGCACAAGACCAAGAAGATCGCAATATGAAGCGCAAGGAGCTGATTCGGCAACTGGAACAAGCAGGGTGCGTATTACTGCGCCCCGGAACCAACCATGACATATACTTCAATCCCGCATCAGGACAAAAACAGCCTGTCCCTCGCCACGTGGAGATAGACAACGCCCTGGCGAAACACATCAAGAAATATCTGGGATTAACCTAATCGCTTCCTCTCTCAATCCCCCTTTGGCAAAGGGGGATTCAACTGTCATTGCGAGTCCGCCCGCCTATGGCGGGACGAAGCAATCCCATTTTCTAGTTGATACAGCAACTACTGAGATTGCCACGTCGTTCGCCTCAGGCGAACTCCTCGCAATGACGGGAAAAGAAGGCTCGCTATGACAATGGTGGAGGCTAACCCCCGAAGCTCGCCCGCAGCTCTGCCATCGCCTCGCTGACGCTTTTGTCTTTGCGGAAGACAGCCGAGCCCGCCACCAGCACCCGCGCTCCCGCCTCGACGACGCGCGGAGCCGTCTGCGGCGTTATGCCACCGTCAACCTCCAGTTCGGCCGTGAGCCCCCGCTCGTCCAGCATCTTGCGGACGCGGGCGATCTTCTCCACCACTTCCTCGATGAAGGCCTGCCCGGCATAGCCCGGGTTGACCGACATCACCAGCACCAGGTCGAGGTCGGGCAACACGCTGTCCAGAGCATCGACAGGCGTCGCCGGGTTCACCGACGCCCCGGCCTTCACGCCGAGCTTCTTTATCGAGCGTATCAGTTGTACCATATCGGGACAGGCCTCGGCATGCACGGTGATGATATCCGCACCCGCCTGAGCGAACTGCTCGATCTGGCGCTCGGGGTTGTGTATCATCAGGTGCACGTCCAGCGGCACGTCAGTCAGCGGGCGGATGGCCTTGACCACCAGCGAGCCGATGGTTATCGGGGGGACAAACTGCCCATCCATGACGTCGACGTGAATGTAGTCGGCGCCTGCCTTCGTCACTTCCACCACCTGCTCTCCCAGGCGAGCGAAATCGGCGGAGAGGATCGACGGCGCGATCTTGATGCGGCTAGACATCCTCTCCCCTTATGAGCTGTCTCGCCCGTTCGAGTTGTAGCTCTACTTGCCTCTGGGCGGTACCCCCCAGCACATCGCGCGCCGCAACCGAGGACTCCAGCGTTATCGACAGGACGTCTGCATCGAACTGCGGCGAGTGTTTCCGGTATTCGTCGATGGACAGGTCGCTCAGCGACTTGCCCTTGCCCGACGCGTATCGCACCAGCCTGCCGACGATGCCGTGAGCCTCGCGGAAAGGGACGCCTTTCCTGACAAGATAATCGGCGATATCCGTGGCCAGGATGCAGCTGTCATCGGCGGCCCGTCGCATGGCCTCGCGTTTGACCTTGAGCCCGGTCAGCATCCCGGTGAACACATCCAGCGTCGCCAGCAGCGTGCCCACCGTGTCGAACAGCCCTTCCTTGTCCTCCTGCATATCGCGGTTGTAGGCCAGCGGCAGCGCCTTCATCGTGGTCAGGATCGCCATCAGGTGTCCGTACACGCGGCCGGTCTTGCCCCGCGCTAGCTCGGCCACGTCCGGGTTCTTCTTCTGGGGCATCATGCTGGAGGTGGTGGCATACGCATCGTCCAGCTCGATGAAGCCGAACTCGGAGCTCGACCACAGGATAAGCTCCTCTGCCAGGCGCGACAGGTGCATCATGGCGATGCTGGCCGCTGCCTGGAACTCTATGACGAAGTCTCGGTCGGAGACGGCGTCCATGCTGTTCTGGCTTATCTGGCTGAAGCCCAGCTCCCTGGCCAGGAACTCGCGGTCGATGGGGTACGGCACGCCGGCCAGCGCACCGCTGCCCAGCGGCAGCACGTCGGCGCGGGACCAGCAGTCGCCGAAGCGCTCCACATCCCGCTGGAACATCTCGAAGTATGCCAGCAGGTGATGCGACAGCAGCACCGGCTGCGCCCGCTGCATATGGGTATAGCCGGGCACGACGACGTCCTTATTTTCTTCTGCCAGATTGACGATCGCCTCCTGCAATTCGACCAGGGAATCGATGGCGTACACCGCAACATCCTTGACGAACATCCGCATGTCGAGGGCCACCTGGTCGTTGCGGGAGCGCGCGGTGTGCAGCCTGCGGCCCACGTCGCCGACGATGTCTATGAGCCGCGCCTCGATGTTCATGTGTATGTCTTCCAGATCCTCGCTGGGCACGAAATCGCCGCTGTCGATCTCTATGCGAATCGATTCCAGCGCCTCGACGATCTTACTCGCCTCACCCTCAGCAATTATCCCCTGCTTTGCCAGCATACGTGCGTGGGCGATGGAGCCGTCGATGTCGTAGTCGTACAACAGTATATCGAACGAGACTGACTGAGTGTAATCTCTGGCCGACCTGTCCACGTCCTTATCAAATCTCTCGCGCATGGGGTTACCCTCCCCTCAATATATTCCGTGTGTCCCCAACCCCCTGAATCCCCCTTTGCCAAAGGGGGACTATGGAGGATTCCGTATCCGTCACTGCCCGCCTGTTCCCCCTGTCATTGCGAGTCCGCCCGCCTCTGGCGGGAAGCGAAGCAATCTCGATGCCTGCTGACGGGATTGCCACGTCGTTCACCTCAGGCGAACTCCTCGCAATGACTTCAAAACTACTTCTTCTTCCCCTTCTTCCTGCTGCCCCTCTTTGCCGCCGTCTTCCCGACCACCCGACCCTTCCCCTTCTTCGCTGCCTGTTTATCGACCATCGCCCCCACGCGCAGACGCAGGACGTTGAGCCTGATGAAGCCGGTGGCATCGCTCTGGTCGTATATGCTCTCGCCGCCCTCCATGGTAGCGATATCGGGCCGGTACAGCGACAGCGGGCTCTTCCTGCCGACGGTGATGATGTTGCCCCTGTACAGCTTCAGGCGAACCGTGCCGGTGACATTGCGCTGGCTCTCGGTTACCAGCGCCTGCAGCGCCAGCCGCTCCGGCGAGAACCAGAAGCCGTAATACGCCAGCTCGCTGTAGCGCGGGATGAGCGAGTCGCGCAGGTGCATGACCTCGCGGTCCATGGTCAGCGTCTCCATCTGCCGGTGCGCCGCGTGCAGGATGGCGCCGCCGGGCGTCTCGTACACGCCGCGCGATTTCATGCCTACGAAACGATTTTCGACCATGTCCACGCGGCCGACGCCGTGCTTGCCGCCGAGCCTGTTCAGCATCCGCATGACGTTGGCGGGCGACAGCTGCTTGCCGTTGACGGCCACACAGATGCCGCTCTCGAAGTCGAGCGTGACGTACTCCGGCTTATCCGGCGCGTCCTCGGGGGCGACGCTCAGCTTGAACATATCCTTCGGCGGCTCAAGCCACGGGTCCTCCAAGATGCCGCTCTCGAAGCTTATGTGCAGCAGATTGCGGTCCATCGAGTAGGGCTACTTGGCGCTGGCCTCGACGGGGATACCTTTCGTTTTACAATACGCGATCATTTCGGCCCGGCCGGGGAACTTCTTGCGAAACCGTTCCTCGCGCCACGGGGCGATTATCTTAATATTCGGGTCCATTGCATAGGCGGTCAGCTCGAAGCGCACCTGGTCGTTGCCCTTGCCGGTGGCTCCGTGGGCGATGGCATCAGCCCTCTCCCTGCGGGCGATGTCCATCATGCCCTTTGCGATAAGCGGCCGGGCGATGCTGGTGCCGAGGAGATACTGTCCCTCGTATATCGCCCCCGCCTGCATCATGGGGAAGATGAAATCGCGCGCGAACTCCTCGGTGAGGTCCTCTATGTAAATCTTCGATGCGCCGGTCTTCTTCGCCTTCTTTTCGAGACCATCGAGTTCTTCCTCCTGGCCGATGTCGGCGCAGAAGGCGATCACATCTGCCCTGTAGGTTTCCTTTATCCACGAGAGCAGGACCGACGTGTCCAGCCCGCCGCTGTATGCCAGCACTACCTTTTTAATTGCCTTACCTGCCATATAAATCTGCCTTTCGTATCCCCCAGCCCCCCTTGAATTCCCCCTTTGTAAAAGGGGGTTAGGGGGATTTTATCTTCTCTACCTTCGACAGCGCGCCGTCGAGTATGGCCAGCGCAGCGTCCACCTCGCCCTCGCCGACGATGAGCGGCGGCATGAAGCGGATGGCGCCCGGGTTCACCGCGTTGAGCAGCAGCCCGGACTGCAGGCAGTCCCGCACCAGCGTCTCGGCGATCTCGGCGTTGAACTCGACCGCTTGCAGCAGCCCGCGCCCGCGGACGTCGACGATGCAATCGTATTCGGCTCGCAGCCTCTCCAGACTGTCAAACAGGTACTTGCCGATGCGGCGGCAGTTGCCCACTACATCGTTGTCCAGTATGTACCTGAATACGGCGCAGGCGACGGCGCAGGCCAGCGGGTTCCCCCCGAAGGTGGAGCCGTGCTCGCCCGGCTTGAATACGGCGAATCTATCCTTCGCCAGTATGGCCCCGATGGGGAACCCCCCACCCAGACCCTTTGCCAGCGTCATGATATCCGGCTCCACGCCGAACTGCTCATAGGCGAACAGGGTGCCATTGCGCCCCATCCCGGTCTGCACCTCGTCCAGTATGAGCACGATATTGCGCTCGTCGCACCAGCGGCGCACCCCTTTAAGGTAATCGGCGGACGGCACGTTGACCCCACCTTCGCCCTGTATCGGCTCCAGCATCACGGCGCAGGTCTTCCCCGTCGTCGCCTTCTTTACCGCGTCCAGATTGTTGTATTCCACGTTGACGAAGCCCTCGGGCAATGGCATGTACGGCTCCTGGAACTTGGCCTGGCCGGTGGCAGCCGTCATCGCCAGCGTTCGGCCGTGGAACGACTTCGTCGCCGTGATGACCTCGTACGCCCCCTTCAGGTTCAGCTTGCCATAGCGCCGCGCCAGTTTCACCGCCCCCTCGCTGGCCTCGGCGCCGCTGTTGCAGAAGAACACGCGGTCGAGGCAGCTGTTCTCCACCAGCATCTGCGCCAGCTGCACCTGGGGCACGGTGTACACCTGATTCGATGTATGCATCAGCATCCGTGCCTGCGTGGTCAGCGCCTCGACGACGACCGGGTGCGAGTGCCCCAGCACGTTCACCGCCCAGCCGCCGATGAAGTCCAGGTATTCCTTGCCATTGTCATCCCACATGCGCACGCCTTCGCCGCGCACGATGGTTACCGGCAGGCGTTTGAACGTCCGCATGAAATATTTGTTTTCCAGTCCTTGCCAGTCTGTCATATATTTTCCTTATGCGATGATGGTGCCCGTTTCGCTCCCGCCGACAGCCTCCGCCAGCGCGTGCGGCGACGTCCCATCGATGATCTGCGCCACCGGCACGCTCTCCAGCGCGCGCAGGCACGCCTCCAGCTTGGGTATCATCCCGCCGGCGGCCACCTTGGAATCGATGAGGGCGCGCACCTCGCTGTGCGTGAGATAGTGAATCACCTTCTTGTCCTTATCCATCACGCCGGGTACATCGGTGAGCATGATGAGCTTCTCCGCCCCCAGCGCCGCCGCCAGCGCCCCGGCAGCCGGATCCCCGTTGACATTCAGTATCGACTCTCCGTCGATTATCCCAAACCCCGAAGGCGCGACTACCGGAATGTACCCTGCCTTAAGCAGCAGTTCGACAGGCTCAATGTTCACCTTTTCCACTTTGCCGATAAGCCCGTACTCCGGCTCCATTATCCTGGTCTCGAACAGCCGCCCGTCGATGCCGCACAACCCCACAGCCCTCCCGCCCAGCGCCTGTATCTGCGCCACGATCTCCTTGTTCACCGCCCCGCACAGCACCGCCACCACCACCCGCAGGCTGTCTCGGTCGGTGACGCGCAGGCCGTTCACGATTCTAGTGGGGATGTCCATCTTCTTGAGCCACGCCGTCACCTCATTGGCGCCGCCGTGCACCACGACCATGCGATGCCCCTGCTTCTGCAGCTCCACCAGGTCCTGCAGCACCGTCTCGCCCTTGCCGAAGGTGCTCCCCCCTATTTTAACTACGATCGGCTTTTTCATTTAAACACAATCCTTAAAAATTCAATGTTCTCATCCAACAAATCAAGAAACCTATCAACCGTCTCAGCTTTGACTACCACTATCTTATCTTGGTTTTCAAATCTCTGAACAGCCTTTCGATAATCTGCATCTTCGACTGTTACCAGAATACCCTTAGCCCCTACATTCTCTGTTGCCCAATTTAAAGCATCAAAGTCTTTTGGTAGTGAACCACCTGCGCAAATTTCAATAACGACGTTTGGATCCTGTTTATATTGCCCCAGCTTCCACAAAACGTCATGTCTATAAATCGACCCTTCCTCAGTTCTTGTATAGTAACCAAGTTTTTTACCTACCTCAACCATTTTCTGTTTCAGATCGCTGTGACGACTGGATATTTCTGGAGGTTTGGAAACAACTGTTGAAGTCCCTTTATAACCTTCCTTCTTCAGTCGATTTCTCCCCTTCTGGGTAATCTTCCAGACGCCTCGAGGATACCGCTCTAGCTCCTTTTTAGAAACCAGATCTTGCCTAGCAAACTGAATTCTATTTGTCCACTTATTTGTATTGCCAGAGACTGTCTCTCGCAAATCAGCTTGTGTAATTTGTGGGAAAAAAGCCGTTATCCTCGGATATATATCGCGGGGTTTTGCTTCACCTCCAAATTCACTAATTACATATAACAGAGGAATCTCTACATCCTTTTGCTTCGGTAAAGTCACTCTATCCCCCTACGTCGTGTACTCGGCGTTGATGCTAACATATTCCGCCGACAGGTCGCAGCCCCATGCGGTGGCCTGCCACTCCCCCATATTGAGGCTGACCTGCACCGACACCTCCGTCCCGCTCATCATCAGGCTCAGCCGCTTCTCATCAAACGTGTGCGCCGCGCCGTCGCGGAAAACGCAGGTGTCGTTCATGAACAGGTCCACCTTCGCCCCATCGAACTCGCAGCCGCTGCGTCCCAGCGCCGCGATGATGCGGCCCCAGTTGGGGTCGCAGCCGTGAACCGCCGCCTTCACCAGCGGCGAGCCGGCGATGGTGCGGGCAGCGGCGCGGGCATCGGCCAGGCTGGGCGCCTTCTCCACCGTTACCTCGATTAGCCTAGTCGCCCCCTCTCCGTCCCGGGCGATGCTCCGCGCCAGATAAGTGCAAACCTCGGTCAGCGCCGCCTGAAACTCCTTCGCCGCCTTTGTGCCCGGCTTGACGCGACCTGCCTTCCCGTTAGCCAGTATGACCACCGTATCGTTGGGGCTGGTATCGCCGTCGATGGTCACCATGTTGAACGAGACATCCACCGCCTGGCGCAGCGATTTATCCAGGAAAGCGCGATCGACGGACGCATCGGTGGCGATGAAACACAGCATCGTACCCATGTTGGGGTGTATCATGCCGGCGCCCTTGGCGATGCCCCCGATGGTGAAGCTGCCATCGTCGGCAACCACCGCGACCTCTTTGGGAAAGGTATCGGTGGTCATGATGGCCCGCGCCAGGTCGTGTCCCCCATCAGGCGACAGCGATATCTTCTTCAACCCCGCGGCGATGCGCTCCATCGGCAGGCAGTGCCCGATGACGCCGGTGCTGGCAACCAGCACGTCCTCCGCCTTCAGTTTCAGCGTCTTCGCCGCCAACGCCGCCATCTCGCCTGCGTCAGCCAGCCCGCGCTCGCCGGTGCAGGCGTTGGCACAGCCGGCGTTGACCACGACAGCCTGCGCCTTCCCGCCCGCGACACGCCCCTGCGACCATACTACCGGTGCCGCCTTGATCCGGTTGGTGGTGAACATGCCGGCAGCGACGCACGGGCCTTCCGAGCACAATATGCCTAGGTCCAGCCCGCCTTTGGTCTTGATGCCGGCGGCGGTCGCGCCAGCAAGAAAACCCCCGGGCATTGTTATCGTGCCGCCGCTTGTAAATTTCATGGCTGAACTATATCATAGCCACTTATTCAAAGCAATACGCAGTGATATAATGCGTAGTGTATGCAGCTCATGCGACCGCACCGCGTTCGCCAGGGCAAAAGAGACGGGCGATAAAAGTCACAGACAATGCGTCGGCACGGGGGTAATATTCTTTACGGGAAGCGGGACGGGACAATAATCTCAGGGGCGGTGGCAAATTTCTATGCGGTGCGATGCAGGTCTCGCTTCCTCTCCATTAGCCAGCGACGGTTGGATGCGCCGGATACATCTGACGAGATATCGGCGATACGATAGCCAACGCCGGGTCCCAGATCGATAACGATTGCAGAGCGATCATCATTAAATAGGAGGCGCCAGATGGCAAACACCACCGACAACCTGCAGGCTGCATTCGCCGGAGAGAGCCAGGCAAACCGCAAGTACCTGTTCTTCGCCGAGAAGGCCGACAGGGAAGGGCATAAGCAAATCGCGCGGCTGTTCCGCGCCGCCGCCGAGGCCGAAACGGTTCACGCCCGCAACCACCTCAACGTCATCAAGGGTATAACATCGACCGCTGAGAATCTCAGGGCGGCCGTCGGCGGCGAGCAATACGAATTCACCGAGATGTACCCGGAATTCATCCGGCAAGCTGAAAGCGATGGCAACAGCGACGCCGGGCGCAGCTTCGACCTGGCCAACCGGGTGGAGAAGATACACCACGGCCTGTTCCAATCCGCCCTCGACATGCTGGAGAAGGGTAAGAAGGCGGAGCAGAAGCCGTTCCACGTATGCCAGGTCTGTGGCTACACCGTCGAGGGAGAGGCTCCGGACAGATGCCCGATTTGCGGAGCCGCTAAGAAGATGTTCAAGGCTGTCGACTAATTCGGAAGGCGATAGGCCACAGGCGAGTGCCGAAGGCATAACGACGAAAGGGCCACCGCTATGATATGCCGAAGATTCCCTTAACTTTAGCCGGTATCTCGGCGACCCTGCGCTCGGTGTAATCGAAGAACACCATGCCCATCTCTGCCAAAGCCTTCGCCTTGCCCCTAGCTCCCTGCCGGTCAGATCCTCTTAGGCATCGTCCGGTGGTGCAGCTTCATAGCCAGCACCAGAAACAGGATGGCGAAGCCAAGCAGGGCCAGGAAGTCGACGTATACTGGCAGGTGGCTGGTGTTCTGGATACAGTTCCGCGCGATATCGGTGAAGTATGTTAACGGAGAGATATACGACACCGCCTGTGCCCAGACAGGCAATTCGCTCAGCGGGATGAAGATGCCGCTGATGAATATCAGCGGGAACTTCACCATGGATGACAGCATCATGCTGGTGCTGGGCGAGCTGGTGGGCACCGCCGCCATGATCAATCCCAGGGATGAGAAGCAGAAGACGGCCATGACAACCGCCATGATGAGGATGGGCAACTGTATAACGGCGGCCAGCCCCACGGCCACAATTATCACCGTCAGCACAAGGGAGATGGCGACGCCGAAGATGAACGAGCCTATGATATCACCGAGGATGATGGTCGAGAACGACACCGGGCAGCACATCAGCCGTTCCAGGGTTCTCGCCTGGGTCTCCCAGGGTGTCACCGCCGGCGATATGGCGGTAGCGGTGAAAAAGACCACCATCGCCAGCAGTCCCGGCATCATGAATTCCAGCGCCAGGTTGCGCCCGATGAAGAAGGCGAGGAAGAGGAAGGCGGGGAACATGATGCCGAATATCACCACCGGCCCCTTCGAATAGTAGATGCGGATATCCTTCCTGCCGATGGCCCAGCTCCGCCTCGCCTGGTTCCATGCCGTTACGATGGGGGGCATCATCGCTCACCTCCGCTCACCAGTGCCACATAGGCATCTTCCAGTGACGGCATCAGCGTGCTCATCGATACTATCTTCAAGCCGTGTGTGGAGCAGTAGTTCACCAGCGAGACCACCAGCTCCCCGGGGCTGGCGGTATACAGGCGGTACTTATCCCCCAGCCTGGTGACCTCGGTTACGCCGTCGATGCCCTTCAGCGCATCGGGGCTTACCGCATCGGAGAAGCTGACCTCAACGGAGTGCATGCTGCTGGTCAGCAGCCTCAGCTTCTCGGGGGCGTCTATGGCCGCTATCCTCCCCTTATTGATGATGGCCACCCTATCGCACAGCTGGTTGGCTTCGTCCATATCGTGGGTGGTGAGGAATATTGTCTTGCCCGCAGCGCTCAGCTTCTGGAGCAGTTCCCGTATCAGCCGGGCGCTCTGAACATCGAGACCTGAGGTAGGCTCATCCAGAAACAGCAGCTCAGGGTCGCTGATCAGCGCCATGCAAAGTATCAGGCGCTGCTTCATCCCCTTGGAGTAACCCCGCGCCAGGCTGTCCTTCCTCTCAAGAAGGCCCAGCTCCTGCAGCAGCGCGGAGCCCCTCTGATGAGCCTTCCTTCCGGACACGCCGTAGAGCTCCGCCATAAGCATCAGATTGCCCCAGCCGGAGAGGTCGAGATAGGCGTTCGATGTCTCCGGCACCACCCCGGTTATCTGTTTGGCCTCAAGGCTGCCGGCCCTGTATCCCAGAAGCCGGGCGGTCCCGCCGTCGGGGTTTATCACCCCGGTGAGCATCCTCACCGTGGTGGTCTTGCCCGCCCCGTTCGGGCCGAGGAATCCGAAGAACTCGCCCTTGTTGACCGCGAAATCGATGCTGTCCACCGCGAGGACGTCACCGAAACGCCTGGTCAGGCCATGGACTTCGATGGCGGGTGTAGAATCAGGTTTATGCAGCATGATCTGGTTGTTCTCCTCAATCTGTCGTTGCGCTTCTACCTGACATTACGTATCAAGTATTGCCGCATCTGTATCCACAATCAGGGCCATCGTTATGATATGCCGAAGATTCCCTTAACTTTGGCCGGTATCTCGGCGACCCTGCGCTCGGTGTAATCGAAGAACACCATGCCCATCTTGGCGATGGCCGCCACCCTGCCGGAGTTCTTGCTGGTGACGCGGAAGAACAGGTCCAGCCCATACCGGTTGAAATCGCCGGCCGCCACCTCTATCGACAGGATGTCTCCGTAGAACACCTCAGACTTGTATATCAGCGCCAGGTCCGCGTTTATCATGGCCTTCCCGTCCACCATCAGCTCGGGGAAGCCCTTGAACTGCATGTACTTGAGATGCGCCTCGTTGAGCAGCGCCACGAACAGGTGGTTCCCCATATGGCCGCCGGCGTTGATGTCCGCCATGCGCACCTCGAACTCGGCCGAGAACTCGAACCTTTCCGGCAGGTCTATCTTCACGCGAGCCATACCTATCCCCCGATCGCTGTAATCCTTCGATTCATAGTACAGGGCAGGCGGTGCGGCGTCAAGGCAGAATTGGTATAATGCAGATACGACACGCAATCGTTTGAGGGGGTATGCCATGTCGAGAGAAGAAGGGCGCGATAAGGATAACCCTGCGGCTCAGTTCGGCGAGATGATACGGGCCTTCGGCGAGGCCATAAGCGAGATCTTCAACGACCCGGAGCTGACGAAAAAGGCGAGGGAGTTCGGCGACACCGCGGCGGAATCGGCAAAAGCGTTTGCCGACAGGTTTCATGACGAGGATGTGAAGCGTAAGTTCAACCAGTTCGGCAGGGCGGCTGAAAAGTTCGGGCAGAGCGTTCAGGAATACTGCAGGCGAAAGGAAAGCGATTGAATACGCGCCGCCCTGGTTGTGCGCTTTGTGCCACGAGCGACATGTGATAGTCTGTATCGGATAAAAATTGAATTGTGTCGCATAATGTGACCCGCAATCACTTCTTGCCCTTCCACCACTTCTTCAGACGGGCGTCGACCTCCGGCTGGTAATTATTAATCGAAGGAATTAATAAGCACAACCCCCATATAAATACACCCTACAACCATCCCAATCATTACAAGTATCAAGTAATAATTCCTAAAACGGTTGCCCTTTTCGGTATAGAATTTCGGATTATAAATCGCAAATGGAGACCACCCCAACTTGCGCCTGGATACTGTGAAGTTCTTGTTTATTATAATCAGGCAAATAAGGATAGCAAGACATATTAAGCCTTCTAATACCAGTAAGAATATCTCAAGCGCTTCCAACTACTCTTCCTTCCCCGGTTTTTCTTCTGCACTGCCCTTCCACCACTTTTTCAGACGGGCGTCTATCTCCGGCTCGCAGCCCTGGTCGCTGGGACGATAGTAGCGCCTGCCCTTGAGCGCATCCGGCAGGTTCTGCTGCTCCACGAAGTGCCCCTCGTAATCGTGGGCGTACCTGTAGCCGTCTCCGTACCCGCTGTCGCGCATGAGCCCGGTCACCGGATTGCGCAGGTGCAGGGGCACCCCCTCGTTCCGCGTCCGCTGGACGTCGTGCTGCACGCTGGAGTAGGCGGCATACAGCGAGTTGCTCTTGGGCGCCGTGGCCAGGTACACAACGGCCTGCGCCAGCGCCAGATTGCCCTCGGGCATGCCGATGAAGTGTACCGCCTGCTGGGCAGCCACCGCCACGACCAGCGCCTGCGGGTCCGCCATGCCCACGTCCTCCGATGCGAAGCGTATCAGGCGGCGCACGATGTACAGCGGGTCTTCGCCCGCCTCCAGCATGCGTCCCAGCCAGTACAGGCCGGCATCCGGGTCCGAGCCGCGCAGCGACTTGTGCAGCGCCGATATCAGGTTGTAGTGCTCCTCGCCGCTCTTGTCGTACAGCAGGGCGCGATGCTGCACCGCGTCCTCGACGGTTGAGAGCGTGAGTTTTCTCTTGCCGTCCGCACCGGACCTGGTAGCCAGCGCCGCCAGCTCGACGGCGTTCAGCGCGATCCGGGCGTCACCGTTGGCCACCACTACCAGGAACTTCAGGGCGTCCTCATCCAGCGCGACCCTGAGCCTGCCCAGCCCCCTGTCCCCGTCCTCCAGCGCCCTTTCCACGATGAAACGCACGTGGTCATCGCTGAGAGCGTTCAGGGTGAACACCCGGCACCGCGACAGCAGCGGCGCGATGACCTCGAATGAGGGGTTCTCGGTGGTAGCCCCGATGAGGGTAACGGTCCCATCCTCCACGTAGGGCAGCACGGCATCCTGCTGTGATTTATTGAAACGGTGTATCTCATCGATGAACAGGACCGTCCGCTGCTGGTACATGCCGCGCCGCTCCCGCGCCTCTTCGACCACGCGGCGCAGGTCTGCCACACCGGCGCTGACCGCCGATATGGGGCTGAAATGCGACCGGGTGACGCTGGCGATCAGGTACGCCAGCGTGGTCTTCCCGCTGCCCGGCGGCCCCCACAGGATCATCGACGGCAGCTGGTCGGACTCGATGCTCTGGCGCAGCACCCGCCCTTTGCCCACCAGGTGCTCCTGACCCACGAACTCGTCGAAATCCTTCGGGCGCATCCTGGCCGCCAGCGGCGCATCCTGCTTCAACTCCTGCGCCCGCTGCCTGTCGAACAGGTCCTTCTGCCTGGCGTCCGTCTTCTTCATTCCTCACCGGATAATCGACATTCCATAGCACCCGACTAACAGTAACAAATCGTTGTGGCCCTGACAACAATTATACAACTAAAACAGCGGTTCCATGGCGAAGGAAAGTTGGAATAGATAGCAGGGTAGCTCCCCTAATCGATTGCACACAATAGGCTTTTGTATAGTGCAAAACGGGGCTAGGTTTAAACCTAGCCCCGTTGATTGTGTGGGCAAACCTATGGCCGATTACTCCCAGTCCCCAAACACAGGCTCCAGGGAGCAGTACTCCCTTACAAAGATATGGTCAACATAGATGTCACCTATGCAACCATCGTAGTTGGTATTCCCCTCCCCCTTTATCCTCAATCGCAGGTATTCGGTCTGGCTGGGATTATATGACACCGTAGTCGTTCTCATGTATTCGGTTCCATCCACAACTACATAGCCTATTTTATCTGACTCCATCCACTGTTCCAGATCGTGATAGGTTGTGTTCAGAGAAGGGATCTGAACGCCAATCCCGCCATTAGAGAACTGCGCCTGCCACTGGTTGTAGTTGTGCCATGAGTACCCCGATCTCCACTGCAACACTGTTGTCTGATCGGAATAGTAGTAGAAGTTTCCGACAAAATAAGTGTGATCAAGGTATTTGTTCCCCTGCTTGAGTGGATCAGTCATCTTGACCTTAGCATGTACTGACACGTTTATATCCGTAGGGATAAATAGTGACCATATATCTGCCCTGTTACCGAAGCCTGAAGTTTGTCCCAGAACCTCGAGCACCCCGTCTTCTACCTTAACCCAGTCGCCGTTGTCTTCATAAATCTCTGTCCATTTGTTTGTATCTATCTCCCCATCCTCGAAGTCATCAAAGAAGATAAAGGTATTATCACCATCGCCTATCGAAGTTGCAGTTGGGTTGCCGTAGTAGATGTAGAAGTCGGTACCTGTGGTGGAAATTTCGTCGAACTCTACCCAGACGATAGCCTCCTCGCCAAGTACAATGCTATTCGGGTCTATCCAATAATCCAGCAACTGACTGTCCGCGTTGGTGAACCGTATATCGGCGAAACTCTCCTTACAGTTACCATCAAGAAGTATTCTATTTCCGTAGCTGCTCCCTTCTGCGTAGTCTAGGATTAGTTTTATCTGGTAATCCAACAAATCATCAGCACCACCCGCGCTGATACTTCCCCGCTGGTTATAAGCCCAGTCATTAAGATTAAACGTTGGTGTAGGTGACGGTGATGCAGTAGGTGTAGGAGATGCCGTGAAGGTCGCGGTGGCCGTTGCCGTTGCCGAGGCGGTTGACGTTGGTGTGGTGCTCGTTGTTGCGGTGGCAGTAGGTGTTGGCGTTGGGGTTGGCTGTCCGCACCACACCTCGGGGCCGACGAATGTCACCTGTATGTAATCGATGTTCAGCGCCCTGTTCTTATCCATTAGTATCACCATCAGGTA
>Ga0180432_10001913_pt1 | contig 32066 bp, 26 predicted proteins | sample SS_ome_10_FD_132414 | JGI IMG/M metagenome (GOLD analysis project Ga0180432, IMG submission 132414) | Hypersaline lake sediment archaeal communities from the Salton Sea, California, USA - SS_1_MS_2 metaG | ecosystem: Environmental > Aquatic > Non-marine Saline and Alkaline > Hypersaline >...
ATGCCTTCGAGATAATACGCAGCTTGCCTCATGGGCACGTGGCGGCTGTTCTGGGTACGCTGCGCAAGCTGAATCTGGAGTCCTTGCTCTACTATCAGCCATGTTGGCAACGGGACGTGGTTATTGCCATGGTGGTGGGAAGGGTAATCAATCCGGACTCGAAGTTGGCCACGGCACGGAGCCTCAGAGATGGGACGGCCTTAAGTACCCTGGGGGAGATCATGGGGTTGGGGTTTGTGGATGAGGATAAGCTGTACGAGGCAATGGACTGGTTGGGGGAAAGACAATGGCGAATCGAGGAGAAGCTGGCCCGGCGGTACCTGAGGGATGGTTGCCTGGTATTGTATGATCTGAGTTCGGCCTGGTATACGGGGAGTCACTGCACTCTGGCCATGGAGGCCAGGAAGCCGTAGAAGGAACCGCGGCCCACGTGCTCGAGATAGAGATGGTCCGCTTCGAAGAAACCCAGTTGATCGGACTTCTTACCCAGCATGTTGTAACCTCGCAGGCTTTACTCAGTGAGAGCCATTTTCACCGTTCGCTGGTGTCCCGTGCCACGGTTCATGACCAATTGCCTGGGATTTGGTGCTTAGGGACTTGGGATTTGCCTTGGCCTTTGGTGCTTCGCCCGCGGTGCCTGTGAGCTGGACCTTCCGTCGCTGGCCTTGGCGGCGTATCTTCCTGCTGGTCTCGATGCGCCATTCTTGCCACCCTGAATGGCAGAAGATAGAATTGGCAAAGCCGGAGGAGAAACCGCTATGCGCAGAATAAGAGTAGGACTGGCTCAGATGAACGCGACCGTCGGCGACTTCGACGGGAACTGTGACAAGATCCTTGAGGCGATTGACCAGGCCAGGTCCTTGGGAGTGGACCTTCTCACTTTCCCTGAGCTGTCCACCTGTGGCTATCCGCCGGAGGACCTTGTGTTCAAGCCCAGGTTCGTCCAGGAGAACCTGCGGGTCCTGGACGAGGTCGTGGCGCAGTCGGCGGGCATTGCGGTGGTGCTTGGCTTCGTGGATGTCAAAGAGGACCTCTACAATGCCGCCGCAGTTGTCCATGATGGCAGGCTTGCCGGTGTGTACCACAAGGTATATCTGCCCAACTACGGGGTCTTCGACGAGAACCGCTACTTCCAGGTGGGCCATGAATGCCCCGTGTACGTGGTAGGTGGTGTGGTTGTTGGGGTTACCATCTGTGAGGACATGTGGTACGAGGCGGGGCCGGGGACCGCCCAGGCCTATTCCGGGGCGGAGGTGATAGTGAACATCAGTGCTTCGCCGTACCATGCCGGCAAGGGCAGCTACAGGGAGCGGATGTTGGGCGCCCGGGCTGCCGACAGTGTTGCCATAGTCGTCCATACCAACATGGTTGGGGGGCAAGACGAGCTGGTGTTTGACGGCAACAGCCTGGTGCTGGACGAAAGGGGGCGCCTGGTAGCCAGAGGCAAGCAATTTGCGGAGGATCTGGTGGTAGTTGACCTGGATGCGGAGGCGGCGTTCGCGGCGCGGCTGCAGGACCCCAGGTGGAGGAAGGCCATGCCGCTGGTACAGGAGCAGCGCTGGCGGGGAACGAAGGTTGTGGTAACCGATTCGGTGATTGCTGGTCAGAAACCGCCGCTTCCTGAGACACACGTGTACCAGCACGGGCTCATCGGTGAAGTGTACGAAGCCCTGGTGCTGGGCACGCATGACTACGTCACCAAGAACGGGTTTGAGAAGGTGGTCATCGGCCTCTCCGGTGGCATAGACTCTGCGCTGGTAGCTACGATAGCTGTGGATGCCCTGGGCCCTGGAAACGTGGTTGGGGTATCCATGCCTTCAAGATACTCGTCGCAGGGCAGCGTGGGTGATTGCGAGCTGTTGGCGCGAAACCTGGGTATCAGGCTGATGAAGATACCCATAGACGGGGTGTTCCAGGCTTTCCTTGACCTGCTGGCGGGGCCCTTTGAGGGGACGGAGCCAAATGTGGCTGAGGAGAACATCCAGGCACGTATCAGGGGTGGTATCCTCATGGCCCTGTCCAACAAGTTCGGATGGCTTGTTCTGACGACGGGCAACAAGAGCGAGATGGCTACAGGGTACTGCACGTTGTACGGGGACATGGCGGGGGGATTCGCCGTGATCAAGGATGTGCCCAAGACCATGGTATATGACTTGGCCAGGTACCGGAACGCTTCAGCCCGTCGTGACCTGATACCTGCCAGCATCATAGAGAAAATGCCGTCGGCTGAGTTGAAGCCAGACCAGAAGGATGCTGATTTTCTGCCGCCGTATGAGATCCTGGATGCCGTTCTGATGGCCTACGTGGAGGAGGACAGGAGCGTCGATGACATCGTTGCCATGGGGATCGACGGAGATGCGGTGAGAAAGGCGGCACGGCTTGTGGACACCAGTGAGTATAAACGCCGCCAGGCCCCGCCAGGAGTCAAGATAACTGCCAGGGCCTTTGGCCGCGACAGGAGGTTGCCCATTACGAGTCGTTTCAGGGGACGGTAGTGGGCGGCCGCGGTGTCCCCCGCATTGGCGGACCCCCTGTTGCGTCCACGTGCGATAGGCATAGGTTCTTCGAGCCGCCGCCCCAGACGCGGCCTCGTGTAGGGGCGGTTCATGAATTACCAAGGGTCATCAACCCTATGCTGACCCGTGCCATGGACGAAGGCCGATCCAGCCTGGAATCCCGATGAATCGGAACTCTGGGAGACCCCTTCGGGCAGTACCTGTTCAGCCATCTGCCTGCGATGATATAATGGCCGTACGCTGGACCTGAGGTGGTTACATGGTCCAAGGTGCTAGCTCAGACGCTGAAGTCAAGATGGTCGCCATCCTCCGGGTGCTCAGCGAGTCTCCCGGGCCCCTGGGTTCGATTGCGATTGCACGCGAGCTCGAGAACCGCGGCGTCTTTCTCAGCGAGCGGGGCGTAAGGTACTACCTTCGGATAATGGACGAGCGGGGCTTCACGCAGCCCTTGGGCCGGGGTGGGAGGCAGATCACCCCCAGAGGACATGAGGAACTCCGCACGGCTCTGGCCCCCGAGCAACTCCGGTTCATCCTGGAGAGGCTGGAACTTCTGGCCTTCAACACCACCTTCGATCCTGACACCGGCGTGGGACAGGTGGCAGTCAATACCTCCGTTTTCCACGAAAGCAGCTTTGACCGGGCCCTGGCGGCCATGAGAGGTGTGTTCAAGGCCGGCATTTGCGTCAGTGACATGGTGGCGGTGGCGGAGGGTGGTGCCAAGCTGGGAGGCATAATCATACCCCGTGGCAGGATTGGATTCGCCACTGTGTGCGGCGTGACCATAAACGGTGTCCTTCTGAAGAAGGGTGTGCCCATGGAGTCGAGGTTCGGTGGCATCCTTGAGGTCAGCGACTGGAGGCCCCGCCGTTTCACGGCTATCATCAACTACGGCGGTACCTCTATTGACCCCTCCGAGCAGCTCATTCGTGCCAGGATGACTGCTGTCACCGAGGCTGTCACGTCCGGAGAGGGCCGGGTGCTGGCGAACTTCCGGGAGATTCTGGCCGCTTCAAGGCCGCTGGTCGAAGAGACCCTGACCAAGCTCCGCGAAGTGGGCATCGGGGGGGTGTATAGCATGGGCAGCGTCAGCGAGCCGGTGTGCCAGATAGCGGTGGGACTGAACCGGGTGGGGTTGGTCCTGGTTGGGGGCCTGAACCCCATAGCCGCTGCAGCCGAGGCCGGCATCGAGATGGAGAACTACGCCGAAAGCGGGATGATGGATTTCCGGGACATGCGTAGCTTCTGGAAGCTCTAGCGGTTGGGGGCTCTGCTGTGCCATATCCGGCATGGGACCCTGCAGGTGTGTTCTCAACGAGTTGACGCATATGCTGTAACCCCGCGGTAAGTCCGGCGCAAACCTGCGATAGCAGCGGGTGGGAGCCGAGTGCAGGCCGGGGGACGTGGGGAGCGTTGCCGCGCGAGTGTACACTCATGAGGCGATTGCGGGCTTCCGATGCGGCCGACGGCGTCCTTCTCTGGTATAGTGGTTTCTATGAAAATGGGCTGGCGCGGCAGGCAGTCGCCGGCTCACCAGTACGTCCCCTGTACATATGCCGGGTAGCGCGCCCGACGTCGGGCGCTCTACCCAAACGCTCTGGTAGCATCCATTTTCATACATCGTGGTGCCTCCGACAAGAGACATGACCGATTGTGAGGTTACCTTACTTGGCTAGAGGCAGAAGTGACAAGGCGGCAAGTGCCGATGGTACTACCCTGCAGGGAGTGCTGGAGCGGGTAGTCTACCACAGCGACGACAGCAATTACACCGTGGCCAGGCTGCAGCTTGAAGATCGGGCGGACCGGGTCACCGTGGTCGGCAGTATTCCCACCCCCACACCGGGCGAGACTCTGCGGCTCAAAGGACAGTGGGTGATAGACCCCAAGTTCGGGCGGCAGTTCAAGGCTGAGAGCTGTCTCACTGTCCTTCCCTCGACGGTCACTGGCATTCAGAAGTATCTCAGTTCCGGCCTCGTCCATGGAATAGGGCCCGAAATGGCCAGGCGGCTCGTGCAGAGGTTCGGCATCGGTACCCTGGATGCTATCGATGAGGGCGTAGACAGGCTGCGAGAGGTAGAGGGCATAGGCCCGGTACGGGCGCAGCGGATCGTAGCTGCATGGGAGACGCAGAAGCATGTGCGCGAGATCATGGTCTTCCTCCAAGGCCACGGTGTGGGTTCGGCCTACGGAGTCAAGATATACAGGGCCTACGGCGACAGGGCCATCTCGGTGGTGAAGGAGAACCCGTACCGGTTGGCGCTGGATATCTCCGGCATCGGTTTCAAGACAGCGGACAGGATAGCCCGCTCCATGGGGATCGATCCCGCCTCACGGGCCAGGGCCGAGGCCGGTGCAGTCCACCTTCTCCACGAGATGGTCGGTGATGGGCATGTCTACTGCCCCTACGGTGAACTGGTGGAGGCTGCTGTCTCGATGCTGGGGGTGGATGGGGGTGTGGTAGAGGAGGCACTGGCAGCGCTGTCGCAACAGGGCAGGGTGGTGATTGACGAGTGCGGTGGAGACCGGGCGGTGTATCTGGCTCCACTCCACGCTGCTGAGGTGAACGTTGCCAGGAGGCTCCGTACCCTGTTGGAGTGGCCCAAGCAACTCGTCCAGGTGGACACAGACCGGGCTATTGAGGAGGCTGAGCGGGCTGCAGGCATCCGCCTTGCGGAGATGCAGAAGGAGTCGCTACGCAAGGCATTACAGGGCAAGGCACTGGTGCTCACGGGTGGTCCCGGGACTGGCAAGACGACACTGGTCAGAAGCCTGCTTCATATTCTGGGCGGCCGATGCCAGGGCATTGTACTGGCATCACCCACGGGACGCGCCGCCAAGCGGCTCTCGGAGATTACCGGATGGGAGGCCAAGACCATCCACCGTCTTCTGGAGTACAGCCCCGGGGAGGGCGGGTTCCGGCGAAATGAGCAGAACCCTCTCAACGCCGACCTGGTGATAATCGACGAAGCGTCCATGGTGGACATTCTGCTGATGAATAACCTGTTGAAAGCGGTCCCGCCATCGGCGACTCTCGTGCTGGTGGGAGATGTGGACCAGCTCCCTTCTGTGGGCCCCGGGAACACCCTGAAGGACATCATCGACTCCGGCCGCGTGGACACGACGCGTCTCTCCGAGATATTCCGCCAGGCCCGGCAGAGCCTGATAGTGGTAAACGCTCACAGGGTCAACCAGGGGGATTTCCCACATACGAAAGCCGTTGGCGGGGGCGCAGCCGATTTCTTCTTCATGAGCAGGGAGGAGCCCGAGAAAGCGCTGGAGCTGGTCAGAGAGCTGTGTGCCGTCCGCTTGCCCAGGGCTTACGGTCTCGACCCCATTGGTGATATCCAGGTCATGACGCCCATGCACAGGGGGGTGGTGGGGGTAGCGAACCTGAACCTGGAGCTTCAGGGCCTTCTCAACCCCGGTGGGCTGGAGCTCAGCCGGGGCGGACGTACCTTCCGGGTCGGTGACAAGGTGATGCAGGTGAGGAACAACTACGACAAGGAGGTCTTTAACGGCGATGTGGGCCGCGTAGCGGCCGTTGACTTCGAAGACCAGAGCCTCGCAGTCAGGTTCGACGACCGGCTGGTGGAGTACGATTGGGGTGAGCTGGACGAGTTGATTCTGGCCTACGCGGTCTCGATACACAAGTCGCAGGGGAGCGAGTTCCCCGTGGTTGTCATTCCCATCCTGACCCAGCACTACGTCATGCTGCAGCGGAACCTGCTCTACACGGCCATCACCCGGGGCAGAAAGCTCGTGGTCCTGGTGGGCAGCCGGCGGGCCGTCTACATGGCCATCAAGAACAACAAGGTGCAGCACAGGCACACCCACCTGGCCGAGCGACTGAGAGCCCCAGCAGCTAACGGGTAGGGCACGTCACGCTGAGCGAAACACACCGCAAGGGGCGTTGTGGCCTTCGTGGGTTCCATTTCACTCCACCCGGCCTGCCGGACTGGTTCTCTCATCTGGGCAACGCCAGTGAAGTATTGGGGTATGAGGAATCGATAATGCAGCTTCACTTTCGTTACTCGGTACTGGCTTGCGACGAGTGAGCCTGCGTGGGGCTGATAAGCCAGTTGCCCATCGCGTCCTCAGTGAGGCTTACTCGGTGTGCTCGGCCAATTGCCGCGAATCTGCTGGATAGCCTTGTGGGTGGGTTCAGTACCAGAATCTCGAACCCGTTGGATCCTCTGCCAAGGCTCTCTTCCACAATCAGAAGCACCTGATCAATGAAAGAGGGAGTGATCGCTTCGATTCCTTTCAAGTCCAAAGTGACTTTGCCTTTGCCTTCACTCGCCTCCACCATGAAATCCCGAAGCAACTCCGCCGACTCTCTCGTGACCAGTGCACGTTTCTTGAACAGGTAATGAACGTCAACGATTGACATATCCTCTCCTAGCTTGGGATAGACGCAAACGCAAGAGTTCCAGGAAACAGTGTTGTTCTCTTTGCTTCACTCTCGACTTCTTCATTGATGGTCAAAGCCCCGATTCCCGAATGGACTATTAGCTGCCTGCCCGACCTTCTCATCTCCTCGGACACCCAATACAGGCCGATTCCACGCGTTGGCTCACCTTTTCCGCTTATGCGTTCCCGCAACGCAAGTTCTATGGCGACCCAATCGTACGGTATTCTCGGTCGTAGCTCCGGATTACGCTCCAAGGAGCAGCGGATACCAATCCCTCCATCCGCAACAGCGCAGAGAAACCGCCTACCCTGCTCCTTGACTTCGGTGTCCACTTTGTCGATCCTACCCCAGATCACCAAGGGTCATCAACCATGTACCCCAAGGCCGCGGGCTTGTGCGTATGCCTCAAGCACGACTTGCAGGAGCCGCAATGTGTGATACAATGTGGCATCACGAAGACCCGTAGCGGTCTTCAGGGTTTCCCCGGGTATCACGGCCAGGTGCTGCTGGCGTACCCAATCGACTGTCCCGGCGGCTGGCCGTGTCGATCTCAATGTGCCGGATCAAGGAGGTAGCAGCATGGGAAGACTTGACGGCAAGGTGGCCCTAGTTACGGGTGCGGCTTCGGGAATAGGCCGGGCTGCGGCTGTCCTCTTCGCTCAGGAAGGAGCGAAGGTGATGATCGCCGACATAAACCTGGCTGGGGCACAGGACACGGTGAAGATGATCAAGGATGCCGGCGGCGAGGCCAGTTGCGTCCAGGTCGATGTGTCCAGGGCAAGCGATGCAGAGCGCATGGTGAAGGCTACCGTGGAGGCCTATGGGAAGCTCGACGTCCTGTACAACAACGCCGGGATCATTGGCGACGTGCTGCCCACGGCGGACTTGTCCGAGGAGCAATGGGACAGGGTAGTGGACATCCACCTGAAGGGCGCCTTTCTGGGTTCCAAGTACGCCATACCGGAGATGCTGAAGGTGGGTGGGGGCGTTATCGTGAGTACCTCGTCCATCGAGGGGCTCACCGGCAAGGTAGGCATAGGTCCATATTGTGCTGCCAAGGCGGCAATCATCATGCTGACCAAGACGATGGCGCTGGAATACGGTGCCGCCAATATTCGGGCTAACTGCGTCTGTCCGGGCATGATCGAGACAGAGATGACAAGGGACTGGATACCGGCGCTCCATACCGAGGTGATTCCTCTGGGGAACAAGCCGGGGAAACCGGAAGACATCGCCTATGCCGCACTGTACCTGGCCTGTGACGAATCGAAGTACGTGAGCGGCCACGCCCTGGTGGTCGACGGCGCCTGGACAGCCGATGCCCGGATGCCCTTCAGGGAGATGCCGGAGCAGTAGGGCGCGATACAGTCCCGGGCAGCCTAGCCGCGGGCCCTACGGTGCTATTGCAGAAGAAGGAGGTCTGATACATGGGAAAGCTGGATGGTAAGGTGGTTCTCATCACCGGGGCTGGATCAGGCATTGGCAGGGCCACGGCGGTGCTCTTTGCCAGCGAGGGGGCCAGGGTGGCTGTGGCCGACTGTGTCGCCGAGGGTGGGCAGGAGACGGTCAATATGATCAAGGAGGCTGGTGGCGATGCCATTTTCATTCAGGGCGATGTCTCCAGGGCGGCCGATGCTGAAAGGATGGTCAAGGCCACCGTGGACGCTTATGGCCGGCTTGACATCCTGGACAACAACGCTGGTATCCAGGGACCCTTCTATCCGATTGCAGACCTGCCGGAGGAGGACTGGGACAGGGTGCTTGGTGTTGACCTGAAGGGGGCTTTCCTGTGCTCCAAGTTTGCCATCCCTGTGATGCAGAAGCAGGGCGGTGGCGTCATCGTGAACACCAGCTCGACGGCAGGGGTCCTGGGCCTGCCCTATGTGCCGGCTTACTGTGCCGCCAAGGGTGGCGTGGTCCAGTTGACCAAGTCGATGGCCCTGGAGCTGGTGTCCCAGAACATAAGGGTGAACTGCGTCTGCCCCGGCGGGACTGAAACGCCCATGATGGCGGGATGGATACCGCCCGAAGGGCCGGAAAGGGACGCCTTCTTCCAGAATATGCCTGGAGGCAGACCGATACAGCCAGAGGAAATAGCCAGGGCGGTCCTGTTTCTGGCCAGCGACGACTCTTCGGCTGCGGTGGGATCGATCATAGCGGTTGACATGGGGCACTCCGCAGCTTGAGCGAGCGGGGTCCAGTCTCTCGCTGCTATGGGAGGATTAGTAGTACGTTACACGTTTGCGCGGCTCGTCACGGTCAACGTCTAACGGTTGGGGTGTGGCGAATGGGGGCAACGCAACCGACTGACGAGTATCGGAGCCCAGAAGTGCGGCCGAGAAGTCCCACGAGCCACTCGGACTGCAGCCAAATGCTTTCCGCCAGGAACGATGTTACCCCCATGCTCCCCGGTATCGAGCCTGAAAAGGCTCTCCTACAGCCAGCCAACTGTAGGAGAGCCTTTTCAGGCTCGATCAGCCTTCGCCCATAACACAGGGCAGCCATAACGTTGATGACCCTTGGGGGGTCTCTCCCAACTTTTCGGCCGCACTCCTGGTCACCAATGCAGTGAGACCATCTTATTGTTAGACGACTGTTGAGTCGTGCAATGCCTCAGTTGGGCTTCAACGTTGGCCGTTCAGCAGGTCACTTGGCCGTGATCTTTATCTGCCTTGGCTTGGCCTCTTCGGCTTTGGGGAGGACGATGGTCAGGACGCCGTTCTCCACCGAGGCATCTATCTTGTTGACATCTACCGTCGTTGGCAGGGTGATGCTGCGGGCTACCTCCCCGTAGCCCAGCTCAGCTACAATCCATTTGTGGTCGGCTGCCTCGTCTCCATGCCCAGGGATGCTGGCTTTGACAGTCAGCGTAGTGCCACGGTCCACGTTTATGTCGATGTCTTCCACCCTGGCCCCGGGCACATAGGCCCTGAGGAGATAATCCGCCTCCCTTTCGCAGAGTTCAATCGGCAGCGCTCTGGCACCGGCCACCTCTGACGCTGCGCCCCGGTCCGGCCTGACGAAGCTCTGTTCAAGAAGCCTGTCCATCGCGTCTCTTAGAGAGACCATTCCGCCCAAAGGGGCCCATCTCCTGGATACCATCGCATGTACCTCCTTTCCTCCCGCCCTAATGGCGTAGTCTTGTATCGACTCTGCAACACACGGCACGCCGCCGGCTGCACAGTGACCTTCCTGCCAGGGGGCCAGCCGGGGCCCGGACATTTCGCTCTACTCATGCTCACCTCTCCTGATGGCCAGGATCATTCTTATGCCCCCCAGATTAGCCCCCTGCTTCTCAAGGAGGATGATCTCCCTGATCAAGTTGACGTCTGCGTCAGAGAAGAGCCGCTGACCCCCCGCCGTTCTGGCGGGGCGGATCAGCCCGAACTGCTCGAACCTCCTGATGCGATGGGCGTCCACCGTGGTCAACCTCACGGTGACCGACATGGTGTACTTCGGTACCCTGTCGCTGCTTGGACCAAGCATAGCCTGCACAGGGAGCACCAGCCGCTCCCAGTGTCGGATTATAGCATATCTAGCGGCCGTTGTCAACATGCCTATCATGACGAGCTAGTAAAGATGATACTTGATATCGTACTTCAGATTACCGATACTGTCAGAGGGATTGACACGGACCGCATTAGATACTATAATCTAGACGTGTGCTGTGAAGACGACGTGATCCGGCGATTTTTCATCGCATATTGTGATGAGCTTCTCATGCGGAACAGCATAGGGAGGACGTTGGTGCCTGTGTCATGCTGATGGAGGGTCAAGCTGTTGGAGGCGCGTGCTTGCAGATGAGGAGTTGATGGACAATGGAAGAGACAGAGGGTGTGTACGTGATGCGGGTGGCTTCGATGCTGTCGGGCTTGCATCCGCAGACGTTGCGCAAGTACGAGCGGGCGGGTCTGCTCAGCCCCTCCCGCAGCAACCAACTTCGGATGTACTCGGAAGAGGACATCGCTCGCTTGAGGGTAATCAAGCACCTGGTCGACCACGCGAAGCTGAACCTTGCGGGCGTGGACTTGGCACTTCGCCTGCGAGACAGTATCCTGAATATGAAGAGGGAGATGTCCCGGGCTGGCCTTGGTCCTGCGACGGAGAAGCGCCTGGTGAGAATGCTGGATGATATGCTGGATATGCTGGGCGTCTTCGGGCTTGAGGGGAGCGATTGAAGGAGGTATGGCCAATGCCGAGAGAGCTTGGCTTTGGGAATGGCGATCGCCGAGCCATTGAGGAATTGGTGGAGAAGCTGGAGAAAGCTGAGGCAGAGGCGGCGGAGTACAGGGAAATGCTCCAAAGGACTCAGGCGGATTTCATCAACCACAAGCGCCGGACAGAACAGGAACGTGCCGAGCAGGCCAAGACCGCCAACGCTCTGTTGATCGAGAGGCTGCTGCCGGTGATAGACGACTTTGGCCGGGCTATTGAGGCCGTTCCTCCTGACCAGAGGGGGCAGGACTGGGTGCAGGGCGTTTCTCTCATAGGTAGGAAGCTGCTGTCCACCCTGGAGCAGGAAGGCCTGAAGCCTGTGGGCCAGGTGGGAGAGGAGTTCGATCCGAGGGAGCATGAGGCAGTGATGGTCGATGAGTCGGCTCCCAAGGACGACGGGAAGGTCACCCGCGTCATACAAGGGGGATACAGCCTGAACGGAAGACTGCTGCGCCCGGCCCGCGTTGCTGTAGGCAAGGCAAGGAGCAGCAAATGACGAGTATACTGGGATATGAGTGGATGGGTGCAGGGCAGAGTAAGGAGGTACCAACAGGAATGCCTGCTGGATTAAGGAAAGACATGTCGACACACAACAAGGAGGTAACGGACAATGGCTAAGGTGCTTGGGATCGACCTGGGAACAACCAACTCCTGCATGGCGATAATGGAGGCGGGAGAGCCCAGGGTGATCGAGAATACGGAGGGTGGAAGGACTACCCCGTCCGTGGTGGCGGTGAACACCAAGACCGGCGAGCGCTACGTGGGACAGATGGCAAAGCGCCAGGCGGTGACCAACCCTGATAACACCATCTTCTCCATAAAGCGGCTGATGGGTCGAAGGGAGCAGGACGCCGAGGTGCAGAGGGATGAGAAGCTGCTGCCTTACAAGATCGTGAGGGCCTCCAATGGCGATGCTCACGTCAAGATGGCTGACAAGGACTACTCGCCACCTGAGATATCGGCCATGATCTTGCAGAAGATGAAACAGGATGCTGAGGCCAAGCTGGGCGAGAAGATCACCGAGGCGGTGATCACAGTGCCGGCCTACTTCAACGACTCGCAGAGGCAGGCCACAAAGGATTCCGGCAAGATCGCCGGGCTCAATGTGCTCAGGATCATTAACGAGCCCACTGCCGCCTCGCTGGCCTATGGCCTGGACAAGAAAGAGGACGAGACTATCGCTGTGTATGACCTCGGTGGAGGTACCTTTGACATCTCCATCCTGCACATTGGGGAAGGGGTCTTCGAGGTGAAGTCCACCAACGGTGATACGCACCTGGGCGGGGACGACTTTGACCAGCGGGTCATTGACTGGCTGGCATCCGAGTTCAAGCGTGACCAGGGCATAGACCTGAAGCAGGACAAGATGGCCCTGCAGCGGTTGAAGGAGGCGGCCGAGAAGGCGAAGTGCGAACTCTCTTCGGTCATGCAGACAGAGGTGAACCTGCCCTTCATAACGGCGAGTGCAGAGGGCCCGAAGCACCTGAGCATCACCCTGACACGGTCCAAGCTGGAGCAACTGGTTGGAGACCTGGTGGACAAGACTGAGGGACCATGCCGCAAGGCCCTGGAAGATGCCGGCATCAGGCCCGGTGACGTCAATGAGGTCATCCTGGTGGGCGGTCAGACCCGGATGCCTGCTGTCATTGAGAAGGTCAAGAAGGTCTTCGGCAGGGAGCCACACAAGGGTGTCAATCCTGATGAGGTGGTGGCGATCGGCGCTGCCATTCAGGCAGGCGTGCTTCGGGGCGATGTCAAGGACGTGTTGCTCCTGGACGTGACCCCGCTGACCCTGGGAATCGAGACCCTTGGCGGCGTCATGACCCCGCTGATCCAGCGGAACACAACCATACCGACGTCCAAGAGCGAGGTCTTCAGCACGGCGGCGGACAATCAGCCCAGCGTCGAGGTTCATGTACTGCAGGGCGAGCGTCCAATGGCGAATGAGAACAAGACGATCGGGCGGTTCATGCTGGACGGGATACTGCCGGCCCCCAGAGGAGTACCGCAGATCGAGGTGACCTTCGACATCGACGCCAATGGCATATTGAATGTGTCGGCCAAGGACAAGGGCACCGGACGAGAGCAGAAGATAACCATCACGGCCTCCTCGGGTCTGTCTCAGGAGGAGATAGAGAAGATGGTCCGTGATGCCGAGGTCCACGCTGACGAAGACCGGAGGAGGAAGGAAGAGGTAGAGACGAAGAACATGGCCGATAACATGGCCTACAACGCGGAGAAGCTGATGCGGGAGCAGGGTGACAAGGTGCCCGGCGACCTCCGATCGGAGGTCGAGGGCAAGATCGCCCAGGTCCGCTCAGCCCTGCAGGGCAGCGACACCCAGCAGATCAAGCGGTCCATGGAGGAACTCCAGGAATCTCTGCAGAAGGTCGGCACGGCCGTGTATGGCCAGGGTGGTCCGGGTGCGGCGCCGCCGGGCGGAGAGGCGGGTGGGCCGCCTCCCGAAGACACGGTGGAGGGGGACTTCAGAGAGATATAGCATCGAGGACGGAAGCAGCCCTGGGACAGGGGGAGTGCTCTTGTGGTTGGCTCCCCTGTTCCAGCTTGTGGGGTGCGATTTGACCCGATAGTGCGCCCCTTGGGAAGGCGAGGTGACATATGGACATAAACAGGCTTACTGAGAAAGCCCAGCAGGCCATCATGGCTGCACAGAGGCAGGCGGGCGAGCGGAGCAACTCGCAGATAGAGACGGAGCACCTGCTCCATGCGCTGCTGAGCCAGGAGGATGGGGTGGTACCACAGGTCCTGGCGAAGCTGGGCGTTGATGCGGCGCAGTTGCGGCTGGAACTGGAAGGCGAACTGGAGCGCCTGCCGCGGGCCCACGGGGCTACGCAGGTCTACCTGTCGTCGAGCCTGAACAAGGTGCTGGAGCAGGCTGAGAAGGAAGCGGCCGCTTTCAGGGATGAATACGTGAGCACCGAGCACCTGCTCCTGGCGATACTGGAGCAGGATGCAGGCGCTGCCGGGAGAATCCTGAAGGGACATGGGATCACCCGGGACGGCGTGTACCAGGTACTGGCCTCGATCCGGGGAGGGCAGAGAGTGACCGACCAGAACCCTGAAGGCAAGTACCAGGCGCTGGAGAAGTATGGCCGTGACCTGACCGACATGGCGCGCCAGGGCAAACTGGACCCGGTGATCGGCCGTGACGAGGAGATCAGGCGTGTCATCCAGGTGCTTTCGCGCCGCACCAAGAACAACCCCGTGCTCATCGGTGAGCCCGGCGTGGGCAAAACAGCCATAGCCGAGGGGCTTGCCCAGCGCATAGTCCGGGGTGACGTCCCCGAGGGTCTGAAGAGCAAGAGAATCGTTGCCCTGGACATGGGCGCACTGGTGGCCGGGGCCAAGTACCGCGGCGAGTTCGAGGAGAGGCTCAAGGCCGTGCTCAAGGAGGTGCAGCAGTCGGAAGGCGATGTGATACTTTTCATCGACGAGCTGCACACGGTGGTCGGGGCCGGCGCTGCGGAAGGGGCCATGGATGCCTCCAATATGTTGAAGCCGATGCTGGCACGTGGGGAGTTGCACTGCATAGGAGCTACCACCCTGAACGAGTACCGGAGGCATGTGGAGAAGGACGCGGCCCTGGAGCGGCGTTTCCAGCCGGTGCTCATCAGTGAGCCCACGGTCGAGGACACCATCTCCATACTGCGAGGGCTGAAGGAGCGGTACGAGGTACACCACGGCGTCCGTATCAAGGATGCAGCCTTGGTCGCCGCGGCCGTGCTGTCGAATCGCTACATCAGCGATCGCTTCCTGCCGGACAAGGCCATCGACCTGGTGGACGAGGCCGCCTCCAGGCTGCGAATAGAGATCGACAGCCTGCCATCCGAGCTTGACGAGGTCAATCGCCGCGTCATGCAACTGGAGATAGAGCGGGAGGCCTTGAGGAAGGAGAAGGACGAGGCCTCGAAGCAGCGTCTGGCCGAGTTGGAGAAGGAGCTGGCCAATCTGAAAGAGGAGAGTGGCAGGCTGAGTGCGCAGTGGCAGGGCGAGAAGGACGCCATCCAGGACCTGCAGCAGCTCAAGGAGAGGATAGAGCAGGTCCGCTACCAGGTGGAGCAGGCTGAGCGGGCGGCCAACTACGAGCAGGCGGCCCAGTTGAAGTATGGCACCCTGGGAGACCTGGAAAAGCAGTTGCACGAGAGAGAGGAGCGGCTGTCCGCCGATAAGGGCCAGCACCTGCTCAAGGAAGAGGTTGATGAGGAGGACGTGGCCGAGGTGGTAGCCAACTGGACAGGTATCCCGGTGAGTAAGCTGATGGAAGGAGAGATCCAGAAGCTGCTGCACATGGAAGAGCGGCTGAGGCTGAGGGTGGTCGGCCAGGACGAGGCCCTGAACTCCGTAGCCAACGCCATTCGCCGCGCCCGCGCCGGCCTTCAGGACCCCAACAGGCCGCTGGGGAGCTTCATCTTCCTGGGTCCCACGGGCGTGGGCAAGACCGAGCTGGCCAGGGCCCTGGCCGAGTTCCTCTTCGATGACGAGAGGGCCATGGTGCGCCTGGACATGTCCGAGTACATGGAGAAACACACGGTGTCCCGCCTCATCGGCGCCCCGCCGGGCTACATAGGCTACGAGGAAGGGGGCCAGTTGACGGAGGCCGTGCGGCGGAAGCCCTACAGCGTCATACTGCTTGACGAGATCGAGAAGGCGCATTCTGACGTCTTCAATGTGCTGCTCCAGATTCTGGACGATGGCCGGCTCACCGACGGTCACGGTCGCACTGTCGATTTCCACAACACGGTGCTGATCATGACCAGCAATATCGGCAGCCAGTGGATAGTGGACCTGGGCCCGGGACAGGACGAGGAGATCAGGCGCAGGGTCATGGAGGCGATGAAGCTGCAGTTCAGGCCCGAGTTCCTCAACCGGGTGGACGAGGTCCTGATCTTCCACCAGCTCAGCCGCGAGCACATCATGCAGATCGTGGACATCCAGCTTGGGCACCTGAAGAAGCGTCTGGCCGACAGGCACATTGACGTGGAGCTCACTCGGGGTGCCCGGGAGTTGCTGGTGAAGGAGGGCTATGACCCGGTCTATGGGGCCCGGCCTCTCAAGCGGACCATCCAGCGAATGGTACTGGACCCGCTGGCGGTCAAGGTGCTCGGCGGCGAGTTCCGTGACGGGGACACCGTGGAGGTGGATGCCAGGGGGGACGGCATCGTGTTCGCCAGGAAAGAGACGGTTCTGTCCCGGTAGTGCCGGGGTGCAGGGTTCAGCGCAGGCTTGCCCTCTTGGACCTGGACTTGCCCCGGACTGACGAATAGGGGGAAATCTCAAGTCCCAAGCTCCAAATCGCAAACAATATCGAAGCTCCAAATTCCAAACGCGGTGCGGCTGTGACGGAAATTCCAAATCCTAAACTCTAAATCCTAAACAATATCGAAGCACGAAATACCAAACGGGGTGCGGCTGTGGTCAGACCGAAGGCCCAGCACAAGTGGTGTCGAGGTTTTGAGCTTTGGTGATTGGGATTTGTTTAGGATTTAGATATTAGTGCTTAGGATTTAGTACCGTAGGGTGGGTGCAGCACCATGTCACCTGCCTGAGAGGCTGCACCGGCACTGGTGTCGCTGTCCAAACTTGACAAAGACCGAGTCGTCCATAATATAGGTAATGCCTGATGCCGACCCATGCACCAGGGGGGTGGCGTGTCAATGAAGGCAGACCATAGAGTGGAAAGCTGGCGGCCGAGAGTGCTCGTTGCTGTCGTTGACGGGGGACTGCGGCAGTCTCTGCGCGGGACCCTCGAGGCCGGGGGCGACTTGCTGGTGACAGCGGTGGCCACGAGTGAAGAGGCCCGGGCCGCGGCAAGGGACTGCTACTACAATGTGGCTGTTCTGGATGTGGACCTTCAAGATGACCACGGCATCGGTTTCTTGAGCGATCTGAGACAGATTCACTCTTCCCTTCAGGGGATACTGCTCGGCGACGACACCTGCTGGGAGACGATGAACAGGGCCATACAGGGGGGCTTCTGTGCTTGTCTGGACAAGGAACAAGGTACAGAGCAGGTGAAGGACTTGGTCCTTCAGGCGCTGGAGAGACAGCGTCTGGAGATTGAGGCACAGGACGCACAGAGACGCGAGCTCATCTCCGTGATCACCCACGAGCTGAGGAGCCCCATCACGTCGATTCTTCTCTCGGCCAGCCTTCTGTCCGATGAGCTGGATCCAGGCTCGTCGCAGACTCTGTTCAAGCTGGCGGACAACGTAACAGGCAGTGCACGGAGAATGGACGGGTGGATACAGGAGCTGTCGGACCTGTCCAAGCTGAGGGTGATGGGTGCTCTGCCCAGGCGAGAGGCTGACCTCGGGCCTCTGCTGCAGAGGGCATCCGATGCGGTGAGGGTGGAGATGGATGGGAGGGACCAGGGCCTCGATGTGAGGGTTGACGCGTCACTGCCCGTCGTGCGAGTGGATGAACAGCGGATTGAGCAGGCCGTGGCAGGCCTGCTGTCTGTTGCCAGCAGGTCCAGTCCTGTTGGCGCCAGGATCGTCCTTGAGGCTGTGGCGGAGACAGATGCCATCCGGCTGGAGGTACACGACAGCGCTTTCCCTATCCGGGAGGATATCCTGGCGCGTTTCTCCTGTCCCTACCACAGGGTGGAGATGGACAGGCAGCATATCGCCAGGCTTGGCTTGGGGGTGGGGTTGGCACAGCGGGTGGCAGAGTTGCACGGCGGCACATTGTCGATACGAAGCCAGGATGGGGAAGGCAATATCTTCTGCCTCACTCTTCCTCTTGATGTGCCAGAGTCCGGGTTGGGGGAAGGTGGCGATGAGAGGTGAGGACCGCGCCTTGCCGGGCTTGGGTCTCCTGGCGCGTTGCCACGCGGCTGGAAAACACTTATGCTATGTGTTGGTTCTGGTTATGGCATCCTGCCTGGTCCGGCGCGGGTCGACTGGGCATGATTCAGGCCGGCGGACGGTCACAGGCGGCAATTGGAGGCCCAGACTTGTTCAGGGAGTGAGCAATTGAAGGTCCTGGTGATCGAGGACAATCCTGAGATAGTACAGTCGGTCAATCTCTGCTTTGAGTTGAGGTGGCCCGGTGTCGAGTTGCTGTCCGCGGCGGAGGGCAGAAAGGGCCTTCAATTGGCCGACGAAGCCTCCCCCGATGTAATCATACTGGACCTGGGGCTGCCCGATATGGATGGCCTTGAGGTGTTGCGTGAGATCCGAAGCTACTCCAACGTCCCGCTGATTATCCTGACGGTGAGGGATGAGGAGCTGGACAAGGTCAAGGGCCTGGAGATGGGGGCTGACGACTACGTTGTCAAGCCTTTTGCCCCGGCCGAGTTCCTGTCGCGGGTAAGGGCGGTGATCCGGCGCAGCCAGATGCCGGAGATGCGCTCCGACGAGGAGCCCTACGTGAAAGGCAACCTGCGGATAGACTTCGCCGCCAGGGAGATCACCGTAGGTGCCAAGCTGGTCAAGCTGACCCCAAGCGAGTACAAGCTGCTTTACGTCCTGGTAAGGAACGAGGGCAGGGTGGTGCCTCACCAGGTACTGCTGGAGAGGGTCTGGGGATCCGAGTATACGGAAGAGACGGACTACATCAAGGTATATGTGCAGCGTCTCAGGGAGAAGCTCGAGGAGGAGCCGGGCCATCCCAGGCTGATCCTCAGCGAGCGCGGCGTGGGCTACAAGTTCGTAGGCCCCAGATCCTGATCGCAGAAGCAGGCATCATGCCACCCTCACTATCTATCCACCTTGGAAATAACAAGGACCAAATCCAAAACAGGCAATCGGGCCCGCTCGACCTTCGGTCCGACCACCAATGCGGCGGGAACGGGAAATACTAAGCACGAATATCTAAAGGCTAAATCCTAAACACTAATATCTAAACCCTAAACAAATCCCAATCACCAAAGCTCAAAACCTCGACACCACTTGTGCTGGACCTTCAGTCTGACATCCAGCCCCCTTTTGGCATTTGGCGCTTACGATCTGAGATCTCCGTCGCCACGGACCCTTTTGGAATTTCGTGCTTTGATATTGTTTAGGATTTAGTGCTTAGAGCTTAGGACTTGCCTTGGCCTTTGGAGCTTGTGATTTGAGATTTCCCCCGTCCCTTTGGATCGGGATGAATCGGGATCGAGGGAGCGGGTGTTTTCACCGGCAGACGCCATACCCTCTGAGATCACCATCGCCCCAGCGCCCTGCGGATTTCTTTACCGCCTGTTAACCCCGGTTTACCCAACGTATACGGCCGGTCAACCGCTGCTTTTACCCTGTTCACCTGGATTGTTACCGACGGGTGGTAACCTGTCTTTGAGAGGTCGAAGCGATGCACGGCAAAGGCAGCACACGACAGGCAACCGGGATCGCTCTGGAGGGCGAGTTGGCGCAGGCACCATGCCGGTCCCAGCTCAGGGCCCCGCCAGTTGACATAGAGCATCGCAGGGTCAACCTGCAAAGGCGGGGGGTGGGTTGATGGGTATCTAGGTCTCAAAACCACGAGTCACAATCCCAAATCAGAAAGGAGAGCAAGACGATGAAGAAGATTCTAGTAAGCATGATGACCATAGCGCTGGTCAGCGCGCTCATCGGCGGCGGTGTCTATGCCGCCTTCAGCGACACCGAGTCCAGCACAGACAACACATTTACCGCGGGGACCTTGGATCTTGAAGTAGACAGTGAGAATCCTTGGGCGAGCACCGTTCTAACTGTGGGTCCTATGGTGCCTGGAGCGACTGCCACAACGGTCGACATCGACCTGGAGAACCTTGGCAACATAGACGGTGATCTCTTCATGAAACTCATTGTCACTGGCACCACTACCGGAGTCGCCGATTACCCTACGGGTGTCAACGAGGCGACGAGTGAACCGGAGTACCTAGCGGAGGGCGCAACGTGGGATCCCGTTACGAAGACGTGGGACAATAGTGGCTGGGTGGCTGTGAACGACGTCGATAGCCAGATCGACGTGGTGGCTAACTACGGCGGCACTGCTATTACGGGTATAGATGGAGTGAAGCTGGATAGCGTACCCGCTGGCTGGACAGCCGTAACGGATCTTGCGGCCAGCGGCACTCTCACAGTCACCCTCGGTGGTTCTCTCGTTCTGGCGGCTGACAACAAGTATCAGGGCGACGTTGCGACTGTGACTGTTGAGTTCTATCTGGCACAGGATGGGCAGACACCTTAGTTCTGACTTGCCGAACTCAGGTGGGGGCTTTTTTGCCCCCTCCTAGAGGCGAGAAGCGCCCCCCCCCAAGGCGCTTCTCGCCTGCAGTAGGGGGTCGAGTACGGGTGGACGATGAAGAAGCTGGTTATGAGCATGCTGGTGATGGCGATGGTAGTAGGGGCTGTCGGAGGGAGCGCCGTTGCCGCCTTCGTAGACGTGGAGACCAGCACCGACAACAGTTTCACAGCCGGGACATTGGACCTGAAGACCAACGATGCGGATGGGGTTACGAAGACCCTGTATGCCACCAGCATGAAGGCCGGCCCCGAGCACAGCATCGGGCCGGCAACCATCGTGCTGAAGAACTACGGCAGCATAGATGCGCCTACACTCGACCTTCAGGTGAGCTACGTGGAAGACGATGGTTCTCCCAACCCGGTGAACAAGACGGCCGATGAAACGGCTGCGGTGATCAAGGTGGACACCCTGGACTACGGCGGCTCAAGTCTCCTCCCCAGCGTGCCGGACTGGAATGGAAATACCTACAAGGACATCGAGGACTTGAAGCATGCCGACCTGACGGGGTTGCCGGGTATCGGCGGAGGATCGCAGACCAAGGACTTCGTGGTGAAGATTACACTGAATACCACGGACAACGACTTTCAGGGTGATGGGATCGACATCGATTTCACCTTCACCCTGAGCCAGTAGATGAGAGGCGAGAGATAGAGATAGAGATAGAGACGAGAGATAGAGAGATGGAAGAGGACAGGCGAATAGGTGGGGCTGGCGGTGGTGGCGGAAGAGAGGGTCGCGCCGGCGGGCCGATCACCACGTTGCACGGTTGCGCAGTCCGTGCTCAGATGATTGGCAGGAGAACAGGCAGGTAGGAGCTGGATACATGAAACGGGTGATAGAGTATTCCAGCGCTGTCCTCCTTGGCTTTGCCATGCTGCTGGGGCTGGCCGTCCTCCTTGGGCCGCACCTCGGCTGGCAGATTGACAAGGTGCTGAGCGGCTCCATGAGCCCGGACATCAAGACCGGGGGCGCGGTTGTGACGCAGCACGTGGACCCCAGGGCGATAGCCGTTGGCGACGTGATGACCTACCACTCCCCCCTGGATGGCAGGCTGACTTCTCACCGGGTGGTGGGGATCACCTCGGAGGACGGGCTGCTGTTTCAGACCAGGGGCGACGCCAACGAGGACCCCGATCCCTATTCGGTCTCCGCCGCCAACGTGGTGGGCAAGGTCCGTTTCAGCATTCCCTACATAGGGTATCCCGCCCAGTTCGCCAAGACGGTCTGGGGTTTCATAATTATGATTGCTGTACCGGGGCTCATAATCATAGCCTTCGAGGTGAGGGACGTCTGGCGAGAGCTGGACAAAGAGGAGAAACAGAAGAAGGCCAGGGCGGCAGCATCCGCACAGGTGACCGGGGAGGGGTGATGCGAAGGACTGTGCGGGCAAATGGCAAATCTCAAGCTTCAAATCACAAACAAGACCCAATGACCGAAATCTCAAGTTTCAAACAGGGGACGATCGATCCTGGAATCCCGATGAATCGGGACCAGCGAATGATGAAAATGATAGCCACCCATCCTGTCATTGCGAGGTGCGTCAGCGACGTGGCAATCTCAGGGCGGGGACACCGCGATAGAAACGCGTTTGGCCTCCCCACCCGGAGATTGCTTCGCTCCGCTCGCAATGACATGCTAGGGAACCGCCTTTTCTACGTAAAGCCAATGACCAAGACCTCAAAGCCCAAAGGGGAGACGATACTCAAAGAGTCGTTTCGAGCTTGGGAACCTGGAATTCATTTGTCATTTGGAGCTTGTGATTTGGGATTTCCTCCTTTCGCGGGGTCTGGATCATGAGACGCCTGCTCCTTCCGGTGTTCAGGATAGCCGCCAACGTGGTCATGGTACTCAGCGTGGCCGGCCTGCTCTGCTTTCTCATCGCCTCCTATGCCCTGGGCTGGCAGGTGGACCCGGTGAGGGGTGAGGGTATGAGCCCGGCCTTCCACGGGGGCGATGCCGCGGTTATCGAGAAGTCCGGGCCTGAGTCCATCACGGTGGGTGACGTCCTGGTATACTACTCCCCCATTGACGGGCAGATGACGGCGCACCGTGTCATAGACGTGCTGCCCACTGAGGAGGGGATATGGTTCAGGACGCAGGCGGATAACCTTGAGGAGCCGGACCCCTACGTGGTAGTGGACGAGAACGTGGTCGGCAAGGCGCTGTTCCATGTGCCCATGATGGGCCACATGGCGGATTTCATGGCGACTGCTCTGGGGCAGGGGCTCCTTCTGGGCGTGCCCGGGTTGATTATGATAACTGTGGAAGTGAACAGGCTGATATTCGGCCTGATCCCCCAGGAGATGAGAAGGAGAAAGGCGGCGTGGAGCACCGGTCTGAGCACCAGGGACTGGATCCGGTAAGCGGGCTGGTGTGGAGATGGACGCTCCGTCACGTGGACGAAGAGAAGAGATGTGTGGACTCAAGGAGAGAGGCAAGCCGGGTCTTGATACTAATCGTCTCATAATGGTACTGACGCCGAGTACTGCTTATGTTCCCATGGGATGGAATAACTCTGCCGTGAGACGATTAGTAGCACGTTACACGGTTGCGCGGCTCGTCACGGTCAACGTGTAACGGTTGGGGTATGGGGAATGGGGGCAACGCAACCGAATGACGAAAGACGAGACGAGCAGCGCAACCGAATGACGAGTACCGGAGCCTGTTCAGCAATGCAGCGAGTCCATTCTATTATGAGGCCGTTATTATGTATGGAAGTACGCATTCTGGGACTGAGGTTCTTGGCCGACCTGGAGTACAGCGAATGGGCACCGGTATGACCGCCGCCGGCTTGAGGCGCAAGGGAAAGACGGTGCGCTGGCTGAAGTACCTGGGCATCGCCCTGATGGCAGCAGTGATGCTGCTGGCCATGTTCCTGCTCTTCGCTCCGAGGCTGGGCTGGCAGATCGACGCTGTAGAGAGCGGCAGCATGAGCCCGGCCCTGCAGGTGGGCTCGGCGGTGGTCACCAGAGAAGTGGCCCCCTCGGACGTCAAGGTGGATGACATAATAACATATCGCTCGCCCTGGAACGGGCAGTTGACAACGCACCGGGTGGTGGGCATCGAGGAAGGGCAATCGCTGGCTTTCCAGACCAAGGGTGATGCCAATGAGGACCCGGACCCCTATCTGGTCCCTGCAGCCAACCTGGAGGGCAGAGTGGTCCTCACCCTGCCGTGGCTGGGCAGCGTGGCTGACTTCGTCAAGACGCCCCTGGGATTCGGGCTCATGCTGGGCCTGCCCGGGCTGGCGATCATATTCCTTGAGTGGCGGGGCATGATGTCCCAACTGTCGAAGGAGGAGAAACGTAGCAAGGCCGGGGTGAAGGCGGATGGACAAGCTGGTGGATAAGGTCTGGCCGGTGCCCTTCATACTGGTGCTTGTACTGGTGGTCTCTCTTCTGGTGACGCTCCTGAATGAGCTGGACGGCGACGTGGAGGCGGACTGAGGCCTGCGGGAGCTTCCCGGCGGTGCAGGTGTAGAGCAATGATCAAGTATCAAGCACCAAGTGATGTAGCAAGGACTATCCGACTTGCGCCAAGCGTGATGTCCGGACATGTGAGTCTGACCACAGCCGCATCCCGTTTGGTACTTGGCGCTTCTCTGCTGTCCTCCCTCCCCTGGTGGGAGGGAGTTAGAGGGAGGGGGACCGGCCCATTCCTAACCGGCACTCTGATGTTTGAGAAGAGATTGGTCGCGGAAGTCGACGGTGGACAGCATGGCGAGGAGGCGATTGCCAGGAGGGAACAAGAACGTACCACATGGTTGAACGGAAAGGGCTACCGGGTGGTGCGGTTCCGGAAAAGCGACATCCCGGGGGACTTGGAAGGCCTGTTGGATAGGATAGCGGAGGCCCTGCGTGGGGACGGCGGCACACCCTCACCCTATCCCTCTCCCGTCAAGGGAGAGGGGATGGTGAACAGAGGCACGAACGGATGGCCCACGCCGTCCCTCCTCTTGGTGCTTCCGGCTTTGATATACGTAGAGAATAAGCTCGTCGGGCCATTCTCACCGTTCGCTGGGCCCGATTCATCGGGATGAGAAATTGTTTGCGATTTGGAGCTTCCATAGCTAGGTAGTGTGAGATGTTCTGGCTGAGAAGTAGAAAGAAGCGGCTGCTCTTCCCGCTGATCATAGCTGTGGTGTTGCTGGTGGGTGGCACCATCGGTTCTACCAGCAGCTCCTTCGTTGACACCGAGGACTCCACAGACAACGTCAATCGGGTTGTCACCAACTGGTACGACCTGGCCTGGGGCTACCGCAAGCCGGTCACGATCAACAATGGCGGCCCGGCGCTGACCGACTACCAGGTGAAGGTGACCGTCAATACGGAAGAGCTCATCGACGCTGGCAAGATGCAGCCGGATGGGAATGACATCCGCTTCACCGAGTCGGACGGCTATACCGAGATGCCCTACTGGTTGGAGTCCGGCATCGACACCACCTCGACGGTCATATGGGTGCGGGTGCCCTCCATTCCCAGCGGTGATTCCACCATCTACATCTACTACGACAACGACAGCGCCTCCGGGGCCAGTTCGGTGAGCAGCACCTTCCCCAGCGGTTCCTTCGAAGACCTGTTCAACAACAGCTGGGCGGTGAACGGTGGGGACTCCTCGGGTGTTGCCTTCACTCCAGGCGAGGTGGAGCTGGTGGTGGGCGACGAGGAGCTTGCCGACGAGAGCCAGGTACTGAACAGCAGCAACCAGAACGTATACGGGAGCCAGTGGGTCGGCCAGACCTTCTATGCGGGCCTCAGCGGCGCTCTGAGCAAGGTCACTCTCAGGGCCAGGGTGGTCGGCACTGTTTCCAGCCCCCTCGAAGTCCAGGTGAGAGACTGCACTGTGGACGACAAGCCGGGCAGCACCGTCTATGCCTCGGCTAGCAGAGGTGATATCACAACGAGCTACAGGTACGAGGACTTCGTCTTCGGCGTGGCGGCCAGCCTGACCGCGGGAACCAAGTACGCCATAGTGATCAAGACGACCGGGGGTGATGCCAGCAACAGGTACCAGGTGCGTTTCCAGAACAGCGAGGCCTACTCCAGCGGGAGACGCTGCACTTCCTCCAATGGGGGCGGCACCTGGAGCGGCACGACCACGGATTTCTACTTCATCACCTATGTCACCACCGAGTGGGACCGTGACCAGCAACAGACCGGAAGCAATGCCAACGCTCCGGTCCATGGTGACCAGTGGCTTGGCCAGTCCTTCGTGGCAGGCATGGATGGCGACCTGACGGCGGTGGCCATTACTGCCTCGGCCATAGGGTCTCCGCCCAATGACCTTACGGTGGAGGTCCGGGACGCCGAGGAGATCATCGAGGATGTCCTGGACCAGAGCCAGACCAGCGGCGATAATCCGTACGCTGTATACGGGAGCACATATGTAGGCCAGACCTTTCAGGCTGGCACCTCGGGCCCGCTGAGCAAAGTGACCCTCAGGGCCTCGGAGACCGGCAGCCCCACGGGCGACATGTTCGTTGAGCTTCGAAATGTGGTGCAGTCGTCGGAGGAGACGGTTGACCAGAGCCAGACGTTGCATTCCGGTGGCGAGCGCCAGGTGTTCGCCACGGACTACCTGGCCCAGATATTCAAGGCGGAGCTGACCGGTGAGCTGACTGCGGTCAGTCTCTGGGCCTCTGAGACGGGCACCCCGCCCAATGCTCTCACCGTGGAAGTGCGGGATGTGGTGGATGATTCCGAGGAGAGCGTTGACCAGGGCGAGACATCTCAAAGCGCTAACTACAGCGTCTATGGCGATCGCTGGCTGGCCCAGACCTTCGAGGCGGGCAGGAGCGGCATCCTGACGAAGGTTACCCTGAGGATGAGGACGGTAGGCACTCCTCCGAATGGCGTGGAGGTGCAGTTGTGGACGGCTACTGCTGGCGACCTGCCGGACGCCCTCATCTCCGGTGCTACCGTCACCAGGAGCGATATTACCTCCTCGTACGTCGACTACGAGTTTGAGTTTGCCACGCCACCCGCGGTTACCCAGGGCGAGGCTTATGCCGTAGTTGTCAAGACGTCAGGGGGCAACAGCTCCAACTACTACCGGCTAATGTACCGGAACCAGGATGTGCACCCCGGTGGCAGGAAGTGTACCTCCACCGATGGTGGCTCCTCCTGGGCTGGCCAGGCCGAGGACTTGTATTTCGTGGTGTACATCCCTATGGTGGAGACCCTTGACCAGAGCCAGACCCAGGCAGACTCCTTTGCCGCAGTGAACGGTACCCAGTACCTGGCCCAGACCTTTCAGTCGGGCTACAGTGGTGTTCTCACCAAGGTCACCGTAGTGGCTCGTGCGGTTGGAACTCCGCCTGCCTCGCTGGATGTCGAGCTGAGGGACTGCACCGGCGGTGACCTGCCTGGCACGACCGTCTATGCCTCTGCCAGCAGGAGCGATATCGGCAGCGCCTTTGCAGCCTACGACTTCACCTTCAGTTCACCCCCTTCGGTTGTCGAGGGCACCAAGTACTCTATAGTGGTGGGGACCGCCAGCGGCGACGCCAGCAACTACTATGATATCGGCTACCAGAACAGCGATGTGTACGGCGATGGCAGGGCATGCGCCAGCGGTGACGGAGGCAGCACCTGGACCGGCTATCCCGTCGACATGTACTTCCAGACCTTTGTCGGAGTAGAGGTCGCATTGGACCAGAGCCAGACCAGTGCCGATGCTTCCGTCAATGTGTACGGGACCCAATACGTGGCACAGACGTTCACCGCGGGCTACAACGGGAGCCTCACCAAGGTCACCATAGAGGCCATGTCGGTCGGCAGTCCGCCCAATGACCTGGAGGTACAACTGAGGGATTGCACCGTGGATGACCTGCCGGGTACCACTGTATATGCGTCGGCCAGCAGGAGCGACATTGGTGGCAGCTTCGCCACCTACGATTTCACCTTTGCCTCGCCGCCTTCCGTATCGAAGGACGCGAGATATGCCATTGTGATACTGACAGCCGGTGGCGATGCCAGCAACTACTACGATGTCAGCTATCAGAGTAGCGATGTCTATGCCAATGGCAGGGCATGCGCCAGCGGTGACGGAGGCAACACCTGGATCGGCTATCCCGTCGATCTCTATTTCCAGACCCACGTTGACATAGACGACATTGACCAGAGCCAGACGGCCCTGGACCGCACGTTCGCGGTATATGGGACGCGCTGGTGGGCCCAGACCTTTGAAGCCGGCCTGAGCGGTGACCTGACAAAGGTTACGCTGAGATTAAGGAAGGTTGGCAGCCCTCCCAATGCCGTGGTGGTGGAGATACGGGACTGCACGGGAAGCGACCTCCCCGGCACCCAGGTATATGCCTCTGCCAGCAAGTATCCCGCTGACATCGGCACTGGCCTGGCCACGTACGATTTTGTCTTCGCCTCACCCGCCGGTGTCACTGCTGGAACGAAATACTCGATAGTGGTGAAGACCGAAAGTGGCGATTCCGACAACAAATACGTGGTGGGGTACATAGATGGCGATCTCTACAGCAGTGGCAGGCGCTGCCGATCACTGGACGGCGGCTCGTCCTGGACCGGCCAGACCGGAGACCTCTATTTCCAGACCTACGTGGGTGTGACCAAGTACATACCGGGAAGCACGGTCTATGCCACCACCAGCAGGAGCGACATTGGCACGACGGCCCAGGAGTACGACTTCACCTACTCCACACCCTACACCGTGACGGCGGATACCAGGTATGCCATTGTGGTCCGCACCACCGGCGGTGATGCCGGCAACCGCTACAACATAGGCTATGAGGGCTCGGATGCGTATGCCGATGGAAACGAGGCATCCTCGACCGATTCCGGCGGTTCGTGGACCGCCAGCCCCAACACCGATCTCTACTTCGTCACCAAGGTCACCCTGGACATAGGCGACACGCCGGGCAGCACGGTGTACGCGACGACTTCTCGTCGCGATATCAGCGTCGATGCCTATTACGACTTTGTCTTCGGCTCGCCCTACACCGTCACGTCCGGCACCAACTACGCCATCGTGGTCTATACCACGGGGAGCGACGCCAGCAACAACTACAGCATCTACTACGACACTGCTGATCCCTACGGGCTGGGCAAGGCCTGTATCTCCGACAATGGGGGAAGCTCCTGGACGCCCTATGATGTGGTCGACATCCAGTTCAGCACCTACATCAGGACGGCCACCGGGAAATACGGACCGGGCAGCACGGTCTACGCCACTTCCAGCCGGTCGGATATCGGGTCCTTGTCGCAGGAGTACGACTTCGTGCTTGGCTCACCGGTGAACGTCACCAACGGCACGCGCTACACGGTAGTGGTCAAGACGTCGGGCGGCGACGTGTCCAACTACTACGACGTGGCCTACCAGACCAACGATGTGTACGGGTCCGGAATCCTCTCCTACACCACGGATGGAGGAAGCACCTGGAGCCGCACGGCCTACGATCTTCTGTTCACCACCTACGTGGATGCGGAGAAGGCGATCTCGGCTTCAGGGGTACTGAGGTCGGTGACGGTCCCCGTTGACCAGGCGACCCGCTTTGCCGTGGGCATCCAGTTCTCCTGGAACGACACGGAGCAGGCGAGTTCGGACATAGTCTACCAGTTGGAGTACTACACGGGCGCGGCCTGGGCCCTGGTGCCGGACAGCGCTCTGCCTGGCAACTCGACGGGCTTCGATAGCTCTCCGGTTGGCATATCCACGGTGCTGACGGACTATGGTCAGGTCAGGCTCAGGGCCAACCTGTCGAGCACATACAGTGGGGACGTGCCCTCGATCCAGGACTGGACTGTGACTTACTATTACAGGGAATACTCAGACCCGGAGCCGACGATGGTGGGAGTGGGTGGAGAGGAGTGAGGCTTGGAATGAGCCAGGGCAGCGGCGGGGGCATACTGGGTTGGATCCAGCAGTTCTTCCAAGGCGACAAGCAGGCGCCTGATGACCAGGCACGCAAGCTGGCGGAGATGGAGGAGCAGCTTGCGTTGGCCAATTCTCTGAGCCGGATAGTCATATCCAGCTCGGACCTCCACGAGCGCACCGAGCTGTTTGCCGCCGAGTTGACGGGGTTGGTGTCTATCGACTGGGCCACCATTGCCCTGATAGACAGGTCCACCGAGCAGATACACCTGTCACCCTTCTCGTCCAAGGTCAGTGGTGCCTGGGAACTCAAAGACGCCTTGCCGATGGCCGACACCGCCGTTGCCTGGGTGGCGGAGAACCAGCGGGCCTTGTTGGAGCCAGACTTGAAGGCGGAGAGCCGGTTCCGTACCGGCTCCGCCCTGCTCAGGCGGGGGATCAGGACGGTACTGTACATGCCTCTCTTCGCCCGTGGTGAGGTGTTTGGTTCCCTGATGATTGGAAGCAAGCGCCCCAACGCCTACGGTGACAGGGAGCTCAAGCTGCTGAAGTACGCCACCAGCCAACTGGCCACGGTGATTGAGAACACCCGCTTGTTCAGGGAGAGCCAGGAGAAGGCCGAGTTGCAGGCCGACTTCATAACCGCCCTGGCGCACGAGCTGAAGACGCCGCTGACCCCTATCAGGGCCTCCAGTGAGTTGCTGGCGGAGGAGCTTCAGGAGTCCGTGGGGAACTCCCAGGCCAGGTTGGCTGAGAACATTGCCCACAGCGCTTACAGCCTGGACAGGAAGCTCTCTCTGATGCTTGAGCTGGCCAAGGCGCAGTCGTCCGAGTACCGGCTGGAGTTGGACAGCCTAGAGCTGGAACCGGTCGTCAGGTCAGTTGCCCAACGATGCGAATCGGAGCTGCAGGGGAAGGGCCAGACCCTGGAACTGGACGTTGACGCGTCTTTGCCCTGTGTGAAGGCGAACAGGGAGCAACTGCGGAGGGTGTTGACTATTCTGGTTTCCAACGCGGTCAAGTTCGGGCCTCCCGGGAGCACCATCGTGCTCAGGGCGAGAGAGAGTGGCCGGGAGGTCGTCGTGGAAGTCCAGGACTCGGGCGAGGGGTTCTCGGAGGAGGAGACACGGCACCTTTTCGAGGTGTACTACGCCAACGGAGTTGACAGACAGCGTATACCCGAGCTGAAGCTGGGCCTGGCTCTGAGCAAGCGCCTGGTAGAGCTGCAGAAGGGCAGGCTGTGGGTGCAGAGTGAGCCTGACAAGGGCAGCACATTCTGCATATCGCTGCCCCAGGCCTAACATCAATAGGGATCTCAGGCGAAAGGGAACTGCACCAGACGATCTGAGATACGATGGGACGGCACTTCGGGATCTCGATTACGAAACCGCCGCTCGGCCGCTGAGCTGCGTTGGCGCAAGATCACTGTACCGCCCGCCACCGCGCAATGACACTCCCCCCACCCCGGGCCTAACCATCCAATCACCCACTTGGGTGATTGCCCTATTCCCTCGGGCATGGTTATAGTTGGATTCGCCAACCATATGACCACCACCACGCACGCTCAAGAGCAGACAACCGGCGCACCAGCGCCCGCCCACCCGCGGACCCGGCGCGCAACCACCGAGTTCGAGGTAACCGGGCCGTCGGTTACAGGCTGGTGGTCCCCCATCTACCCCATGCTCAGCGGGATCGGGGAGCCCACAGTGCTACTGGTCCAGCCTCACGCAGACACCGCCCGAGCGCTTGCCGCCTACTTGCGCGCGCACTGGCCGGAGGCAACCCTGGTGGCCGTCCCCGACCCCGCCCAGGCAATGGCCATAGTCGAGACGGAGACAGTCCACGCCATAGCTATCGACCTGGACCTTCCCGAGATGGAAGGATTCGCCCTGCTGGAAGCCATCCGCAACACCTGCGACGTCCCCACCATCGCCTGCGCCAACGGCGACTTCAGAATGCTCGGCGTCAGGGCACTGGAGATGGGTGCTGACGTCTGTCTCGGGAAGCCCTTCAAACCCGCCGAGTTTCTGGCAAGCGTCAAGGCCCTTCTCCGCCGTACTGCAATCGCCCAAATGCAGGGCGCCCACCATCCTGGCCCCACTGACCCAGCGGTGGTCATAGACACCCTGTCCCACGAAGTGCGCATCGCCGGCAAGCTGGTGACGCTGAATCCAACTGAGTTCGATGTCCTGGCCTACCTGGCCAGGAACGAAGGCCGGGTGGTCCCCCATCGCACGCTTCTGATGAACATCTGGGGCCCCGCTTATGGGGACGACATCCACGTGCTCAGGGTCAACATCAACCGGATCAGGCAGAAGCTGGCAAACGCCGGCCTGACCCACCGGATTATCGACACAGTATGGGCGGTTGGATACAAGTTCAACCGGCCCAGGCACCTCCCCGCCACAAGCTCCCCCTCGCCGTCCTGACCCTGCAAGAACCCCCCACCCTTGCCTCGAGAACGGCATCGGGCCGCGGTGCCCCCACACCCCACCCGCGACGGCCGGCACAGCAAGCCGGTTCCACCTCCCAAGGCCGCAATCTCCTCGCGTCACTCAGGAAAGCAACCAAGTTTGCACAAGCTTTGCAGCCCAGTTTATAGAAACGACTCCCAAGACGCATTATACTTTCGTTGAACCTGGCAGGCATTGGGAGGCAGGATGACCGACAAACACCTGGACGGCAGGATGGGGTCGGATGTCAATAGTGGACACCAAACCCTTCATGCTGGGAGCAGCCCTGCGTAGAATCTCTGTTCATAGACTGCTGGTGACAGGAAGCCGAGCCTTGCCTGTCGGCGCTGTCGGTTGTAGAAGATCTCGATGTACTCGGTGATCTCCCGGCTGGCTTCCTGCCTG